>Ga0255784_10000780_pt1 | contig 26099 bp, 18 predicted proteins | sample 101ome_14_FD_179982 | JGI IMG/M metagenome (GOLD analysis project Ga0255784, IMG submission 179982) | Coastal salt marsh microbial communities from the Groves Creek Marsh, Skidaway Island, Georgia - 101403AT metaG (version 2) | ecosystem: Environmental > Aquatic > Marine > Intertidal zone >...
TTTGATACGTACTTAAACATAGATGACGCTGCTTAAAAAAGCTACAATACTCAGTGACACCCGCCGTCTGCCTAAACCCTAAAAAGTTTATCAGATTTGGATAGAAAAATACTTGATAGGCTTAAAAAAGCTACAATACTCAGTGACGGGATCGAACCGCCGACCTTTCGCGGACTCAGTTAGAGTCTTTGTGCTTCAGAATACGAAGCGAAAGTGCGCTCACATGTGAAGCGAACGTCATACCACTAGACCAACCGAGCATACAATACGGCGAGCGCGCCCCCACACGTGGCGGAGTGCGCGCGCTAGTGCCACGATATGGGGAAAATTTCGGCACTACTTCCATCCACTTTCATACACATAAGGTTACGGGTGTTTATGTAATCCATACTCAAGCGAAAGAATGCCGAGGTGTTTTCGAAAACGTAGGAGACAGTAGCGTCGGACGGACGCGCGGGGCGCCGTCACTCTGCGCCGCCGCCGCCGTCGTCGTCGCCGCGAGAGACGTTCGCTTCCGTCGTCGCTTCCGTCGTCGCTTCCGTCGTCGCTTCCGTCGTCGTCTTCGACGTGATTCTTTGATTCGTGCCCAAGTCGGAAACAAAGTCGAAAGAAGGTCAAGATGCAGATGAAGGCGTTTCGAGCGATCCAGCAAACGTACTTCCCGCTGCCCGAGCACATCTTTTGGCCGGTTCCCGCGTTTGGGACGTCCGAGTTCGTCAACTTGGTGACGCTCGTCGGAACCATCGTCGCCATCGCGCTCGTCGGGGTCGATCTCGCCCTTCGCGTCACGCACGAGTCGAAGAGTCAAAGGAGTAAAAGAAGAAATCCAAAGACGCTCGACGGCGTCACCAAGGTGGACCTGAAGCTGTCCAAGAAAGAACAAATCTCTCCAGACACGATTCGGTTGACGTTCGAGCTTCCCAGTCCACAACACGTGCTGGGACTTCCGGTCGGACAGCACGTCGGGCTGTCGTACGTCGACGCCAAGACGGGAGATCGCGTGGAGAGGCCGTACACGCCCGTGTCGAGCGACGACGACTTGGGTGTCGCCGTGTTCGTCATCAAGGTTTACAAACCGTGCGAAAAGTTCCCGGAAGGGGGCAAGGTGAGCCAGTACCTAGATTCTCTCGTGCCGGGTAAGGATGTCTGCACGTTCAGCGGTCCAAAGGGGATGAAGCAGTACGCCGGTCGAGGAACGTTTTTGGTCAAGAGGTTGAAATCTCAGGGTGGCGGGTTCGAGAAGCGCGCCGGGATCAAGCGCGTCGGCATGATTGCCGGAGGAAGCGGAATCACGCCCATGTTGCAAGTCTCTAGGGCTATTTTAGACGGCGGCGACAAGGGTGTGAAGATGAACTTGCTCTTCGCCAACCAAACCGAGGCGGATATCCTCTGCCGCGAAGAGATTGAAGCCGACGTCGAAAAGCACGGCGCCGAAAAGTTTTCGGCGCACTACACGCTTGATCGACCGCCTAAGAAGTGGGCGTACTCGAGCGGCTTCATCACCAAGGAGATGATTCGAGAACACATGCCGCCGCCGGGTAAGGGGACGCAAATTCTCATCTGCGGTCCCCCGCCCATGCTCAAGTTTGCCGTCTTGCCCGCGCTCGAGGCGTTGGGGTACACGAAGGACATGTACTTAACGTGGTAGATAGATAGAATGGACGGTCCGGTGTCGGTGAAGGAGAACAAGATTATTAGTATAATCTCTACTACCAGTGGTACGAACCGGTAGGTTCCTGTAACAAACGCGAGTAATTTTTAATTTTTCCACTACTAACTATAGTACGCGCGTGCGTCACCGCTTGATGGGCGCGTCGAGTCGAGCGATGAGTTGCTCGAGACCGCTCTTCGTGATGATGAGCGTCCTATGTCGCAAGATGCTGTACACGTTGAGCCCGACTTGCGGCAACACTTGCACGTGCGGCAAGTTGCGCGCGGCGAGTCTCACCGCCGTCGTCATCGGCGTGTCAGCGGTATCCTCAGCAGTCGTCGGCTCAAACTCACCGTCAACAATCAATGCAGAGTGATACTTACCGCCCGCGGCTAAACCAATGTCACCCGTGAGACGTTCAAGTGTGTCTCGCATCGCGCGCGTCTTTGGCTCGATGCCTTCAAACGAATCGACGACGACGAGCTTACCCTCCGCCGCGCGCGCGCTCAGCGCCACCTTGAGCCCCATGCGCCGAACCTTTTTCGGCAAATCGTGCGCATGCGATCGTACCACCGGTCCGTGCGCGACACCACCGCCTCGCATTTGCGGCGCCTTGAGATTACCCACGCGCGCGCGACCTTGGCCCTTTTGCGGCCTCGCCTTTCGCGTCGTGCCCGAAACCTCCCCGCGCGTCTTCGTCTTGTGCAAACCCGACCGCGCTCGCGCTCGCTGCCACCGCACGACTCTGTGCACGATGTCCACCCGCAGAGGCACGTCGAAAATCCTACCGGGAAGCGCAACCTCACCCGTCACCTCGCCGTCGTATCCAAACGTCGGCGTCGGCGCGTCGGCGCCCAAACCTTGCGTCTCGGCAACGTTCCACCGCACACGCATCACCCCCGTCGACAAAGAAGACGACGTCGACGCGTTATCGTCGTTACCGTCGAAAAGCCCCGCGTCCGTCGCACCGTCTTGATCGTCGTCACCCGCATCTTCGTCTTCTTTTTCGTCCGCCGACTTGGACCTCGTCGCGTCGCTCGCGAACCCTCTCGACGTCGTCTTCGTCGCCGCCCCGAGTGGCATCGTCGCGAACGCCGCGCCACCGTCGCGCGAACCACCGAATGCTGAGTAAACCACCGCGACACCACTGGACGCGTCTCTCGTCGTCGTCGTCGTCGTCGTCGTCGTCGCAGAACGCGAACGCAAAGCCGGCGTTGCCGTCGTCGTCGTCCACGTTCCCATCGAGCGCATCTGCATCAGCATCGCCGTCGTCGCTCTCAACGCATCCCGCGGTCCGCCGCTCGATCGCAACATCGACGACGTCACGGCTGTCGTCGTGCCCGTGGATAAACACCGCCGCATCCTCGCCGTCGACGCGCACCGAAGCGCGAGCGACGTTTGACGAAGACTCGGCTCGACCGCGGAGCCGAAAACCTGCGCCCTTACCTACTCTATGTTTTTTTGGACCATATATTGATTTTCTAGATTCGGTAGAAATGTTATTCATGGGTTTGTTTCATCTAGAGTACATACCAGGGGTCGATCGCACGAAAGTTGTTGGCGCCACAACGCGACAATTCGCGAGAGGTTCCGGTCCGTCCGAGCCGGAGCGTTGCGAAACGAAGAGCCGAGCTCGTTCGCTGTCGCGACAACGCGAGCTTTACGAACGACCCGCGCGCGCTCTCGGGGATAGTCGCGACCGTGGACGCGAGGACGACTTTCGGGACACAGTCAATCAATCGAGATAATTCGAGACAACAATGGGTGGACTCTTAACCGGCGCGGCTGTGGCGGAAACGATGTCGTTGACTGGAGGAAGCGCCGCGGCGGCATCCAGTGGTGGCACGGCGATGCTGGGGACGGCGACGACGGCTGTGGCGGAAGCCGCGGGATCGCTCGGAAGCGTCACGTTGGAACTGGGCGGTTACGCGGTTTCGGCTCCGGTGGCTCTGGTCGCCGCCGTGGGCGTGTGCGTCGCGGCGTTGACCTCGTATTTCGTGGTGAAAAGGTTGAGAGGATCGAACGAAGAGACGCAGAGTTTGTTGAGAGGGTCCGCGTACGGGTCTAGAGGCGGGGAGGATATGGTTTGAGTTTTTTTTTGTGTCGCCTCGCTCTGTATCATCACCATCACGGATTTGTTGTGTAAATAACTGCTACTGAATCTTATCAAAGCGTTCTTCTTGTATACGGCGTGCTTGATTTAAACGCGCGCCTTCTTGCCGGCCGGCGCGTCGTCGTCGTTGTCGTCGTCGTCGTCGGATTCTTCCTCGTCGATATCCTCGCTCTCCGGATCTTCGTCGTCCTCGAATGCGTCGTCATCTTCATCGTCTTCGAGCGGTTCGTCGCCGTAGAGATCAGCCAATCCCATTTCTTCCTCTTCGCTGTCGTCGTCGTCATCGTCGTCATCGTCGTCATCGTCGTCATCGTTGTCATCGTCGTCATCGTCGTCATCGTCGTCATCTTCGTCATCTTCGTCGTCGTCATCCTCCTCATCGTCGTCATCATCGTCGTCGATTTCGTTTCCAAACTCATCCCGACCATCAAGAGAATTCAACGTCGGCATCATCGTCATAACCTTTTCGTGATACTCCTCATCATCCGCCAACGGGTTCGCTTCCAATTCGAGCACCGCCAGCGTGAGTTCGTCCGCCAGCGGTTGCAAATCCTCCACCGACGCAATTTTATTATTCGCCAGCGACAACGACACGAGTTCTTTACACCCAACCAAATCCCCGAGTCCACTCGCGATTCGATTATCGTTCAAACTCAGATCTTTCAGCTTCGGGAGCTCGGGGAACCCCGCGAGCGAGGTGAGCCCGCACGACGCGCACGACAGCGTCTGCAAGTTGACGCATCGTCCCAACAAGTCCCCGTCGATCGTCGCCGACTTGAATTTCGAGTCGAGGTACATCGTCACCACCTTATCCGGGCTCGTTCCCATTTCCTCGCACCATTTCGTGATCGCCTGCGTTCGTCGCGTCGTCGCTCGTCAGTCGCGCGTTCATCCAAATCAAATCAAATCCACTCGATCCTCCTCTTCTTCTTTACGTCTTCCAACTCGTTCTTTCGTTCGCGCCGAAACACGAAACACGCACCGCATCCATGGTTGGCGCAGACGCGGATGCGTTTCCTCACTGCTCGTTCGCGTCGGTTTGTTTTTTCGTCGTCGTCGTCGTCGTCGTCGACGTCCACCGAGGCGGGCAGTGTCGTGTGTGAGCACACTGAACCGAATCTCGTTCCAACGACCCTCAGTGTGTGCCTCACCACTCACTCGTTTACAGATAGACGTAGCCCCCGCCCGCGAGGCCATGGCGCGTCGAACGCGACGCGCGCGGTGGGCGTTCATCGCCGCGGTCGTCTGTGTCGCCGCGACCTCCGTCGGGGTCCCGCGGGCGGGGCGAGGACGGGGCGATGAGACGGCGACGTCGATGACGATGTTGGAGCGTAGGAAAACGATGATGACGCAGACGAGCGTGGATGATCGGGAAGAGATTGTGGCGATGACGACGACGACGACGACGACGACGACGACGACGATGCCGTCGCCGTCGTTTTCGCAGCCACCGCCCCTAGAGGAGGAGGAGAAGGAGGAGGTCGTCGCCGTTGATGACTTTGAGTTGTTGGACCCGCCGAAACCGACGGCTTCTTTGACGTCGCATGTCGCGACTTCGGCGGATTTCCCACCTTGGATGGCGAAAATGTGGAGAGAGAGCGTGAAAAATCTAGACGAAAGCGCTCGGGACGAGCTACAAAAGAAGATGGATGTCGTGCCGGAGGTTTTGCGAGAGATGGCGTTGAAACCCGGTCAGGAAATGTTCGTGACGTTTGGTACGCACAGCGTCAAGGATTTCGTCTTCAACTGGATCGAGGCGACGAAGAGATTGAAATTGGAACCGATATTCGTCGGGGCGTTGGATGAGAAGATGTACGAGGCGTGCGTTGAAGCGAGGATTCCATCCATGTTGCTCACGGGGCGTTCGGTGTTGGAACAGAGAGACGAGACGTTCATCACGGCGAAGAGCGAGGCGTTTAAGAAGATGGGAACGGTGAAGACCAAGTTTATAGAAGATCTACTCGAATTAGACGTCGCGCCGATTCTTTCGGACGCCGATGTGGTGTGGATGAGAGATCCTCGGGAGTATTTCAACGCTGGGACGTACAAGTATGCGGATTTATTGATTTCGAGCGATTGCGTTGACGTCGTTGCCGACAGAGAGGATCAGGGCGGATGCGACCACGTCAATTTCAACACGGGCGTCTTACACATCCGTCCCACGCCCGGGGCGAAAGAGTTTGTGCGGAAATGGAAGGATAAAGTAGCGATGAGCACGATTGCGTGGATGCGGGATCAGCCCGCGCTCAATTTGCTCGTTCGAGAAGGTGCACCGGCGTTGTCGCCGGCTGTGCGTGTTCCCGATGACAAGCGCGGTCGGCCCGGGTATCGATCCGTCGTGTACGCGGCTAACAACACGCTGAGGTTGGGTGTTCTCCCCGTTGCGGCATTCGCAAATGGACACACATTCTTCGTGCAACAGCATCACGTGCACCATCCCGAGGATGGCGCCCCTTACTCTGTACACACGACGTACCAATACGGCGACTCGCACGAGTACGCATACGGCAAGCGTCAAAGGTTGCGCCAACACGGTCTGTGGTTCGTGGACGAAAACGCGTACTGGGAGTCTGGTAAATACCTGACAATTTCTACCGAGGGAGTGCAGGTGCGTTTCAACGGTAGCGAGGTTGTCGGGACCGGTGCCGAGGACTACAAGTTGGCCATAACGCGGCACTTTGAAGAGGACAAATTGCGGCGCGTATCCATTCGGAACGGTTTAGCCCTCGCCAAAGCGCTAGGACGCACGTTTGTCTTGCCACCAGCAAGGTGCTTTTGCGATAAGATTTGGAACACGCTCAAAGGCTGTCGCGCTCTGGGTGCGGAAACCGCGCACTTGCCGTTCGAATGTCCGATGGACCACATTTACTCGGTCGAGCACTGGTTCAAGTACAACGTCGATTTTCGACCGGCGGGTTTCCTCGAAGACGATCGGGTTCCGTTACGCGTGAAAGACGACGTCGTCCGCGTAAAGATTGATGACACTCCTCCTCGACATTCGACTTCCGGTTCGGGCGATGAAGTGTTGTTGCGTCCAGGATTCACAGGTAAACAAGCCGTCAAGGCGCTCGCGAAACACAGTGGCGCATCCGTCATCGTTGTGGACAAGTTGGGCGAGGGTACATTTTGTGGATTCGGCGACGCAATGGAGGATACGAAATTCGATTCCGTGGCGCACTACGCGTTGTTCGCAGATCAGTACTTTTGCTTTGAGGAGCCGTGGCGCGCGCAAGGGCGACCGAGAGGCCAAGGAACGGAATGGGAGCCGCGCGTCGTAGAGCGCCACTGCGGCGTGCCCGAAAAGATGCAGAGACGCGCCGCCACCAAAGGGGTTGTGAGTGAAATTTTGAAGTCGCCAATGACGTGCTCTTGCGAGTGGGGATACTTGCAACCTCAAAAGTTAGCAGAGACGACGTGTGGGAAACATTATTAGACGATAGAATGCTGCAGCTTGTAATTCTCACGCGCGTCAATTAGAAATGCGGCAACGTCGCGTCGGAAACCTTTAAGCGCGAGCTTACGTACGACAACTGTCACTCCCGAAAGATTCGCACCTTCTCTCGTGGCCTCGTCCATGATAATCTGACCTCGCTCGGCTTGATGTGCGAACCGAGCCGAGAGCACGACGGGCAAGCCGACGACGCTGTGATGATGGCGTATGACGCAATTCGTATTGCACACCGATCCAATGTTGACCGCTCCGCTTGACACGCCGCACGAAGGCGGGTGTCGCGTCAATGAAAATATGTTCTCCATCATTGCGCGTATCACGTCGACGGCGCGTCTCGTGTCAAGCGCACTCTCGATTATGAATGCGCACAAGCATGAGGGACCGTTTTCGTCAATCACTGCCTGCAGCAGTATTCCCTCACCGCGTGCCAAGTTCCGTTTCACAGTCTCGAGAGACCTGATCAAGTCGTCGTGACAATCAAACGATAAAAACGTCACGGTGCAGTCTTTCGTGTGAGGATGGCTGTCTCCTATTTGCGCGATTGAGGCTCGGGCGCCAAACTCTCTGAGCGCGGTCGTTCGACAGAGAGAGCCAGCCCCGACAGACTCGGCGAGAAACTCGCGACACGCCGCGCTGAAGACGACTTTCCCAGGCTTCATCACGCGCTTGAGAACTTGCATGTCGCTGATTGCATCGCCCGACAGAATGCTACCGCCACACAGACTCTCACCAACGTTTCGATACACGCAGACGCTTCCGGCGGAGACGACTGCTTTCAATTCAACCTCGAACGACTCGCATAAACGTCGCCCGTGGACGTGTTGGAGTATACCTTGCGCGCAACATGCGGCGCGCGTGATGATGTGTCTATACTGCGAGGAACGACGACGACAATCGTCCGTCATCCATACCGCCAACATGGCGTCTCCCATGAAGGCCCAGACAGTACCGTCGTATGCGTCGACAATGTTTGCCATCGAGGAGAAGTACTCGTTCAATATGATTCTAACGCGGTTATATCTTCTTTCGCAACTGTTTCGTTTGCGAACGCTCTCTCGCCGTTGACGCGTCGATGGATCGTTGTCAAGTGTTGTGTTCATCATACGCACAAAGTTCTTCATGTCGACGAGCATCACCGCTGCGTGAGCGCCTGAGATGTCTTCGCTTTCGTTCTGCGCGATTGCGCGTGAGATGGAGAAGTCAGTCATCGACTGTGTCGCTGAAGCAATCAAGCCATCATCGTTATCGGCGCCACGTTGTAAAGCTAGTCAGTTCTATTACAACAGTGTTCTCTCTCTCTTTCTCTACGGCGTCCGTCTAAATTTGGCACATCGTTTGTTGGTTAACCCATCCACTAGAAAAAATCTCTGTATCCGCTTTAAAACTCCTCGAGACGGAGTCATCGTAAAGCCTTACGACGTGTGTGGGTCGTTCGCCATCACTGGCGATCGAACCACCGTGGATTTTCAAGAGCTGCTCCATGTTCTCTCGTTCGCACGTGAGAATTGCGCGAGAAATGTCGTCGTTGTCGTGAACGCGACTTCCTGAATCGTCAATTTCAAACACAAATCCGTGAAATGTCATGTACTTATCATTTGTAAACAGAGATGGGTACTTGTGTTCGAGCTCCACGATGGCGGGGCGTTCGGCGGTCTCCCAACGCTTTGACTGGTCTCCGACGTGATTGAGAAGCGCGTGAACGTCCTCTTCGTTGCACGGTACAAGGTGATTGTCACCGTAACGGTCCATGGTTTCACTACCAAACCAAGTCGCCGCTGCCAAGTGCAAACGGTGGCGAGGACGTATATCTATAACTCGTCCCTCTCGGATGCACTCTTTGAGCCACGCGATCGTGTACACATCACCCTTGGCGCACGCAGCATCATATTTTTGCCCTTGCGCATTTGCGGCGATGGAGTGCGTCACGCTCTCGTGCCAAAATTCGCTCGTAGCGCCGCCTCGCGCGATCACCTGATGGAAAAGTTGCTGTTTTTGATCGCGACTTTCCGCATTAACGACGTGAATGTCAAGTCCTTTGAAAATGTCTGATTCCTTGACGACTGAGGAAACGTTGACGGGCATCAGGTGCGACGGAAGCAGCGTCGCCGCAGTACGAGATCGTTTCTGCTGCCTCGTGTGACTACCACCGCGTTCGTCATCGACATCGACACCAATGTTTGGTCTGTCTTCTTCAATCGTTTGCTTGAGTTCGTCATACGTCATGATGTCGGACCAGAGCTTGTCGTAGCGTAAACCGGTGACGCGCGGGAATCGCAAGCTGTATCCAGAGGCGAAAGTTCTAGTGCGAATCAACCGAATGTCACCCTTGATTCGAACCACGACGGATCGCTGTGGCGGCCATATCCAAACGTCAGGCTTTTCGCTGTATGCATCAGTCACCGTGTAGTTGCAGTCTTTCGGTTTCTCGCGATGCATGCAATCGCCCAATCTGTTGCGCAAGTCGTCCAGCTCGGCGCCGCTAATCCCAGTACCAACTTTACAGAAACTCATGATCTTAATCCCGGCCGTCAATGGCGACGCATTCGTGGACTCGATGATACCGACGAGGAATTGTGAAATCTTTCCACCGCGCAGCTCGCCCGCGCCGTAATAACCCCCAATCAGAAGAACGTCAAGATCCTCCGTCTTTAGGTAATCCGGTTTTATCTTCATCCAATTTGAGCTACGGTCTCCGGGGATCCACTCTCCTTCGAGATCCTTCACCACCAATCCTTCTTCTCCCCGTTCCACGGCGTCTAACAGCGCGCGTTCAACGTCCATCTTTGACGAGCCGTACCAGCAATACTCAGACTCAGGGAGCGCGAGGACTATTCTCGCTTTGATGTTGCCGCACGCGACGGAGACTTCTTGAACGTGCTCTCTGAGCTTTTCGTGACGCTCGGAGAGCTTGAGGTGCCTAATGCTCTCGTCACCGACGTAGAGAATGTCAAAGGGAACGTACACAAGTTCTAAATCGCCATAGGTGATTTGTTTGACGTTCTCAGCGTACCAAGCGTATTTGGAACTATGGAAATCATCCGCACCTTCTTCTTCTTCTTCTCCGCCTCTATCTTCCAGATGTCCCGTCAGCGGAAAGGGCTCATTCTTTGGTTTCCGCATGTTCGCCGCCTTGACCAAGTTCTTTATCGCTCCGAATGGGTACCACTGCTCCCGAAGCTTGTTCCAAACGAGCAGTTCGCCGTCTAAGATGCATCTCTTGGGAAGATGCCTAAACAAACCATTCATCACGTCGTAGCCTCGCGGCCCGAAATCGTTCATGTTTCTCGTCCAGTAATTGATTCGCTCACCATCCTTGTGAATCTGTATTCTCTCGCCGTCGAATTTCGTTTCAATGACAAATTTATTTCCCTTGAGTGATTTGAAGAGCGACGCGACCGAGTTCTGTCGCTTGGCCAGCTGAGGATTGATCAAACCTTGACCGACTTCGATGTCTTCTCGCTTGAGCCGCACATCCCTCCTGGGCAAATCCTCACATACGCGTCGCAAATCGCACGTCCAATCAAACAGGTCCTCCGCGTCGCGATGGAAATGTCTCAAAATGCTCTTATCCCCCATTCTAATCTTTGTTTCTTTCAGAATCACCGCGCAGACCCACTTGACTTGCGTCGCATCCATTCTCGAAAAGAGCTTCCTCAAAATCGCCGCTCTCTCCTCCTTATTCCCGCTCGCCGCCAACCCATCCAACGACTCGTTCACCTCTCCAATCGTCACGATCCCAACGTCCTCGTCGTTCTCCCGCCCTGCAAGGTGCCCCGCCGCCAGCACGTCTTCAATCACCTTTGGTAAATTCCCAGCACCCTGTTGCTTCCACTCCTCCAACCGTTTCGCGTCGGCGCTCGCCCTAGACATATCAAACGCCGCAATCACCACCTTTGCCAACGCGTCGTGCTTCAACCGATACGCCACCCTCTCCTTATCCAATGTCGGCAGTAACAACCGGTACGCATCGAACGCATCGACGCGCGCGCCGTCTCTCCTCGACTGTAGATACCCGTCGTGAAACGCGTCCAACGCGCGATACCTACGTCTCGCATCCGCCTTACTCCGTCCTCGCTCTCTCTGCACGCGCTCGAACGTTCGACACAACGCGCGAAAAGGAACGTCTCGCGCCGACGCGTACGAGGTCGTCGGTTTCGCGCGCGTCAGCGCGCCAGCGTGTTCATCGTCGCGTTCCTCGTCCATCAGGTGCCCAGATTCGTCAACGTGATGTGCCGGCGTCATCCTTCCTCTCTTTCCCGCCTCGCACCGTGATCGCACGCACGATCGATCGATCGCGGGTTCTTTCTTCTTTGTTTTTGCCCCTCTCAACCGATTGCCGGTGCGCGCGCGCACCGACGAACGGTTTGGTCCGTGTCGCGAGGAGTCGTCGAGTGACGACCGTTAGTGCGTTAGTTCGGCACTCGCACGCGTTCGTACCGACCAGACAGACGGACGGACGGACGAACGACGCGCGCGCGAAACGATCGATGCGCGACGTTGCGTCTTCGTCGTCTTCGTCGTCTTCGTCGTCTTCGTCGCTCGCCGCGTCGACGTCGACGTCGAGCGCGTCTAGCGAGGCTTCGAGACGAAACCGCGAGCCGCGGGGTAGCATCGCGATGCGACGCGACCGACGCGCGCGATGGGCGCGAGCTCGGGCGACGATGACGTCAGTCGTGGTCGTTGTTATCGCGCTCGCGGGGCGGATCGGCGCGTCGGCGTGCGTCACGCCTGGGGGCGTCGGTGGGAGGACGGTTTTGGCACGTGCAGAGCTGATGTCGTACACGACTCGTGCCGAGCTCAAAGGCGATGGTGGTGCTGAATACGACGCGCAGGCGGTCGACGCGTCGTTCAAGAGGTGTTTCGATACGTTTGTGTTCGAAAGCGATGATGCCTCGTCGTCGTCAGGGTTTAGGTGGATGTTGACGGGTTGGCCGACGGCGAGCGCATTGAGTAACTCAACTTCGTACGCCAATGCGACATTTGTCGCCGACGGGAGCTTGAGCGCGATACTGAGGCCGGATGTCGAAGGGAATTACACGGCGGTGGTAGTGGATGCGAATGATTGCGTGGCGAGCGAGAGCGTGCGAGTGGAGGCGGTTTGGACGTGTGAACCGGGATCAAACACGTCCATCGCGCTGGCGTTTATCGGATTTGGTGCATTGTGTTTGTATTGGTTTGGGAGAAGTCTTCCGGCGTCAGACTTTAACGACGAACGCAACGTGCTGCTCGACGTCGGGGCGTCGTACGACATGATTGGAAGGGGAGAGGAAAAGGCGGAGAGAGAAGAGGAGTTTGAGCAAGAGTTGCAGGAGACGATGACGTATATCAAGACGGAGTACCTTACGTACATTACAAAGCTCGATTTAGAAGCCGACGTGAAGAATGCGACGATTGAGCGGAGCCGTATCGCGCGCGAGAAAGCTGCGAAACAAAAGGGTCTCTGGACGCCGGAGGAAGAAGCCTACCAAAAACGGTTGTACGAACAGGAACTCGCGGATCGATCGCGAGCGGCGTTGAAGGACAATGCGATGTCCGCCATCGCAAGGCGATACGCCGCCGTCAAGTATCACGCATCGCTCCGAATGACAGTCTTCAAGATGAAATTAGATCATGCAGTGTCACAAATGCTGAACAGGGATTATTGGTGTCAGCAGCTGCTCCGTTTCCAGTTGTGCGTTGAGTTTTTCGCATTCACCGCGTTTGCGTGGAGACGCACGGCTCACTCCAACGAAATGTATAGGGACGGTTTCGCGGGAATCGTGTTTTGGTCCAACTTGTTCGGCCCAGACCTAGCACCTCAAGCGGCCGCGTCGACTCTTTCGAACATGTTCGTGTTGATGCTCTTCGCAGCCGTCGTGCTCCCACTGTTGGCAAAGTTTTGCGAAAAGGTTGCGAATCACTTGAACGACACAATGTGGCTGTACGCCGAGCTCGTTGAGCTCGGCGGCGATCTGAGCTTGGAATACTACACCGGTCTCGGTGACGACGGGGGAGAGGGCGACGATGAAGATGAAGACAGCGATGCGATACTAGAAGGCGGCTCAGGGATACTCGACAAAGTACGAAACAGATTCCATTCCATCGTGCGCACCATTTTGTGTCAGCCCCGTCCGAGAGCAAATGACTTTGAGCCGGTTCGCGACGGTGAGAAACAACGCACGCGAATTGTGCGTGACGTTGAGTGGGAAAGAGCGAGCGATGCTCGCGTCATGCGGACGGTTCGCGTCGAAACGGCTTCGCCGGCGAATGCGCGATACATTCCGCGCAAAGCGGCGCACAGAATGGAAAAAATGGCAAAGTCTGCTTTGTTGTGCAGGCGTCGCTCGCAGACGGCGGCAAGCTTGCAGGCACGCTTGACTTCTGTAGCCATCGTGTTGCGAGTCATCATACTTCGCGTCACGTTCGTACCAATTATTTGTTCATCCCTTGGATTTCTCATGGTGACCACTTCGTTTACTCCAACGCCTTGGGTGCACTTGTCAAAGAAGAGAGACGCGGCGTTCGGCGCCAACATGGTCAACGCTCTGTTCGTCGGGTTCGGTGGAACATTCATCTCCATGAAAACTGCGATAGACACAGAGTGCGTTTCGGCAAACTTGCGACCGCTGCCATCGTTCGAGCTCGTGAACGTCTTTCTCAAGCTTTTGATGGCGACATTTGCGGCTTATGTTGAGGCTGAACTACCCGCCGCCGGTTTTCCGGCGGCGTCAGCCGACGCGCGCATACGTTCTCTGAATACGGGTCGTGACTTCCTGTTGATACTCGTTTGCGTCGTATTGCTGGTGTTGCACGTGCAGAAGCAATCGTTGCGAGGGTTTGGTCAGCGATGGAACGAGACGCGCGCCGGATCTTTCGCTGGAGCTACGTTGTTTGCCATTGTTACATTCGCCGCTCGCACTTTCAATGACCCACCGTGGCAGGCGCACGGGGTCGAAGCGCAGTCTTCGTGGAGTCGACCCGGAACAGTCGTTGGCATCGTGGTCACAATCATAGCGATGATTGTGGCTCGAGTGCTCAATCACCAACGAGACTTTATATGCATCAATGATGAGGTGCGAAAGCTGCGGGACCCGGAGCAAGCGGAAAAGGCTGATGAAGTGCTTTCACCAGAGTTCGTCGAGGCGCAGGTTGAATCGGATCATCGTCGTGATCGCGTTGTCGCTCTGCTCGCGTTTTATGATCTTCTCGACGTCGAGCAGCGCACAAAGCTCGTGTCATCGCTGTTGAAAAAGACCAAAATGAAGAAGAAATCTGAAACTCCCGAGGAAGATTGGGAAAACGCCACCGACGCATTTGACGAACTCAGCGCACTGCTGCACTGCTGCACGGAGGATTTCGATGCGTCTTTTCTAGCCAGAAGCGGAGAAGAACTGTACCGTGAAATCATAGATCCATTCGTGAAAGCTGTCGTGGAAATCACTTTGTGGTGCAACGACGAGAGCGACTCCTTGGCTTGGGGAGGCGTGCAGCGTCTTGTAGGCGTGATTACAAAGTGCATCAAAGACGCAGAGTCAAAGACACTCCTGTCAGTGGTGGCGAGCGTGACGATGGAGTGCGTCCAAACGGTTGAGTTCGCAAACGTCATGGCGACGCTTTTATTTAACGCGCATGACATTGACTTGGACGAGACTGACGGGGAGTTTGACATGTCCTTCAAGACGCTCCGACTCATCATTGACGATGCTTTCGCCATCACTTCACCGAAATTGGCCACCAAAGTGAGCCAGCCGGTGACGCATATTCGCAATCCAGACACTGACGAGCTGCGCGCGCTTGATCGATCGGAACGCGTTTTGTATGTGGCCCAAAGCTGGCTGCGGGTGGAACAGGATGACGACGAAGCGCCTGAGTACACGGCATTTACTAAAATGGGATATCACGCTACGGTTACCAAGCTTCGACAAGAAGCCGATGAAGAACGAACTGAAATGGCGAATGATTTCATGAGCACGCTGTTAAAGGCGACGCTGAGCATCGATCAGCAGATTGCGTTTTATGCCATTCGTACGGTTGCCACGCTCGTGCGAGTGGGAGGGGCGACGGCGAGCGTCTTTGAGATTGACGGATTACAAGGAATTTTTGAGTGCATGGTTCGTCATTCTGGCACATCGAACGCCACTTTTGTAGCCGACATCATGCATGCGCTGATACATGACGTGGCCACTCGATCAGATCTGCTCAAGGCTCTCGCGGGGATGATTACAAGCTTGAGCGCGAGCGACGGAACTATCAAGCTGCATTCGAGCGAGCTCATGCATCAAGTCATCAAACTCGAGCTCAGCGCAGTGCAACGGGCAATGGTTGTGCGCGACGATCGCGGAAAGCACACGCCGTACGTCGCAAATATGTCGCCACATGCGGCACAGTTAGCCCACGATGCTTTGTACAGCATGCTCGTCGATACAATGCCTGAAATCCGCGAAATCGCCGTCGGCGCCTTGGCGGACCTCGTCTCTCTTTACACTCGCGGCGCGCAAGGGACGTACTACATATTCCAGCCGCTCAAAACGACTCCCTACGTCGACGCTGCGTTCCGCAAATTCGTGGACGAACGGGAAAGGCGTCTACCGGGGGGCGCACTGATGGCTTCGCGTTTATCTCGCAAGCTGAGACGCGTGGAAGTATTGGCGTCTGATAAGAGGGATGCGGACAAACTCATCGCCGTTTACTTAAAGGTGATCGATACGGACGATAACGATCGCGTTCGTTCCGCGGCTGAGAACGCGCTCGATGACATGAAGCGTCTCCTGGGCGATGAATTGGGTGCGTCATCCGTTACGCTGTACGACAGACAGGTTCAAGACGCTAGAGGTTTGGGTGCGCCGTCCCGCGAAACGATGCGCGACGTCACCTCTCAGTTACACGACGCGGTCCAAAAGCGACGCGATGCAGACGAAACAGGCGCGAAAATTCGACTAAATGAGTTTTGGCGCGAAAAGAAATTTGAATCGAGCGAGTCTCGTCCGCACTCGACGCAAGGCGGCAAAGTGGAACGAATAGTCAACGAAGACGCTACAGCAGAGTCAATTAACAAGACGCTCGGCGGGAAAGTCCCCCTGGTAAAGACTGCGACGGGTTATAGACGTACAGAGAGTTCTGACGTCACGTTCATTCGTCACCCTCCTCCAGACGCGCCAAAGCCAGCCATCGAACGCCATCGTCTGGCGCGAAGTGCGAGAAGAGCAGATCGCCTCGCGAAGCGCGACGCTTGCACGGAGAGATGGTACGGATCCGATGAGTTTAAACGAAAACCGAGAAGTTCTTCCGCCAGGGAAACGCAAAGGGAGGTGAAAATTGACACGCTTAATGAAAGGCCAACATTCACTGCGCCGAGCTATGGGGTGATGCGATTACCTCGAGACTTTAGAAAACCACCAAACGTAGATAATTAGAGCTACTAGATTTTATTTAGAAGAAAAACAGAGTTTAACGAATCCATACGCGTGTTTACTTGCCGTTGACAACGTCGGCGATGGATTGAATCCACGTTGCCGCGGCGATAGCGCCTGGATCAGGCGTCTCCTTCAGCACGTCCTTGTTAACGTAGCTTGATCTTCCCGCGCGAGCTGTCATGTTCTTTGTGTCCATAGCGCCCGCCTTGGCCGCCTTTGCCGCTTCAGACGCAACCTCCGTCGTCGGCTTTTTACCAAGCTGCGCTATCCCCGCCATGGACAATGCAGGAACGAGTGCGTCCAACATTGTGCGGTCGCCGGCTCTTGCGCCTCCGTATTGCATCATCGCGTGCACGCCGGCGGAAAATCCAACCAAAACCACCTCAGCCGAAGGTGGTTTATCTTTTGCCAACTTGTTCAACTTGTCCGCAGCTGCGGTGAAGAATATGTCGTACAAGACGCCGCTCGTACCTCCCATGCTTTTTCTAATCGTGTTTCCGATCGCGCGAGCGAGCGACGCGACGTCGTCGCACGGATAACCGTCGGCGTCCTTCTTCAAAGCCTCAGCACCTTTGCGAACCGTCGTGCCGCAGTCACCGTCACCGACCGCTTGATCGTACTTTGTGAGATCAGCTTCGACGGCGATGAGGTCATCCGCAATCTTACGAATCACCTTGAGCGCCAAGACGCCTTCTGGAGTCTTTGGAGCTTCTTCAGCGCGAACCGTTGTCGACGCCTCCGAACCCTTTGGTCCCTCGATAAAGAGAAGCTTGGCGTTCGTCAAACGCGCATTCTTCGGCCACGCGGAGCACGAACACGGAGCCTCCAAACGACTCACGCGCACGTCGTCGTCCAACGCGCACACGGTGACGCTAAATCCATTCATATCGATGGCGGACATGAACGTTCCGACGTACGCGTGCGTCACGCGAATCTTCTTCTTACACGCCAGCCACGCGAATGCCGCTCGCGCCGCGACGTACAACTCCATGAGCGGTGTCGCACCGAGAGAATTCACCATCAACGCCACCTTGGAGTTCTCCCCGAGCTTACCAAGCTTTTCGTTTCGCTCAAACACGCTGGTCAACAACGTCTCCACCACTTCGTCGCAACTCGCTACCTTTGCCGTTCTCGCCCCTGGTTCACCGTGAATCCCCAATCCGAGCTCCATCGTCCCTTCAGGAATCTCCCTCGCCACACCCGAAGACCCGGGCAAGGTGCACGCCTCGAGCGCGACACCCATCGTACCGACGCGTTCCGCGCACGCGCGCGCCTCCTCCGCCACCTCTCGCAAACTCTTCCCCGCTTTCGCCGCCGCCCCCGCCACTTTATGCACGAACAACGTTCCCGCCAACCCACGCCGTCCCGCGATCCCGACCTCTTCTTCCGCCATCGCGCAATCGTCACCGACAATCACCATCTCAACCTCCAAGCCTTCCAGTTTCGCCCGCTCCGCCGCCAAGCCAAAGTTGAGCCTATCGCCCGTGTAATTCATGACGATCAACACCGCTCCCGCGCTTCCCGCCGTCGCTCGAATCGCGCTCAGCACCGCCTCCACGGATGGACTCGCGTAGACGTTTCCACACACCGCCGCGGTGAGCATACCGTCGCCGAGGTACCCCCCCATGGCTGGTTCGTGCCCTGAACCACCACCAGAGATGACTGCGACTCGATTGGGCGACGATTCATCGTCGTACACGAGGACGTTTTGACCGGCGATGCGGGCGATGTTAGGGGCGGAGAGGCACACCCCGTCGAGCATCTCCGCCACGGCGTCGTCGGGGGCGTTAAGAAACTTTTTCGTCGGCATTTTTTCGTTTCGTTTCGATGGGTCCAGAGAGAGAGAGGCGTCGAGTGAGGCGTGTCGAGCGAGGAGAGCGGGAGTCGTCGAGTGAACGTTACAAACAACACTGAGATGATTGATTGATTGATTGATGGCGATGATGGCGATGATGGCGATGATGATGTCTATCTATCGACAAAAGCTGAGAAGCCGTTATTAGATTTAATCTTCCAAGATGTCTTCGAGAAGACGGGAAACGCTCGCTTACGCTTCGCCATCCTCCTTCGCCTTGGCGCCCTCCTTCATGTAGTTGTCGAGATCGGCATCCATGTTCGCGGCTTGGTCCTTGGCCGCTTCTTCCTTGTTCGGACAATCCCGGGCAAAGTGCCCCTCTTGCTTACAGATTCGGCACGTGTTATCCGGCGGTTGCGGACAGTCGCGCGCAAAGTGCCCGGCTTCGCCGCATCGACGGCACTTATCCGACGCCTTGGCCCCGCCTCGTTCGCCCTCCGGTCTGTTATCCGGTTGCGAACACTGCGACGCCCAGTGACCCTTTTCACCGCATCGGTTACACACGTCCTCCGGGCCGGGTTGTTTCTTTTCCCGTCGTTCATTGTTTCGTCCTCTCGGTCCGTCGGCGCCGTACCCTCGCGAGGCGCCGCGTCCGGCTTCGCGACAGTCGCGCGCAAAGTGTCCGAACCGTCCACAAATTCGGCACGATCCATCGCGTCCCGGGCCACCGACGCCAGCGTTCGCGACGAACGGGCTCGGACAATCTCTTTGGTAGTGTCCAAAACCTCCGCATCGCGAGCACCGATCCGTGGGTCTCGCCCCGCCCCGGAACCCTCCGCCGCCTCGCGCGTCGGGCAACGCGCACTCGCTCGCCCAGTGTCCAATCTGTCCACACCGGTTACACCGGTCCGCTCCGCGACCCGCCTGGCGTTGCGGGCAGTTTCGCGCGTAGTGTCCGAGCTCCCCGCAGTTTCTGCACGCCCCAGCCGCGGCCGCACCGCCCGCGTACGGGGCGTACCCAGCCCCGGCTGCGGGTTGCGCGCCGTCGTCATCCATCCATTTCCCCATGGTGATTCGCTGTTTCTTCGCTTCTTCTTCTCGTCGCTGGTTTCCTTCCTTTGTCGGTTTTCGAACTCGGGTCGAGACGGAAGACGCGCGTCTTCTTCACTCGGTGTTCGTTCCAACGGGCGACGTTCCAACGGGCGCGCGCGTCGTCGTCGTGTGCCGACGCGGTCGACGCGATCGATCGATCGATCTGAGAATTCATTCCATTCGCCCACAATACCCTAAACCCTAAACCCTAATTGTTAGTTATACATCGATTGGGTCACTATTCATTAAAATACGATGGATGGATGCATACATACAGCCTGTATGTGCGTGCCTTTAAGTACTACCGGTATCACTTGGAAGAGATGAATGAATGATGAACAATGAATGAATGACGCGCGATCCATCGCTCGACATCGCGCGACGCGAGCGATGCGAGAGGTTCGGATGGTTTCGTCGACGACGTCGTCGTCGTCGATGCGATGCGGGGTTCGCGCGCGAGGCGCGAGCGCGCGCGGATCGCGAGCGGTGCGTCGTCAGAATCGTCGTCATCATCATCCTCGGCAGCGGCAGTGCGGGAGGAAAGGGTGCGTCGCGTCGGCGATCGGAACGCCCCCGCCGGGGGAACCGGCGCGGGAAGGACGAAACGTCGATGCGAATGCACCGGCTTCGGCGAGCGCGTCGTCGTCGTCGTCGCGTGAGGATGGTGGGATCTTTAGTGGTTTGGGCGCGCGGGCGACGCGTTGGGCGTCCGAGCAAGCGGAGGACGAACGCGTGCACCGCGGGTTGTATTGCGACTGGAAAATGACTGGCGCGGATGTTTTAGAGGTTTGGGCGTACAGAGCCGGGCTCGTCGTTCTCGCCGGTGCCGCGGTGGAGTGCGCGGTGAGGTGCGCGAGCGGGGATTACGTCGACGCGCAGACGTGGTATTTCGTCGGCGGCGCCGGGTTGGGGTGCTCGTTGTACTTGGTGCACATGTACGTCGGTTTTATCAAGCGCGTCATGCAGACGTTGTACGCCGTCGGGATGGTTGGAAGCGGCGTGTTGGCGGTGACACACGCCGAGCCGTTGCCGTTGTACGTCGCGGACCATCCTTGGACGATTTTAGCCGTCGGTCCGGCGTTCGCGGCGCTCACCGGGTTGGCGTTCAAGGAGGGGATGTGTTACGGGAAATTTGAAGCGGCGGCGTTGTTCTTCGCCGCGCCGACGATGTGTTTGACGCACCTCTTCGGGGCGTCCGAGGAGACGCAGACCATCGCTGTGGGCGTGTTCGTCTCGCTTCTCGTCGTTTTCGCCGGGAGAAAGTTTTCGCAAGAGCTTAAAGATGACGTCGGGGATAAATCAATCTTCATGTTTGACGCGCTGGACGAAGTCGAGCAAGCGCGTTGGCTCGCCAACGCGAGGGCGACTGGTCGGGATCTTTGAGGTGTTGCATAGGTCAGGGCTCGTTTATAGTGCGCGCGCGGGGGGCTCAGGTTCGTTACTAGACATTCATAGGTGTTAATAATACACGTCGATGCTACTTCCGCGTCTTCAATCCGAAGAGTCGTCCGAAGAGTCATCCGAAGACTCGTCGGATTCGTCGGATTCGTCAGAATCGTCAGAATCGTCAGAGTTGGAATCGTCAGAATCGTCGTCGGAATCGTCGCTACCGGTGTAGCTGCTCGAGTCGCTGTCGCTATCTTCGCTGTCGTCGCTAGAACTGTAAAATCCGCTCGTACCGAGACCGTTGATTTTGCCGCCGACGTGCGTCACGAGCGCCGTACTGTCGCGACCAGATGATCCGGCGTAGTACTGCTCGCGGACATTCGTCGGCGGTTGTACGGTCGGGTGCTTGGGAAGCGGGGCGTACCCGGGTGCGACGTGCTCGACAAAGTGCGAGAGAGACCCGAGCGCGTGCTCGCAAGACTGAGGCGCCGGAGAAGGCAACTTTGGTTCGGGCTTTTCGCACAGCAAAATGGCGTCGCCGTGTTGCTTGACGGCGCTCGGCTTGCCGTCCACCGGGAAGAGCGCTCTGAAGACGCGGATGCGGTCGCGCATGTCGACGGATGGATCCGACGCACCGAGCGCAAAGAGCACCTTGAGCATCGGTGCGATGCGCATCGGGTCTTGAACGTACATCTTGCAGCAAGTGTTGATGATTTGTTGCTTGGTCGTTTCGTGCTCATCCGCAAACGACTTGACGGTGCGACTGAGCATTTGCACCGCGAGCTCGAAAAACTTTTCTCGCATCTCCTTATCCGCCGCCTTGATGTTCTCCGCTTCGGCGTCAAAGATTTCTCCACCCGCCAGCCAGATCACGGCAGCTCTAGCCTCGGGGGCGATGAGTTGATCCAAGCGTCGCATGAGTCGCATGACGACGAGCGTGTGCTCCTTTGGATTTTGTTGCACGAGCGCTCGAATGACGACGACGGCTTCAGAAGCCACCTTGGGCGTCGGGTGAAGGGAAAGTTCGAGCAACGAGCGGATGCACACAGATGCAATCTGCGGCATCATCGCCGCGCAACGCCCGATCGCTCGAATGGTGAGCGCCACAAAATCGTGGTTGGAAGAGCGCAAGTACGCTTGCAATTCGCGCAACAACGTGGGCGCGTTTTCAGACGTGACGATGTGCGTCAGAATTTCGAGCTTGAGCGCGCGAACATCCAACGGATCGCGCGGGAAGATGAAAAAGGCGTTAAAGTGCGGCTGGAACAGCGTCGGTTGCGTCGACACCATCGTGCAAATGTTCTTCATGATGACGTGCTGCACCTCCGGCTTGCTGTGAGCGCTGAAAACCAACGCGCGCACCACCTTGGGGAGATCAGAAGCCGGGCTCAAGTAAAAGTGCAACGCAGCGACAGCCATGACAACTCCAGAGTTTTGGGACTGCAACAAGGGCCTGGTGCATCGCAACAAAAGTCGATGATCCTCATCCATCCAGCCCGCGCCCCGAGACGCCGCCGTGGCGCCGCCGCGTCCAGACTTCTTCGAAGGCTTCTCGCCATCCGAGTCGTCCGAGTCGTCGGAATCTTCGTCCGAGGAATCGGAATAGAACCCTGCACCGCTCGCGACGATGGATTGAATGCCGGCATTGCTGTTATCGTGATACGACGCCTCGCTGGACGGAAGTGCGAGTTCAAGCTTCTTATCAGCCACGCCCGCCGCCACGCCGAGCTCGCGGGCGTGCTCATCCGGGGCGAGAAACTGCGTGCGCGCGTAGCGCAGCAACAATTCGCTCAGAAGAATTTGACCCCACTCATCCATGTCCACCAACATTCTGCAAATCTTGCGGTAGTGTCTGTGCAAGAGATCGAATCGATCCGGGCAAACTTCGGTAAACGCCGCGACTGCCGACGACAACACAAACGGAGTGCTATCGCGAAGCATAGTTTCGATAATCTCGATCAGCTCGTCTTGCCGCGTGTTATCCATTCTATAAATCTTCGGAATCGCGTGCGCCGCAGCCTTCCTCACGTACGGGCTCGGGTCCACCGCGCACTTTCGCGCCGCCAAAATCACCACCGGAACGATCACCTGGATCCGAATGCTCGACATCACCCGCAGCGCCAGCGCCCGAACCCGCGGGTTCGGATGCGCCAAATCCTTTTGGAAACTATTGATCGACAGCAGCGCTTCCTCCGGTTTCTGATCCGCCGTGCGCACCAAGAACATGTACACCAGCACCTTCACTTCAAAGGATTCGCTCACGATGTTCACCACGACGCTCGGGAAAAACGCGCTCACGTCCCTTCCGATCGCCATCATCGCGATCAGTTTCTTCAGCGCGTCCAGTTTATCCCTCGTCGCGTTCGATCGAAGCTTCGTATCGAGTTCGCGCTGTTCTTCCGCAATCTACGTCCGTCGCGTTCGCAATCATCATTTCCGAGATCGATCCGTCAGTCTCACTCTCAACGCGAATTCCATCCATTTTTCATCCTCGTCCTCGTCCTCGTCGCGTGTCGCGTGTCGCGTGTCGCGTTTCGCACGCACCTGCGCGTCATCGACGAATTGTCTGTTTCCGTGTCCCGCGGGAACCGCCATGGCGTCGAAGGGCCGTCCGCGACGACGTCGACGCGTCGTCGAGTGTCACCAATCTGTCGCGCGAAACGCATCCGACGCGCGCGTCTCTCGTCCGTTCCTCGGGATGGGGTTTTTTGACGAGTCATCATTCGTCGTTTAGGTGAGATTATGGGGTGTTGGGACGGACGGGCGCCACCCACCCTCGGATGGATGTTGATGCGTGTGCGTGTGTGTGTTGTTTTTACCTGGATATAAAACTCTCGCGACTTCCGAGGCTTAGGTGGAATGAAGTCGTCGTCGACGACCGACGACGAACTTTCCATCGCCCGGCGCGGAATGCTAGTGGATCTACGAAGCGCAAAAGTCTCGCTCTGGTGCTCTGTTGTTACGCGGCGATCGGTTCCCCGGGTCGGCTCGTTTGGAGAATTTCTAGAGCTTGGTGGAGAACTGAAAGCCGTACTTGTACTTCATCTGTTGGTTTGAATGGGGAGAAAGGAGAGAGTGCGCGCGTCAGTCGGTGATTTCTTCGTTTGTTCTCTTTCTTCTTCTCGTCGTCGTGGTCGGTCTCGCGTCGGGAAATGTTAATACTATTTATGGCGCGTCGCGCACGGAGAGCGCGAGCACCATCTTCGAGCATTGTTATTGTTGGCAACCCGCGGCAACCATCCGCGCAGGAAGAGCGCGGCGATTGTTTGACAAGAGGCGCCGTCGTCGTCGTCGTTCGCGTATCGTTATTATCGTCGGCGTCGCGTGGCGCACGTACCGATTTGTCCACTTGGGCGGAGAGAGTCGCGGTGGTCTTCGGAAGCAAATTGGACAAGCTCGCTTGGAAGCTCACCGTCGGGTTGACTTCGGCGGCGAGCGGGTTGGACACGACAGCCTTGAAGGAGTGTCCATCCATCTTCTTCGAGTAGCCAACCGTGGCGGTGGCAGTTTTCTTGTACAAAACTTCCGCACCGACGTTTTGCTTGCCGTCGAGCGCGGCGACGACGCTCGCCTTGAACGTCTTGAGTTGGTCCGAGGCGGTGAGGGCGTACGTGAGGTCGCCTTGCTTGGACTGCGCCGCGACGGCGTACGCCAACGGAGCGGACGGCTTGAAGGTTGCCATCGCACCGAGGGCTAAGCCACCACCGACGGCATAGCACACACTCGCGTCCGCCTTTGGCGCCGCGTAGTTGGCGACGTCCGCCTTCAAACCGAGCGGTCCCGTGACGACGGAGGCGCTCACCTTGAAGGATTCGAGGTCTTGCACGGCGCCTCCGACGGAGAGCTTACCGTTCGGAATCAAGGACGGGAAAGACGCCGTCACCTTAGCCTTGGCGTCTTGGTTCAACTCGAGGTCAATGTTTTGATCCATAACGGTCGCGTTCACCTTCACGTCACCGTTCACCGATTCGCCCTTTTGCACGACGGAGCCGGACACGCCCTACGCGAGAAAAAATCAAACGAGTCAGCGCGCGTCAGTCGTTTAGTCGTTCAGTCGCGCCGCAGCCTCCTTCGCGCGCGTCGCATCCGGTCGCGAAAACACCACGCATCGCGAACACACGACCCCATTCGTCACGCATCCGGTCAAACCCACGACGCGCGTCCCTTCGCCCGCCCTTCGCCCGACGCCCCGCTCCGTCGTCCCGCGCGCTCCTCCGTCCGTCGTCGACGCACCGTTCCCGCAGCCTTCGTATCGAACGAAAACTTGTGATCATAGTTAAACCCGCCCGTGAACAGGTCTGCGACGCGCGCAAGCGAAACACCCGTCGTCGTCAGTCGCTCACTCGTCCCGTTCGAGCCGAACGCGCGGCGCGCGCGGTGATGATCGCACGAATCAAATCAAATCAAATCAAATCGAACGCGCGCGTCGAGCGGGACATCATCATCATCGAATCGGGAAATCGATCGATTTGCTTCGAACGATCGGTCGGTCGCCCGATCGACGCACCTTTCGCCGCCTTGGCGATGTCTCCGTAGTACTTCGCCATCGCGTCGTCCGTCGTCGTCGTCGTCTCGCGTCGTCGTCTCGCGTCGTCGTCGCATCCACGTCGACGCGTTTTTACCCTCGCGGTTTCCTCGCGTTTTTTTTTGATCGGATCGGATCGGTACTTTCATCGATCGATGCGTTCGACGCGTGAAAATACCGATCGACCTAAACGTATCGATCGCGGTTTCGCATCGATGTTTTTTTTCTGGTTTTTTTTCGACCGTTCGTTCGACCGTTCGGACCGTTCGGACCGATCGAATAGGCTCGTTCGTATCGATCGATCGTTTGTATCGTTCGTTCGTTCGTATCGATCGCGGTTTCCCATCGATCCTATTCGATCCTATTCGATCCTATTCGAGGGGGGTATACAAATAAATGACGGTTCGTGACCCGTGATTATATGTTTTTTTTTGCATCCTTCGTCGGGGTGCTCGAGAGAGGGGGGAGGGGGGAGGGGGGGCGACGGATTCGGGTCGGTCGGGTCGTCTCGGTCGATCGATCGGGTTTACTTACCCATCGATCGGGTGGGATGGATCACTCGATCGATCGGTGACTCCGATCGATCGGGTTGGGGTGATGCGGTTGGATTTCGAGACTGCGAATTCATCATCAATTCGATGCGTCGTCGTCGTCGTCGTCGTCAGAAAGAGCACCCGATGTCGACGGCGGTGAC
>Ga0255784_10000804_pt1 | contig 25647 bp, 37 predicted proteins | sample 101ome_14_FD_179982 | JGI IMG/M metagenome (GOLD analysis project Ga0255784, IMG submission 179982) | Coastal salt marsh microbial communities from the Groves Creek Marsh, Skidaway Island, Georgia - 101403AT metaG (version 2) | ecosystem: Environmental > Aquatic > Marine > Intertidal zone >...
AAGCATCCTGGTGGTAGTTGTTTGATTTCATTCCATGGTGTACCACCGGTTGGATCATAGCCCCATTTCATAGTATTAGAATGGAATAGTTCGTTACGTGTAACTGGGCCAAAAGCTTTTAGTACATCTGGTTCGGATGCCATTGCTTCTACGTCTGTACGATAATATAAAGGCTTAATACCAAGGTGATCAGTGACACCGAATAGTCTATTATCGACGATGGTTACATAAGTAAAGAATCCGTCGAATCTATTAAACTCGCGGATTCCTTTTATCCAAAATGTTTGCCATGCACATTCGATATCATTTGCAAAGCCAAGTTCTTCGTAGTTGAATATCTCACCGACGAATAGAGATTTATTCTGTGGCTGTATAGCTACCTTTGGATCCAGATTAACGAATGGTAAGCTATAATGCCCGAACTGAATAGCGTTATTGAATACCTCATAACCTTTAAAGCCAGGTAAACCTCGATAAGAGATATCCTCTAATAATTCTTCGACATTCACATCTGTGTATGCTGCTGCAATGAATCCACACATATTATACTCCTATCAGTCTGCTCAAAGCAAATCTATCGTTCGCGAAACAATGTAAACTAGTTGAGCTGAAATGTAAATACCCTACTTCAGCATCTATGCCACTTTTATCGATCATCCACTGTGTAAGTCTATTTGCGAAGTAAAGGTCGTTGTGCAAGTGCCTTACGACGTCACACGAGCGCATATGATACGAACAGTGTAGTTGTCCACCACGTTCCATAAAGTGCCAACCAAAGGAACATGGCACTCGTTCACCTTGGTTGGCTGCGATTATATCTTCAGGGAACCACATAGGGACATAGCATTGTCTGGTTGTGGGATCTTTTCTTAGTAGCTCTACACCATCACCCAGATTACCAGTCTTAAACCGGATACCATCCATAGTCGGTGCCCACATCCGCTCGGGGTATGAATGGGAGAATGCTGCTTGATTCTCTGAAAGATATTTGTCGGTATCTTTTAACCACATTGTATGGGATGGCGGTGGATTAAGTGGTTCACCGCCTGTACGTTCATCGAAGTGTACATCTGCCCAAGGCTGTGATGCACCAAGTTCATCAGAAGCTTTTCGTGCATCTGTGTACATTGGTGCAACCAGGTCAGCGTGGAGAATCTCTAGGAACTTAGGTGGCTCTTTGGTACCTTGCCACGAACCAGTCTGGATTTCATATCCTTGACGATAAAGTACTTCACGAAGCTTTGTCAGACCCTCTGCTAGTGTTCTGCCGCTTACTCTGTTCATTATCACTTACTCTCTTTCTCAAGTCAGTAGTCGAGAATCTATGATCCCGTTTATTATAATAAATCTCTATGCCACGTGCAGAGCATATAGCACGACCAGTGAACTTACCGTTCTTGTACTCTTCGCCAATAATACGAACATCTAAATTAAATAGCTGAAGGATGTCTTCCAGATCCTGTTCAGTCTGATAAGGTATAATCTCATCGACATACTTAACACCTTGCAGCTGGGTCCATCTTTCAACTAAAGTCTGTACCGGTTTATTCTTCTCTATTCTATCATAGCTAGGGTCAACTTGTAAACAACAAATTAGCCAGTCGCATTGAGTTTTTGCCTCTCGAAGCATTGCAATGTGACCAGCATGTAATAGATCAAATGTAGAGGCTGTTATGCCTATAATTGTTTTAGTCTCTTCCAAGTATCTTCCCATCCTTTAACTTGATGAACTACTCCGCCTCCTCTGGCCACTGCCAGAGACAATGTGTAGTCATTCCCGTTGGGTTCCATTTTATCGCCGTAGAAAGTAACCAAATTAGCCTCAAAGTCTTGTATAATTTGCGACTTATCCCTTCCCCTCCACATAATATCAATCCCCGTTTCGCCCGCCACACTAACATTTAGACCCGGATATTTCCCAGAAAGAAATTCAACCATCGATTCTCTTTCCCCTTTATGTTCATCCCATTGTTTGTATAGAAATCTTTCTTCTAGGGTTGTCGGCCTACCAGGAATAGTAAAGTTAACCATCCCGGATCTTTTTTCTATGTGTCCACCTTTTTTAATATGAAACCTTGATTCACTTAAAATACGATTTAAATCTATATCCAGTTCGTCCAAACATCCCATGGGCTCAGCCCGGATAAGATCATCTCCTTCCCATACTTCATTACCATTACAGTTATAGGATCTAACTGCTAAGTTGTATAGGTCTGATCCTAGTTGTTCTACACTAGCATCCTTATCTGATCCTGTCGCAAAATAAACCCTATTATTTGTAGCGAACTCCATAAACCATTTCTTGAAGGCTGGATCCATTCTTTGTCTGGATGGGGTAAGAGTTCCGTCTATATCAAAAATATAATGCATTAGCCATTTAGATATTTGCCATAATCAAATATCTTCCCTTCTAAGTTCTTTAAAACGTGATCAGCTGGAATGTAATCTAATATCTCGTAATACACTACGTCTCCTTCCTGCAAAGTGTTATGCCATAAGGAAGGATGGGGCGAAAACTTCCAAGCCACTATATGATCGATCTTTCCCTCGTTAATGCATTTTTGTATGTAAGGAGAGATATGTATCTGATCAAACCTATTTACATGTTTAAAATCACAGTGCCCGAAGAACTTATGCACTGTATCATACTCATATCCTTCGTGGATCTCATGACCAGAAGCTTCGATTGAACATTGGTGATGCTCCGGGAATTCAAAGTCCCACTGACGTTCTTTCCATTCTGCGTCCTCATCACGCTCATCCTCTTCAACCAGCTTATTACGGCGGTCAATAAATTCTTTTGTGACTTTACCCTTAAATTTCATCATCCATATAACCTACTGTTTCACGTTCAATATCATTATGATTAAATTCTGCCCAGTATAACTCATAAGCTACACCTGACTCGATGCATTCGAATTGGTGGTAAAGACCAGGCTTGACCTTATGGTAGTCGCCTTCTTTTAGGATAGTAACATCCACCAGATCATAATCTCGTTGCCAAGTTCGGATTAACATCTCACCGGACTCTACATAGAATCCATTCCATTTATATCGATGTAAGTGCTTAGAGCAAACACCTCCAGCTTCCATCTCGATACGATGAAACTCTAAAGCGCCATTGGCTTCAATTAGTTCTGTCGTGCCCCATACTTTTCCTGCTTTCATTTGGTCATCTCCGTCCATGCTATGATTGCAAATCCAATAATAATTAAGGCTAGAATAGCCACCGCTGTAAATACTTCATCCATTGATAAATGTCCACCATCCAGTTAAAATTTCTTTTTCTTGTGTTTCACTAACAATACCGCGATGAGTGTGTGTCCATGGTGCAGGCCAGATTACCGTTCTACCTTTAACTGCTTTTACTTTCATATCTTGGTATAAAAATTCGGTGCCGCCTTCAAAAGTGTTATCGGGATCCTCGACCGTATTAAGATATGTCATAAAAACCAAGTGTCGTGCACCCCCGAATTCATTACCAGTCTGTTCCATATGCCACATCTTAAAGCCTTCACCAGGCTTATACCACTGGTAGTTCATAAATTCTTTAATACCATATTGGTTTACGTTATTTGACCACTCATATTTTTCATGATACTTCGATAAACAAGGTCCCAAAACCTCGGTGATATAAGAATCCGATAGGCTAGGAGGCCAATCGTAAGAACTCATATCCGTGGATACTTTTTTATCGTAGTCGTTTGTCGATGGAATAACAACACCGTTGGCATCACTTTGAGATACGGCACCTTTATAATGATACTTGGGGTTGCCGTGAAAATAAATCTGGAATTCTTCGATTAATTCATCCGACATGGAATTATCATAAACTTCAATAAAGTTAGTCATAATTTATTCTCCGATAGTTCTCTAATACGAATATGAGCATTGTTTAATTGCTCTTGTAGTTCTTTCACATTCTGTTTTAGGATCTCGATTGTATTAGCCTGCGATACAATGATCTTCCTATTCTTTTCGGCTTCCATTTCATCAGGTAGCATTAAAGACTCCATTTCTATAAACATATTCTAGTGCGTTGTTGGCCTCTTTTTCCATTGGACGATTCTCATACCAATTACCGGTATCATGGTCAAACTGCTTACATAATTGTTCGATTTCTTTAGCAGTAATGGGATAGCCTTTAGAAACTGCTTGTCCTGCAACGGCTATCATTATCTGATACATTTTAGCGTACCAGCCAGTATTACTTATAGTAACATAATCGGCTGCAAGCTTCTTAGGCCAGAATGGACAATCATTATAACCGGACCAAGAGTATTGAGTATTTTCCAGTGAATTCTTTCGGTGATCCATAATCTGTCGCTGCCACTCGTCAGGTAATCGGTCTAAGAAATTCTCTGCACGTTCCTTTAAGGAATAAGGATGTTTACCGCAAAGATCATCAACAGGTATGGGATCGCCAGTATTAGTAAAAATAAAGTTGTAAGCACCAGCATACGTTGCAGGGACGTAATACATTCTAGATAGATCTTTAGTTTGCTTATCTCCGATGCTTTCCAGCTCGGTGTTAAGTGCGTACCAGAAATGTTTGATTCTAGATTGTTCAACCTCCGAATCAAGTCTGAAGACAAGACGGAACTTCGGAAAATTCTCCTTACTGCTAGCGGTACTATAACACACAAAATCCCAATTACCAAAACGGCTAACAAGTTCATCCTTTAGATTTCCTTTAAATTCATGATCATCAACGTCAATAGCAGCCCAACCTGCCCAAGCCAATACGTTCTTATTGGCTCTAGTAGTATCCGGTGAGTAAGTAGCTGGTGATATAAGTTCAGCATCCTCTTTTCCATTTAATGGCCTTTCAGATAATTTATATAACATTTTAGTAAGCTGATCCCAAGTATTTAGGTCAACACGTTTATCAGTTTTATTGTCGAATCTGCTTTTGAATATAGTCAAAGAATACATTATACAAAGAACGCGTCCAGAGTAGCTCTGGGTTCGGTCTCCCAGTTGATTGTGTCCAAGATAGGTTGCAACGGATCTATGAAACCTTTCTCAAACATTTTACCATAATCTACGAAGGAATGTAACCCCAATTCTTTAGGTAAACCCTCCGGAAATGCAATAATATTCTCTTTAATTGGATTCGGTTGTTTTAGATATAAGAACTTAATCTTGGAACCATTCTGTATAGATTCATACCGATTGGTTAATCCGCCTTTAGCCAAATAGTGGTTATATAGAAGTGAACCACGGACATGGATTGGAGTACCCTTCGTATAGATATCGTGCTTATTACCAGCCCACTTTTTAATCTCAGTCACACCACGAGGGAATGCAGCGGCTTCTGGTGGTAGCGAGAAGAACTCCCGCTTGAACTCGGCAATGTATTTCTGAACCTCGGATTCGGTAGAACCCATGATGAGTTTAAATACGTGCTTAAACTTTTCACGCATGATCTCTGGGGTCGAAGACTTAATAGCCTCAATCCCCATAATCTTAATCTTGGGTTCCGAATACTGAACGCCTTCAGAGTTATGTACGTTTAGGATATAACGTTTCTTAGCTTGCCATATGCCGCGATCTGCAATAACCTCACGCTCCATAACCATTCGATTCTGATACGCATTCGTCTGTTCGAATAGATCCTGCATAGACCGTTCAAACATTGGATTAAAATGTTCTTCACAAATCTTAGATAGGAACTGGACTGGATCTTTAGGATTAAACTTTTCTACTAGACCGGAGAAGTTAACATAGACCGAATCCGTATCGATTGCAATAACATAATCTTTATCTGTACCAAGGAGTTTGTTTAGTTCTGCATTCACCGCCGACTCGCACCACTTAATGACCTTTTGACCAGTAAGGGTAATGCCTTCAGCAATACGCAGATCGAAGTATCGATACCACTTGTTGCCAAGTGCACCGAACAAACTATTGAGCAAAATCTTAATAGCCATTTGTCGGTTCTGACACCGAACAATCTCACGTTCAAGCTCTACTGATTTATTTTTCTGGTAAGCTTTTTGTGCAGCCAGCATCTGATTCTTTACGGTCTTACGTTCGGCATAATAGTCCACAATAATTTTAGGCATGATGCCTTCGAAGTCTTTGCGGTAATGACTATTGTTAGCAGCTTTTGCATAATCACCATTAACATCCATTTCCATATTACTTACTATAGTTTCTGGTGACATATTCCACTGAGCAATAATGTTAGGATATAGGGAGTTAAGGTCAAAGCTAACCACCCACTCGTGCATACCAATCTGTGGTTCTTTCACGTACCCGCCCGCGAACGCGACGGTCTGTTTAGCCAGATCCTCACGTGGTTTCATGGATGGAACCGCAATCTGCTTTTTATTCAGTTCCCGATATACAATAGAATCCCATATAGATGTAGTACCCATAACGTCAGTAAAGTTAACACCGGCTTTGTATGCCAGGGTAAATGCCAAACCCATCAGGCCAGTCTTATCGTTAATGCGTTCTACCAGTTCAACGTCTTTTATGTTATAGTCGATATAGAGCTGGTGGTTTTCTTTATACAAATTTCTAAGGTTACCATACTCTTCATATGATAACTTACGTTCGCCCAGAACCACACTGGAGATATGGTTAAGACTATAGCTTTCCTGTGGGCCGTATGCATAGCCAAACTTCTTAAACAGATCGAAGTAATCCATTTGACTAATGCCAACAATCATATATGAATCCTGGTTCATATTTTTGAATTGTACCTGCTTTAGCCGTGGCTCTGCATTCCAAGGAGATAGACGCTTAGCCGCTTCTATTGTGCCAATACGGAGAATACGATTAATAATATAAGGCATATCGAAGAAGCGGATGTTCCACCCAGTGATTACATCCGGATAGTCTTTTTGCCAATACTTCAAAAATTTAATTAGTAATTCCTCTTCGGAATCACATTTATGATACTGGATAAGCAAATGTTTATGAGGTGATTGTTCTACGTCATACTCGCCACACGCCCAGACGTGGTAAACATTAGACCGGCTGGATTTAATTGTAATAGCAGTAATAGGATGAAGTGCTTCTTCAGGTGTGGGGAACCCATCTTCGGAGTGAACCTCGATATCAATATTGACCACATTGATCTGGGACTCGTCAAACTTTATTTCGTCTGGAAACTTTTCTGCAATAAACTGCATCACCGCACGATCCATACCACAGTACGGCTTACTGCCAGGAACCTCGTGCTGCTTTACATATTCACGTAAATCTTTAGGGGAGTTAAGAATCTTTTCTTTTACATTGTGTCCGTGAATAGACTTCCATCCGGTTTCTTCTTCACAGTATTCGAACATGGTTGGTTCAAAATTATATTTGTGGCTGACTGGTTTACCACTATCATTGTAGCCACGATATACGACGCGATTCATATACGTGTCGACTGATGTATAAAAACTCATGCATTTCTCCTATTGATCGGAGTATTATAATATAAAAAAAGGGATTTGAAAACCCCTAGTATAAATAAAGTTCGTCGATTTCTTCGTCATCGAGGAAGTGACATTCTGATAGATATTCGCGAATATTTTCAGTAGATCCTGAAAGGGTCATACAGGGATTACCTCCACCTGGACCAATGGCGATGAATGATTCGATTTTCAGATTGTATTTTTCGAGGGCCTCTAGGTAATCACCAAGTGGACAGTCGTGTGCGATATCAATTTCGAATGTTTTTGTCATAGGTATCTCCTTTGTTTGTGATACCTTTATATCGTAAAAAAAGGGAGCTGTAAACCCCCTTTTTTCATTTTATTTGAATTATTTTTTCTCTGAAACGAAGCTATACATTTCTTTAGCTTTGGACATTAGCTCATCCATAGAATACATTTTATTGGCTTCTTGCCATTGCTCCATAGTGACCTTACCGGCCTCAAACATTTTCTCAGCGAACTCGCGATTCATATGATATTGTTGATCCATGTAATCTTTTGCAAGTTGTAGCATTTCAGAACGAATCTCAAAGGGGTTTTTATTTGCCATAGTATTACTCATTTTATTACCTTTGCCATAGCTTCACCAGCTGCATTTGCAAATGCGTTGGTTTGTTTCATAGCATTTTTTGTAAATTCCGTTTGAACCTTAATGAACTCGTATAGTGGCTCACTCATTGATTCATCTTTAACCCAAGTATCAACCCAAGTCTTTTTTGCATTTTGGATTGCATCAATCCATACGTTTGTAAGATAGTCTGTTGAGAACATTTTTCTCTCCTGTGTCTGTGTTGTGATCGAAGGGGCCATTACAGCCCCTTTGCTAAGATTCTTCTATTAGCCTTTCAGCTTTGCAATCTGCATCATACAATTTTTTGCTAGGTCATGTTGACCTTGACTTGCAAAATGAGTAGCTGCTCTGCTATATCCAACAACTTCAGTCCATCTTAAAAATCCGGCCCAAAGTTTTTGGAAGTATGAACGATGATCGATAGTGACTGTATCTACTAAAAAAGCCATTAGACAAATCCTTTTAAGTTAGGGTTAAAAGGAGAGATAAGATGTGATTGTTTCATATCTACATCCTGTCTAGCTATAGAATAGATATCGCCTCTTGCAATACCAATATCATTCAATTCTGCATCAGTTAGCTTACGCAATTCATGTTCTGTTTGTCTGATTGCTTTAGCCATTTGATAGTTATTAATTAGCTTCTTGAAGAAGTTGTTTAGTGTCTGTGTCATTTGTTAGTTCCTCGTAATGACCAATTTCGATTTTACGAGGACGCATTTCTTCTGGGACTTCATATTTCAAATCAATTGACAATACACCGTCTTTAAGATCTGCTCCATGCACTTTTACGTGCTCAGACAGCCTGAAGGTGCGTTTGAACTTCTTAGTGGAAATACCACGGTGAATGTACTCGCGACCTTTTGATTCGTGTTCCCCCATCACAGTCAAGGTACGATCCTTGAACTCAATATTTAACTCATCTTTGTTAAATCCGGCCACAGCCAATTCAATAAGATATTCGGTTTCACCGGTCTTAAGAATATTGTGGGGTGGATAGTGGTCTTGAGCATGTTTTGCAGTAAACTCAAGTTCATTAAATAAATGGTCAAACCCAACAAAAGATGAACGTGGGAATAGTGTTTGTAAGCCTGTCATAGTTATCTCCTTTTTACAAGCAAGAAAGTTATTGAGCCGGTCTTCCGCACTCAACATTATTTATCATATCATAGTTATTACTTTACGTAAACCCTGCTATTACTTATTACCAATATTATATTTGGGACATAATTCCCATTGGTCTTTCTCTTTATAAGGCAGGATCTTAATTAGTCGTAATGGTGCGCAATCTAGATTTACAGCTCCTTGGATCTCTACTAGACCCCAGTCACTCATTAGTGTGGCAATTGTATTACGACGTTGAATATCCGATAGCTCTAGATTGGCCTTTTTACCATCCAACATAAACAGTTCTTTAAAGTGTACTATAAAATAGCGACCTTGTTTATGTAGGATGTGACATGATTGAAATAGCTTTTTATCTTTACGTGAAGCCACGCCAATCCGTGTAAGTGTTTCGCGAACCTTTAGAAAGTCATCTGGTTCGTTTAAGGTTACTTCCAACATATCTGTTGGAGCCCATTGAATAAAATTATCTTCTTCCACCTTTATTCACCTTCTGTTTTATTATAGTTATTTGTTCAGGTGATAGGAGGGGAAGGACTTGTTTAGCTTTTTCATTACTATACCCATAATATTCTTTAACCACCTCAATATCACTCTCAGTTTCTGGTTTATTCCATTTCGAAAATCGTTTACGCTTTCTGATGGTATTTATAAGAAAATGATATTGAAGCTTTTTATCAAGATGATGATACTGATTCATGATGTTAGCAAGTTGAATCGTATCGTAGAAATAGCTTAAGGACCGGTTGATCGTAAAGCTATTGTAACCTTTCTCAGTTATATCGTCAACCATAATATCTTTCTTGGTATGGCTGACACTATTTACATAATCAAATGGATTCATTATATACCTTGTTCAATCCCGCTGTCTTGCCATGCCCATTCAAGTGATTCGGATATCAGTTTTGATAGCTCGTCAGCAGTGTAGTCTTGAGTGTTAGTCTTTTTATTAATGTGTTTATCATTCACATATAATTGTGGAACCGTCTTATGGCCTCTTTCTTTTACAAACTCTAAAGCCTTAGCATTTTCCTTAATATTAATAGTAACATACGTATAACCAGTTTTATCTAGCATACCTTTCATAATATCGCAGAACGGGCAAGCCGGCTGAGTGTAAAGAATAATGCTCATATGTTTCTCCTATTGTAATAGACCAATTAAAAAGCTATGAAGCAGCTTAAACATAGCGGCATTATCATACACCAATAGCCATAATACAATTATACCAAATACTAATCTCATTTGAAATCCACCTGTGCCATTATCTCAGTTAAGCATGCAACTGTATTTAGCTCTTTATCAGCAACGAAAGCATCCTTATATTGATAATCAGCAAGAATTAATACCAGCTGTGGAATACTTTTACCTTCAATATATTCAAAGGCTGTGTCATATAGCTTACGGAATATGGCAGAAGTATCTACGTCCATATTATTTGTAACCCACTGACGCATCTTTTTAAAGTCTTTGCCTTTAAGGTGCTGTATTAGAGTAGTAACATTAGAGTTATTATTACTAGAAACATCAGCACTAATTGCTCCGGTGACGGCCCGTCGTTGCGCTTCATTAAGTGTTCGTCTCCAATCAGGTGCATACTTAGAAACCATATCAGCCACTGCTTGCGGGGTATGTTCTACGCCTTCGCCTTCTAGTACTTGCATTAGACGCTTAAAGAACTGTGATGCCACTTCCGGCATATCTTTCTTAGCCGTATTGAATTCATACACACCGCATCGAGAGTGTAGTGGTTCAATGATACGATTCTTGAAATTACAAGTTAGAATAAATCGACAATTGTCTGAGAACTCTTCGATGAACCCACGAAGAGCTGGTTGGGTGGATTGTGGATTAAGGTAATCGGCTTCGTCTAGAATGACTACCTTATATCCACCTTGTAGTGATACAGTACTGGCAAACTGTTTAATCTTACCACGTAATGTATCGATGTTACCCTCTTCCGATCCATTGATCAGAATATAATCCAACCCAAGCTCATTACACATTGCCTTTGCCACGGTAGTCTTACCAAGACCAGGAGTACCGGAGAAGATCATGTTCTGGATCTCACCAGTCTCTACCATTTTTTGGAATGTATCTTTTAGAGCTTTGGGAAGGATTGTTTCGGATATTGTTTTAGGTCTGTACTTTTCACACCAAAGAAAATCTTTGCTCATAATATTATAATATCCTAAATTATTCTTGTGTTGCTGCTAAATCCTGTTGGAATGTTTCACACATTTGAATAAGCTGCACACATTGATCACGAAGTTGTCCAAGAGTAGAAAGCTCTTCGCCTTTTACTGCGCCACGTTGGACCATAGTATCAACCACAGCAACTGATGAACGACACACACGGTTTGCTAGGTCATATACTGGTGCGTGCGATTCTAGATCCAGTTGTTTATCATCACTCATTTTATTCTCCATATTTTGATGACTTTTCCAAAGCTACCCAGTAAGTCAGATTACCATCCTTACCTGAGAATTCGGAAATAAGTTCGTTTGATATTTTAACCTGATAATCACTATTGATCATCTTGAGGTTACTAATATTTATAATGAATTTAAAGCTTTCTGATTTATATCCTCCATCCACTAATACAGAATAACTATTAGAAGTTGCATTCTCGAGATCTACAACCGAGATCTTAATAGCACCACCATCAGGTTCAACAACCATATGATCGTGTCCAAATGCTGCAGCTGATTGCTTGAGTGCAGCAAGTGTTTGTTGTGGTAGATCAAACCATACGTCCTCACTAGGTAGGACGATTGATTTCAAAGGTGTGGTAAGCATCTCTGGATCAGAGTAATAATACGTAACCATTGCCCGACCAGCATTACCACCAATGTTCATAAAGTTTTCTTTAAACATTACATTCGGTGTATCTACTAAGTTAATGACACGCAAGAACTCTGAAAGGTCGTAGATACCGACTTGTGTATCAAATTGTTCAGGTACTACCGCTTCCGCCAAAACGTTTCTGGCCTCAGACATGGTAGTGATCTTATTTCCAGGCTTGATAACAATGTTACCATTGATCTGGGAGAAGTTCGATAGCACCTTGATTGTTTCAGCACTTATTTCCATTATTTAATCCTACTAAAGTTTTTCTCTTTTAAACTCCAAACGGTTGGCAAATTTACCGTCTAGCATTTCACCCTTGTGACTGATAATGAATACGTTTGTATCATCATCCAGCGTGTGTACGATCTTCATTAGATTGTCTATGCCTTCATAGTCCAATGACGAATCGAACGTTTCATCTAGTATCAACAGATTAGTCGATACCGAGTTTTTCATCTTAGCGATCTGTCTCCAAGTAAATAAAAGGGATAGGTCGATCCGCTGCTTTTCACCCTCAGAGAAAGAATCGTATGAGAATGAATCACGGTGGCGCGACCTAATAGTCTCGGAGAATGATTCGTCTAAGTTGAAATGAATAAAGAAATCTAGTATCTGTAAGTAGCGATTAATAAACTGATTGATCACTGGCAAGTATTGCTTAATGATCTTGGTTTTGATACCAGTATCCTTTAACATTTCTAATATAACTGTATTATACGACAAAGTTTCGTTGATGTACATCCTATTTTCAAATAAATCTGCTTTTTCTTGCTTTAAATTATCTAGGTCTGCACTGGCTTTGGCTACATCACCATCATTGCCGCGTATTTTTGATATGGCAGCGGTGAGAGTGTTAATCTGTCCTTGCAACCGTACGATTTCTCGATTGTTGCCAGATATAAGTGCGGTTTTGGTTCGGATCTCATTTGAGGTGTCGTTAAGCCGTTCAAGAGTTGATTCCACAGTAGCCGACTGCTCAGCGACATCGTCCAAAGCTTTCTGTATCTCTGATGCTTTGGATCTGGCGGTGGAGAGTTTCTCCGATCGAAGGTCTGCGTTAATATCTTGGGAACATGTGGGGCATGTAACATTTTCCTCGTAAAACTTCGAGTCCTTGACAAGCTGTTTGATTTTTTGATTAAACTCCGCTCCGTAGTGGAGGAGCGTCTGCTTCTTATCGTTGTTCTTTTTGAGACCTTCTTCAAGCCCCTCGGAGAGCTTTTCGATTTCATCCGATGTAGTGGCATTCTCTTGCTGTAGGTTTGTAATTGAGTCCTCGGCAAGGAAGATTTCGTTTTCTTTTTCTTCAATCTGGTCATCGCTTAATGCTTGCACCTCCTTTATATACTTGGACTGCAGCTCTATCTTTTCCTTCTTCAGTTCCAAGTCATAGTCTAATTGACGAAGTTCCTCTTTTATTAATGAATTCTTTTCCTTTAAGATCTGATTCATTTTAGAGAATATATTAATGTCCAGAAGATCCTCGATAACATCCCGGCGGTGTTGTGCAGGGAGCTGCATGAAAGGAACAAAGGAGGATGATCCGAGCACAACAATCTGGTGAAAGCTTTTATGGTTTAGCTTTAGAATGTTTTGTTCGAGGATCCTCTGGTACTCTTTAGCATGTGACGACTGATTCAGAAGCTGGTCATCTTTCCATATCTCGAACTTCTGTGGCTTAATACCACGAACGACTTTATATCTAGATCCAGCAACATCGAATCTTACTTCGACCATGCAATCTTTATTATTAATAGTATTAACAAGCTGTGGCTTATTAATGTTACGGTGCGGTTTACCAAACAATGCGAATGCAAGAGCATCCAACATAGTTGACTTACCAGCGCCATTATGACCAACTACTAGTGTGGTCTTAAACTTATCGAAATCAATTTCAGTCCAATTATTACCCGTAGACAGAAAGTTACGGAAACGGATATTTCTAAATATAATCATGCAATTTCCAGAGACTGTGCCTCAATCATCAAGTTGTTCATATCAGTTTTAATACGATCTTTATCCAGCTCCGTATCTACGGTATCGACATAGCTATTCATAAGCGATGATGTATCCTCGAGAGATATGCTTTCATCCTCAATATTACTACCGATAAACTCGCTAAACGTTTCTTGGATCTTAAGTTCGTGAATCTTTACATTCTGTATTCTATCAACAAATCGGTCGAATGTAAACTGATTTTCTTTATTTTCTACAACTATTTTTACAAACTTACCCTCAAGCTGCTTTACATCATAATCTAGATAATCATAATTAGAGTCGTCATAGCGGATGCGATGGAACAGAGTATGAGGATTGCGGACAGGAGTGAGAGTTCGTGTCTCCGTATCCAAGATATGAAAGAATTTTTTATCATGTGCATCGCTCCAAAAGAATTCTAGTTGTGAGCCAAGATATGTAATATTATCTCGTTGGGACCTACAGTGGAAGTGTCCTGATAGTACCATTTCAAATCGTTTGAATAGATCCGGATTCATACCGTGCTTATTCTCTAACCCCCGCATCATTTCGAAGCCAGTAAGCTCTAAGTGACCGCCAAGGATATCCGCTTTACAATTACTAATAAACTCCAAAGATTCCTTTTCATTCTCCGAACAGATCCACGGTAGTAATGCCATTTTCAGTCCATCATAGTCCATAACGGTGGGCTTATGTACGATGTGGACCTCGTTCATATAGTGACCGAGTAGTTCTTTAAGAGAGTTTAGTTCGTTCGTATTTTTGTAGTAAGTGTCATGGTTACCACAAATAATGTCCATCGTTATTCCGTGTTCCCGGAGCGGTTTAAGGAAATGAGAACGGTTGCGGTTAAGAGCGCGGAAGTTAATAAATTTCCGGTTATCATAGTAGTCACCAAGGTGAACGATATGGCGAATACCATGTTCCACCAAATAAGGAAAGAATACATCAGAATAAAATTTCTCTGCATTATCGAGAAATACGTCAGAACTATTGCGAATACCACAGTGAGTGTCATTTAATATTGCCAGCTTCATTAATCATCTTCCATAAACCGTGATAGATCAGAATCAACCTTAAAGATTCGTTTTTTACGTTTTTCCTCCAAAGCATAAGTTTTGAAATCTTGGTCTTTTTCTTTAACCTTATCGATGCGATTCTTTAACTGGTCAATAAAGTTATTCACTATATCGTTAGCAACATCCTCTTGACCATTTAGAGCGTATTCATTTAAGGTGGATTGTGAAAGATATTTCATTTTAATATCTTGTTGTTTTTTCTCATTAGCAATCCGACGTAGGAATGCGTACCAAGAAATCTGAGTAAAATAAGCAAAGGCATTCGGATTACCAGTACGTGTAGCTACTTCTGGATCGTAGTTCTCAATAGCCTTTAGACAATTCTCTACGGCATCCATTACCATTTCTTCACGATATGTATAGCCGATAAAATTAGACTTATGGGATAGACCCTCAGCAATACGTAGAAAGCACCGTGCAATATAATCTGGTACCTTAGGAGGTGGATCATCTGTAGCCTGGCATTCGCGCACGTGAACACAGTAGTCAACAACGGCTTGAGAAAATTCTTTATTGTTTACATAATGGGGATTTTTCTTCTTAGCTTTACTCATAATAAAATTCCTGTTAATGTTCATACTATTCTATCATAGAAATAATTTGGTGTAAACCACTTTTTTTTACATTTAGGGGATTTACAAATTTAAAAAAGCCGATATAATAAATCTAAGGATTTTCGGGAAGGATTAGATACATCGTTAATGTAATTTATTTTTATCCCGGTTAAACTCTATTACGTTCGAAAGATCACTATCTGCGGCTTCCTCCACCATCGATTTTAATCTATCGAAATATTCGTCGACTTTTTCTTGTACCTCTTCAGGTGTTAGATTAGAAGTCTCTACAGCTTCAATAAAGTGTTTAAGCATTTTATCACTGGGAATAATCTCGGCAAGAACATGGTCGAAATTTAATGAAAGGAATCCGTCAGTGTCATCCTGCATAGTTACCCAAGGACTGAAGTTATAATATCTCATACCTCTATGGTCGTCATCATAGGCTTTTAATATCATTGCCTTTCGGACAATCATCTCTTCGTCTTCTGCCGGCCACTGGACCACTTCGCAAATAATCTCATCGCCATTTGATAGTTTAAATTGTCTAAAATCAGTCATTAATATCAACCTTTATCACTTTAAATTTAAACTCTTCTTTTTCATAGATCCTTACACGTTCACCGGAATGTAATAGTGTATAGTTCTCTCTAGACTTCCAATGTAGGTCGTCGGCAATGTCAAAGAGCTTGGTTTCTCTTCCATCATCAGATTGGCGTAAGCCTCTACCAATACTTTGTAACACTTTAATCTGCGACTTACTCGGGCTGGCAAATATAATATTGTGAAGATTCCTAATATTAATACCTGTACTGAAAGTCCCAAGCGATGCAACGATTATAGCATCCTTTTGTTTTTCAACAATCTTTCTGATAGATTCTCTATCGCTTGTAGCAACTTCACCGGAAACGAAAAATATCTTTCGTCCCTCTGCTGCCTTATTATTTATCATCTCAAATAAAGGCTTTCCATGAGCGTCCACACGATTAAATAGGACGAGAGTATTTCCTTTAGCATCCAAAGCGAGATTGCGAATGAGCCTATTACGAGCAGCATTTCCAATAATGAAGTCGATCTCTTCCTGATATGTCTTCTTTCCAAAATTGCTCCTTACCTCTTCGCTGTACTGCAGTAAGAGAACCTTAATATCCAGTGGGGCTAATGTCTCTTCATCCTGCAGCTTTTTAGTAGTGGTTACTTTATAGACTGGACCAAACAATCCTTCTAAGACTAGCTTATGTGTTTGTGTACCGTCTAACGTACCTGTTGTACCAAATCTATATTTGGCTTCGGTGGCTTTATTCATAATAGCCGATAATGACTTTGACTTAAAGCCGTGGCACTCATCGCCAATTACCATACCGAACTGTTCGAACCATTTCTTAGGGTATTTATAAATGCTCTGCCACGTCGATATGATTACCCGCTTATTGGTGTTCTTATCCTTACCGGAATAGATTCTATGACACGCGTTTTCTACTAGCATCCCATATGATTCGAAGTCTGAATACATTTGTTCGACCAGGGAGGTGGTTGGTACGATAATTAATATCTTACCTTTTTCCTCCAACATGCTCATATAATACTTCATTATTAGATATATAATATACGATTTACCCGAACCCGTAGGAGACAACAAAATTGCGCGCGAAGATTTTAATGCTACCTTTACTGCTTCTTCTTGGTAGTTGCGGGGTGGAAAGGGTAATTGAGTCTGAACCTCGTTGTCAATCCATAAGTCCCACTCGGGAATTTTGTACGTTTCGCCGGGTGTACTATACAAAGGATTCTCAATTTTGGCGTAACTGTAGTTACGTTCAGCACAGAATTTATGAATTTGGATATATAGACCAGCAGAAATCTCCTGAGTACTGTGATTGAATAATCTAATCTTACCATCCCAAACTCTATTCTTGTATGCTGGCATAAACTTATACCCTGGTACATAGAAGCTAAAGTACTCCGAAAGTTCCTTAGCAATACCAGGTTCACAGTCTACATGCAGCATGCTGTAGTTCAAGAGTCTAAGATTTAAATCAGCCATTAACCACCTGCTTCAAATTGTTTCCATCTAATAATATTACCAATAGTCTGATGCCGCCACTTCAGCGCATCCACTATCTCTGTTAGTGTTTCTACTACCGTTTTGTAATATTGGATTTTTTCTTCTGACCGTTGTATGTCGGGATCGGAGTCGTAATAATATTCCATTTCACCTTTTAGTATTTTTAGACCATTGAATGGATCATAATCCCAGCCTTTAGCTTCTATAGTTTCCCGATCCATCTTTCCATTATAATATAACCATTTGTCCTTCAGCAGCACTTTTTGAGCGGCCTCCGAGCGTTTTAACTGCAGTTTTGCTAAAGATAGGTGTTGCAAGTACTTGGCGTGCAGCTTCGGTGTATCTCTAGAAACCTCTGCCAATTTATTGTTATCGATTGTGCAGTCTTCCTGCCATTGCTCTACAATGCTTTGTAGATCCATAATATAAACTCCATATTGTATAGTACTATTTAGCTCAGTTCAAAAGTGGAGAATCTAAACGTTGCAGGGAACGTGATAAAGGTGTTATCACTCAACGTAGATTCCAAGGTCATATCCCCCAAGTTGGTTGGTAGACAATCTATATATTTAATTTTTCTTACCGTGTTGTTATGGCTTGATAGGATTGACAATGTGATATCCGAATACGACGGAGGTAGGTTTGCATTCCTCTGTGTTGGTGGACGCTCGTTAATCTCTACCAGTCTATTCATCCAGTTGTACATCTCGGTATATGAATTTAAGTTCTCATCCACAATAATCATACAGGTTAGCTCTGAATAGATTAGTTTATCACCTGTAAACGGTACCGATCCGATTCTTTTGTATGGTACCTCAATTGGGTTAAGACTAAGATTAGGGTGCAGCACAGTCTGTGCAAAGAACTCTAGGTTAGGAAAGTTCTTACGGTCAATTGTAAGCCTAAACGACGTAGGCTGCAGATAGTTGATATTGTTTAACCCTGACACACTAGAGACGTTACTCACATCTACGGATATAGAGGGATTCAAAGTGGGCATATCGAGCTTCCTTGTTTAATCTATTCTATCATATTTATATGAGAAAAAAAATCGAAAAAAATGAAAAAAAATGCATTTAGGGGGTTTACAAATGATTCGAAATACATTATATTAATAGTATAACAAAGGAGATACCAAATGCTACTACCTAATGGATCAGCTATCAAACTAGACGTTATCGAAGCTTTCAACAAAGCGACTACTAATCCAGAAAACATCAACAATTCTGGTGGTCTAAATTGGAACTTCGTAGATGCTGATATCTGTATGGATCTTAACGGCATCTACTCTTTCGAATACCTAAACGAGTGCTTGGAAGTTTTGGTAGATAACTATTTTTCGTAAGGAGGAATAAATGGAAGGACTCGTAATTTTCGTAGGATTTATAATTGGTGGTGCTTGTGCTACAATCGTTTCACAAATGCTAACTGACGTTAAATCTGTATCACAAGAACTTGGTATAGTAGCTTGGGGGTTTGCTGGCGGAATTGTTGGTGTTGTTCTAGCAGACTTACTACTACAAACTCTATAACTTTTTTCCTCAGCGTCCTTGCTGAGAGAACCGGACTTAAACGCATAACACTAGTTAGTATAGAGTGGACCAGTTTCAGTCAAATTAGAGCGGCAACGTCAATAAGGCCGTGCGAGGAGACTGGAGATACTGGGGGCGTTGAGGAAAGGAGTTATATTATGGTTAGAACTGTACACTATGTAGGAATGGATCAAGCTACCTACCAACGGGCTCGTAGAGTTTGGGGTGGTCCTGCTTACTACCACAAATGGATGGACGACCGGGTCTGGACCGAGGTTGGTGATAGCGACGTTGTAGTCGTTGGTGATCCTAAGTATAGTCCATATGTTTGGGATGCTTCTGCTGTTCCAGCAGAATACACTGACTAAAAAAAGGAGCGCCGAAGCGCTCCAGTCTGGGAGATAGAATTGGAGGGGTTGATTCCCCTCCTTTTTTAATATCTTATGTAAGGATGTTATCCACACGGAAGATACGGTAGTACTGGTTCTCGCGGTTAGTTGCAAGACCGTCACGACCTGACATATTGCCTGTGTCAACGAATGGGTTTGATACCATGCCATAGCGAGTTTTGAACCCGATACGTGGCTGGAAGTCATTCTCGCCAACTGCACGTACCATTGTTAGTGGTACATATGGGCAATAGAATACACCGGCGTCATATGGGTTAGTACCCTTATAGCCTACGTTGATGTAATCTGTTGTTGCATATGGGTCGATGTATACGCGGATACGACCGTTCATAACACCTGCGAATGTGTTACCTGTGTCATCTACGTTTAGGTTAGTTGAAAGAGCAGGAGCGTAATCCAACATGCCTGAAGCTGCTAGTGCACTTGCAACATCTGATGAACAGATGATGAAGTTACCTTTACCGCGGCGTGTTTCTTTTGCGATTACGTTCGCTTCACGATCAAGCTGTACACCTAGACCTTTGAACTTCTCTGCTGACCAACGGCCGTCTGCGTCTGATGATAGATCGAAGATACCTTTTGTTGTTACGTTAGCTTGAAGTGCACCGATTTTAGCTTGTGCGTTAACTGTGCGAACAACTTCACGGTTGATCTCTGCCAAGATTTCTGTTGACAAGATGTTTGCCAATTCTGTCTCAGCGTCTAGACCGTGGATTGCTTTCAAGTCTTGCGCAAGCTCAAGTGTGTACTCTGCTTTCAATGCGCGTGACTTCGCTGTCACAGTTGCTTTTTCGATTGTGAAGCCCATTTCTGCAAATGACTCACCAGTGTTACCTAGTGCTTCCGCTTCTGCAGTATCATATGCGTCACCTGTTACAGGAACGTATGTGCCACCTGAGTCAGCGATTGAGCTGTCTGTATCGGTGTCTGTTGCACCTGCAAGACCTGATGGTCCGCGTGAGCCGTTACCTGTTGCAGATGAATCACCTGAATAGTTGACTTCTGCTTCGTTGAACAGTGCTTCTGTACCTTGTGCGATACCAGCTTTTTCTGTTTTGTATAGTGACTTCATTGCGAAGATCAAGCCTGTTGGGCCTGACATCGGCTGAACGCCACAAATGTCGTATGCCATTAGGTTTGGCATAGAACGACGTACTAGTGAGATAAGAACTGGGTTCCAGTTAGCAGCAGCTGATGTGCTGTTTGCTGGTGTTTCCATCAGATCTTGTTGCTCTGCTAGTGCCTTTTCTGTGTTCTCCAGAACGGCTGCAGTAACTGCACGCTTGTGAGCGTCTTTGATTGTACCTGCAGATTCTTCGTTCAATACTGGAGACCATTTCTCTACGAGACGATCATAAGTTTCCATAATTGGATCTCCTAATTACTTAATTGTTTTTCTTAGTGCATTAACGTATTTTGCCATTGATTCTGATACTTCGACAGTTTCATCACCATCTTCTTCTGTTTCTTCTTCAATGACGGAACTTGCGGTTTTCTGACCGAAATATGATTCTTTCAGTGTAGCAACTTTCTGTGCGAAATCTTCTTCGCTTTCAAAAGAAACTGACTCTGCAAGGCTCGATAGTTTTTCGACCTGAGTTTCTGCTAGATCTTTTGACGCTTCACGAATAATCGCTTGACGCTTATAAGATTGTAGCTCTTCCTGTAGTTCCATAGTTTGTGATACTGCATCATTGAACTTTTCTTCAAGTTCGTCGTGTGCAGTAGCAAGTTCATCAACGAGGTCAACTTTACCTTCAGGAACTTCAATGTAAGACTCTTCGAAAGCTGTTTTTAGCTTTTCCATGAATCCTTCTGCGATCTCTGCACGTAGTCCAGATTGAATCGCTACTTTGTTTTCTTCCATCCAGTTCTCAACCACGTAGTTGAGGTAGCTATCAACTTTTTCGACTAGATCGGCTTTGACTGTTGAAACTTCTTCATCAAGCGATTGCTTGTATTCTGCTTCTAGTCTGTCGATCTCTTCGGCAAGTTTTGTTTTAACCGCTGCTTCAAAGATTACGGCTGTTTTGGCTTTAAAGTCATCTGACAATGTCGCCTCAGATTCCACCAGAGCATTTAGGTCTTCACTAAAATCTCCATCAAAATCTACATCTTCTGCCTTCATACCTGCTGGTGCAGCCACTTTTTGCATTGGTTCGCTGTTGCTCTTATCACCTTTACGGGCTTTGGCTTTTGGGCCTTTACCTTCTGCAGCATCTACAGATGCTACTGATTGAGCTTCAGCATTTTTTGGATCATGAGCTTCTTCGATTTCCTCGTCGAGCTCAACTTCTTGATCTTTTACTTGATCAGTCATGTTAGACTCCTTAATATTGCTGTGTTTTCAGTAACGAGAGGAAATTCTTATACTCACGAACCTGCGTTTCATATAGATCCGCACGCGGAGCACGTTTAATTTCAGTCTCTATTTTTTCAATATCCCGAGCTTCAATGATGCCATTATTCCAGACCCAGTCAACACCTTCCATTATTCCATTAACAAAAGCATTCGGTGCAGAAGGATCTTGTACGATATCAACCGTATTAAGCATAAAGTCATCTTTGACGTACATAGTTCCGTTACGTTGCTCGAGGCTACCCATTCCACGAGTTGAGACACCTAGTTGAACACCGCCTTCAAGCAAACCTTTTACGATATTGCCCATTGGAGTATCCAAGATACGCGCCTTTCCCATAACATTATTACCATCCATTTTTAGTTCAGTAATCTTATGGGATACTTTATCCAAGTTAACAGTTGGGCCATCAGGGTGGTTTAATTCCCCTACCGCTCTGTCCTTGGAAACCTGTTCTGTGACATATTTATCTATAGCCTTTTCCATAATGGCTTTAGGATAGATACGTCCGTTTCGATTCTTAGATTCTGCCATAGCGAAGATACCCTCGATGACGTGAGTCTTCGATCCATCCTCTTTTGCTTCGACGACACATTGGACGTCGGTTTCTGTATATTCAGTAATTAGCTTCATCTAACAATCCTATTAATTATTATTGGTATTATTTATAATAAAATAAATTCTAATATTTTGATATGATCAATCTTCTTCTTCGATCGGTAAATCAGTTTCTACCTCTTCAGATTCTTCCTCCGCCTCTACTTCAGCTGCGGCAGCTTCAAGCTCTTCGTCGGAGATATCATCAAACTCATCATTCTCAATAGCTTCGTCCTCGGCTTCTGCACCATTAAAGATCTGATCGGCTAAACTGATCTTTTCTTGTTCTAGTGCATCCGAAACTTTAGTATCCATCAAATCACTAAAAGTGACACTGGCTTTACTAAAGTCCTGATTCTGAACTTGGTCGATAAAATCATCAATATTAATTTCCATTACTAACTCCTACTTTTTAAATGGATAATAGACTCTTGCTGTTGCTGATCATCCTGATTGGGGATCTCGCCAGCTTTTTCTTCGTCGTCTATTTGCTTTTTCATATCTTCAATCGCATCATCATCTAGGTATAGAACATTTTTCATAACCCACTCTTTAGAGAAATACTCACCAACGTACTGTTGCATATTATCTAGGGTCTGTAGTTTATTCTGTAATATCTCTGCATCTTTTAGTTCAGTGAAATGGTTATCACGAACATAATCAATGTGTATATCCTGTTTCCAGTTATCCCAATCTTCCTCGGTAATAATAGCCTTCATAATCAATTGCTTTTTCAGAATCTCTGTAAACAACATTGAGAACCGACGTCTTAGTCTATCGACAAATTTTTGGAACTTTAGTTCGTCACGTGTAATCTCTGTGGCTCTTCCTAGATTAAACTGTGCCTCTGGTTCCAGTCTATTGATTGGAACGTTCAACGATCTATATAGCTTTTTCTGAAAGTAAAGAATATCGTCGATCTGACCTAGATTTTCGCCGCCAGGAAGTGTGGTAATCTCTGTACCACGACCACCTTCACGACGTGGTAACCAGAAGTCTTCAAGCATTGACATATGCTTACGATCGTCTCTGATATTACCAGTGTTGGCATCGTATACTAGTTTATTACGGTAACGAGCCATAATATCTTTCATATATGTCTCTGCTTTACCACGTGGTAGGTTACCAACATCAATATAGAAAATTCTACGCTCTGGTGCTCTAGCCAGTCTGTAAATGACTAGCGAGTCTTCCATCATACGCAATTGGTTAATAGGCTTTAGTGCTTTATGTAGGTATGAAACTACTTTCTTTCTAGTTTCATCTAAAAGTCCAGAGGTTACGTATGACACTGAGTCGTTACTTAGTCTAATACCTTGGGCTTGCTGTCCTGGCTTTTCTTGGTAAATATAAAATTCGTTTACATTCTCGACAAGTGTCGCACCAGTAACAGGATCTTTTTTCTTTTTAACTTCTTTGACCTTACGGATCTTAGAGGCATCGATTGGTCTAATCTCTTGAATACCTGCCTTTAGATTCTTTTCATCTACTACTAAGTGGTGATAGATTCTACCATCTACGTACCAACGTCTAAAGATATCGTGACCCAGGTCAGTAAACTTTAGCATAGAACAAATGCTATCAAACTCTTCGTTTATTACCTTTTTAAGCTGGTCACTTAGTCCTTCGACATCATCTAAGATTAGTGAAACCGGTGAACCTTCGTTATTAGTAATAGATTCATTAACAATATCCTCGATTGCTGCATCAACCTCTGGATGAATTGCTACTGCACGATATTGCCTAATATTTTGGTGATTATCTTTTGAATGATCACCTTCTCCTAGGTTAACATATGTTCCATAATGTGAGCCTGAAGCCGTAACGTATCCTGCACCGTCATCATCTGTCGGTGGAACAATTGATTGCAACTTCTCAGCCGATGTATCTTTAGCTCTTTTAATCTCAAAGCCGAATAATCTTAATCCAGTACTCTCAGCCATATTTTATCCTAATATTAAAGTGGCGAGAGGCCGTTTCCAGCCTCTCTTTACTATATTTATATACTTAAGAAGTAGTCGCTGATTCCCAGTATTGTACTTGGAATTCCACTGTGAATCGTTCGATCTCATCTGTTGCCTGATAGGTAACATCGATCGGACTAATCGCAGTTGGGAAACAACCTCTAAAGTTATATGTTTTTAGTGTTGAACCATCTTTGTCCAATTGCTCAACAACTAAGTCAGCTTCATAATCCACAGGATTTGTTAGACCAGTATTTGCACTGTGTGCATTCATACCGTTCATCCAACGCTCCAAAGAATTACGGATGCTGAAGTCAGTATCGTTAATGATAGTTGGTGTCCATACATCGAATGTACGATCACCAGCCATTTTTAATTGACGACCACGGAAAGGAACAATAATTGTACCCATTGTCGACGCTGGTAACTGAGCTGCCTCACATAGGAATGAGGATAGTTCTACGTCACCGTTTGCATAACCTGGGAAGTTGATAGTTGCCTTAAATAAATTAGGGCGTGCACCACCACCGCGAAGTTTTGCTTTAAAATCATCTACGCCTAAAACTGCCATCTTTTATCTCCTTATACCTGTAGTCCAGCGACTTCTTCGAAGTCGACACCAGATCTAACAGCAACAAAGTTTAGAGTGATGTAGTTGATTGAACGTGCTGGCTTGATGAAGATGTTAGCAACGAACTCGTTTCTATCAATGATAGCTGGAGTGTTGTTTGTCTCATCACATACCACACGGAAGTCTGTAATACCACGACGTCCTTTGATCTCTCTTAGGAACGGTTCTACGATATTCACAAACTCTGCTCTTGTAAACTCATCGTTTAATTCGAACAATGTGTTGCGTGCTGCCAGAGCGATTGCTCTTTCTACGACATTAAATAGACGACGTACATTAATACGATCGAATGCACTTGGTCTATTCATATGTGTTTTATCACCATAAAGCAAAATACCTTGTCCTGGTAGATTTGCGATTGGGTTAATACCTGCTTTGTACAACGTATCTCTTTGAGCTTTAGTTGGTGTATAAGCAAGTGATGTAACACCCAAATATGCACCACGACGTGAACCTGCTGGAGAGAACCATGGAGCTGCATTTGCGTCTGAAGCTG
>Ga0255784_10000820_pt1 | contig 25358 bp, 10 predicted proteins | sample 101ome_14_FD_179982 | JGI IMG/M metagenome (GOLD analysis project Ga0255784, IMG submission 179982) | Coastal salt marsh microbial communities from the Groves Creek Marsh, Skidaway Island, Georgia - 101403AT metaG (version 2) | ecosystem: Environmental > Aquatic > Marine > Intertidal zone >...
CCGATATTATAAGGAGCCCCAATGGCTACAATAGTTCCATCAGAAGATAGAGAAACGGAATATCCTGACTCGTCATACACAGCTTCACCATCAATATCTGCACCAAGTTGCGTCCAGCTGCCAGCGCTGTATTGATATACTCTCACGTGTCCTCGTTCGGAATCAATAGTATCGTTACCGTCATTGTGGTTAGACCCAATGGCTACAATAGTACCATCGGACGAGAGAGATACAGACGATCCAGAGTAGTCACCGCCAGCTTCACCATCAATATCTGCACCTAGTTGCGTCCAGCTACCATTAATGTATTCGTAGACTCTAACGTGGCCCCAACGCGAATAACTAATAGTATCGCCAGCCAAATTAAAAGGAGCCCCAATGGCCACGATATTTCCATCGGAAGATAGTGATACGGAATATCCTGACCCGTCACCCGCAGCTTCACCATCAATGTCTCCACCTAGTTGCGTCCAACTACCAGAGCTGTATTCGTATACCCGGACGTGACCCGCACCAGAGCCATTACCGTCATTGTTATAAGCTCCAATAGCTACAACAGTTCCATCAGACGATAGCGACACGGAATATCCTGAAAAATCACCTTCAGCTTCGCCAACTAAATCAGATCCTAATTGAGTCCAATTTGAGTTTATATAACTAAAAACTTTTACCATACCTGAATCGGCGGATATTGGCATTTGTGGTATTCCGATAGCGATAATAGTACCATCATCATTTATAGAAACAGCTCTACCTAGTTTATCAAAAGGAGCTTCACCCTCAATATCTCCACCGAGCTGTAACTGAGCAAGGAGGGGATTAATGAGTAATAGTGAGAAAAGTATGCTTAGCGTTTTCATAAAGTTCTTGGTTTTAATGTTCTTGTTTATTGCAGTATAATCACTCTAGTATCCACTACGTTTCCTCCGGAGTCTTTGATTGACAATATGTAGGAACCTGCAGCTCCGAAGCTATTGAAGTTGATTTGGATCAGTGGCTGATTCATTGCTACCCCAAACATTGATTGCCCAATTGAATTCTTAACCTCTATTGAATAGGATTGACCTATCATATTCTGCGGTACCTCTACATTCAAGTAACCCTTGGTTGGGTTTGGGTATATCTGAAGTTGATACTCTAAGGTTGTTGAATTAACTCCGGCAGTGTTTCCACCAATGGAATATACTCTTACTGAGCCGGACCAATCTGCGTTACCCCAATGAGCACCATTAGCTACAGTATTTCCATCTGAAGATATGGATACAGAGAACCCTGTTTGTTCTTCGTCGTGATCTTCTCCATCGATGTCTGATCCAAGTTGCGTCCAGCTACCATTAACGTATTCGTAGACTCTTACGTGGCCGTATTCACCATCGATATTATTAGTGTCACCCTTAAAATTATATGGGGCTCCGATTGCCACAGTAGTCCCATAAGAAGAAAGGGAGACAGAATAGCCTGATTGGTCATCCGCAGCTTCACCATCGATGTCTGCCCCAAGTTGCGTCCAGCTACCATTAACGTATTCAAAGACCCTCACGTGGCCTCTATTTGAATTAAGGGTGTCGTTACCGTCATTGCCAATAGCTCCAATGGCTACAGTAGTACCATCGGAAGATAGAGATACTGAATAGCCTGATTGGTCCCAAGGAGCTTCACCATCAATGTCTGCGCCAAGTTGCGTCCAGCTACCATTTATGTATTCGTAGACTCTAACGTGGCCATACGGACTCCAATTAATTGTATCGTTATTATTATTAAAAGGAGCACCGATGGCTATAATAGATCCATCTGCTGAAAGTGAAACTGAATATCCTGAATAGTTTTGCACGTCCTCCCCATCAATGTCTGCGCCAAGTTGCGTCCAGCTGCCAGCGCTGTATTCGTAGATCCTCACGTGACCGGCATTATTACCATTACCTAGAGTACCATTTCCGATATTATTAGGAGCCCCAATGGCTACTATGGTACCATCGGAAGATAGAGATACGGAATGTCCTGACACGTCGCCGCCAGCTTCACCATCAATGTCTGCGCCAAGTTGCGTCCAGCTGCCAGCGCTGTATTCGTAGATTCTCACGTGACCGGCATTACTACCATTACCGTCATTGAAAGGAGCTCCAATGGCAACAGTATCTCCATTACCGCTTAATGAAACAGACCAACCTGATAGGTCTTCATAGGAGGGTTCTCCGTTTATATCAGATCCAATTTGAGTCCAGCTACCATTACTATATTCAAAGACTCTAACGTGACCGGCATCATTACCATTACCGTCATTGCCAATAGCTCCAATGGCCAACTTAGTTCCATCTGCTGAAAGTGAGACGGAGTGCCCTGTATTGTCATAGGAAGCTTCACCATCAATATCACCTCCAAGCTGTACCTGAGCAGATAGCGAATTAATAAGTAGTAATGTAAAAAGTAAGCTGAGCTTTTTCATAAGTTCTTGGTTTGTAATAAAGATAACTACAAACGATTCAAGGATGAGAAACAACTGCACCGAAAAATTGAGCTTATAAATCTATACGTTGGAGATAATATGTCATTAAATCCCAAATGTCAGGCACTCCAAACGTCATTAAAAACCCTACCCCCATCAAAAGGGAGCAGGGATTCTTAAGAGTTTTCAGCTGTGCTACTGCAACACAATAATCCTTGTGTCAATGACAGCTCCTTGAGGATTCTTTAGTAGTAATGTATAACTTCCTGCAGCGCCAAAACTATTGAAGTTGATCTGGACTAAGGACTGATTTAGCCCTACTCCAAACATTGACTGCCCAATTGAATTCTTAACCTCCATTGAATAGGACTGACCTATCATATTTTGTGGCACCTCTACATACAAGTAACTGTTGGTAGGGTTAGGATATACCCGAAGCTGGTACTCAAAAGTTGGAGGGTTAATACCAATCAATGATACGTCTATGATCAATGTATCCGTAACGGTTAAATAGATAGTGTCAATTTGAGTTACTAGAACCGTATCGTAAACATTGATGTAAGTAGTATCATATACATCGACATAGTTAGTATCAAAGACAGCTATGTATATAGTATCAAAGACATCAATGTAATTAGTATCGTAAAGTGTTACAAAAGTGGTATCAAAAACATCAACAACATTTGTGTCATAGACTACTAAATAAGTAGTGTCATAGACATCTACATAACTGGTGTCATAAATGTTAATAAGGTTGGTATCATTGATAACGACTATGGTAGTGTCATAGACATCACATACTATGGTGCTTGTGTCCATTAATAGTATTGAGTGTGTGTGAATACAATTGAGACCATAGGAAACATCGACAGCTAATATGGTAGAGTCGGACATCAAAGCCACTTCCACCGTGTCGTTGGTTACATCATCAATAAATATGGGTTTATCAGCTGACCACTGGTAGCTAGTTCCTCCAGTTGCGATAGCTGTAATAGGATTAGGAGGATTATAGTATAGGCCCGAAGATGTTAAAAAACCAGAGTATGATTCCTCCTTAAAATAAAAGGTGTCGGAGTAACTAGAACAAAGGAGGCCATCACCTTTAACCCAATAAGCCCCTTCTTGATTACTCCCTGTAAGCGATAGTGAATCTGAGTAAGGGGACTGGGAAACCTGATTTCCATTCTTGTACCAATACCACGTCCACGAATTATTTTGTAGTCCACCGTTTTCCGGTTCAACAAAAACTTTAAGTGCTTCTGAATTGCAAACTAAAAGTGTATCATTATTGCTGACCGTATCTAACAAGACATTTACATCTGATGTTAAAATAAGGTCCCAACTTTTTCCGATAATAATGTTTCCAATAATCCCTGTTGTAGATGCAGGGGAACTGCTGACTAATCTAACAGAATACACTCCTTGAGTAAGCGTCTTAGGAATCTTAACGGCAATTTGATAATTAGTATCAACTTCATAAGCGTATAATTCATTTACCTCAATGTAATTACCGTTGAATGTTGGATTGGTAGAGGTAGAGCCGGGATCAGAAATTTCAACCCTAAAGTAATTTGTTGAATCAAAATTACCAGTAATGTCAAAGGAATAGGTTGAAATATTACCGGTACAAGCTTGCAAAGGAATGAAGTGATTAGTTGTTGCGCCGGAATTACAGCTAGAGGAAATCACACTTACGCTTGCATAATTTTGGCAGCCATTAGCATCCGTTCCGGTAACCGTGTATGTAGAAGTGGTACTTGGGGGTGGTATAAATGCAACTCCATTTAGAACTCCCCCCCACCATTGATAAGTTGCGCCAAGCCCCCCGCCAAAAGCACTGAGGGTAATTGAAGATCCATCGCAGACTGACTGAGGGCTTCCTCCCGTAATGCCTATACTTGGTCGAGAATGGATTGTAACAACAATAGGTGATAGACTGCTTTCACAACCATCCGAATTTAACTGAGATACGTAAAAAGTGGTGGTGCCTACGGTGGCCGTAGAAGGAAGAGGTCCTGTAGATCCAGAAGCCAAATAAGCATAATTGGCGTTATACCAATTTAATGCGTGCCCGGTGATGGCTGTTGCGCTTAACCCTACAGGATTATCGCCTTGACAATATTCAATATTTGTATTAGTAATAGTCGGTGCTGACGGGTTTGCTGCAACGTAAACTGTGATTGAAGCCTTCGGACTTTCACAACCTTGAGCATTAATCTGACTGACAAAATAAGTTGAAGTTCCTGGAGTACTTGTTTGAGGTGTCGGAGCAGAAGAAAGTACTGTAACACCGTCTATTGCGTACCAAATTAATGTGTTCCCATTTGCTGGATATGCCGTTAATGGAATTGCAGTTGCACCCTGGCAATAACTAAACGCTGTGATTTGTATTCCTGGTGCTGATACAGATTGAACGAAAATATACACTGTATCTGTCCCAAGTACATTGTTTTGTTGGTCATAAGCAGTGACAATGTAATTCCCGCTAGATGTGGGTGTAAAAGCAACTCCGTTTGATATACCGCCGGTCCATACATAGGTAGCATTTTGACTTCCACCAGTTGCTGTTAAAGTTACTGCGTCTCCCGCACAAATAGTATCATTAGCTCCAGCATCAACAGGAAAAACATTGTATACCCTCACGTGACCGATAGAAGAATCAGAACCATTACCGTCATTGGAATAAGCTCCAATGGCTGCAATAGTTCCATCGGAAGATAGAGATACAGACGAGCCTGACCGGTCACCCGTAGCCTCACCATCAATGTCTGCGCCAAGTTGGGTCCAGTTGCCTGCGCTGTATTCGTAGACTCTAACGTGACCTACACTTGTGCCATTACCGTCATTAAGAGAAGCTCCAATGGCTGCAATAGTTCCATCGGAAGATAGAGATACGGAAGATCCTGAATTGTCACCCGCAGCTTCACCATCAATGTCTGCGCCAAGTTGGGTCCAGCTGCCTGAGCTGTATTCATAGACTCTAACGTGACCTGCACCTGTGCCATTACCGTCATTTTGAACAGCTCCAATGGCTACAACTGACCCATCGGAAGATAGAGAAACGGACTGCCCTGAATAGTCATACACAGCCTCACCATCAATGTCTGCGCCAAGTTGGGTCCAGCTGCCTGAGCTGTATTCATAGACTCTAACGTGACCTGCACTTGTGCCATTACCGTCATTATAAGAAGCTCCAATGGCTACAACTGACCCATCGGAAGATATAGATACGGACCGCCCTGAATTGTCACCCGCAGCTTCACCATCAATGTCTGCGCCAAGTTGGGTCCAGCTGCCTGAGCTGTATTCATAGACTCTAACGTGACCTGCACCTGTGCCATTACCGTCATTACTATAAGCTCCAATGGCTACTATAGTTCCATTGGAAGATAGAGATACGGAAGATCCTGACAGGTCACCCGCAGCCTCACCATCAATATCTGCGCCAAGTTGGGTCCAGCTGCCAGCGCTGTATTCGTAGATTCTCACGTGACCTGCAAAACTACCATTACCGTCATTATCCGGAGCTCCAATGGCTACAATAGTTCCATCGGAAGATAGAGATACGGAAGATCCTGAATTGTCATACGCAGCCTCACCATCAATGTCTGCGCCAAGTTGGGTCCAGCTGCCAGCGCTGTATTCGTAGACTCTAACGTGACCTGCACCTGTGCCATTACCGTCATTAAAAAGAGCTCCAATGGCTACAACTGACCCATCGGAAGATATAGATACGGACTGCCCTGACCAGTCACCCGCGGCTTCACCATCAATGTCTCCGCCAAGCTGTACCTGAGCAGATAGCGAATTAATAAGAAGTAATGTAAAAAGTAAGCTGAGCTTTTTCATAAGTTCTTGGCTTACAATAAAGATAACTACAAACGATTTAACTACGAAAGTTGACTCTATTCAAAAAAATGAGATTAGACATCTATACGTTGGAGATAATATGTCATTAAATCCCAAATGTCAGTCGGTAGGAATTGCGAGGCTTTATCCCACTAGTGGAACCATGAATCTATTCAATCAGGAGTTCGGTGAGGGGTGGTCTAACCTTCGACCTTTTCTCCAGAATGTCTACAAGGAAAAGCCCCGATGCACAGCATCGGGGCTTTTTTGGTTGCAATACTCAAAGTCCCTGCCAGCTGGGTCTAAAGCCCCACATCACACGGCGTGACGGTGACCACTCCGCGGTAACCGACCTTAAAATCTTCAAATAATCAGAGAACTTTTTAAAAACCAACTGTGGGTTAATAATCAACGAAAAGGTACGATTTACTGTCAATACTGTCAGTTTTTACTGGGGTGTAATTGTAAGGCGTAGTCCCACTAGTAGAGCTATGAACTTTATTCAGCAAAGGCTACTGTTTAATAAGGCTTACATCAAATAGCTCGCCGTTCTTTGTATAAATATTAACCAAGTACAGTCCATTGGGCGCCTTACTTAGATTGAGTATTGTCTTACGCTGAGGCTGATTCTCTATAAGAATGCTTCTCCCGCGTGAATCATAGACTTCTATTCGTTCCACTTTTAATTCTCCTAACTCTAAAGTTGCACTCCCTTTATTCGGGTTAGGATATAGTTTAATTTCATTCATCAGGTCTATTTCCGAAACGGATATATTAGTTTGAATGATCATTTGTGCCGTATCTCCACATCCTAATGCAGAATTCCTCCAAGCACTCAGCGATCCATTGGAAGGTCCTGACCATTTTACAGAAACGGTATCTGTGCCTTGACCTGTGAGAATAACTCCATTGCTGATTGTCCAAAAAGTAGAATCGGAAGAGTTTAAAAGCGTGGTATAATTATAAATACTACTTGTATCGATCCCCTGATATACACCTAAAATGGCCCCGACAAAGGGGAGATTTACATCTACTGAACAGAGTGTATCACCATGAGCAGGCCCGAAGCCACACTTATTGGTAACGACATTGCTATCGGATCCTTGCTGATAAACGATATAATAAGATCCGTTATAAAATGTGGTATCACTGTAAATGGCTAAATCAAAAGCTTCATTATTTACATCACATAAGATGTATACGCTATCGAAAGATAAAAGAGCGCCACTTGAATTATATACTGCAAAATCGCTCCCGTCTGCTGCTATTGTGGAACAGTCTAATTTGAAGCTGAATGGGAAAGCAAAAGCAGAATCACTCCAGCAATTCACTTCTATATGGGGAATGCCGGTGATGGAATCTATTGAAAACCCGGGTGCTTGTACGTCCAATTGAACACCAGCTTGAGCAAGGGGGGTGCAAGCTGAAGCAATTGCAATTTGCATATCCCGATTAATCTCGCCAATCTTTTGCCAAACATTCAGGGCTGTGTCTAGACGGTACTCATCTACAATAACTGCCATCACATCTATCTCAACTGTCGAGGGCTTAAAGGTAATGATGCCAGTAGCATGATCAATTGATAATGAATCAGTTGCTGATGTAGAAATAGGCTGGTCATAAGTCCACCCTGTCGCATAAGAAAGATTAGATGGTGAACAACTGGATCCATCTTTTACATAGGATACTCTAAAATAAAGGGAGTCCCCATCCGGTTCAACGGCACCCTGTTTCCAATTAAAAGTCCGCCCGATACAAAATGCACGAACAGGCTCTGAGACAAATTCAGGTGAAGTGTTTTGTCCAATCTGGTTATTCAACTTAGCCTCGATATAAAAGCCTTGTGAAGAAGGATTAATTATGTTGTCTACTGCCGGATTACGACAACAAGTACTGAACGCAAAAGTCCAGTCTGGGGCGTTACCCGGTAAAGTTATTTCACCTTCGTAATACACAACATTAATAGTTACACCGGCGTTGGTGCTGCTCACACAGTCGAATAACGTTGGTGCTACAACCCCTTGGCCACTAGTACTGGGAGAAAGCTCCGATAGAGTTGCACTCACAGTTGGGTAGTTCGCAGAACAGGCATATACCGTCGCGCTGGTTGGGAGGGTAATCCCTGTAACATCACGATAAAGACGCATGATTATCTTGTATTTGTGTGTTCCTGAGGTTGAGCTTATATATTCATATTGAATATCTCCACCTGCATTGTGGGAAGCCTTTAGTTCGGGTATTAGAATTAGAACAGTTAAAGCTGTGAAGAGGAGTTTACAAAGGTTTTTCATGACTTATGGGTTTTAATAAAGCTACAAAAATTTAGGCCAGTGGAAGGTATTACGGGGTAATAATTCACTCAATCTGATCTTGTTCATCCATTCGATTCACCTTCGACCTTTTCTCCAGAATGTCTACTCAGAAACCCTTTGAAGGAAACTTCAAAGGGTTTCTTCGTTGCTTAGCGGGTTGACTTAGCGAAAAGAGTTCTCGTAAATAACTGATTTTGAGCGTATTAGAGCGTTTGGTTCATTCCCCTCTCTCTCCGACGGACAATCTATAACTCTGTGTAATTTGTATATCTAGTCCAATACTTGATACAAATTTGTTCTTCTTCGTATAACCCTGAAACAAAAACGGATTTACCATTTTTAATTGATTGCTTTATTGAATTATACATTCTAGCAGGGACCTTGTAGATAGATACCTTCCCTCCATTGGTTATTATGTTAATCTTGGATTCGACATCATCAAATTCTGAATTTATTTGATGTATTAAGGATAATGAAGGGTAATTAATTTCGTCATTCATAGATTGGTGTAAAGCATTACACGAAGAACTATGTTCACAATATATGCATGCTTTGGAACTAGGACTTGCTAAGGAGTCCTGTTTACCCTCGCTAATGGCGTAGTTTATATCTTTTTTTAGACCTGTCAGTAAATTCTCGTGATTCTCGTAATCCTCTTGAGAGAACACTATTTCTTCGTATTCATTATCTGAAATTCCTTGAAGTGCGCAACAGATATTCTCAGGAAGGTAACCATCAAGCCAGTAAACATATCCATATGTTATCAACTGAAATAAATACCCAGCTTTCATTCCTTGTTTCTCAGCATTTTCATAAGATGCGATTGGGCCAGTTTTAAAATCTATGATTTTAACTTTCTTTTCCCCTGGGTTGTCAAAGATTATGTCTGAAGTCCCACTGACAACACCTCCAGTTATTTTCTTTTCCAGAGACAAATCAAACTTTGGAAAATCATAATTATAGGTCTTAAGTAGCTGTAATAACTTATTCTTTTTAACCTCATAATAAGGTAGATGATATTTTATCACATCTACATCTTGAGTATCAATTCCATATTCGCGAATCATCTCATTAAAAAGCTCATTCCATAAGTCATCATAATCCTCAGAAGAGCATTGCCGTTTTAAGTAATGTTCTATAACAGAGTGCATTAAAATACCTAGAAATGTATTCTTATTGAACAATTTAGACCCTTTGTGACGCCCATCAGTGAATGTCAGCACATATCTGAACTTACATTCATTTACAAAATGTATTTTACTCGGGCTTAAATAGTCAACAACCATGGCTGTCATTTATCGTAAAGACCTAAGCCATTTATAAAACTGCTGATAAGTCCATGCCATTCTTCGATAGAGGTTGAACGTATCTGCGAAGAATATTCTTTCGGGAGCCTCACATAGCTCAATGGCTTCAGTCAACGAGTTCGATTCAGGGAAATGCCCTCCAACATAATTCCAGAAAGGATGAACAACTATAATATTAATTCCTTTGTATGTAATAACAGGAATACCTTTATGAACGTTGAAACTATCTGGCGATTCAAGAATTCGTTTGTCAATTGAATTCGCAAATTGAATAGAAAGATCTTTAGCAAATTCAGGCCAATCATGAATATCTAAGCTACTCCAATCATTGTCCAACCCAACCATGTAGTTAGAGTCGTTTAAAACCCTGATAAGACCAGCTCCTAATCTCCAGTCTAGAATGCCGTGATAATTTAGGTTTCTATAATTCTGCAGATCTTTATAGCAAGATGATTTACAATCTTTTGCATGTTCCTCATTTAGGAAACTATAAGCAAACCTATTTTCTGGAGTAGGGCTTAAGCACATTGAAAAGAACTTATCGAGATGATTATAAAGGTACTCAACAAAACCAGACCCATTGGGTAATTCGTCTGAAAGGATTATTTTGCCTGTACTTCTCTCTGTACCATCATCCAGTTCATGTTCTGTGATTGCAGCTAACTCTATTTCTTCAGGACTTACATCTAATTGATCGGCCAGACATCTTTGCAACAAAAAAGCTGCTGAATGGAAGGCTCCCTTTGCACTCACTCGTTTACCAAAATCCTTTTGATGGAATGGATTGATATCCAGCGAATTATTCAAATTGTTTGGATATAAACGTATTATATTGGTTGTCTTCCTTGCCCCTAATGAAATTAGTTCACCCTCGTCTTTTGAAGCAGTGATAATTTCTTTACGAACGTCTCTATTTTGTATGGCCTCCTCGAATCCATATCTCAATCGCTTATCTAGATCTAGGTCAATGTACTGGTTTGGTAGAATCGTCCCTCTTTCTTCAGCGTTCGTTCTCTTCATTCTAAACTGGTCCTCGCCATTAGTATTTAATCTCCAAGTGTAATCTGATGATGATAGTACAGCATTAGAATCTCCTACCGACTTTCTTTGGTCAGTCTCGTTGTCCAGAGCTTGAGAAAACAGTAATGGTTTAGAATTGTTAATCTCCTGATCAACTTCTCGATCCTGTGGTTTACGATTAAAATCAGTTCTAAAAGCATTTGGAATTACGACTTTAAATGCTCGTTCAGAATCATCAAGAACTCTTGAAGGAGCCTCCATCCCTTCTTCGAAATCCTCTGTTGAAATAATATTATTTTGCTTATTCACAATCACCCATGTAGCATCTGTGTATGCAGAATTTTCAAACACTCTTGCTTCCATACTTCTAGATTGGAAATTATAAGATATCTCGGAAATACTAGGAGTTAATCCGACGCTTGTATAAATCCGTTTATCCTTTGTTTTCTGCGCTCCAGGTGCAAAATCGAATATTGCTCTATCTAATGGCCTATCTATTGTTTTAGCTTCAAACAGTTTTTCGTCCCCAGTTCTCTCAAATCCCAAAATTAAACTACGTATTCCAGTAGGCATTCCTGACATTGGTAATAGACCTAATTCCGCCATTCTATAAGCTAAATCACCTTGCTTATAATTATCGTGAATTTTCGTGAATTTGGTTTTAAATTCACCCAAAACCCAACCTTTAAAGGAAGCTATATTGTAGCGCTCATACTTATCCTTATCAACGTACAAGTTTAGCTTCAGATTATTAAATATGTCTATCCAATTATTTTCATTTTCTAACCAGGAAAACAAATCGTTAATGCCCGATGATCCTCTGAAGAAATCTTCAATTGTCCCAAATTCACCATGAACGGAACTTGTGGCATTTTGACCTGAATTAACTTGAGAGAAATATCTCTGAAACAACCCTTTGATCGCCATCCTAAATAAAATTTGTGATTGACTTTGGCTTAAGAATGGAACAGGTGAAAGATCTCCTGTCATTCTTTCTGGGTTGTTAAAAAAGTACTCATCATGATTTCTACCTCTACAATAAGTCAAAGCAATATTATATGCCTGACCGGCTCGTCCAGCTCGCCCTACCCTCTGCTGGTAATTAAACCTCATCGGAGACATATTGCCTTGGTATACGGCTTGAAGAGATCCAATATCTACACCTACTTCAAGAGTTGTTGTAACACTCAATAAATCAATCTCTTCAACAATCTTATTATCTCCAGTAATTATCCCTTTAAAAAGGCGCTGTCTTTCCAGTTGATTGTCAGTTTGCCCAGTGAGCTCTTCACATCTCATTCTAACGACATTAGTATTATTCTTCAGTTGTGAAGCATAGAAGTTATTCTCCCTGATTTTCTCACATTTAACCTTTTTGGATCGATCTAAGTAATTAAAGCAATTTTTACAAACTCCTCCAGAACTATGTAAATGGACAGTCCTACAATTATCACATATGATTGCTTCGTCCTGATCATCTGCAAAATTCAATCTAAGGTTGGATAAATTCAATTGACCATCTCGATGCTTGTATACGTTGGAAATGATATTCCAAATTGATTTTCCCAGCTCTGAAACAGCTACACCATATTTTAAAGCTACGGCTTCCAAATAAAGCTTTAAAGGTTTTACTTCAGTATAGTTTCTCAGTGATTTGCTGTAGTCAAAATTATTGGGGTAATATTTAAAATTATCTCCGAGAATTCTTGAGCAGGAATTGAGAACATCTAAAAATGCATCATCTGGCATATTAGGAAAAGGACTTTCAAATTCTGAAGTCAACATCACTTTTGCTAATGCAGAAGATTCAATACTATAGAATAACCTGCCAAATAAAAACCTACCAGCTTCAAGATAAATCTCCTTTCTAACATCATTTAGAAGGATATCCTTCTCTCCTTGATTAGTCACATATTGTTCATTAAAGTCTGGTTCTACACCATCCCATTTAAAGCAATTCTTCCAATCTTCAGTTCTTTTAAACCATGTGTCCTCTGATCTAACCTCGAGCCTTTGTTTGGAAGCATTAGGTCCAGCAGGGTTGACTCCTTGAGCTACCAATCCCCAAATTATGTTGTCAATTAGGTGATCAAGCTTTATTGTTTTGTTTCGAGAATCCTGAATTAAATTGTCTTTTGTCTCATCAGACGTTCCCGATTTGGATAATATCAACGCTTGGTGCAATTCCATTCCAAACTTAGCACCAAGTGCAGCTTTGTGAACTTCTGACTCTTCTTTATCGTCCTGCTCAAATGCTTCAACAAATTTGTAAGCGTGAATCACTTTGCTCCTTTCTTTTAGAAGAAGCTCTTTGATCATTTCATTGTAGTTTTCTTTTTCAATGTCGTTTGAAAATCTTGCCGATTCTTCTCTTGAATCTGAGAATGCGACCAACTTCCTTGGATTTGAATCTGTTGAAGGAATAGCCTTGAAAAGTTCCTTTGCCAATACCTGATTGGTTTTTCCAAAACCAGTTCTAAAACCTCGGACAGGAGATTTTCTATTTCTTCTGTGTTGATAATTCGCATTACAGCTTGGACATTCATGCGGTAAAGCGGTACCGTTATCATCTGTAAAAATGTTGTGGTTTCTTTTCTCTGGCGTATAGTAAAGTCCTGATACAGTATCTTCATTTGCAGAACGATATAATCTTCCATCCTTTAAGCCCAAATGCCGTTCCTCCCAATAACCATCATCAATCAACGATTGGGTACTTGCAGAAAAATTGGTTTTAGGCCAAAAGACACCGTAATCTCTATCCGTCCTACTCTCTACTCTTGCTGATTGAGACTTTTCTGGAATGCTTTCTATTTCTGGGGGTGTTGTGATTAGCTCATGCCTGTATGTATCGTTATTATCATAACTCTCTATCACCTTGGTCCCGCCAACAAAAGTCGAACCACAGCTCTCACAGTATAAAGCTTCGAATACTCTATACCCATTTGAACTTATTTCACTTTGAGGCAAAAGTTCTTTCATAGGATCTCGATCAAGTAATGCTGTCAGACTCGAGTCAGGTTTTAATGTCGTCCATAGTCCTTCAATGTTTCTTACAAAAAAGTGAAACCTAAATCTTGGAAGTTTGCATTCAGTCCAGCTATTCCCTAATTCCTTTTTTAGAAGGCTCGAGTAAACGTCATATAGACCTCTAACGATAAATAACCCTTTCATTGATTGCCTCAACACATTATTCTCTAAAGAAGACCCAAACACCTTCCTTGCTACTGAAATGAACAAACCATTCTTATCTTCATCAGACTCGTCATTGTAATAAGGATAAGGCCTGAACCTACTGGGTTTGCCTTCTTCTTTGAATTCAAATGAATAAACTAGTTTGGAAATCAATTGTACATTATTGTTAACGTCCTGAAGCAAGGAAACAACCCCTTTTCGTTCATTCATGCCGTACAAGCTGTCTATATAGTCGGATATTTGACTAACAAACGTGTCCTCTTGAAGTCCAGAAATTTCATCACTCTGCACACCGATTTTAAAGAACACATCATGATCAATCAGTTCTGATGTAGTTACTTTATCTGGCAATTCATTAGCACCTTCAACTACTTGCATGTTTTGGTTTAAGCCAAAAAAGCCTTTTAAAAAAGCTTGACTATATTCAAATTCTTCTGTGCCTTCTTTCCCATCCAAAGAAGCTGAAGAAGCTAGAATTCTAATCTTATTCGATTCAGGATTTATCCCAAGTCTGGAGTAAAGTAGTCGAATTAAATAAGCAATTTCGGTACCCTCTGTCCCTCTATATAAATGAAGTTCATCTATTACAATATGGAAAATCCTTTCATTCTTTTCTCTTTCCCTTTCTTCAGGAGATAAATTGATTAAATCCCACTCTGTTTCTGCATTTAGCCAAAGTCTGGTTTGGTCTAACATTCCCTCTTCAATGGAACGCATTAGCATAATACTTAGCATTGAAAAGTTTGTGATTAAGAGGTCTGGAGGAGTTTGTTGCATATCAAACCTAGACCGCATTTCTGCTCCATCCAATCTCTGAAAATTTGAAATAATATCCTCTCGTTTGGAACTCGATAAATCTGGCTCGGAATCTAGATATCTTACAATTTCATCATAGTTAGATTGAATTGCCTCAAGTTCATTTTGTAATTGGAGCCACTTAGAATTATTAATTACCGGCTCACCATCATCATTAATCTTGGCCAGCTTTCCAGACACAGGTGAAGAGCTATTATATCTACCAAAAAAGATTCTGTGACCGTTTAATTGTTCATTACAATATTCTCTAACATTATCGCTATCCAAAGATTGCCGAAGTCGAGTCATTTGATCTTCTACCAAGGCGTTCATTGGGTAAACAATTATGGCCTTAATGGCACTTGGTCTAGTCTCATTATTTCTTTGGAGCGAAGCAGGGCTTAAATGTCCTACACCAGACTCGTTAATTATCACACCTCGTTTAGGTCCTAATCCTCTTGTATGCGGACCATCCATGTTTACATTGGAAGGATTATGAATATACTTTGATAAATCCTTTAAAAGATATGCAAAGAGTGGCATTAAGAAAGACTCTGTTTTACCAGAACCCGTACCCGAGGTGATAACACAATTCTCACCTCTTACTGCCTTTTTCAACATCTTATATTGATGCATGTATAAAGGAAAATCACCAGTAAACAAACCTTTTTTAATAAATTGCCTAAAAACTCTTATTTCATCATCACTAAATCCCTGAAGATCGTCTTCATCCAAATCTTCGATTTTTTTCGGGCCTGATTCATATTTGAGCAATGGCTCAATCCAGGGTTGTCTATAGATTACTCCATCCTCATTAAGTAGGTCTTCTCTTTTTGACTCGAATTCTTTATATCTGGTACCAAAAGCAGTTTGAACATAAGATATATATCCTTTAACTACCTTTTCAAAAACACCTATAGGGTTAATCATATTTTAGTAATTTTTTGGTCTAATTTTTCTTCTATTTCATCCAGAATTTTCTTATTCACATTTTCATAAATGCGATAAGGGGATCCATTAATATTCTCAATACCTGGGACATCACCATTCAGCAGTATCAACCCTCGCTCAATCCAAAACGGAAGCCCCAAAAAAAGCGGAACATATAAATCATACTCTTGATTTACATCAGACACTTTTTTTCTCAACACATCGGATTTAAGGCTTGAGAAAATGGCTAGACTGATATCCTCAATTAATACACTTTTGTTCTCACATCTATAAATGTGGGTCATTGACTTGTCCTTGAATCCTTCATATCTAACTACAGAACCTTCATGAAATATCTCTACATCATCTGTCGAATCTTCCCAATACAATTTATCAAGATTGTATATTCTCTTCCTACGATGATCTTTAGTCCTGCCATTCTCATCTTCATAAAACGGACCTCCTAAAGCGTATTCTTTGAACTCACTAACTGATCTTTGAGTATAAAAACACGCTAATTGGTATACCACAAACCTTGTATTAAACGCATTCTCGATGTCGTTTACGAACCAGAGGCCTAACTGATCTCTTATTATTTTGAATTTGTTCAAATCACCATTTTGTTCATATAGAACAATTTTAGTTGGTAGTAAATCCTCTTTATACGTGGAATGATATTCAAATCCAACTTTCAACTTTAGCTTAGAACATAAAGAAGACAATTCTTCAATTAATTCTTTATTTCTATAGCCAGTAAGAATTGCTTTCAACCCGGCAGAAGTTTGCATGAAGAATATGGAAGTTGGATTTACTTTTACCTGTTCGCCGTAATCCTGAAAATTAATATATCCAAGGTGTCTCCAATAATCCATTAACCTTTTGCTATATCTTATGGAAATTTCAGGGTCTAACTCCCTGATTAACTTAGGGAAGTCATACGTTGATATGTTGTTACTTAAACCAACAAATTGCAATAATTTGTCACCCGATGTTTGAATAGTTCTGTAGTCTGTTTCAGACTTAACTTCAATTTTACCAGGTCTAGCTTTGAAAAGGCCGAATAAATTAGAATGCCAAAGATTAAACTTAGGAATATCAAACTCTCTATTAAAGGAAACAGGAATATCGTATATGTCAGAATCACTCCTTTCAATTCGAATGTCATTTCTTCCTTCATGATTCTTAAGAATCGGGTTATGAACATTGATCGGGGTTTGGTTTAATGTACCTAGCTTAAGATTATATCTAGTTTTAATAAGGCTATTAGCTTCTTTGATTTGGAAGGAGCCGCTATAACTAAACTCTTCAGGCAACTCATAAAGATCGCTTTGATCAGCTACCGGATTAAGGGCGCACAATTCCTCTTTATCCTCAGCATTAATAGCAATTATTTTAGGTTTAGCCGAAGGCCCAATATATCTGAATTTGGGTGCAAATTCTGTGAACAAGCAGGTTCTTCTATCCAACACATAATTTGAAATAAGTTCAATCTTACCTTCAATCTTTGTGTATGGATTATACAAGTTGTAGACCTTATCAAATTGTTCTTCATTCAACGAATTAAAGTGCATTACAACGTGAGAAATACCCTCGATAGGGTAAACGTCGCAAGTAATATCTTCAGACTGTAGGAAAGAATTTGCTCTTTCAGCACTGGTTACCAATAAAAATGTTGATTCATTTGTCGGATAATTAACTTCAACCCACTCATTCAATTTGTGATTTTTTGACAACCAATACGTCCTTTTGTTGGTTATGTATCGATTTCTTTCACTTTTGAGCATTACGCCAGTTTCTAAATCAAAATTATATCCAATGGAATCCGAAAACTGATGATCAGATGATACTACATTTATTGCTTCACCTGAGTCCGTTCTAATAATATCGTTCTCTAATCCTTCTCCATGTGCCCTTAAGCAAACTCTATCAACTGGATCTTCTGGCCACAGAGGTAGAGATTTAATACAAACTTTGAGTTTGATTGGAGGGACCCTAAATTTGTTTTGCTGGCTTGCGATCGTTGTTCCATCAAAATGAGCTTTCAAATAATTATTTAAGAATGCCAACACTGCTCTTTGCAATGGAGATCCATCCGAAATATATTCCTTAATTAGGCTGGCCTTGGGAACATCATATTTATTAAAGAAATCCAGCCATTCTTCAACAGATAGAATCGATTCTGGACGGTAACCTTCAGATATTAATGAGTCAATTACTGTTGCGAATTGCTTGGAATTAAATAGAGAATGTCTTTCGATTCTTGATACATAGCAACGTTGATTGTTCTTAGGGTTTCTTCTTATGAATGATCCCAAAGAACCTTTCTTAAACGAGGTAGACCATTCTTCAAGACTCTCCCAGATAGGTTCTAATAAATCTCTGCTTACAGCAGTATTGATTTTCTTCCACTTCTCTCCAAAAACCTCTACTCCAAAATGATTGATCCTGTCATAGACATTGGCGGCCGTTATATCGTCTTTATCATCCTCAGATAAAGCGTAAATAAGAAATATGAGAAATCCAAAATACTCGGGTACAGGCTTTCTAACAGTCTTGCCATTATATTCTCTTGGTAATGAGCCTTTGTAGAGGTCCTCAAGTTTATCAAAAAAATTAGAGGTTCTAATTAATCTCTTTATGGCGTCGAAAAAATCTTCTTTTGAATATTCATGATCAGTCAGTTCCTCAAAAATTTCCTCTGACACTGGAAAACAACCAATCTCTTGACCTTCTATCGATGAATTGAAGTAATGCTGAACTAATAATTTATTCCAATCTTGGTAAATAAGTCTTTCTTCTGTCTCTTCCTCTTTGTTGGCTTCTTCACTGTCGTCTGTCTCATTCTCTATCCACACCTCCCTAGAGAGTTTGTTCATATTACCGTGACTGTAAATACCTCCTCTTTCTAAATTCCGAAACATCAATGTTTGAGCTTCAGTTGACCTGACTGTTCTGCCAAGTCTAGCTGCTAACTTTTGAATTTCTGGGTTATGTTCATGCAAACCAACTCCATTAATCTCTTTGAACAGCTTGTATACCTCATAGATTTCTTTTTTGGTCCAACGAACACCGGACTTCAGATTCTTTTCACCTCTTTTTAAACGTTGATACGACATTACGATCTAATTTTGTCTAAAAGATTAACGATGTGTTCTCCTAAATGATAAGCCATCTTAGGAGGTACAGCATTTCCGACTTGCGTATATTGTGGAACTTCATAACTCCTGTTTTTCCCACCCGTAGTTTCCTTCGAACGAAACACAAATGAATCAGGAAAACTTTGTATCCTAGCCATTTCTCGAACGGTCAACACTCTATTTTCATAAGGTGAATAATGACATATGTCATCAGGAATAGTCAACTGAGCGGGTGAAGGGTTACCTTTAATCAAAGCTCGCTGGGAATGTTTCTTTGTCAGCTCAACCGAATTGATGAATTCCTCGAATTGCTTTCCAGATTTGAAGATTTTACTTAACTCATGTTTGGAGTTCCTCAATTCGTTATAAATATCTTTAATTAGCTTCGAAGAAATAACTCTCCCGTTCTTTTTCTCCTTGAGAATAACCTCTTTTTGACCGTTAATATGATTCAGAATTTGATAGAACAAAAACCGATCTTTTATTTTACCAGTGTGATTTCTGGTATTATGATTCTGTAAACCTTGTGTTTGTTCTGATTTAGTCCGAAACAGAGTATTAATCCTATGGATATATCCTGACTTTTCATGATCTCCTTTTGAAATCAAATCATCAATTGCATCAAATACACTATACCAACTTTCTTTATCAAAAGAGCTAGGTTCAGGAAGTATTTCACCGTTAAACAAGTCTGTACTCTTCTCGATATCATAATATTTTAAGTCAGCCACTTGTAGCTTTTTGTTTTTCTGAACTTTAGCAACAAATTCATTGACGTTTTTTATGATCTCATTATCCTTATATTCTATGGATATCTTTTGAAATATATCTAGGCGAAATGCCAACATAATGTATCTGGGGCGGTTCTGAGCTACACCAAAATATTTTGAATTAATCAACATACACACAGGTGCAAACCCTTTCATAGCAAACGCTTTGGCCACCTCAAACCAAGCGTAGTACTTAGCCCCATTTTCAGTAAATGCTGATAGTATTCCCTTTACATTTTCTAGTAAAACAACCTTTGGGTTCAGCATTTCACAAATTTCAGCGAAATCCAAAGGCAAGCTGTTCTTGTAATTATTGAGTTCTCTCTTTCCAGCTAGACTGAAGCTTTGACAAGGTGGACCTCCAGAAATTAAGTCAAGATTACCGTTATATGGATCAGACACACCAATTTCAGCAAACCTATCCCTCAAATGTCTCACATCTCCTACTAGCAAACATTTTTCGAGAGTGGATAGCTTAGGGTCATTAATTATCTCACAGTTTTCATCGGCTTTATGGGACAAGAGGTTTTCTCTTAATCTATTCTCATACTGTTCACGCGAATATCTTGAATGTATCCACTTTACTTTTTCACTTTGTTCGTGAATATCTACACCAAGTACATTGTGGGCAAATGTGTTACTTGCCATCGGTGATACCTCATTGGCAAAAGTAAGCTCAAATCCAGCGCTTTCCATTCCAATTGCCATTCCGCCGCAACCAGCAAATAACTCAATATGTTTTCTCACTTTACTCATCTTCTAAAAGTTCTTTCACATTAACGTTTAAGAGTTTAGCGATGGAGCTGGACGGAATCGAACCCGCGGTCATTGATCATATCGTAGTCTAGTTTTTATCTTGGTGTCATCATGAATATACTGAAAACAATGGGATCATGAATTACACGTGATTCCAAACGTGTGTTCGGAATATTCCGAATAAAAAATTCAAGCCAGTGGAAGGTATTACCGGGTAATTATTCTCTCAATTTGATCTGATTCATCCATTCGATTTACATTCGACCTATTCTTCAGAATGTCTACAAGGAAAAGCCTTGATGCACAGCATCAGGGCTTTTTTATGCGCATTAGTCAAAGGCGCTACCAGCTGGACCTAAAGTCTCACATCACGGGGCGTGACGTGAGCCACTCCGCTTGGGGCGGGTATGTTCAGTCTACAACTCTGGCAGATCTTCTGCATCCAACTGCTTTACTTCTAATCCCCTCAAATAGGTCAAGGATACCTTCATCGCTGTGTCCCATTACTTGCTTTTGCCCATAAAAAAGCCCTTCAGTTATAAAGGGCTTTCTTAAAAAATCATTACAAAACTTTATAGTTTTTGTATTGAAATGGACTTATTACCTTCTTGAGTATTTAATATCAGCTGATAGCTGCCGGAAGGTAGATTTGTAAGGTCAATCTGTCCTTCTGTCTTGCCGTCAGCAACTTTTTGACCAGCCATATTATATACATTATACTTAGTCATACTACTGAGGTATATTGAAACTAAACCACTTGTAGGATTAGGTGAAACAGTTAGATCTTTCGCTGATTCTTCCATACCAATGTTATCTATAACAGTTAAATAAGCTATGGCAGTGGTATCCATAGTGCAAGCATTAATGATACAGCGGTAACCATATCCACTTAGTGAGGTAGTAATACCTGTTAGTGAAAGTGAATCGGTCATTGTACCAGAGTAAATTCCGAAGTCACTAAGGTTAGTCCATCCAGTTCCATTGTTTTGCTGCCATTGGTAAGTAGCACTTGTATCAGAATGAGCTGTTGTGAAGTGTGCCGTGCCCGGTATTGTTTGGAAGCTGTTAGACATAGGTTCATATATGATAGAGTCATTAGAAATATTCAAAGTGGAGTGATATAATTGAAAGATTTCTGTGGAGTCTAATTCCTTAGTCCAAAAACCCAGGTTATCAATTTTACTGAAAGACCCGTAACTCCCAACACCTTCACAGGCGCCAATTGAAAAATATGATGGGCTCGTCATACTATTTAAAATTACATTAGAGCTATACGTATTATCCAGAGCTCCATCAATGTATATTTTATGATAATTGCCATTCCATGTTACCGTGACATGATACCAAACGTCAGTTTGTAAAGTTGAACTACTAACGAAATTATAATTAGACGGGAGTCCTCCACTCAGGTGAAATCTCAACTTTCCATTTTGAGTCCCAATGTACAGCTGAGTATTACTACCATGCTTTTGTTTGACAAGAATTGTATTATCAAAACCAAAGTAGTGGTTATGATCAGCTAACGAATCAATATTTACGGACAGAGATACACTACCGAAAGTTAAATTATTGAAGGTGGAATTAAAATTTGACGGAAGGTTTAATCTATTTCCAGAACTATTAGTTGCAACTCCACTAAACTCATAACAAGAGTCATTTTCACAGCTATTTCTGAAAATTTTGGTGGCGTTACCATTCAAACTTAAAGAACCATAGTTTCCCGTTACATCGTCATCATTTGAGTCATTTAATGTAAAATAAGCCTTAAGACTGTCCATGGGAACACCATTCGGTACGTTCTGTCCTGTTAATAGTGATACAGAGAACACAGTTAAAAAGAGTAGTAGTTTTTTCATAATTGTTGGTTTAAAAGAGTTCCCTAAATTAAATATTTTAATCCTATTGCCATTGTATTACCTGGTACTATAATTCAGGTAACTGACCAATCTCCACGGCAGTAATTGCACAGCTTTGTCCCACTAGTGGAACCAGAACTCCTTTAAATCAATATTTAGGTGAGGGGTTAAACCTTCGACCTATTCTCTAGGATGTCTACTCAGAAACCCTTTGAAGGAAACTTCAGAGGGTTTCTACTTTTCTAGTGTTGATGGTTAGTTATTACTCGCTAGAGATAAGGTAAATCCTGAAATAAACGTTTTTAGGTTAAGATACTTTTTGACTTCAAATAAGAATAATAAGTTATACCCTATTTGAGATTCATCTGAATTGTTATTTTAGTGTATCCCTATCCAAATAATATCAAGTCAATAAACTAGACATGTCTGAAACTAAACAATGTCCGTACTGTTCGGAAGAGATCCTTGAAACTGCCAAAAAATGTAAACACTGTGGTGAGTATATTGATGGTGAATTAAGGAAAGCTAGAGCTGCATCAAGCAGTAAACAAGAGAAAATCGTTGTTGAGCAGAAATCTAGTGGAGCTGTACAGTTCTTAGTTATTCTTGCAATAATTGCTCTAATTGCCTTATTAACAGGCCTGTAGCAATACTGCTATTGATCGCGCTAGTTCTAGTTCGAATAGTTGCGGTTATTTACTTTTGGGATATAGCTTTTCTAAGTAGTTATTTAGACGATGTGCTGTTTATCCCGATATGTTTCTCATTGTTTGTCTTGTTATTTCCGGCTAAATACAACGAGGTTAACACGAGGCATTTACTTTTGTCAGTTGGCTTTACTTTCGTGCTTGTGGAAATGGTCTTCGGGCTTGTATTTAGAGCGAATACATATGACCTTTATGACTTATTTGCCTATTTACTAGGTGCTTTAATTGTTGTGTCGTTGAAACGATTTGTCTAATGGGCTTAATTTTCTTTTTAGCATTCCTCTACCTAATACTTTGTATTGTTGCAGGTAATATATCAAAAGAGAAGTCGGGTAGTTTTGCTAGTGGTTTCTGGATAGCCCTTTTATTCTCTCCGATTTTAGGAATTATATTTGCTTTATTAAATGACAACAACCTTCATAAAAGTGAAGTCACGGTAAAAACGGAATCACGAGAACGAACTCGGAGTGAATTTCGGAATAAGGTTGAATGCCCAAACTGTTTAGAGGAAATTGACTCTGACTCATTAGAATGCAGATATTGCAAATCTTCCTTAAAGCATAATTAATTTTAGTTTAAATGAGTTTTTCTCTTAAGGCTTGCACAGCCATGCTGAGCTCGGTGATGAGAACAGGTAGTCTTGTCAATAATAGTTTGATTTTCATATTTTTGAAATAAACCTATGGAAATATGAAAAACCTGCTACTTTCAATACCATTAATAATACTATTCAGTTCCTGTGGGAACAGTTCAACAAATCAAGGTGTTGATTACTTCTTTGAATTGGAATTTGGAGGCGAAACTCACGAAGTAAGGGGAAATACTGCTGATGATGAGGTGTTGACGTTGACTAATTGCAGTTATGCTTCACTTGCTGGATTACAGACAGGTATTACATTTAAAATTTCTGATAAGTCAGGTGATAATTATAAGTCTGGTGAGAATCTATATGTTATTCTATCTGTCGATAACTTATCGATTGGGACAAATACTGGGTCACTCTATTTTGATTCTTCTAACGGCAGCTGGCTAGGCGATTATTTAGAAACCATTGGTGTTGAATATCCGTATTACTTTTCAGAAACTCAGGGCGTATATTCCTCCTCATCAATTAATACTATTTCTGGAATATCGATTACAGACTTAGGGACATCGACTACGTACTATCAGAATGGATGTAACTCTCCAAACCTTATTTGTTATGGCGAGACTTTAAAAGGATCCTACCAGAGTACATTGTATTTTGTTGATAGAAGCGTTTCGCCCTACACATATTCAATTGCAGTTCCAATCAAAATTGAATTTAATGCGGTTAGGTCGTATTAGTAGTATATTAGACTTTTCTCTTCATCGGCTGGGTCAGTTCTCGATCAGTAAGGTTTTGTTTCTCCTTGTTGTGTCGGTGCTTCCAAAAATCATATTCGCTCAGATATCGTTTGATGACATTGCGTCAATTAACACGTTGCAGAGCTTTAAAAAAGCTGTAATAGAAAACAACTTTGAGTGTGGGCGTACTTCTTTGGGAGTGCGCCTTTTTTATATTTAGATGATTAAGGGTGTGGGATAATATGCTTTACTAGAGCTAGCTGTCCTTGAACCCGAACCCAAAGAAAAACCCCACCCCCTAGATAGGGAGCAGGGTTTTCTTACCGTTTACAGCTTTTCTATTGCAGTATAATCACTCTAGTATCCACTACATTTCCTCCTGAGTCTTTTATTTGCAGTGTGTATGTGCCACTTGAGGCAAAGTTTTTCAGGTTGATCTGTAGCTGTGCCTGATTGAGAAAGTCACTATGTATTGACTGTCCTGCAGCATTTGTGATCACAAAGCTATATTGTTGACCTATCATCTTCTCTGGAATGTCTAGGATCAAGTAGTCGTTTGTTGGGTTTGGATAGATCTGTAGATTAAACTCAAGGGCTGTTGAATTTACCCCAGCAGTGTTTCCACTTACTGAATACACTCTCACGAGACCAGTATAAGCCCCCCAGCTTCCGTATCGATCCGGTGCTCCTACAACTACTGTTGTTCCGTCAGAAGAGAGGTTTACGGATTGACCAAAACTATCATCTTCTTTATCAATATAGTCAATATCTCCGCCAAGTTGCGTCCAGCTACCATTAACGTATTTGTAGATCCTAACGTGACCGAAATCAGCATCAGTGTAAGTGGTGTCACCATCATTGTATATAGCCCCAATTGCCACTACAGTTCCATCGGAAGATAGAGATACAGAACATCCTGAAAAATCACCTTCACCTTCACCATCAATATCACCGCCAA
>Ga0255784_10000823_pt1 | contig 25322 bp, 14 predicted proteins | sample 101ome_14_FD_179982 | JGI IMG/M metagenome (GOLD analysis project Ga0255784, IMG submission 179982) | Coastal salt marsh microbial communities from the Groves Creek Marsh, Skidaway Island, Georgia - 101403AT metaG (version 2) | ecosystem: Environmental > Aquatic > Marine > Intertidal zone >...
CAAAACCAATCAGCAATAGACAATGCAAGGTCCGTAAATGTAGATGCTATTGCACGACAGGCTCAAATTCAAGCAGAGTTAGATCAGGCAACTACTGAACTTAATACTGTTAATAGAACTCTTAGTGTCACAGAACAAGCCCAAGCAGAGTTATTAGAATTAAGAAGGTCACAGACAGGTGCACCTAGTCAAGTTAGTACAGCGTCTGGTCCAGTGAGTAATCCACTTGGTATTGATGCACCAGTGCGGTTTGGAAGTGATACAATTGATAGTAGTGACACATATGTTCCTGAAAACGACAGAAGTGGTGGCACTATTATGTTTGGTGGTGTTAAAGCAAACATGGAAAACAGTGCTGACCATTCAAATATAGAACTAGAAATAAGAGGTGATCCTTATTGGCTAGGAAAACCAAATACATTTTATACAACTACTACAACTGGAGAACTTGCAGATTATCAAACAGGGCAAAACATGTTCTATTTGAAAATAAATTTACCTGCACTTGACCCTAATGATTTTGATAGTGTGTCTCCAAATGATAGTTATACTATAAGTGGATTGTATGTTGTAACACATGTTATTAATAGTTTCCGTAATGGGTTGTTTACTCAATACTTAAAAGCGTTCAGAGACTTAGCAACTAATTCTAGCACAGTGTCTGATACATTAAATACAGATACTCCAATAGTACCATTATCAGGTCCTGACGACGGCACTAGGGGACCAGCAGCTGACCCTGCACAAACACAAGAAGATATCGAACCATCCAATGGAGTTCAATAATGAGTATACCTAAAAGTACAAATAAAAGATCCAGAAGAGTAAGTGATGCATTTAACCAAAATGCAATGACAAAAGGTATGAAAATTGCAGCAGGGCTGTATCGCGGAACTGTTGTAGAAAACGGTGATCCTAACCAAATGGGTCGTGTTAAAGTACAAATATTTGGATTAAACGCTGCATATGATAGTTCTATTGACCCTGGTAATCCTGATGCATACTTGGGTGCTATCTGGTGTAGACAGCTTAGTCCATTTGGTGGTACAACCAGTGGCAGCGATGGCACAGTAAGTCACGGCTTAACTGGTGGTGGCATTCCAGTAGGCACAGAAGTTCTAGTAAGTTTTGGCGCTGACAGTGATAAAGGTGTTATACTTGGCGTATTACCAGATGAAAAGAAAAATAGTACCATGGCTGGTCCAGTTGGTGGTATTAGTAGCGATGGTGAATTTACACAAGTTACTAGTACTAGTAGAGACAGTAGAAGTAGCGATAACCCTCCAAGCCACCCACAAGCAGAGGCATTAAGATCACAAGGACTTAACACTGACCGTTTACGTGGACCTAGCTTCAGTAACCCAAGACGAGAAACACCCAGTCGTGTTATTGGTATGAGCAGTGCAGATGGACATTCTATTGTAATGGACGATGGGTCTGCAGAAGATAATTCTAGTAATATTATGCGTTTTAGAACTGCTGGCGGCGCACAAATATTAATGGACGACACAAACGGATTTACTTATATTATTAACCGTGATGGTACTACTTGGATTGAAATGAATCGTAATGGCGATTTAGATGTTTATGCGGCTAGTAGTATTAATATGCATACGCTGGGTAATTTTAATGTACACGCTAAAGGTGCTATCAATATGCAAGCAGACTTGGATGTTAATATACAAGCAAACGGTGCTCGTGGTATGAAATTAACTGCGTTAAATGGCAGCATGGACATCTTTTGTCAAACCAACCTGCAAATACAAGCAGAAGCAAATGGCAATTTACGTTGTGGCGGCAACTATAGAGAAACTGCTGCACGTATTGATATGAATGGTCCAACTGCGGTGCCTGCTACAAAACCAACAATGACACAACTTACAGGTAATAAAACTGTAACAGAAAGTGTAGCAACAAGAGTGCCTGAAGCTGAACCTTGGAACGGACATTTGGACGTTAGTGTTGTGGATACCACTAGTGCTAGTGGTGCAGAAAATACTGCGGCTAGTGATAACTTTTATTATAACGCACCAGCAAATCCAAATGCAGATGCTGGCGGTAGTACAAATACTGCACCTCCAGGTGGATTTCCTGATGCTGAAGATGACCCAAGTGGATTGTTTGCATGGGATGCTGGTGTTGACAGACGAGTAGATCCGGCATTACTTGAACTGGTTAGAGAAGTTGCAAGACGATTTGGTAGAAAACTAGTATTAAAGAGTGGGTATAGGGATCCTGGCAGGAATGCAAGAGCTGGTGGTGCTAGACTAAGTCAACACATGCAAGGTAAAGCAGTAGACGTTGCTAGTGCGGGCTTTGGCAGACAGGAAGTTCTGCGTCTGTGTCAAATTGCAAGTGAAGTAGGTGTAATTGGATTAGGTATCTATAGTAGTGGCAACACACACTTTGATAACAGAAGCGGCGCAAGAGCTAGTTGGGGAGATGACTATACACGAGCAAGTACTCCAAGTTGGGCACGTGAAGTTGCCGCTAACCACCGTGCAGGGAGATATAGTTAATGTTACAGTTTGTTAGTGAACGATATCGTATACCCTGGGATATTCATCCTATACAAGATATCTGGACGACTAGTAGAAATATAAACATTTATCCTATTACTACAAGTAAAGAAATGTTGGAAATTATGCTTAGTAATAACCGCTTTAGAATGTTTAAAGAAAACGGTTCAATAGGTTATGGCTTTGGTGATGCTGATAAAGTAACTGGCATGACTGAACAAGAAGCATATAGTGAATGGTTAGATTATATCAAGTTAAAAGAACGTCAACTTAAAAAACAATTACCGCTTGTTGAATTAACACAAACACAATTTGATGCACTGATGGGAATGTTTATTGGTGTAGGTAAATGGAGACGTATACCCAGTGATGAAGGTATATATGACGTTGAACGTGCTGTTAAAGAAAAACGTTGGAAATTGGTTGCTGACATGATAGCAAATTGTAACGTAAAAGGCCTAGATAGTAGGGCTCGACTTAATGAAGCTCGTGTGCTAATGTTAGGTGATTATGCTGTTGATAAAGACAGAGGCTGGCTACGTGTAGAAGGCGTACAGCATACTAGAACAAAATATGTTAGTGGTGATTTAACTGAAAGTCAAAAACGTCAAGCAGAGTATGCATACTATAGACAGACTGGTGGAGGCTTCTTACCTAACATGGCTGAATCTAGAAAAAGAAAAGTCCAAATCGTATCTGGATAATTAATCATAATAAATATTTTTATAGCATAGGGAAACAAATACATGGGAAGTACTTTGTTGCTCAACGCTGATTGTTCGCCAATGGAAATGGCACCACTTAGTGTGTTAAGTTGGCGGGACGGTGTAAGAGCATATTGGAACGATAGTTACTATATTTTAAAAACTTATGATGACTGGAAAGTAAGCAGTCCTAATTTACAATTTGATGTACCGAGCATTGTAGTATCAAAAGTGTACAGAAAACCGCAAGAATTTGCAAAACTCAGCAGAAAAAACATACTAATACGAGATCAATATAGATGCCAATATTGCGGCATAGTTTTCCACAATCATGAGCTAACACTTGACCACGTTCATCCACGTAGTCATGGCGGTAGGAGTACTTGGGAAAATTTAGTAACAGCATGTAAACCTTGTAACTGGAATAAAAGTAATAAACTTAATATTCAACCCATGCGGACGCCCAGGCGGCCCAGTTATCATGAGATTTATAACCAGAGCAAATGTTATCGTATTACAATTCCTGACCCTGCGTGGCAGGAATTTTTAAATTGGCCAGAGGATTTACTGGATATTAAAACTACTGTTAATTAAAGCCATAAATAGTATTATGGCGACATTTAGAGGTTTTAGTACAATTGATCGTAAATTTGGCAACGTTGTCCTTGAGGACGTTGAACTTGCCAAGCGTGATCTATTAAATCATTTTTACACTCGTAAGGGCGAAAGACTTGGCGAACCAGAGTTCGGCAGTATTTTGCCTGATCTTGTATTTGAACCACTGGACGATTTTACAATTAATGATGTTGAAGATGACGTTGTTAGTATTGTTTCAACAGATCCAAGATGGGAACTAAATTCAGTAGATACTGAAGTTGGTGAGCATAGTATTACATGTCGTGTAAATCTTACTTATAGACCGGATAGCACAATAGAAGAGCTTTATCTAGAGTTTACAGCGGAAGAAGAGTATTAAAAATGGCACAGAGCGTTAGACAACGAAATTTGTTTGCAGCAGAAGATTTTACAGTTGTATATGACAGCTTTAAACAAGCAAACTTTCAGGCATATGATTATGACACCATTAAAGAAACAATGGTTGATTATGTACGTAATAACTATCCTGAAAACTTTAATGATTGGATTCAGTCCAGTGAATTTGTAAGTTTAATTGAACTTATGAGTTTCTTGGGACACAACCTTGCATTCCGTAATGACCTTGCTGCTCGTGAAAACTTTTTAAGTACAGCAGAACGCCGTGCCAGCGTTATCCGCATTGCTGACTTTTTAAACTATAACCCAGTTAGAAATACCGCAGCCAATGGCGTACTTAAAATTCAGAGTATCAAGACTACACAAAATGTCTACAATGTCAATGGACAAAGTTTAAAAAATACTGAAGTGCGTTTTGTAAACGATCAAAACACTACAAGTTATCAGGACTTTTTGTTAATCTTAAATGAAATGCTAGGCAGTCAAAACAAGTTTGGTAAGCCAACAGGAAGTGGTACAATTGATGGTGTTGCTAGTGAAATTTATCAAACAACCAGTGTTGAAAATACTGACATTGCTCTAAAGTTTACAGCAAAGGTTAACGGAACAACACAGGCGTTTGAAGTTGTCAATAGTGATATCTTAGATGGCGATACACTGATTGAGCCTTCACCAGAACCAGGTAGAAACTTAAACTTAATTTATAAAAATGACAATCAGGGTATTGGTAGTGCTAATACTGGATTTTTTGTACAGTTTAAACAGGGTACACTAACATACAGTGATTACAATGCAGACAGTGCTATCACAAGTTTGTTATTGGATTTAAACAGTACTAATGTAAACAATAATGACGTATGGGTACAAAATGTTGACACCACTGGCGCAGTAATTAATAACTGGACTAAAATTGATAGTACAACTGGTACAAATGCTATCTACAATGCATTTAATGATAACCGTAACTTGTTTAGTGTTAAAACACTGGACAACGACAATGTTGCAATTCAGTTTGGTGATGGTATTTTTGCAGATATTCCACGTGGTGTGTTACGTGTTTGGTATCGCAACAGTTTAAACTTAACTTATGTTCTAAATCCAGATGATGTAGGTAGTGTTAAGTTTGTATTTGATTATACCGCGGCAGACGGCAACGTTTACCGTGCAACAATGAGTGCAGAGTTAGAAGAAAGTGTTACTAATGCCAGCAGCCGTGAAACTGTAACGAGCATTAAAGAAAATGCTGGCCGTGTGTTTGCAACACAGGACCGCATGATTACAAATGAAGACTATAACATTTATCCACTAACTGCTGGTGAAAATATTCGTAAAATTAAAAGTGTAAACCGTACACATAGTGGACACAGCCGCTTTATTGATATTAATGATCCAACTGCAACATACCAAAATGTTAACATGATCACTGATGATGGATATTTGTACAGTAACAGTGTAATTGATAGACAAAGTTTGTCTGTACCTACTACACTTACAACAAATCAAATATTTGAAAAATATATTTCAGATGTAATTTATAATCCTGAAGTAATGAACATGTTCTATCAGAATTATGATGTTATTAATGTAACAAGTACATTTTACTTTAACCAGGTAAACAAAAACAGCAAAAGCAGTACAGGTTATATCACTGATAGCAGTGGTGTAATTCAAAAAGCAGGACTTGCTGCAAGCACACTATTAAGTAACGTTAAAGTAGGAAGTATTATTGAATTTATTGAGCCTCCTTACGTTGATGGTGCAATTGGTGAAGTTGGTGACTTTTTACAAGTATTAAGCGGTGGCAGCGGATATAATGATAATTTCCCACCACAAATTACTATCACTGGTAATGGGTATAATGCTGATGCAGAAGCAATTGTACAAAATGGACAAATTGTTGCTGTACGCATTACTAACGGTGGTGCTGGGTATACTAACCCAGTTACAGTAACAGTGGGCGGCAGTGGTGCAGGTGCTATCATCCGTGCTACAGCACAGCCTACAAAACGTGTATGGGCAAGAGTTACACGACTATATCAAGACGGGCTAGGTGTTGATGATTTAAGTGGTAACCCGCTTGGTTTAGATACAAAAGGAAACGGTGCAGTTGCACTGAGTAAAGTTATCAGTAATAATGCAAAACTAACTAGAATCTTCCCAGCATATAATACAAAGTTTGACAACAACGAAACAAATAATATTATACAAGCACTTAGTGCAGGTAATCCATTTGGTGTGCGTTTTGATAGTGATCAGGGCAAGTGGAAAGTTATTCTTGAAAAAGACTTACCTACAACTATCAATACTGATATTGATTTAACATATGCTGGTAATACCAGCAGTAACAACTTGGATGACAGTTGGATTATTCACGTCAGTTTCCCACAAAATAAAATGCTATTCCGTTACAGAAAGTTTAGAATAGTATTTGGCAGTGAAAATAATATTCAATTCTTTAATCAGAATGATAGTTATAAATTTAATAGTGAAACTAACAAGCCTGAACGTGACAGAATTAGAATTTTTGGAACTAATAGTGACCCAGTAACTGGACTATATCCAATTGGCGAAGATACAAACTTCTTTGCATATAAGTATTTCAGCACTACAGATGGCTATACGGATGATAGAAAAGTGATTGTTACACTAAGCGATCTTAATAACGATCTATATCCAGACAATCCACTGGCATTCCAGAACATTGTAGGAAGTTCACAAATTGGTCTAGGTTCAGTAACTGAAGATGGATTTAGTTATACAGTGTACGATCCAGATGTTACTCCTAGTGTCACAGGTAGAGCTAATATTGACTTCCAGTGGAGAAGAGTAGCAGAATTAACAAACCGTATTGACCCAGCAATTACTAATATTGTAGATGTATTTGTGTTAACACAAAACTATGATACGCAGTATAGAGACTGGATTGTTAACGATAGAAGCAGTAAAAATAAACCATTGTCACCAAGCAGTGATGAACTAAGTATGCAGTTTGCTAATTTAGACAGTAAGAAAAGCATGAGTGACAGCATCATTTATCGCAGTGCAAAATATAAATCATTGTTTGGTTCAACAGCAGACGAAAACTTACAAGCAAAATTCCGTGTAATTAAAGTTGCTGGTACAAGTTTAAGTGACAGTCAAATTAAAAGCCGTGTGCTAACAGCAATCAACGAGTTCTTTAATATTGATAACTGGGACTTTGGTGAAACGTTCTACTTTACAGAGCTAGCAGCGTATGTACATAATCAACTACTAGGTATTGTAAGCAGTATTGCAATCGTTCCAACAGAAGAAAACAGTGCTTTTGGTAACCTTTTCCAGGTTACGCCAAATACAGATGAACTGTTTATACCAGATGCAGATCTAAATGATATAGAAATTGTGGATAACTTTACAGGTACGAACCTGCGTTCACAGATTTAATACCAAAGGATAAAATTAATAATGGCTGATTATACACCAAATCCTAAAGACATTCCTAACTACACACAATCAGGTGCGCAGAATATTGATGTTGGAAAAAGACCAGCAAGTGACTTGTTGCCTAATATTTTCCAAACTGAAACAAATAAAAGATTCTTAGACAGTACACTTGATCAACTTTTAAGTAGTGGCAGTACAGAAACAATTAACACGTACTGGGGACGTATTAGTGGTAAAAGTTATCAGCCAGGTAGTGATGTTTATAATCCAGAGCACAGTGCAAACAGGGTAAACTATCAGTTTGCGCCTGGTATTGCTGTTACTGAAGGTGACACTGCAACCAGTGTTAATACATACATCAGTTTACTAAACAATTTAGAACGTCATGGTGTAGATGTAAGCAACATAGACGCAGTGACCAGTGATCCATCACAAGTACTTGCATTGCCAATTAATATTGATATGTTTGTAAACTTTACAAAATATTACTGGATGCAAGATGATGCACCTATCTGTGTTATTAATCCTACCAGCAGTGATCCAATTAATATTGATAGAATTATAGATCTCAGCAACTATACTACTCCCGTACTATCAAATGGTAAAACATTAACTTTCTACAATGGTATGCGAGTGCAGTTTACTGGCAGTAATGTTTCCAGTACCAGTGGAGATTATGCAGTTGACAACATTTACTTTGTATGTGGTGTTGGTACTAAAAACATTGAACTTGTACTAGCAGTTAACAGTAACGGTGATGTAGAATACAATCACACAATGCCGTATACTCCAAGACTACCAAGTGGTTGGAGTCAAGAGGCATGGGATAGTACACTCTGGGATTACAGTGAGCTTAAGAACATCATTAAAGAATATGTTGTAATGGAACGCAATGCAACAGATAGAAATGCCTGGGCACGTTGTAACCAGTGGGTAAGTGAAACAGCATTGCTGGAAACAATTGCATATGCTGAACTAGAAGTAACTGATTACTTGACTACAGAAAATCGTGCTGTTAGGCCAATTATTGAATTTGAAAAAGATATTGAGTTATTTAACTTTGGTACAACACCTATTGCAGATGTACAACACCTTATTACTGATGTTACTGATCCAACGACACAAATTATTAATCAGGCATCTTATACCAATAACGATGTAGCACTAGTAGATGGTGACAGAGTTTTATTTTTAAATGCTGGCAGTTACAGCAACAACATTTATGAAGTAAGTGGAGCAAGTATTGGTTCACTTATTTTAACTGAAGTTGAAAACAATAGTACGTTCTCCAATGGAGATAAAGTACTTGCTATTCACGCTACTTTTGATGCCGATAACGGTAGTGAACTATATTGGGGAGGTAGCTGGACAAAAGGACAGCAAAAAACATATCGTGGTCAAAGCCCACTGTTTATGTTGTACAACAATGAAGGCTTGGAAATTTCCCCCAATAATTTTGTTGACAATGATTTTGACGGTGATCCTATTTTTGAATACATTCACAACAGTGCTGGTGTATTTGATCCAGAGTTGGGCTTTGCTCCAAAATACAACAGTCAAAATAATAATAATGATCTTGAATTCCACTTTACTCTTGGCAGTAAAAGATATAATCTTGATGTCGGTAGTGAAAATGCTAGAGAAATTTCGGCGACTATTACTACTATAAAAAAGATACACAGGAATATGACAATTGCTGGGCACCAATTGCTGGCGGCCAACGCACACGTCTATTAAAAACACATATTGTAGAAACTGATGCTGCTACACTGAATGTAAAAATAGACAGTAGTGCATATGATCGCAGTAAAACATATGCTGTTAGTTTAGTCAATGGAAAATATGACTGGATGATTGAAAGTTATACTAATATTGATACTATTGGAGACAGAAATCCAAGTTTGGTATTTGTTCCTGGCGAATCATACACAATTAAAAATGCAGTTGCACATGGATTAGAATTTGTAGATCCATACGGCACTACTGTAAATATTTCTGTAACTGTAACTGGTATTGACAGTACTGTTGTTATTGATCCCAGTTATGCCTACAGCACAGTTTATTATAGAAACACAACAGACAACACTATTAATGGTAGAATATTCCTAAACGACAACAACCAAAATACATTGTTAGTTTATAAAAATGGCACTCGTGTACAAGATACTGACTACACATTAGCATCAAATATTATTACATTTACAAATGTAAAAGAAAATGATGTAATTGAAATCAGCTATGTTGCAAATGAAAAAGTAGTAAACGACATTTATGATGTTTCGCCAGGTATGAAATACAACCCAACCAATGACGTGGTTGACGTTGTAAGTTTTAGTAACTTGTTTAACCACCTGGAAAATCAATTGTTAGGTATGCCTGGTTTTGATGGTAACGTATTTGGTAATAACAATTATGGACAAATACCACGTAATCATTATTATGGTGGTACAATCAGAAAGCAGCCATACAGTGTCGCTAAACTAGCACAGTTAATCAACAGTAATACAACAAATCCATTCAATGGATTAGTAAGTGTTGCTAGAGATTATGCAAACTTTAAAACATACTTCATTAATAAAATAAGACAATTGTGGAAAACTGAAAGTGATAAAACAGTACGTGAGCTTGTTAATGAAGCACTAAGACAGATCAATATTGGTAAAAATAGCACTTTTAAATATGCAAAAAGTGATATGCTATATTATGACAACTATTATGAAGACAGCTTCTATGTTGACAATACTACCAATATCTTTACGTTGTCTAACAGCCTTAATAAGATTAAAGATATCCAAAACCATATTCAAGTTTGGGTTTATGATTATAATGGTACACGTTATGTCTGGAGACCACTAGAACGTGATGTTGACTATACAGTTAGTGTTGATATTTTAACACTTAACTTTACACCAACATTAGATGGTAGCAGTACGCCTGCACAGTTAAAGGTAAATTGGTATAAAACAGACAATAACAGTTTTGTTCCACCAAGCACAGTTAAGTTGGGTTTCGAAAAAGCACACACTGTTGAAATTCGTGGTAACATACTGTACATGCATGACGGAAGTAGCTATGAATGTACTGGTACAGAGTTTTATGATCCTTATAGTTCTGACTTTGATGTTGTTGCTGCGGCGTTATTAGATTTAGACCTAAGAATTTACAACAACTTGGTTAGCGAACATGAAAATGTTTACAATTTGTCATCACTGTTACCTAATCCACATATTAATAATATTTCACAAGACTGGAATGATACTCGTGTAATACTTGATGATTGGTATAATCGCTGGGCAGAAAAGAACAATGTAAATGGGTTTAATGATGCAAGTTATTATGACGTAAATGATAAATTTACCTGGAACTATAGCAGTGTTGGACCAGGCATTGGTGGTTGGAGAGGTATTTACTTCTACTACTTTAAATCAGACAGACCAGACTGGTGGCCTTGGAGAATGCTTGGACATAATACAAAGCCTGCTTGGTGGGATACATATTACAGCTGGACAGATCCTACAAAGCGAGCAGCACTAATTGCAGCACTGGACTCTGGTCTAGTTAATCCAATTACCAATACATATGACATTAATTTTGCATACAAAAATTATGACTTTAATAATAACACACTGGTTACTACAACAGGCACACTGAATGATCCTGTAACAGCAAACGTAGTAACAGCACCAAGTGCTATCAATGCAAGCAAGAACTTTGAGTTTGGTGACTGGGGACCTTATGAAGATGCCTGGAGACGTACTAGTGATTGCCAGTTTGCATTAGTTGATTTAGCAATGACGCTAAAGCCGTTTAAAGCACACGAAACGTTCTGGAAAATGAACTACATTAGTGAAAACACAGCTCTTGCTACAAAATACAAACAACTATTTTACACTGAAGAAAGAACAATTAACAGTTTAGTCAGCAACAGTAAAATACATTTGAGAGAATTCCAAGATGGCATCATTGATGAGTTGGAAATTATTTCAGGTGGTACTGGTTACAATAACAGTAGCATTGTTGAATTTACATCTAATTATATCAAGCCTGCACAAGTTGCACTACGTGTATCTGGTGGCAGCGTAGTTGCTGCTAGTATACTTGATCCAGGTGAAGGTTATAATTTTGATATTACCAGCAGTGTATCAGGCCCGTTAGGTAGCGGTGGCGCTGAAATCAAAGGGCTAGTAAATGATGGTGTTAAAGAAACAATACTTGGACTTAACAATGTTATTGTAGAATGGGCAACTGATTACGGTGTACACAGCGATGACATTACTACAATGCTTAACAAAACCAAAGCACAAATGATGTTACACGTTGGTGGTTATACTGACAGTAATATACTTGAAGTTAGTATTGACAGTAGTTATCAGAACGGTAGAGTTAGTATCCCAAGTCAAGACTACAGTATTGTACTAAACAAAAGTGCACCTGTAAAGAGTATTTTTTATAGTGGTGTTAAAGTATCTAAAGACAGTGGCAAGTATACTGTAACTGGATTTAATCAAAATAATCGTACATTTACACACGTACTGCCAAGCAAAGGCGGTACAACAGTAAAAGAAGAAGTTGGCAACTTATCTATTGCTAGATATTTAAAATACAGTAACACACAAGAAACTATAAGTTATGGTACTGTATTCAGCAAGCGTCAAGACTTGTATAACTTCCTATTAGGTTTAGGCGAGTACTATGAGCAGCAAGGCTTCCGTGTAAGTGAAAGCTGGAGAAGTGACGCTAAACGTGTTGTAGAGTGGAGTTTAAGTGCAGATGACGGTGACGAGTTTACCGTTAATGGTTACGATAACAGTATTGTTTTTGAGCAAGGCACTATTGGTTTTGTAGAAAATACCAGTGTAATTTATGACGGCACTAGTAATATTATTGACAGTGACAACAACAGTGTATCAAGTAAAGATATGCTTATACTTCGCAGTGACACCAGTACAGAGTTTAGCAAAAAAGATGGAACACAAATTTATGGGTTAAGAGTTAATGTTGTTGAGTATGAGCATGTGATTAGTTTCAGCAATGTTACACAATTTAATGACTTAATTTTTGATCCAGTGTTGGGTATTGCACAAAACAGAATCAAACTGGAAGGCGAAAGAACACGCAATTGGAATGGTAAAATTGAAGCACCTGGGTATTTGGTGCGTACTGCTGGTATTGTTAAAAACTTGGAATCAAGTGTACGTGAAATTGAACGTGATTATGTTAACAGCCAAAGTAAAGCACTGAGCAAACTTACAAGACAAACAAGTAGATTTAATGTTGGTTACAGCCAGCCTACATACTTGACAAATACATTTGTAGAAGATAACACTGCATATGAATTTGGTAAGGGTCTGCGCAATTACAAAGGTACAAAACATACTATTGATAGTTTCTTGAAAAACAAGAATCTGTTTGCTACAGTGCCAAGTCATTTGGTAAGTGAAGAGTGGATGATCCGCATGGGTGATTACGGTGATAAGAAAAAACGTGATCCTATTGAGATTGAACTATCTCCAGACTTGGTAAGAAGTAATCCACAGTCTATCAAATTTAGTCCTGGTACAGTTTATGATTTACCTGGTGACGAAGTTATTGACATCAGTGCAACCAACAATAAAATTATCAGTGGCTTTAAAACAGATCCTTTTGAAACATTGCCATCACAGTTTAACAACAACACTAGTTTAACACTTAGTGAAGTATTTGAAGATCATCTTAAAACAAGCGGATTGCCATTGGAAACTGAAGTAGACATTAAATTAAAAAGTGTTGATAATCTTCAAGATGCATATGACCCAACTGCGGATTATGCAAATATTTCTACTTGGAGAAATGACGTAAGTTATAAAATTGGTGATCAAGTACGTTATGAAGGTAAAGTTTATCAGTGTCTAGTTAATAGTACTGGATTAACTAACGTTAACGATCCTATTACTAGTAGAGGTACCAAGATTAGTCCTACTATACCAAGTACAACACCTAATATTTCACTAGTGTTGAATGGTACAAGTATTAATTTTTATAAAACTGCAACAAGTACACTGTTTGATACAATTGTTGTGGACGGTACTGAAACCAATCCTACAGCACCAAATGGTTCTACAGTAATTATTGATGGTGTTACAATTGAGTTTTTAGAAACACAAACACTTACAAACTATGCTCCGATTACTGTTACTGGTACAGTAGGTAACCCGGTAATTACTGGTACCCCTGGTGAAACATTGATTATTGACGGTACAGCAGTTAATTTTACTGAAACAGTTAGTAACACAGTAAATGTTAGTGCCCTCAGTGCAATCAGTAGTGCAATTGAACCGCACTTGGCAAGTGGCTCTAGTACAACACTTGCAACTAATTATATCAATGCTTGGAACAATTTAAGAACAACATACATTAGTTTGTTTAGTGAATCAGACTGGATTAATTTCCTAGTAAATGATTATTTTACCGGTACATATGTAAACACTGGTTGGAATACAACAGAAGCAAGTAACAACAGTGCAAGTAGTTTCGGTGCAGAGATGACAGCCGTTGCAAACGCAGAGTATGCAATTTACAATGCAATCTATGGGACAAGTTTAACGCCGTTTACTGCATTGCCACAAGAAGCAGATCTTATCAGTAAACTAACAAGTTCACAGAATTTCCTAGATTGGGTTGCATTGCTTAAACTTGGTGGACAAGTATTAACAAGTACAACTGTTAGCTCTAGTACTACAACCGCTGCACGAGAATGGACAACAGACGAAATTGTACAGGAAATTAACGATACACTAACTGCCGCAGGTAATACTGTTACTGTTGCAAGTAAAGAAGCAGTAACTAATAGATTAAAAATTGTTAAAACTGCAAGTGCAAGCAGCACCAGTTTAATAATTGGTGCAGGCGGATCAAATACAGAAGTAGGGTTCCCTGTAACAAGTACAACTTATGACAGTGTTGTCACAACCACTGTACAGGGAAGAGATGCAACAGTAACAGAAATTTCTGATACAATTAATAATGCAAGTATTGTTGGTGTAAATGCCAGTGTAGTAAACAACGTATTGCGTTTACAAAGCTCTAATCAGACCATGGTAATTGGTGCTGGTACTGCTAATGCTGACATTGGATTAGGTCAAGGCACATATACTCCAAGTCAGCAAAGTACTACCACTGTACCAGTAGAGCTACAGTTGTTTGATGTTGTACAGCAAATCAATACTTCTGGTATTACTGGCGTAACCGCAGCAAACGTTAATAACGTAGTAGTTATTACATGTACAGAACCTACACTTACAATAGGTGATGATAGTGTTAGTACTGCTAACACATATCTTGGTTTAATTAGCGGAACATATACTGGTGAAACTGCGGTGTCAAATACATTTGATTCAACAGAGTGGCAAGAAGTAGTTGATCCAGCAATACAGAATATCATGGTTATTGATAACATTGGCTCAAGTCAAGATTATTCAAGACTAAATGGTTACATGGTTTACCAAGTAATGGATTTTGGAATTGAAATTGATGAAATTTGTGCTGGTGAAGAAAGCGGAGACGATGCACTTATCAAGTTAGGTGGTAACTACAACATCACACGTGGTGATTATGTTATGGTTCTAAACAGTGCATGTTTACCAGAAATTGATGGTATCCATCAAGTTACAGGCACTCAAACAGATTCAATTACAGGACTTACGCAATATATCTTTGTTGATGAATTTATTGAAGATATAGGTTACGGTGGTAAGTTGTTACTGGTGCGTCCAGTAAGATTTAACAATAATGTTGATATGGAAAATACATTAAGTAGTAACAGATATGTTATTGGTACAAATGGCTGGTTACCTGACATGTATGCATATGTTGACAATGTTTTTGAAACTGTAATTACATATGACAGTAATAATAATCAGATCCAAGTACAACAACCAACAAATGTTGGAGGTGTTTATCAAGCATACTATGATACTGATATAGGCGGCATGTCCTTTAATAAAATTAGATCACAAAATATCACTAAAGCGGATAATACCAAAATTGCCAATGTAAAAGTATATAATCCAGAAACAAATGCTAATACGCATATGTTGGAAGTTTTTGATCCTGCAAAAGGAATATTGCCTGGTGTTGCTAAGGCTGAAATAGATTTAATTCAGGATACTGATATTGCTGAATACAACAGTACTACAGACGAAAACTTTACTACTAGTGATATTACATACTGGGGTAAAGAAAAAGTAGGCACTGTATGGTGGGATATTAATAATGCAGTATACTGGGAATATGAGCAAGGAAGTCAGGCTTATATGCAAAGTAAATGGGGAGAGCTATACCCAACAAGTACAATTGATGTGTATGAATGGACAAAATCTCCAGTGTTACCAGATCAATATGCTGATGCAGTGGCTAGTGGTACAATTGTTGATGGTGTAGAACTAACTGGTGAACCATATTTTACTATTGATATCTTTAATGACATTGCATACTACTGGAGCGATGAGATCGTTCTTAACCCTAAAACAAATCAAGAAGAAACTTACTATTACTTCTGGGTTAAGAATAAAACAACTAAACCAAATAAAAATCGCAAGTATAGTGTAAATCAAATCAGTAATATTATAGAAAACCCAGAATCATTTGGGTTTAACTGGTGTGCAGCGGCAGGAACTGACACTATAATGTTAAGCAACTTGTCTGATCTACTGACTTATCCAAGCAGTGTTGTACAAGTCAATTTCCGTAATGATGATATTGATTTACATAGAGAATATATCCTATTAGGTGAAGACGACCCAACAGTTGTTATTCCTGAATGGCTACATATTGGACTACGTGACAGCATTAGTGGTGCTAGTGAAAACATTGTAACAGCACAGTACTTGACATGGCAAAACAGTGTGTCTTATGACAAGTTTGACATTGTCAAAGGACCAGATGGATATTTTTACAGTGCTAAAGACTTCAATACTGGACAAACACCTGCAAGTAGTTTGGACTATTGGAAGCGTATATACGGTGCTGTAGATAATCCTGATGGAGTATTTGACACTAGCAATGTTGTTCAGTATAATAGTCCACTTGCTGTTCCAGATTTCCGTTTACACAGACTAGCACAATATGGTAACATGGTCAGACCAAGACAAAGTTGGTTTAAGGATGTACAAGAAGCAAGACGTGTATTAGTTGACAAGTTAAACAGACAATTCTTAAATATCAACCTTGTAGATACTGTTAAAGACTGGGGTACAGTGTTAAACAGCATTGTTGATATTGATGGATATCAGTATGACATACGCAAGTATTGGAAGTGGGCAGATTGGGTTGCGCCAGGGTATACACCAGGTAGCAGTATCAGTTACAGTGTACCACGTGCTGGTGATTTAACAACTGGCGAACTAGGTGAATATGTACGTGTACAAATCAGTCAAGATGGTGACGGTGTTAACCGTGAGCAAGTATTTGAATATACTACACATGGCTGGCAGCTAGTTTATAAACAAAAAGGTACAATCCAGTTTACTGATTTGCTATGGAACTATGGCAAACATGATTATGGATGGGATAATGGCGCCTGGGATTATCAGCCCTGGGATATCAGTCCTGCAGGACTGTTGTTTAACATTCTTGATACGATCAGAAATACAATCTTTATTGGCCAGTTTAAGTCTTACTACACTGATATGTGGTTTACAATGTTAAATTATGTTAACAGTGAGCAAAATAATCTTGACTGGGCGTTTAAATCAACGTATATTAAAATGTATATCAAGCATACATTAGAGAAGCAGACAAGTCTGTTTGTTGTTGAAAGAGAACAAGACTTGTTTGATTTTATTAATAATGCTAAACCGTTCCATACTAAATTGCGTGATACACTATTCCAGCGTGATGCAGATGACGAAGTAAACTTGACAATTACAAGTTCACATGATCCTGTAATCACACTACGCTATAATGATCACAGTGACAGTGTATGGAGTGAAAATATTTTAAGTGGTGGTGGATTTGCAGATACACCAACTGGCAATATTGATTATAGTACATTTGTTGGCAACGGTGCAACAGTAGAATTAACCACTACTAGTGATAACAATACAATTACTGTTGATAATACTCAGATACTATCTGACGGATCTACAACAGTTACAACAATAATTAGCAATGTTACTAGTGATGATACATTAACCACTAGTGATAGTACAGAGTTGCTAGCAGATGGTAGTTCGTTGTCAATAACAAACTTACCTTTAGGATACGTTTATGAAGGTAATAGTTTTGCCCAGCCTGAGTATATGGGACATGCACCAGAACATTACGTAGCATCCATTAACGAGGCAGTAGAAATTAAAGTAGATACAAACAGATCAGGAAGTACTGTAGATACAGATAGTCGTAGTTTCCGTATGTTCATGGATAACCGCGGCAGATTTGAAAGCAGTATAATCAAACTTACTGCTGAAATTGCAAGTGATGTAAGCAGTACTGATACCAGTATTGAACTAACTGATACTAGTATGTTTACTGGTGGACACAGTCAAGTTTGGATTAATGGTGAATTAATAGAGTTTTCAAATATTGAAAATAATACATTGATTGGTTGTATTCGTGGCATTGGTGGCACAAGTAACAGACGTCACAGCGGTGGTGATACTGTTTACTTGGCTGGTTGGGAAACAATTATCCCTGCACAAAGCAATATCAGTGACTATGGTGATCATATTACACCAGCGTATAATGATTTTGGTAAGAGTATCACAGACAATACTAGTGCTTCAATAGAAGCCAAGTTTATCTGGGACAATGGATAAAATACTTACTTTATAAATTGTATAAATAAGTGTAATAGGATTTAAAGAGATGGATCAATTAAAAGACAATACTGGTTTACGATTAGAAGGCCACATTAAAATATTAGACCCAGAATCTGGTGAAGTTTTTGTTAATAAGCGTAATGCTATTAACTATGAAAACATGAGTATTGCTATTGCTCATTTGTTAGGCAACTTAACAGATGGAGATGGCAGCACTGGTAATGGATATCATGTTTTAAACATGGCTTTTGGTAATGGCGCAGTTAGTGTTGACAGTACTGGTACAGTGATTTATAGAAACACCAATACTAATGTTACAACTGCACAATTATACAATGAAACATACAGTAAAGTTGTTGCTAATACCAATGCTGCTGATGCAGAAAACAATATGGTTGTCAACCATACTGGTGGTACAGCATACAGTGACTTGGTAATTACCTGTACACTAGATTACAGTGAGCCAAGTGGACAAGACAACTTGGATAATGCAAACAATTTGACAGATGATTTCATCTTTGATGAACTTGGATTGAGAACACAAGCAGGTACATTCCTGACACACGTTGTATTCCATCCTGTACAAAAAAGTGCAAACAGAAAAATCCAAGTACTATATACAATTAGAATTACAGCAGGATCATAAAAAATGGCATATACAGTAAATTATAAAGACGATGGAAATGTTAACAAACCAGCAATCATTGTTGTTGATGGTGAGCTAGATAACACTACAGACATCCTGCTTGTTGGTAAAAACTATCCACGTTACGGTGAAGTGATTGCAGAAAACTTTTTGCACATGTTAGAAAACTTTGCTAGTGGTACAGCACCAAGCCGCCCAACAGAGGGTCAGCTTTGGTTTGACAGCACAAATGATGAAGTAAAATATTACGACAATATTAGTGGCAGTGGCAATTGGAAACCACTTGCTAGTATGACAGTACAATCAGCTGCACCAACAAGTGTAGGTGAACAAGACGGTCACATGTGGATGGATAGTGACACTGGTCAATTATACATCTATTACAATGGATCATGGCGTACAGTAAGTAACGCTGGTGACAGCCAACTTATCAGTCGTGTACGTGTAGACACAAATGGCGCAAGTCATAACACACTGGAAATGGTAATTGCACAAGAGATTGTTAGCATTGCTAGTATGGATGGCCCATGGGTACCAAACAGTACAACAACACCAGAATTTAATGATAATGGCGATTTGCTAAACGTAGCATTTCCAGAAGTATCACCAGGTATTACACTAAAAAATGATAGTACATACTATTTCAGTGGTACAGCAACACAGGCACTTTATGCTGACCTTGCTGAAAGATACAAAAGTGATAAACCATATGATTATGGCACAGTTGTTATGCTTGGCGGTGAAGCAGAGATTACAGAATGTGCAACAGAATTATGCGGTGATGTATTTGGTGTAGTAAGTACAAATCCAGGACTTATGCTAAACAGTGGTGCAGGTGAGAATAGTACACACCCATACATTGCACTAGCAGGTCGTGTTCCTTGCAAGGTTATCGGATTAGTAAATAAGGGAGATAGGTTAGTTTCATCAGGAGATGCTGGCTATGCTCGAGCAGTTAAAGCTGGAGAAAATTATAGTTGGCAACATGTAATTGGTAGATCAATTGATACAAAAATCAATGAAGAACCAGGTCTGGTGGAAATTGTAGTAGGAGCGAAATAAGTGACTGTAAACGCTGGCGACATAATCCAGGTAGATGATTATAATAATCTGGCAACGCTTGTTAATAAAGTTGTGTCGGATAATTATCCTGCCAGTGAGTATTATGCTACATTTACAGGTGCGAGCATTAACAATGCTGCCGTTTGCAATGCAATTTTCAGTAAACATGAAACTGACAATACCAAAACAGGAACTGGTCCATTTATACTAAATCCTGTTCCAACAAGTGGCGACTTTATTGTTGTAGTAATCAACAACATAGTTAGAACTAGTGCTGCATATACTATTGACTATAACAGTGGAACAATTGTTTTTACAAGTGCACTAACTGCTACTGATAGAGTAATTGTTTATAATAGAACAGATCATCGTTTTGGATGGGGCGGCAGTGCCGCAGTAGTACCATTAGTAGCAAACACTATTATCCGTACAAGTCATATGAATGCACTTATTGATAGAACTAATCTTATGCTTACACATATTGGAAGTCCTACAGTATATGATAGACTGGAAAATAGACCAGATCTTGTGATTTATGCTAGTGACAGTAATGAGCTGGAAAATACAACAAATAATACAGTAATTGCTAGTAATACTCATTTAACGATGGATCCTACAACTGCTGACGAATCAACACCAGTTACATATACTACAAGTATTAGTGGTTGGACAGATTTGCTTACTGGTGAATTTGCGTTTAGCTTTAATAATTATCAACAAGCTAGATATTTCTTTAACAGTGGCGGATCATTGCATCTTGATTTGGGCGTCAGTGGAGAAACTGGGTATAACAGTGATGTTTGGGCAAGTGTTATTGATAGTTTATCGGAACTTGTTTTCAATTGGGAAAGAGCAACGGATACTGACGATTCCAATTATCGTGGTATTAGTAATAATATTGGATTCTATAAACTTACAAGCGAATACCAGACAATCTTCACAACTGTAAACAGTGGGGATATTCATAGTGGATATAGTGGATATCAGGCGCTACTTAATGTTGAATTTAAAGCAAAATATGAGCATACTGGCGGCGGATATTTTAAAGTTGTATTTAAAATAGAATTAGACGACAGCTTACTATGGGACTGGAGTGATCCAGCTAACCCAGTGGAAAACACTATGAGTGCCAATATTACATTTAGTGGATGGAATAAAAAATCATCAACACTAACTGATAATACAGCATCACTAAGTGTTGTTGGTCCTGTTGCAGTTGAAGAAATCACAGCATTCAACGATGTGCCCAACCCAATTGTACCGCCTAACCAAGGCCCATAAAAAATCTTGACTTTCCAAAAAAGATAAATTATAATAGTAGTTAACAAATGGAGGTCTGACTACAATGGACACACGTCTAGAAAAAGCGTTAGAGTTTAGTAACTATCGACGCACGATTGAAATTCAGCGTAAAACATTAAAAACTAGAGTAGATACTATGCTCAATATCAATTACCAAAATAGTATCTTTAAGGCAAATGCTGAAACAATTAGTTTTGTAAAAGCTCTAGTAGATTTAGGAAATACTGATGGGATTGTAATGGATACAAAAAGCAATCCTATTGAAATCGATAGTCTATCTGAATTTTTAGAAACCCTAGTTGACGCATACAATACGGCAATGAACGAATATTTTGCTGGGTATAGTAAAATTCAAAAAGCACGAAATATTAAAAAACTTATGGATTGGTAAATTATGAGTAAAAACGGTATTTGTTTTTTTGCTTATAACACTACTGAAATTGACTATATTAAATTTAGTATTCTTAGTGCAATGTATGCAAAAAAACACATGAAGCATAATCAGACATGCCTAATAACAAAAAAAGGCGACTATGACTATGCAAAAGAAACACACGGCGATGATCTTATCAATAAAGCATTTGATCACATAGTTTTTACTGAAGATGAATTCAAGGAAAACGAGCGTACACATTATGATAGTCCCTGGACTAAATTTAAAAGTCAATTTAACAACAGTAACAAACACAAGGTCTTTGAGTACAGTCCTTTTGACCGTACATTAATGTTTGATATTGATTATATTGTACAAAACGACAATTTAGATTACGTATTCGAAACAAACAATCATGTAACTATGTATAATGATGCTGTTGGTATTGACAGTTTAGAAATGCGTATACTGGAAAAGTATTTGAATCCAGTAGGCATACCCATGTGGTGGAGCACTGTTGTTTATTTTGACAAGAGCGAATTTAGCAAACTGTTTTTTGATCTATGGGGCCATGTAGTTGACAATTATGACTTTTACAAGTTTTTATACAAACTTCCTGGCACTGTGATGCGCACAGATTTTTGTGCAAGCATTGCAGCACACATTTTAAATGGTATGATGGAAGGCGATGTTATCACTACGTTTAAAGATCAGTATTTGGTTAATATGGATCAGAAAGATGAACTAGAAGAAGTCGTTAGTGCAAAAGATTTTATATTTTTGGCAAACAATAGAGAAGAAAACTGGAAAGATATTGTATCACGTATTCAAAATACCAATGTACATATGATGAATAAACGCAGTGTAGATAGAAATTATGATGCACTAATGGAGGCAATCAATGTCTAAACAAGGATATGTAACATTTGCAATGAATTTTGGTGAAGACAGTGATGAAATTCGCTATGCATATACGCTTGCATGTAGTCTAAAGTTGCAAGATACAGAACGAGAGATCTGTTTAATTACTGATAAATTTGATAACATTCCTAGCAAGTATGAAGATGTTTTTGATTACATTGTAGAGTTACCATATGGTGATAAAGACTATCATAGTCCTTATAAAGAAGCAAACCTATGGCAAATGTATTATTGTACCCCTTTTGAGGAAACCATTTATATTGACAAATATTCAGTAGTAACTAGTGATATTGATAGTGTATGGGACACTTTTAGTATTCATGATATTGTATTTCCTGAACAGGTAAATAACTTTAGAGAAGAAACTATTAATGACGTTAGTAGTTTTATTATACACAATAAAAATGAACTCCCCAAGTATTACACTGATGTATTTTATTTTAAAAAGTCAGCCGAAGCAGCAGAGTTTTTTAAAATGGCTGATCCAGCATTCCAAAACTGGCGTGATACATTTTATGAATTCGTTAAAGAAAGTAGACCTGAATATTTTGATACAAACCTAATGTGGAATATTACAGCACACATGATAGGACACAATCAGCATTTTGGATATAAGATATATAGTAAAGTTATACTAGATAGTATGGAACTTATTGATGAAGATATCCCAACTGTTTGGACTGATTACATTAATGTGTGGGGATACAAGGGCAAAATTTTAAAAGTTAACAACTATGTTGTAAATGGTATTTTTAACTATCAAGAACCTAAGTTTTTGACCAAAGAGATATTTGATGATTACAAAGAACGTTATAAAGAAACAACGATCACACTTACAGAACTCTGAATATTATGTTTATTATGATGGTTGGTATGGTGAAATTATAAATGTAAGGCGTAGTATAGACGAAACAAGCAATACGCAGTACATAAAGAGTACCAGTGAACTAGCATATAAAATATTAAATGGTGAAGAGAATCGTAAAAAGTTTATCGTAAGTTATGATGACGAAAAAAACTTGGATATTATGCGTAAAGATGAAGTTCTTCGCTTACGCCCAAGCGACAATACATTGTATGAAATTCCAAAATCAAAAGACAAAAATTGGGATATTAGAGCAAAAATATACACTAAAAATTCTAAATTACTGATTGAAATTAATCCGTTAAGTATTAAAAAACTCACACAGTATACTTTTAGAAAACAAATTCTAATCAATAACGAAAGTGACCTTACGTTATATATTATTAAAAATAATTTTCCAGATTATTTGGTTGACATAGTGCCCGTGGATCCTGTAGAGTTACTGGAACATGGGTTTATTGTTTATGATATTGCTGATATTAGCAAACATGTTGGGTTTAGCGATATTAGTCTAATGACTCGTAGGTGTTTTGAAAACTATAAACTTGAGATTATCAATAGTGAGTTGGTAATTGTACAGAGTGGGTTTACAAAAAATCAAGGAGCCAATGTCAGTTCTATTAAACATTATGATGTAGGACATATTGAACTTAAACAAACAGGAAATAAACTAACCGTTAGAGCAAATATTACTCCTGATGAATTTTACGATTTAGGATTGTTTGAAGAAAAACTGCCGCTTTACATTATAGGAGAAACACCGGATCATTATATTGACGTTATGTATCTAGATGTTAAAGCCCTACGTAGACTAAAAGAAATAAATTACACTGGTGTTGATTTTAATATATATGATTATAATTTCTTATATAAGAAACCCAAATTAACGATTACTACAAGGAAACCAAATGAGTAAAGTGCCTATTACAGAATTTGATATAGTATACATCAGTTATGACGAACCTAATGCTGATGAAAACTATGCAGATTTGTTAGAAAAATGCCCTTGGGCCAAACGCAGTCATGGGGTATGGGGCAGCGATGCAGCACACAAAGCTGCGGCTGCTCTCAGTGAAACAGAACGGTTCATTACAGTTGATGCTGACAACATTGTTAACGAAGACTTCTTTAATGTTGAACTAGACATGGAAAAAATTGGTGATAATCATGTAATTAGTTTTGCTGCAAAAAATATTATAAACGGACTAGTATATGGGAATGGCGGAATTAAAATGTGGCCCAAGACTGTTGTGGAACAAATGCGTACACATGAAGCAGCGCCAGACCATGATAAAGCAGCACAGGTAGATTTTTGCTGGAACATACAGTATGTACAAATGAACAATTGGTACAGTTGGGTACACAATAACGCATCTCCACTACAAGCATGGCGTGCTGGTTTCCGTGAAGGCGTTAAAATGGGATTAGAAGGTGGCGATATTGTAGATCCTAAAAATATTAAATCAATCCACAAAGCAAACTACAACAGAATGCTAATATGGATGACTATTGGAGAAGATGCGCCTAATGGACTTTGGGCAATGTATGGTGCACGTTTGGGTTGTTATATGACAAACGTATTGCGTCATGAATGGGACTGGAAAAATGTACGTGACTTTGACTGGCTAACTAACTATTTTAATACAACAGTGCTTCCAGAGTTTAGTGATGGTATCGAAATGTGTCCAAATACTGGGGTCACTTGGAACCGTGAATTA
>Ga0255784_10000833_pt1 | contig 25204 bp, 25 predicted proteins | sample 101ome_14_FD_179982 | JGI IMG/M metagenome (GOLD analysis project Ga0255784, IMG submission 179982) | Coastal salt marsh microbial communities from the Groves Creek Marsh, Skidaway Island, Georgia - 101403AT metaG (version 2) | ecosystem: Environmental > Aquatic > Marine > Intertidal zone >...
TCTGGGATGGTGCGATGGGAATTAATGCGTCTGGTGTCTTTTACTGTATGCAAGAAATCTTGCCGCATATGTTGGATCAAGGGCGAGGGGTGATTGTTAATGCGGCGTCCATGTCTCACAAACGAGGCGGAGCTGGTGGGTTAATTCCATATGCAGCAGCAAAAGGGGCCGTAGTTACCCTTACAATGGGAGTGGCTCGGGAATTTGCCAGTCGAGGTATAAGGGCATTATCTATTTCTCCTGGTCCGGTCGATACACCTTTTGAGGATGTTGCGGGAGGTGACGAGGAAGCCCGTATTCGCGCGGTCGCTGATGTCCCAATGGGAAGGCTTGGCCGACCTGAAGAGATAGGTGAGCTGGTGCTTTTTATGTGCTCTGATGCCTGTAGCTACATGACAGCTGACACCGTCTATGTAAATGGGGGTGGTGGTTTTAGGTAGGCCTTGAGGCTAGTCTTTTCAATAAAGTCAGCTCTCATTTATCCAACGAGCATTATTCTCTGCGATATGAGGAATCTTATGTAACAAGTTGCACCCGGTCTGCCGCAAAACGTGAAATGCTATATTCGATTGCGGCTCCTTTGGTATCGATGTTTATGCCCTCTGTTATGAGAACTGGTCGGCCTTTTGGTAATTCTAGAAGACGTGTTTCTTCCGCAGTAGCTGGCCGTGCCAATATGCGTGTTTCTTTCCTTTCATAGTCCGCCACACCCAAAGCATTGAGAGCATTCGTTATTGAGCTTGTTTCGTTGAAAACAGCCTTAAGTTTAGGAAAACGTTCAGTACAGAAATAATGGGAAGAAAGGGCTATTGCTGTTTCATTACTAAATCCTAGCCTGTCTACCCTCCACGTACTCTGGGCATTTTTTAAACCCAGGGCTTCCCGTACATCTATTGGGGTGTTGCCTTTGATGATTGAGAGTATTTTTCCCTTTGGTGATTTTTGGCGCGCAGAAAGGCTTTCGCTAAATCTGACACGTCTTCCAAGTGGGTATTCAACGACTTCTGTGTTTACGAATACACCACGACCTTGTTCTGTGCGGACGAGGCCATCTTCCGCTAGAGAATGAATAGCGCGTCTAACTGTATGGCGGTTGACTTTAAACCGAGTAGTTAAGACCTGCTCTGTTGGTAGTCGCTGTCCATTTTTTGAATAAGCATCAGTTTTGATGTCGTTTTCTAACTCACTAGCAATTTGTTTCCACAATGCTTCACCACTTCCCCGTTCAAGTGTGGAAGTGTTTTGCTCTTTAATTGTCATATAACTGTCTTCTTTTTCCGGTTTACAGACTGCGAAGATGTAGTTAACTTCAAGTTATCTAGATGTCTAGACAAATTTGAGGGTGTTTCATGGACGAACAGTTTGATCCAGATCAATCCGCAAACGTCTCGAGAGCGGAATGGATGGGTGTGCTCGCAAGAGCATCTACCACATCGTTAGCCGAATTAATCAAAAGCTTGGGCGAATTGCCTGAGTTTAATTGGTTGAGGCAACCAGAGGTTGGAGCGGTGATGACGCGTGGCCGTGCAGGTGGTACCGGCCAAGTGTTTTCCGTTGGCGAAATGAGCGTTACTCGGTGCGCAGTCACTCTGACCTCATCGCCTGACATTGTCGGACATGCATATGTCCAAGGTAGGGATATCGAAAAAGCTAAATCTGCCGCTATTTGTGACGCATTATTGCAAACAAACAGGCGGGAAGAGGTCTTAAGGTCCATTATTGCTCCGCTCAAAGATGAAGAAAGTGCGCGTCATCTAAAGGCTCGTCGGAAGGCTGGCGCTACCAAAGTTGACTTTTTTACCATGGTTAGGGCGGAGAGTTAGCGATGGTATCTTTAGCTACTGGATTTGACGAACCAGTTTTTGGAACGCAGTTAGCTTTTCGCTCTATAATGGAGGCGATCTCATTTCCCGGACGGATACTTGAAATTGTAAGGCCGCAGGGGCACCCAAAAGGGTGGCCATCATCTCTTGCGTCTGGGTGCCTCACACTTTTGGACAGTGATGTTACAGTCTGGCTTGACCATGAAGATCCTGACGCCCTCAATTACCTGAAATTTCATACTGGCTGTCGTATATCGCCTAGGCCAGAAGACGCTGACTTCGCGATTATTTTGGATGTTGCTTCAGCGCCATTGCACCAATTCAAAATCGGTACTGACCAGTATCCAGATAGGTCTGCCACACTTTTAATTGCTTGTGAAAGCCTTACAGCCGGTGCACCGATAGATGTCTCTGGTCCAGGAATAAAGTCGACCAACAGAATGGCTCCAAACATTCGGAACAATCAGTTTTGGGGGATTTGGGCGGACAATAATTCTCTATACCCACTCGGCTTTGATGTTTTCTTTTTTGCAGACAATGCAGTGCTAGCTCTACCGCGCGGGGTTTCTGCGCAACCTCTGGAGGTCTGAGACGATGTATGTTGCGACCAAAGGTGGTGAGTCAGCCATAGAGGCTACTCATGAGCTAATAGCTGAGGAAAGAAGGGGTGATACTACTGTTCCTGAGCTCGGTACTGATCAAGTGCGAAATCAACTTGGACGTGCTGTCGATAGAGTTATGACTGAGGGGTCTTTATATGATCCAGACCTTGCGTCCTTGGCTATCAAGCAAGCTCAAGGCGACATGGTAGAGGCTATTTTCCTTCTCCGAGCATTTCGTACAACGCTACCACGTTTCGGTGCTGCTGAGCCACTAGATACATCTAAAATGATTATCCGCCGGCGTATTTCAGCTGCATTTAAGGATATACCAGGTGGCCAGATTTTAGGTCCCACTTACGATTATACTCATCGACTGCTTGATTTTGATCTCGTTAAAGAAGGCGCTAATGCTACATCAGCGCCGGAGGCGACTGCTACTGAGCAAACCATGCCTCGCGTGACTGATATATTAGGCGCAGAGGGCCTAATGCAGGCTGAAAATAGAGAAGAGATTGAGTCTGAGCCTTTTGATCTTGGCCGGCAACCAATGTCATTTCCCGCTAACCGCGATCAAAGACTTCAAAACTTATTTCGCGGTGACGAGGGGTTTGTACTAGCACTGGGATACGCCACGCAAAGGGGATATGGCAGAAACCATCCTTTTGTTGGCGAGATAAGGATGGGTTTTGTTGAGGTTGAATTCACGCCACCAGAGCTCGGCTTTACCATTTCAATTGGTGAAATCGAAGTGACTGAATGTCAGATGATAAACCAGTTTACCGGGACAAAAGATATTCAACCCATGTTTACTCGAGGGTATGGCCTTGCTTTTGGTCAGTCGGAGCGAAAAACGATGGCTATGGCTCTTGTTGACCGCGCGCTCAAAGCCAGCGAGTTAGGTGAGGACCGCGATCATCCTCCTCAAGATGAGGAATTTGTCCTTGCTCATAGCGACAATGTTGAAGCTGCAGGCTTCGTGAGTCATTTAAAGCTTCCACACTATGTGGATTTCCAATCTGAGCTGTCTCTACTCCGTGGTCTCCGTGAGGATGCGTTGACCACTCAAGATAAGGAGGCAGCTGAATGAACTCGCGGGCATACCACTCTGTAGATGGCACGTACAATTTCGCTTATCTAGATGAACAGACCAAGCGGATGATCAGGCGGACCCTTTTAAAGGCTATCGCAGTTCCTGGTTATCAGGTTCCCTTTGGAGGCCGTGAGATGCCAATGGCGTATGGCTGGGGAACAGGTGGCATCCAGATTACAGCCTCAATAATTGGTAGAGACGATACATTGAAAGTTATCGATCAAGGGGCCGATGATACAACTAATGCTGTTTCAATCAGGCGCTTCTTTCGCCGTGTTGCGGGCGTTCAAACTACTGAAGAAACAAGCAAAGCAACTCTTATACAAACTCGACATCGCATACCCGAAAAGCAGTTAACGGAAAAACAAATCCTTGTTTATCAAGTTCCTCAACCTGAGCCTCTATGGAAGCTTGAGCCTCGAGAAGTTGAAACTAGAAAGTTACATGCTTATTCAGAATATGGCCTGATGCACGTAAAGCTTTACGAAGATATCTCACGGCACGGCGAGATTATTACGACCTATGACTACCCGGTTGAGGTCAATGCTCGACACATAATGTCTCCATCTCCCATACCTAAATTCGATAACCCGAAAATGGCGATGATGCCCGCATTACAGCTTTTTGGAGCGGGAAGAGAGAAGCGTATTTACGCAATCCCTCCTTACACACGTGTTCGTAGTCTCGACTTTGATGATCATCCCTTTAAGCCTCAGCGTTTTGATAAACCTTGTGCTCTTTGTGGAGCTGAGGAGGTATTTCTTGATGAGGTAATTCTAGATGACAAAGGTGATCATATGTTCGTGTGTTCTGACAGTGATCATTGCCGCGAACGTCGTGCTGCTGGGCATACAGGGTCGCGAGCTTCTGATGCAGCCGATATGGGGTTTGTTCCGACTGAGGGGCTAAATTAATGAATGCATTACTGGAAGCTCAGTCCGTTGGTCATTCATATGCAGGAGGCCAGTTAGGCTGTGAAGACGTTTCCTTTCGTCTCTACCCAGGAGAGGTTCTAGGTGTTGTTGGTGAATCTGGATCGGGAAAATCGACGTTGCTAGGTTGCCTGTCTGGAATGATTGAACCTTCACAGGGCAGTGTTCGCTTTGATGCGGGTGGACAGGGGCTTCGCGATGTTTTTAGCCTATCAGAGCCAGAACGAAGACTTTTGATGCGGACAGATTGGGGCATAGTTAGGCAAAATCCCCGTGATGGACTTCGGATGAATGTGTCAGCTGGTGGAAATGTTGGAGAGCGCCTTATGGCAGTTGGCGCTCGGAATTACACCGAAATCCGTGGGGAAGCCCTAGATTGGCTAACTCGAGTTGAAATACCATCAGGTCGTATTGACGATTTACCGCGTACCTTTTCAGGAGGTATGCAGCAGAGGGTGCAAATCGCTCGTATCCTCGTATCTAAGCCAAGACTAGTATTTATGGATGAGCCCACTGGGGGCTTAGATGTCTCAGTTCAGGCAAGGCTACTGGACCTCTTGCGGGGTTTGGTCCGTGATTTAGGCGTTGCAGCGGTAGTTGTAACTCACGACCTGGCGGTTGTGCGCCTATTATCAGATCGTTTGATGGTTATGCGACAGGGGCGTGTCGTAGAATCAGGCCTAACTGATCAAGTTCTTGATGACCCTCAGCATCCTTACAGTCAACTTCTTGTCTCGTCGGTTTTACAAGCATGACTCAAAACCTTTTAAAGCTTCGGGTTCAAAATCTGCATAAGACTTTTACTTTGCATGGACGAGGGGGGATTGAACTACCCGTCTTTCAAGACGTCTCTTTCGATGTTGCTTCAGGTGAATGTGTTGCTTTAGTTGGCAGTTCGGGTTCCGGTAAATCTACGCTTCTTAGAAGTCTTTATGCAAACTATCTGCCGTCTTCAGGGAAAATCCTAATCAATCATCATGGGAATTGGGTAGACATTGCTTCTGTCGAGGCAAGGACAAAGCTTGAAATTCGTCGGGAAACTATCGGTTATGTCAGTCAATTCCTGCGGGTTATTCCAAGAATTTCATCGATTGATCTAGTCGCAGAAGTGGCAATTGCTGGTGGTAGTCCTTCTGAAAAAGCTATGGAAGCTGCAGTAGGACTTTTAAGACGGCTCAATCTTCCAGAACATCTTTGGAATGTTCCGCCCGCAACCTTTTCAGGAGGTGAGCAACAACGGGTTAATATAGCAATGGGGCTTGTGCGACCTTATTCGATTTTACTGTTGGATGAGCCTACAGCCTCACTTGATGCTGTAAATAGGGAAGCAGCTATCGAGCTCATCTTGGAAGCAAAAAAACAAGGGGCAGCTATTGTGGTCATTTGCCATGATGAGATAGCGCGTGACCGTCTTGCTGACAGGTTATTTGATGTTTCGCAATTTAAGGCTGCAGCCTGATGTCTGATATCGTATTTGCCAATGCTCATGTTGTGACAGCAGATGCTGTGTTTCATGGTGGAATTTCAGTAGTGGATGGCAAAATCCAAGAAATTTGGGAAGGTGATAAAATCCCCGCTGGCTCCCAAGACCTTGGTAAAGATTTTTTACTTCCTGGATGCATAGAAATTCATACTGACAATGTAGAAAAGCATATGGTTCCTCGACCTGGTGTACTCTGGCCATCACCCTTGGCAGCTATCCTTGCTCATGATGCGCAAATGACAGCCGCTGGGGTAACAACTGTCTATGATGCTATCGCGGTTGGAGAGTATTTGGATAGGAATTACCGTCGAGCCCTTCTAAAGACAGTCATGAATGCTGTTGCCCAAGCCAAGGAAGGGGAACTATTTCGTGCCGACCATTATGTGCACCTTAGGTGTGAAATTGCTGATGACATCGCTCCAGAGCTTTTTAAACCCTATGCCAATGACCCCGTGGTGAGATTAATTTCTCTCATGGACCATACACCAGGGCAGCGGCAATGGCGCGATCTGAAATCCTTTAAGGTTTATAAAAATGAAAATATGCCGGACAAGGAATTTGAAGAATATGTTTCTTCGCGGATTGCGTCTGCGAGCAAAAATGTAAATGCAAACCGGAGAAAGATTCTAGATTTATGGCAAGGCCGGGGCCCAGTGGCTAGCCATGATGACACTACTCCTGATCATGTTCTTGAAGCAATCAGTGATAATATTCGGATTTCTGAATTTCCAACTACGATGGAAGCCGCCGAGGCTGCAAAAGAAGCTGGTATGAGGACCGTTATGGGAGGGCCAAATGTGGCTCGTGGCGGGTCACACTCCGGTAATGTTTCAGCAATAGATTTGGCATCGGCAGGATTGCTCGATGCTCTCTCGTCCGATTATGCACCAATTAGTCTCATTCAGGCTGCGTTTAAGTTGGATGATCTAAGCATAATGAAATTACCACAGGCTGTAGCTACCGTTTCTAAAAATCCTGCAGAAATGCTTGGTCACGTTGATCGGGGAGAAATTGTAGTTGGAAAGCGTGCGGATCTTGTGCGTGTGCGCAAAATAGATGGATCTGCAATCATAAGAGGAACATGGGTGGCTGGAGTGCAAACTGCATGAAGCGGTATGCAATCTATTTTGCCCCACCGCGTGAAACCGCTCTGTGGAGCTTTGGTAATTCGTGGCTGGGACGGGATGTTGAAACAGGAGAAGAACTAAGGCGACCAGCGATAAATAGTTTGGAAGACGTTGATATTGACGAACTTACAAGCTCTCCAAGACTGTATGGCTTCCATGCAACAATTAAACCACCATTTCGATTAGCCAATCCTTTCGATTTGAGGGATTTGATAAAGTCTTTGGAGGAGTTTGCAGCAGCTAGAAAATCGTTTGTGTGTTCTTTGTCTAGTCCATCAGAAATTGGAAACTTCATCGCGTTTGCGCTTGATTATGCCTCAGCAGAAATGGATAACCTCGCATCTGAGGCGGTAGAGTTTTTTGACCTATACCGTTCGCCACTAACAGACGAGGAGCTAACGAAGCGTCGCTCGGTCAGTCTAACTTTCAGACAGGAAGAAAATCTTCAAAACTGGGGTTACCCATACGTTAAAGAGGATTTTCGTTTTCACATGACATTAACAAACGCTTTGCAAACAGTTGGTCTTAGATCCAGAGTAAAAGAAGCTTTATCGGACGCGGCACAAATAGCGGGGGTAATTGGGCCAATAAAAATATCCGGATTGGCGTTATATGAGCAACCAGGCCTTGGCATGCCATTTAAATTACTCTGCCGGTTCCCATTCCAAAATTGAGGCATTTTGCAGAGCAGTTATCATCTTGGAGGTACCTGTTTCTACATCTTGGTCATTAGTGATTACTGTGACGTGCCTTCCGCTTACCTCAAGCTCACCTGCGCGGTTTAGCCTTTCCAATATTTCTGCCTCCGTTTCCCGGCCCCTGAGAGCTAATCGTTTAGCAAGCTGTGATTTTGGTGCTGTAACGTAAATTACATGGAAAGGCTGAAGCCTAGCGCTAGCATCATCTATTACGGATCGGGAAACGCTTGCCACGACCGTTTTGCCAATTCGTCTCATTTCCTCGGAAGGTATGATCGGTACGCCGTAGCAATTACCATGGGCTCGCCAGGACAGAAGAAATTTTCCCTCGGCTTCCTTTTGATTGAATTCTGTTCGACTTATTTCAGAGTGTTGTTCGCCTTCTGTGGTAACAGGGCGCGTTATTTCCCGTCCCGAAAAGTAAAATTGTCCTGTCGGTGCGAGGACCCGACTAGCCCCTTCTAAAAGGGTGTCTTTTCCGGCCCCACTTGGCCCGACAATTAAAACTAATGGCGCTAGGCCAGACATTTTCGTTCACTCTTCACTATTATGAAGATCCTTGCTTAGATCTTATTTGTGTAAGCTTTATGACAATAATCTTATTCTATGTTTAATGGAGTAGTGTATGCGCTTTATCGATCTTTCACGAGAAATATACCATCGAACTCCCGCCCATCCTGCGCATCCTCCAGTGGTAATGACAACATGGAATGATCATGAGGAGGTTAAGGAAGCGGGCGGTGTTAAATTTTCTTCGAAGGCAATGTCGATTTCTATGTCTGATCATGCCGCCACCCACATTGATGCACCCGTCCACTTTGACCCTAGGCCTGGAGCGGCCTCAATAGACGAAATGCCCTTAGAAAATTTTTATACAGGCGGCATTTGTCTGGATTTATCTCATGTCGAACTCCGGCATGAGATAACAGTAGAAGAGATGGAAGCCGCGTTGGAAGCGGCTGGAGCGCCAATCCTAGAGGGTGATACTGTGCTCCTGCATATGGGAGTAAATGCCCGACTTTGGGGAACTCCTGGATATCAGCATGATTTTCCCGGGCTTCATGTCAACTCAGTCCACTGGCTTGCAGATAAAAATATCCGTCAATTTGGGGTGGAAGCGATCAGCCCAGCTCCTGAGGGTGCTGCGAATTATAAAGCGCATCTTGCGTGTGGAGAGCGAGGAATAACGCACATTGAGTGTCTTTGGAATTTAGAAAAGTTAGTTGGTGAAGGGCGCTTTAGATTTGTGGGTTTTCCATTGAAGATCCGAGGAGGTACTGCAAGTCCTATCCGAGCAGTTGCTATTTTTGAGGACTAATTCATGGGCAAGATTTATTCAGGTCTCACATCTTGGCTTCGAAACAGCAATCATAATTCAATGATGCTCAAACAGCAGACTCGGATTGGGCGGCCAGAAGACGTTGGTACCGTAACAGTGTCTTATTTTGGATCGAGTGCATTCAGGTTGACAACACCGCAAGGTCTGACAGTAATGGTTGACCCTTGGCGTAATCATCCGAGTAGAACTTGGGATTGGTATTTTAAAGATATGCCACTCACAAGTGTTGACATAGGGGTTTCAACCCATGCGCATTTTGATCATGACGCCCTTGATAGATTAGATGCAAACGTACTTTTAGATAGGCCAATTGGTCGGTACAGCTTTCTCGACCTCTCAATTGAAGGTATTGCCGATAAACATGCTACGGATGCAAGTGCAGCTTTATACGATTTCAAGTTAATTCATAAACGCTTGAATGGAGTTAACATTGAGCCCCCTGATAATCCTAGATCGTGGGATAACGTATTAGTTGTTATCGAGACGGGCGGTCTTCGCTTACTTCATTGGGGTGATAATCGACACGATCCCCCTGATTATATTTGGGAAATGATTGGGGATATAGACATCGTCCTGCTGCCGGTTGACGATAGCCAGCATGTGATGGGGTTTGAAATGATTGACAGCATAATTGACCAATTGAAGCCTAAAGTAGTTATTCCGCATCATTATTATGTGATGGACGTAACTCAGCGGCAGTCAACACTTCTACCTGCAACAAAATGGCTTCAGACAAAGTCTCGTGTTGTTCATCTTTCATCGGCTGATGCACAATTCTCAAAATTATCGCTTCCTGATGAGACCACTATTCATCATTTTGGGGAACATGTTGCGTTTGATGCCGAGGAATGGCGCTCTCGCCCAGAAGAGGACTAAAAAAATGCCTCATCCTCCTATCGGTGCTATCGACTGTGATATTCATCCGGCAGTGCCAAACCTTAAGGCATTGTTACCTTATTTAGATGATCATTGGCGTGATATGGTTGTGCAACGAGGTGTTCATGAATTGGACTCTATCAGCTATCCTAAAAATGCACCTGTTACAGCACGACCAGATTGGAAACCGGAATTAGGTAAAGCCGGCCAGGATTTGGGACGGTTGCAAAAAGAGGCATTGGACGGCTTCCAAACAAAATTCGCTATTTGTAACTGCCTCTATGGAGTGCAGCTTTTATACACTGAAGATATGGCGTACGCGTTTGCACGAGCTGTGAATGATTGGATGGTATCTGAGTGGTTAGACAAAGATGAACGTCTGCGGGCCTCTATAGTTGTTCCTCCGCAAAACCCTGATTATGCCGCGGCTGAGATAGAGCGTATGTCTAATGATAGGCGGTTTGTTCAGGTCCTGATGCTGGTTATGGATGAGATGCCTCTTGGGCGTCGGCGCTATTGGCCAATTTACCGCGCTGCAGAAAGATGCGGCCTGCCAATAGGGATTCATGCCGGAAGTGCATACCGACATCCTGTTACATCGGTAGGTTGGCCAACGTACTATGCAGAAGATTCTGCTGCCCAGTCCCAAGCATTTCAAACTACGCTTACTAGCTTGATAACCGAGGGTGTATTTGCTGAATTTCCCGATTTGAAGGTGGTGTTTTTAGAATCTGGATTTGCTTGGCTGCCCTCACACCTCTGGAGGCTTGGCAAGTTCTGGCGTGGCTTGCGCATGGAGACCCCTTGGGTCGACCGACACCCACTAGAAATTGCTAAAGACCATCTTCGACTGACTATTCAGCCTTCAGATGCTCCACCTAAACCCGAAGATTTAGAAAAATTGATTAATCACTTTGATAGCGATGAGATGCTGCTTTTTTCAAGTGATTACCCTCATTGGCACTATGAAGGTACAAATGCCATCCCAAATGGCATTTCAGAGGCGCTAACGAATAAAATGTGCTATGATAATCCACTAAAGACCTATCCTAGATTGAAGGAGGCCGTAACGTGAGTGTCGAAACTATCGGCAAAGCATCGGCCACGATGCCTGCAAATCAAAAGCTAGTGATCGCAGACTGCGATATTCATCCAAGCCCAAAATCAGTTGAGAAAGAAATTTTTCCATTTTTGGAAAAGCGCTGGCGCGACCATTATCAAACTTATGGAATGCTTCTGCGCCAGCCATACCAAGCAGGACCTGCTTATCCAAAAGGGCAGCCAGATGCCGCAAGGCGAGACGCCTATGGACCTAATGGAGAGAAGCCAGGTTCTGACTTAGAATTTATGCGAAAACATCACCTGGATCGCTACAATATTGAATTGGGCGTTTTAAATCCCCTCAAATCGGGCCAAGGCCTGCAAAATCCCGATTTTGCGGCTGCGTACTGCAAGGCCATAAATGATTGGCAGATCGCGGAATGGACGTCCAAAGAAGCACGTCTCAAAGGCTCAGTTTGCTTGCCTTATGAAGACGCTATTCTGTCAGCAAAAGAAATTGAGCGTCGAGCAGGCGACCCAAATTTTATACAAGCGTTTATGTTGATTAGAACCTCTGAACCTTTGGGTAATAGACGATATTGGCCAATTTTTAATGCCTGTGTGGAAGCTAATCTTCCACTCGCCGTTCATGCCTTTGGTTTTGGTGGTACGCCTGTAACTGGAGGTGGCTGGCCTAGCTATTATACCGAAGATATGGTGGGACATTCTCAGTCCGCTCAGTCTCTTGTCACATCTATGGTTATGGAAGGCGTCTTTGAGCGTTGGCCTGAATTAAAATTGATAATAGTAGAGGCTGGTTTTGCTTGGGCGCCAGCACTTTCATGGCGCTTAGATAGAATATGGGCCCAAAATAGAGAGGAGTTACTGCACGTTAAACGTCCTCCCTCAGAATATATGGCAGATCATATTTGGTATACAACGCAACCATTTGAGGAACCAGATCGGCGAGGCCATTTGAAAGATATCTTTGAGTGGATTGGGTGGGAAAAGTTACTTTTTGCAACGGATTATCCGCACTGGGATTTTGATGATCCAACCCGCATTCCACTTCCTCGCGCTACCGATGAACAGAAACAAAGTTTCTTTATAGACAACGCCCGTTCGCTCTACGGGGTATAATCTCATGGCAAAACACATAGCCGCAAAGGTAATGGATATACCACCGGGTGAGCGACTAAGTGTTGAGGTCCAGGGACGTAAAATTGCAATTTTTAATGTTGCTGGAGAGTATTTTGGCCTGCGTGATGCCTGCCCACATATGGGGGGACTATTGTCCGAAGGTGTTGTTATTGGTCTAGTCGAAGCAGATCGACCGGGTTGCTATAGTTATAGTCGTGGCGGTGAGATTGTTAGATGTCCATGGCATGGGTGGGAGTTTGATCTCCGAACTGGAAAATCTCGTTTTGATCCTAATCGCTGGAAAACTCATTCCTACGATATTGAGGTTGGAGACGTTCAGCAGCTTGAAGTAGAAACAGTAGATGTGACCACAGAGGGTGAGTTTGTTATAGTTAACCTCTAGAACGTTTTTCTAACGCTACAAGCAGCACACCTAAGGCATCTTTCAACCGTCCATAGCGTGTCTGTAATGATTGAACTTCGCTGCCATATGATAGTGTATTTGGGAGCTGAGTCGTTTTTGACGGGTTTCCTAAAACAGATTGTAGTTGCTGACGCAGAACCTGCTCTCTTTCTTGCAATTGAAGTAACTGATCTATCCGTTGATGCAGCCGTTTATTTTCCGCAAGGAGGCGATCTAACTCCGCTTTTTGTAATTCCACTACAACTTCTAAGGCTGAAGAATTAAGAAATTGTTGTTTTTGATGATCGGATGTCGAATTCATTGCGTAATTCTTAGTGATAGAACTCAATGTAGCAAGGGATCTTTAACGGGTAGCAATGCTAACAGAGATTTCCAAGTAGATGATTATTGTTAGTGATTGGAATTCTGCATCTTGATAGATGCGAAATTATAGTTTCCCTGGCATATCGAATTGCCGTATTGAGCCTAGACCGTAGATTTGGTTAGGCCGAGGAGTATTTTTTGAAGAAGCTCGTCCAATTGCTTGTTGTTTTTGCGCTGCTTGGCGGTGCAGGGGGCTTTTTTGCTCTGTTGGTTCTCACAAAACCGGAGGCTGCGTCTAATCCCGCTGAAGAGCGTGAATGGGTGGTGGATACTATCTCAATCAAGCGAACTAATCTTCAACCAAATCTCAAACTCTTTGGACGAATTATTTCTTCAAGAGATGCTGACCTTCGTCCATTAGTTGAGGGACGTATCGTCGAAACTGGATCAAATTTCTACGCTGGAGGACGGGTTAGAAAGGGTGAATTACTAGTTGCAGTAGATACCTTCAAATACGAAACAGAAATTGTTGATGCAGAAGCTGCTGTTTTAGAAGCAAATGCAGCACTTGAAGAAGCTAAGTCTGACCTTGCCGCCAACCAAGAGCTTGTCGTTTTTGATAAAGAGCAAGAGACACTCCGCAAGATAGACCTTGATCGGAAGAAAAGTCTGTTAGGCAATGGAGTGGTGTCAGGGAAAAGTGTTGATGATGCGCGTTTTGCTTATCTCTCTTCCAGACAAAATAGAGTGGTGCGCTTTGAGACAATTGCTCGTTTGAAAGCACAGGTTTCACGTCTTACTGCTAGCGTGACGCGCGCGGAGGTGCGATTGAAAAGAGCTAAACGTGATCTCGAAGAGACGCGTTTACATGCCCCATTTGATGGCATTTTGGTTGATGTTTCTGCAGCGATTGGGAAACGTGTTAGTAGCTCTGACAAGATAGCAAGATTGATTGATGTAGAGCGTTTAGAGGCCCGGTTCCACATGAGCGACGCTCAGTTTGGAAGGCTTGCTGTAAATGGTGGGTTTCAGGGACGGCCTGCAGAAATTATCTGGCGAGCGGGTGAAACTCTAATCAAACTCAATGCCACTTTATCTCGTGTGCAAGGAGAATTTGATGCCACTTCAGGTGGAGTTTGGCTTTATGCACCGATCAGTGGTGGCCAAAATATATACGATTTACGCCCTGGTGCATTTGTAGAAGCTCGCACCCCAGATATTTCTTATGAAAATGTTTTTCGAGTTCCAGAGAGTGCTGTTTATGACTCAGAACGAGTATATTTCGTCAAAAACGGGCGCTTGGTAGAAGCATCTATTTCTGTACTAACACTGGATGGATTTGATGCACTTATTTCAGGAGACATAGCTGAAGACAGTAGGCTTGTTGTAACGCGCATTCCTGAAATAGCGCCAGGATTAAAGGTTCAGATCCGTGAATAGTCCCAGCAATTCCAGTTCAGAGGAATTGGTTGGTTTAACTTCGAGAGGAGGGCTCATAAGTCTTTTTGCTCGTCATCCTACGGCCGCTAATTTAGTCATGGCTATCATGATAATTGCTGGATTGGCTGGTTTATGGAGGATGAATACTCAATTCTTTCCTGACTTTGGGATTGATATCGTCTCAGTAAATATTGGTTGGGAAGGAGCATCTGCGGATGATGTCGATCTATCTATTGTACAAACAATTGAGCGAGAGGTTCGCTTTTTAGACGATGTTAAGCGGGTGCGCTCTACAGCGAGAGAGGGCGCAGCTTCTGTCATAGTAGAATTTCAACAAGGCGCTGACATGCAGACTGCTTTTGCAAATGTCGATGCTGCTGTTGCCCGCGCAACAACTTTACCTGAAGGCAGTGAGCAGCCTGATGTTGCGCGGATCGTTCGTTATGACACGATAGCACGGATCGCAATTTCTGGTCCTTATTCAGAAGCAGCTCTGAGGACCCTAGGAAAACGCATGCGCGATGAGATGATGAAGGCCGGGATCGACCGGGTTTCGTTCTCTGGAATGCGCGATCCCGAAATTTCTGTAGAAGTGGATCCGTTCAGGTTGCGCGCACTGGACCTAACAGTGGGGGACGTCGCAAGCGCTATTACCAAAGCTTCTCAAGATGTTCCTTCGGGAGAAACAGCTGGGGGTGTTCGTCAAATACGCAGTTTAGGTCTGGCAGAAACTGCAGAAGAAATTTCTTCTATTGAACTAAAAAGTGATGATTTAGGGGGCAAGGTTAGCATTGTTGATGTTGCCTTAGTTCGAGAGTCTTATGACAAAGATCAAGTAACGGCATCGCATTTTGGCGAACCGGCAATTGAGCTTTTGGTGCAGCGGGCCACGACAGCGGACAGTCTGGAGACTGCTGCAATCCTTGATAATTATCTCGAAAAGACTTTGCCAACTCTCCCCGCAGAACTTCGGGTCGAAAAACACGGCGTTGAGTCCAACTTAGTAAAAGAAAGAATTTGGCTCCTAGTGAAAAATGGTGCGAGTGGGCTCGTGCTGGTAGTGCTTGTGCTTTTCTTATTCCTAAATGCCCGCGTCGCTTTTTGGGTCGCGATTGGTATACCCGCATCACTTATGGCAGCTCTGTCAGTGATGTGGTTGTCTGGGCAATCTGTAAACATGATAAGCCTGTTTGGTCTGATCCTTGTACTTGGTATTGTCGTTGATGATGCAATCGTTGTCGGTGAACATGCAGAGGCTTTACGACGCAAAGGCTTATCTGCGCTAGACGCAGCAGAGCAGGGCGCTCGTAAAATGGCTGCCCCTGTCGTTAGTTCAACATTAACAACGATAGCAGCCTTTCTGCCGCTTTTTGTAATTGGGGATCTGATAGGGGTTATAATTGCCGCCATTCCGATGGCTGTTGTCGCGGCTCTTCTAGCAAGTTTGATTGAATGTTTTTTGGCGTTGCCAGGCCATATGAAAAGTGCGTTGAGTAGCTCCCTTGTTAGCAAGGCTGGTTTTCGTGCCTCTTTTAATAATTGGTTCGATCGTTTTCGCTCTGGTCACTTCGAAAACGCTGTTTTTAAAGCTATCGAGTTTCGATACATAACAATGGCTGTTGCCGTCTCAGCTTTGATTATATCAGTTGGTCTTGTTGCTGGTGGTCGTGTTGCTTTCAATTTCTTCCCATCCGTTGAGGCAGATGTGGCTTACGCAAATGTCCGACTTGCTCCTGGGGGAGGGAGAAGTGAAACCGAAACAGCGGTGTGGTCTATTGAAAGTGCGGCATACACAGCAGAGAAAGAATTGGGATTCAACAAAGGGGCTCTAGTTCGTCAGACACTTGCAAAGGTTGGTGCCTCAGTTGGACGTGAACAAGGAGGTGGATCAACTGGTGACGAGATAGGCTCTGTTTTTCTCGAACTAATTCCAGCCGACCGCAGATCTGTTAGGACCAATGAATTTCTAGCTGCATGGAAGGCAGCATTACCACCGATTGCTGGTGTTGAAAGTCTCACTCTAACACCCGCGCAGGGAGGTCCTCCTGGGCGTGAAGTAGATGTGAGGCTGTCTGGGGGCGATCCGGCAGCTCTAAAAGGTGCTGCTCAGGAAGTTAGGCAGTTGCTCTCTAATTACTCTGGCACCAGTGCTATTGAAGACGATATGCCGTACGGCAAGCCTGAGCTTGTGCTCGAGTTGAGCAGCAAGGGACGGGCGTTCGGTTTCACAACGGAAAATGTTGCCCGTCAGGTCAGGGATTCCTATTCAGGTGCGATTGCAAAAAGATTTGCACGCGGGGATGATGAGGTGACCGTAAGAGTTAGCCTTAACGAGGAAGCACTGACTGAGGTACCTCTTCGGGATTTATATCTTCGTTCTCCTAGCGGGACACAAATTCCTCTAAGTGAAATTGTAGAATTTAGAGAAACTGCTGGTTTTTCTCAGATAAAGCGTGAGGACGGAGTGCGGCGGATTGCTGTTACTGCCGAAATCGACGAGGCAGTAACAACCAGTAATGATGTTTTAGCAGCACTTGAGAAAGATGGTTTGTCAGGCATAGCAGCAAAGTATGGGGTAAGTTACCGATTTGCGGGTAAGGCGGAGGAGCAACAGGGTACGTTTAAGGATATGAAAACTGGAGCAATTATTGGTCTGGTTTTGATGTATATCGTGCTTTGTTGGGTTTTTGGTAGTTTTAGTCGACCAATAGCAGTGATGCTTATCATACCTTTCGGTTTTATTGGTGCCACACTTGGGCATCTGTTTATGGGGTTTGACTTGACTATCCTCTCCATGATTGCCCTTTTAGGGCTCGCTGGGATTGTCGTGAATGATTCCATCGTATTGATCATCACAATTGATGGACGTCGTGCTGATGGGGATGATCTTGTAACGGCAGCGGCGAAAGGCAGTGTTGATAGATTAAGAGCTGTCCTCTTAACTTCACTGACTACTATTGGTGGTCTCACACCAATGATATTTGAAACGAGCTTGCAGGCACGTTTCCTTATTCCCATGGCCGTTACAATTGTCTTTGGTTTGTTGGTTGCAACGTTTTTAGTGTTGTTTGTAGTCCCTGCACTTATAGTTATTGGTAATGATCTCAAAAAAGTTGGAGGCTATATAACGGAAACCGCCTTTAAATCATTGATAAAAGTTTAAGAAAATAATTTAACCATCTAAATTTATTAATTAATTTCGAAATATGATCTGCCTTTCATGTTAGCTTTTCAAAGGTAAATACCTGTAGGATATAAAATTTAATAATCCTGGTGGGAGTGTAAAAAGGCGTTAGTCTCTCTGCATTAAGTATTAATAAATGGCAAAAGTATTTTTGTAGGTAGGAGTGTGGCTTTTATGGATTTAACCAAAAGGCTAGAGAAGCTTTATGCAAGCGCAGTATATGATGCGTTGCGGGCAATGGGGCATGATAACTGCGTGTTACCTCATGGGATTGCCTCACTCAATCCTGGTCAGAAGCTTGCTGGAGAGATTTTCACTATCGATGGCCACTTTGAGGTAGGGCAGGACGACTATGACACTCTGCTAAGTTGGGCCACAGTCCTCTCAAAGGCACCATCCGGCAAGGTTTTAGTGTGCCAGCCTAATACCTATGAAGTAGCATTGATGGGTGAGCTATCGTCAGAAGTCCTAAAGAAAAAAGGGGTACGAGGTTACATTGTCGATGGGGCTGCCCGCGATGTCTCATTCATAAGAGAAAACCAATTTCCTACTTTCTGCAGATTTAACACTCCGAAGGACATTGTTGGCCGCTGGAAGGCCAAAAGCATGGGCGAACCGATTGATATTGGTGGGGTTACGATCGCCAGTGGAGATTATGTTCTGGCTGATATTGATGGTGTGGTTGTAATTCCTCGGTTAATGGCCGAGGAAGCTGTTCGAGCTACGGAAACAAAAGCTAGGACGGAAACGGACATGCGTGCTGCACTTATGGAAGGTATGGATCCGGTCGATGCCTTCAAAAAATTTGGAGTATTTTGAAACAGTTCAGAACTGATTTAGCAGTTTCTTAATTTAATAATTTGGTAGCGGTGTCTCTAGCGGATGATGCAGCGCTACGCGCAAGTTCTGGTGATAAACCAACGTAGCTTAAGGGATTGAGTAAGTTTTTGATGTCATTTTTTGAGAGTTTTTCTGAAATCCTCTGGTCGGCTGCCAATAAGTCAGCAAAACTTTTCTGCCCAAGTGTTGCCGCTTGAGCCGCATCATAAACAATGTCATGAGCCTCCTGTCTTCCAATACTGCTACCAAGAGCCAACATGACGGGTTCAGCCATGATGAGTCCACCAGTTAAATCTAAATTTTGTCGCATACGTTCTGGTTTAACACTCAAACCAGAAATAATTATTTTCATTCGTGCCAACATATCCCCAGTCGCAACACATGCTCTTTCAGTGGCTTGGCGTATTTGTAAAGAAGTCGCACGATCCGCTTCGTGCTCTGTTTGCATGGCTTCAAGAGCTAAAGGTACTTGCATCCTTATTTCTGAAGATAGAGCAACAATATCTTGTGCCATAAATGGATTTCTTTTCTGTGGCATTGTACTTGAACCCACAGAGCCTTCAGGCGTTGGTTCCTCCAACTCTCCAAACTCTTGCTTTTGGAGGGTGTAAATTTCTCGAGCAATCTTTCCTGTAGTTGCAGCCATCAAGCCAAGTAATAAAACATACTCAGACAAATGATCGCCTTCTGCGCGGCTTGGTACAGCCATTGCCGTCATTTGCAGTTCTGCAGCAAATACCTCCTGCAGCTTAAAGCCATCTGATCCAAAGGATGCAAGAGTTCCAGCTGCTCCTCCCAGCATTGCTCGAAATACTCTGGGAGACGCCTCCAAAAGCCGTATTCCGTGCCGTGAAATTTCATCAAGCCAAACTGCAACTTTTGCACCGAATGTTGTGGGGACTGCATGCTGACCATGTGTCCTTGCAGCAATGGTTGTCTCCGCGTGTTGTTCCGCAAGATCAGCCATCACAAATAAAAGCTCTGATAATTGCTTTCGAAAAATTGCGTCAGCTTTTCGAAGAATAAGAAGGTCCCCAGTTTGCACAATATTTTGCGTGGTTGCACCCCAATGCGCATAACCACCTGCATCACCTTCACAAAGACGATCTAACTCCCAAATCAAAGGGGTTAGCGTATGTCCACTGCGGAGAAATCCATCAGCTAATTTTTGTCTATCAAAAAGTGAAAGATCTGCTTTTTTAGATATTTCCTCTGCGGCATTCGATGGGATCATCCCTATCTTTGCTTGGGCTTTAGCCAGAGCCACTTCAACATCTAGCCATGCTTGCCAACGGCTATCTGTTTTAAATAGTGCCCGAATGCCTGGATCTGGAACGCGAAGATCTTGAGGATTACTTGGTAGTTCAGTCATTTTTATTCGGATATCGCAGCGGACGTTGCCATTTCGATAACAGCGGCGCCAGAATTTTCAGTACCCTTACGCATTACCGCTTGTGGGTTAGCAAAAGGGCGGGTTCCTATTGATTGAAAGGTTGCTTGGATGGGCATCTTTGAAGCCACTGCCTCGATAATTTCACTTGAAAGTCGAGCATCAGCCATGGCGCCATCAGTGCCGGAGACATCCAATCTTGGTGTTGAGTAAATATCTTCTAGGTTCATTCCAAAATCTACGGCCATGGAAGTTAATTGAAAACAAGCCGGAACAATTCGTCGTCCACCAGAGGCTCCACACGCAAAAACAGGCAATCCATTTTCTGTGACAATTGTTGGACACATATTAGAGAGAGGGCGTTGGCCCGCAGAAATAGAGTTTGGCTTCCCTGGTTCAGGATCAAACCACATCATGCCGTTATTAAATAAAATACCTGTCTCTGAGCCCATGTAGCGCGAGCCAAATCTTTCTAACAAAGTGTTTGTGAGCGAGACCATATTACCTTCACGGTCTACGACGCTCAGATGGGTCGTGCATGCTAACTCATCTGCTGGAGCAGCATGCCCTAAAACTCTAAAACGGTATTCGTATGCTTCCTTTAACGCATCTGCCCAAGCTACATATGCGTCGACCCCTAATGGCTTATTTGGATCTATAGTTTGTTCAATAGATCTCAATGCACGCGCAAATGTGGGCCCAGCGGTTAACCCACTGGCAAGATGAATACGCTTACCACGATATTCGATACCTTCGACTTCTGTGATGGGAGCATCGTAGTCACTTAGATCAGACGCTTGAAATGCTGAGTTTTTGAGGTCGGCAAGAATTAATTCTGATATCTTGCCCTTATAAAAATCTTCTGGGCCGGCTTCAGCCAATCGCCGCAAAGTTTTACTTAAATTTCCTAGCTTAATTCTATTGGGTGAATGGGATGAAAGAGATACTGGTGGAGTACCGTCAGGCAGATATGTCTTTGCGCTTTCGCTGAATTTTCCTAGTCCTGCTGCAGCCCCGTAAGCAATTTGGAGTGTCTGATACCAGTCTGTTGGCATTCCTTTGTCGGCAAGAGAAATGGCTGGTTGAATTGCTTCGCGCCAAGAAAGTGTGCCGAACCTTTCCAAAACACCGGAAAACCCAGCAACCGCTCCTGGAACGCAAACGGCTTCAGGACCAAGCACGTTTCGATCATCTTCTACTCGAGGCCATACGAACAGGAAGTCAGCTGGAGCTACTCCTTCTTTTGCTAATGGATAACGAGCGGGATCAAGTGCTTTAGGAGCAATCATTCCATAAGTTGCTTGATAGACTTTTTTGCTCCCAGCGAGTCCAATAAGCATATAACCGCCGCCGCCAATGCCACTCATCCATGGTTCTACGCAGCCGATAGCGAGTGCAGTGGCAATTGCTGCATCAACTGCATTTCCTCCAGCCCTTAGGACTGCAGCACCGGCTTCTGCTGCTTCCCAGTGCTGAGCTGCTACTATTCCGCCAGATGAGCGAACTACTGCTTTTGTTGGGACAAATGTTTCGGGGGTATGAAGCATTCTAAAGGTATCCATGTGACATCATGCTGAAAGCCTACGATGCCTGAGAGAATGCTGAAACCCAAAAGTCGTTAGTTTTTAAATAGTGTTTTTAAATTGTTGACTAGCTTATTTGTCAAAGTAATGACGACTAAGGCTGTATTTGGATCTGCAATATCGCTTACTGTTGTGCCCTACAATTAAAGGCAAAAAAGAACCGATTTCTGGGTTTAATATTCCAAAAGATTGCAAGAGCGGATTAAGCCGCTTTTTGGACAAACGATAAACCTAAACGATGCCACACTTCATTAAGAGCTCGGACGACTTCATCGATCATTCGGTCGTCATGATTTGGGCCAGGTGTAAAACGTAGTCGTTCTGTACCTCTTGGTACGGTTGGATAATTTATCGGCTGAACATAAATTCCAAAATCTTCCAGTAGGATATCACTGGCCTGCTTGCAAAGTTTGGGATCGCCCACAGGAATGGGGACTATGTGGCTGACAGAAGGTAGCTGCGGAAGGCCTGCAGCAGAAAGTTTGTCTTTCATTAACTGAGCTTGTCTCTGCTGAGCTGCGCGTTCTTGCCCACTTAATTTGAGATGACGCACAGCAGCCAACGCACCCGCTGCTAACGCGGGGGCAGGAGCGGTAGTAAATATGAAACTAGCAGCATAGGACCGGATAAAATCGATGGCAGCCTCAGTTCCGGCTACGTAACCGCCAACAACCCCAAACGCTTTAGCTAGAGTGCCTTCTATCAGGTCCACTCTGTCCATGACACCGTCACGTTCAGCAATGCCTCCGCCGCGTTCCCCATACATTCCAACAGCATGAACCTCGTCTAAATAAGTAAGAGCTCCAAACTCTTCTGCTAGGTCACAGATTTCAGAAATTGGAGCAATATCACCGTCCATTGAATAAACGGATTCAAAAGCAATTATTTTAGGACGAGCGGGATCAACTGACTGTAGGAGACGACGTAAGTCTGTCATGTCATTGTGTTTAAAAATATGCTTTTCAGCACGGCTTGTTCTTATTCCAGCAATCATCGAAGCATGATTAAGGGCATCTGAAAAAATTACAGCATTTGGAAGCATACCGCCCACAGCACCAAGAGCCGCTTCGTTTGCAACATATCCAGAGGTTAGAAGCAGAGCCGCTTGCTTTTCATGGAGATCAGCTAGTTCTTGCTCCAATTCAACATGAAAATGATTGCAACCTGCTATATTGCGTGTTCCTCCAGCTCCTGCGCCTTCAGTTCTGAGAGTACTTTCTGCTGCTCGAACTACATCGGGGTGCTGACTCATTCCAAGATAATCATTGGAACACCAGTTAATAATGTTCCGCTTGCTACCGTCAGGATGATGCCAGATAGCGCGGGGATGCTGTCCTGCTAAACGTTCTAAAGCTGCAAAAACACGATAACGACCTTCATTTTGAAGGCTTGAAATTCCACTTTGGAAAAAAGCTTCATAATCTTCACGTTTCATGTTGTTTAAAATCTTTTACTACCGGAGCAAGACTGAGGAGGGTCTCTAACACGAAATAGGCTCTGACGCCGACTTTTTCCATAAGGTCAAATCGTAGCGGATTAATCTGAGCCCCAAATCTAAATTTGTTGGTTGTTAACTCATAAACCGTCCACCATTAACATCTAATGCAGCGCCAGTGATGTAGCTGGCGTCATCAGAAGCAAGAAAAAGAATAGCAGAGGCAATCTCCTCTGGTCTTGCTGCTCTTTTCATCGGTATTTCTTCCATGCGCAATTTCTGTTCATCTTCAGGAAGGGCGCGGTATCGGGTCTCAACTCGCTCTGTAAAAACTGTACCTGGAGCTACGGCATTTATGGTTATCCCGTGCGCTGCCTCTTCAAATGCTAGTTTTCTGGTAAAACCTAGGACAGCCGCCTTTGCCGTTGAGTAATGAAGATTTGAAATTTCAGAAATGCTGCGCCCGGCAATTGATGCAAGATTTACAATTCGTCCATAACCCTTCGCTCTCATGCCTGGAACAATCGCTCTCGTGAGGAGAAAAACACTAGTCAAATTGATATCTTGAAATTGACGCCATTCATCAAGACTCAGATCTTCGATTGGCCTCGGATTGCCGCCAAATCCAACATTGTTGATTAAGATATCAGGTACGCCGATTTCTTTATTAGCCTTAGCTACCGCTTCATTCACTTGATGCTCATCGGTAGCCTCGCAGTGAATAAAACAGAGTCTGTTTGCTGAGGCACCTGCATCATTCCGCAGAGCATTTGCAAATTCTCCATCTTCGGGCTCTTTATCGATGACAACAAGGTTGCCACCTTCCGCCAAAAATCGGAGAGATGTGGCCTTGCCTATGCCTTTAGCGCCGCCTGTTAGTATTCCGGTTTTACCAGCAAACCTTCGGCTCATTTCCATTTTGTTATTCTCCTTTAACGCCTGGGTACACACGCTGACCATATGCTTTACGGAAACCTATCGTTTCATTGTCGCTTGGTTTTGCAAAGGATAGAATAGGGGAAGTATAAGATCCCTGCATGAGGTTGCGAAGTGATACAGCTGCTTTCCCTTGCTGGATTAGAGCTGCAACACCGTTAATAATTGGGGCTCCTTTACTTGTTTTGTGGATACCTTGATCAGCTACGATTGCCATTACAACGCCACCTGCAGCAATAACCACTTCGGCGCCAGCATCTACCGTTTCGTCCGCGGCTCTAATAAATCTCTGCAGCAGAGCATCTGTTGCGTCAGTGCTAGATCCCGCTGCCTCTAACTCGGCCATAGAAGGTACTTGCATGGAAGAAATTTTAGAAACTTTATCTGACAGCCTACGGCGATTAATCACATCCCAAAGGCGAGGCTCAAATTTTTTATTTATTGAAACAAATCCAAGTGTTTCTCCCATTGTTTCAGCAGTCTGAAGTACGGTCTCACCTAGGCTTATCACTGGGATATCTGCGATTTCTCTAGCTTCGCGAAGTCCTGGATCAAATAAGTTGCCTATTAAAAATGCATCATAGCCTTCTTCCTGGGCACGATGTACGTTCTCCAAAATTTCAACAGTTTCTAGAAATGCAAGGTACCGATACTGATCTCCTGTACCGCCTTGGCGTCTGATCCCATGAACATCTACCGAAAAATTTGGCCCGGTTGCAGCGTCTATAAGGCGCTGTAGTGTCGCCCGGTACTTCGGGAATGATCCTTCTCTCGTTACACTTTGGTACCAGAAGCGCATTGGGCATATCCTCTTTATAGTTCAGAATATTAATATCAGTTGATTCCAAAGGCTGGATGTAAAAATGTCGGACGATAAAACCATAAAGAGACTTGAAGCGCGAATTAAGTTGCTAGAAGACCGCGAAGAGATACGGTCGTTGAGAGACTCTTATCACGCTGCAATAAATGATGGACGCTATAGCGATATTGCAAAGCTTTTTACTGATGATGCCTATGTAAAATTGGGATACTTATCCGAAAGTCATGGAAAGGCTGAAATTGAGGCTACTTTTCAAGGTATGGAGGAAAGAGACCGATTTTTCATTAAGCAGATGATTCATAGCCACAGAATATTTGTAGATGGAGACCGGGGAACCGGTCATTCCTATTTAGAGGCTAGATATGGCAGGTTTGGTGTCTCGTATCTTGTTTCTGGTCGCTATGATGATGTCTATTATCGAACGGAGGCAGGTTGGCTGTTTAAAGAAATGACAATTGATTTCTATTATACGGTACCAAACGGTGTTGGATGGACGGGGGACGAGCTCCATTATCTAAAGCCAAAATAATTAATGAGTGATGGGGGCAAAGAGGTTTTCTGATCAAAAATTCAATTAATAATGGGTTGTAAAACAATATTTTTATTGATCCTTTGGATGATTTTGCCCATCAAATTTAGTTACTTTAGCTGTTGAGATTATTTGAGAGAAATTATCAAGACAGCGAATATTCACAGTA
>Ga0255784_10000846_pt1 | contig 25110 bp, 34 predicted proteins | sample 101ome_14_FD_179982 | JGI IMG/M metagenome (GOLD analysis project Ga0255784, IMG submission 179982) | Coastal salt marsh microbial communities from the Groves Creek Marsh, Skidaway Island, Georgia - 101403AT metaG (version 2) | ecosystem: Environmental > Aquatic > Marine > Intertidal zone >...
ATATACTTGAGGTAGACCCTGCCGCCGAGCCTGAAACAGTCGAAACAGGAGACGATAATGAAGACGTTTAGACAATTCAGAGAAGGCGTTGAGGTAGATATCCAAGAGGCGCCAATGGATGGAGTCGAAAAAGGCTCATTAGAAGGCGACAAGCATATGTGTGCTACTAAGATCTTCAAAGAAGGTTTTGGTGAAGGTACACCTATCACAGGCGAACACGCCATTCCAGATGATGAAGGCAATGTTGCTTGGTATAAGGTTATGTTTGAACATGGTATCGAACAGGTTGAGATTTCTGAAGAAGGCGTACAAGTCCTTGCTCAAGAATCTCACATGAACCACAAAAAGAAAAAGTAACGGAGAAAATAGATGGCGGTCACAGTAGATGTACTAAAGTTGACGCAGGTCCAAGGCGTTGTGGCCGTCAGAGGCACAGCAGCCACAGGTACTATCGCTTTAGCAACAGATTTAAAAAAGTCAACAGAAACACAGTCAAGCCCTGCTGTCAATATCAAAGGACTACAATGGACATTATCTGCTTCAGCTCGTGCATATGTTCAGCGCAATAGTAAAATTCTATACGAACTGACAGAATCAGGTACTTTAGATTTTTACGGCTGGGCAGACACAGATGAGAATGACCAAGACATCGAAGTAGTTATTTCAGGCGGCAACGGCGGAACTGTCATAGTTGATTGTGCTAAAGTATCAGGTTACGGTTCACAGCAACACCAAGGTGCTGATGGGAGTCTAGGCTAATGAGACTAATAAAAGAACTTAACGAAGACCTACAGTTTATTGTAGAAGAATCAGAGTCAGGCAAGAAGAGCCTCTATATCGAAGGCGTCTTTCTACAGTCTAACTTACAAAACAGAAACGGTCGTGTCTATCCCAGAGAGATTATGGCGAAAGAAGTAGACCGTTATATGCAGGAACAGGTCAACACTAAGAGAGCATACGGAGAACTTGGGCACCCAGACGGTCCTAATATTAATCTCGACCGTGTTTCACATATGATTACCTCTCTTAGAGAAGATGGCGATAACTGGATAGGCAAGGCTAAGATCCTTGACACTCCTATGGGTAACATTGCCGCAAGCCTAATTAAAGAAGGTGCAGGACTTGGTGTTTCTTCACGTGGTCTTGGCTCACTGAAAGAAAACAGCGAAGGCATTAATGAAGTACAAGACGACTTCATGCTTGCCACAGCAGCTGATATTGTTGCTGACCCTTCAGCCCCAGATGCTTATGTACAGGGCATCATGGAAGGCAGAGAATGGGTGTTTGTTAAAGGTGTATGGCAAGAAAGAGAAATCGAAGAAACACAGCAGTTTATTAAGAAAGCAAGCAGTAAAGACCTCGCTGAGGCCAAAATACGTGCTTTCAACGAATTTTTAAATAGGCTATCTAATATTTAATTTGTATAAATATATAAGACTATATTAAATCTAACCGTAAAAGGAGATAAAACAATGGGTGTAGAGTCTAAAATCAGAGAGCTTATGGAGGGTGCAGCAAACCGTCCTAAAGATAAGCTCACTGCTCGTGACGATAGCAACCCTACTCAAGGCGATTCAAACGCATCCCCTGAGCAACAGGACCTTTCAGGTACTGGTAATGCTGAGGGTGGTTTGACTTCAACTGTGGGTAAGGCTGCTTCTGCTAAGGCGAGCAAAGATAATACTCTTCCTGCAGGTAACGGCGCTAAAGAAGCTCCTGCAAACTTTGTCAACGACAAGCCAAGCGAAACTGATGTAATGAAAAAGTCCTCTGCGGGCAACGTACATCGTGAAGAAGCTGAACTTGAAGAAGATGAAGTTTTAGTAGAAGACGAAGCCGTTGAGGAAGAAGTAGAAGAAATTACTGAAGAAGAAGTTGAAGAAATCGAAGAAGAGGAAGAAGTCGCAGTAGATGACGATGTCCTTTACGAAGAAGATCTCAATGCTCTCTTTGAAGGTGATGAAAACCTCACTGAAGAATTTAAAGTTAAAGCAGCTGAAATCTTTGAAGCTGTTGTTACTTCCCGTGTAGCAAACGAAGTAGAAGCTATCGAGGCAGATCTCGAAGAACAGGCCAATATTGAGTTTGAAAACAAACTGGAAGAAATGGTTGAGAATATCGACAAGTACCTCAACTATGTTACAGAGAATTGGATGAAGGAAAACGAACTTGCTGTTGAAAACGGCCTTCGTAACGAGATCACTGAGTCCTTCATTAAGGGTATGCAGCAGGTATTTACCGAGCACTACATTGAAGTACCCGAAGAAAAATATGACGTAATGACTGAAATGCAGACTAAGATTGATGACCTTCAGAGCAAGCTTGATGAGCAGGTTCAGAAGAACATGGATCTTAACGAGGAATCAGTAGTCCTGAAGAAGCAAAATATTTTTGCTGATATTGCTGAAGGACTTGCCGATACTGACGCAGAGAAGTTTGCTGTAATGGTAGAAGATATTTCTTATACTAGCGCAGAGTCATATGAAAACAAGTTAAAGGTAGTTAAAGACAACTATTTCCGTAAGGAAATCGCAGAGTCTACTGATACATTAGAAGATTCTGTAGATGAAGTTTCTTTGACTGAAAACACTGTTATGAGCAAATATGCTGAAGCTCTTAGCAAAAGTACAAAATTTTAATATTATAAATAGTAAAGTTAGTTTATAACAACAATAAGGAGAAACTTCAATGTTTTTATCTGAACAGTTAGAGAAGAAGTGGGAACCTGTTCTTAAGCACGAGAGCCTGCAAGAAATTGCAGATCCGTACAAGAGATCGGTAACTGCTGTAGTTCTCGAAAATCAGGAAAAGGCTCTGCGTGAAGAAAAAGCAGCCCTTTTCGAAGCAACACACGCGAACGCCACTGGCGCTTCAATCGACAACTATGATCCTATTCTTATCAGCCTGGTTAGACGTGCTCTTCCCAACCTGATGGCTTATGACGTAGCTGGCGTACAGCCTATGACTGGTCCTACTGGTTTGATCTTCGCTATGAAGTCACACTATGCTAGCCAGACTGGTACTGAAGCCCTGTTTAACGAAGCCGATACTGACTTCTCTGGTACTGGTACTCACGCAGGTTCTAACCCTGTTGACGGTACTTATACTACTGGTACTGGTGTAACTACTTCAACTGCTGAAGGCTTTGGCGACTCAACTACTCTGAATGAAATGGCATTCAGCATTGAGAAGACCACTGTAACTGCTAAGTCACGTGCTCTGAAAGCAGAATACACCGTTGAACTTGCCCAGGACCTGAAAGCGATTCATGGTCTTGACGCAGAAAGCGAACTGAGCAACATTCTTTCTCAGGAAATTCTCGCTGAAATCAACCGTGAAGTTATCCGTACTATCTACAAGGTAGCGAAGACTGGTGCTGCTTCTACAGCAACTCCTGGTACTTTCGACCTTGACGTTGATAGCAACGGTCGTTGGTCTGTAGAACGCTTCAAAGGCCTCATGTTCAACATTGAGCGTGATGCCAACGTAATTGCACAAGACACTCGTAGGGGCAAAGGTAACTTCATCATTTGTTCTTCTGACGTAGCTTCTGCACTTGCCATGTCCGGCGTACTTGACTACAGCTCAGGCTTGAGCAACAACTTGCAGGTTGATGATACAGGCAACACTTTTGCTGGTGTACTGAACGGTCGTTACAGAGTATACATCGACCCTTACAGTGCTAACACTGGTGCAGCTTCTCAGTTCTACGTAGCTGGATACAAAGGCACTAGCCCTTATGACGCAGGTCTTTTCTACTGTCCGTATGTTCCTTTACAGATGGTCAGAGCGATTGATCCAAGCACATTCCAGCCAAAGATTGGCTTCAAGACTCGTTACGGCATGATTGCTAACCCATACGTAACTCAGTCTGATGGCACTACTGACGCTGATACATTCACAGCAGATCGTAACCAGTATTATCGTTCAGTTAAGGTTACTAACCTGATGTAATAAAAAGAATCCCAATAGGGACATTTTTGAGGGGGCTACAATGTAGCCCCTTTTTTTATCTATACTATATAATGTGTATAAATAGTGTAAATAGCACGTTGAGATAACGTCCTGTTTTTCCTTTATGGACTACAACGGAGAAACCGATATGAAGAAATTTTTATTTCTTATGTTGCTACCTACCTTAGCAACAGCACAAACATACACAGATGATGTAGCAGAAATCATCAATAATAACTGTGTAACTTGCCACCGTCCTGGTGGTGTAGGCCCAATGAGTTTTGAAACCTATGAGCAGGTAAGACCCTGGGCTCCTCTTATTCAAATGCGAGTAGCAAACAGAGAGATGCCTCCCTATGCGTATGACCACGGCATAGGCATTCAAGACCTTGAGGGCGATTGGCGACTCTCCCAAGAACAGATTGACACTGTAGTAGCATGGGTTAATGCAGGTTCGCCTTACGGTGATCCTGACAGAGTAGTACAACTACCCGAAATGCCTGACCCAAATGAATGGAAGTTTACACCTTTATTCGGACAACCTACAGTGATTGTAGCATCAAGTCCGTATGATATTCCTGCAAACGGAAATGACTTGTGGAGTAAGGAGATTGTTGATTCAGGCGTATCAGAAAGTCAATGTATCAAAGCAGTACAAGTAAAACCCAGAGGTGATGCCGCAGCAGTAGTACACCACGCTAACAGCAGCTTTCTCACAGAACAAGGCAGAGAAGGTATGTTGACTGAATATGCTATGGGCAAGTGGGGAGAGATTGTACCTGAAGGAGTTTGTCGTACATTCCCAGCAAACGCAAAAGTATCGTGGGACATTCATATGTTCCCAGGTGGAGTAGGCGCAACTGCTGAAGGTGCGATGATTAAAGATAATGTAGTGGAGATTGGCATTTGGTTCCACGATGAAGAAACAAGCAAAGACTTACGATTCAAGCAAGACTTGTCATTGTATCGTTTAGGACAGCAAGATGATATTGCTATTCCTCCTCACGGTTACTATATGACTCAAGGGTTTCATAGTTTCGACCACCCTGTACGTTTAGATAGTTTTCAGCCACACGGGCACTTGAGAATGAACGCAGCATCACTTGAAATTTTCTACCCAGAAACAGGTAGAACAGAACCTGTAAGTCAAATTTCAAATTGGTCAGCAACTTGGCATCATAGTCACTTGTATGCACAAGATGTTGCACCGTTAATTCCGGCCGGAGCAGTCATAGTTCTTAAACAGTGGTATGACAATACGGCTAATAACCCAAACAATCCTGACCCTGATATGTGGGTAGTAGGAGGCAGTCGTACAGGTGATGAGATGACTCACGCTTGGTTAGCCATTACGCACTTGGATGATGAGGAATATGAACGATTAGTGGAGGAGAGAAATGCAAAAACTATTATTGCTACTGCTAACGATTAGCACAGCAGCGTTTGCTCACGATGACATTGCTATAGATTATGCAGAAAATGTAGCACCTATTCTTATTGAGCAATGTCAAATGTGTCACAGAGAAAATGGCATTGCACCATGGGCTATGAGCAATTATCAAATTGTTCAAGGATTTGCTCCTGCAATGAGAGAGGCTATCGTTGAGAAACGTATGCCTCCTGGGCAAATTAATCCAAAGTATGCTGATGTTATTGTTAATCATAGAACACTAAGCCACACAGAAGAAGAAACACTGTTGGCTTGGATAGACGCAGGCGCACCTGTTACTGGTGATAGAGACCCATTGACTGAAACGGTTTACTCTACGAGCGAATGGGTAAACGGTGAACCAGATATGATTATAGAAGTGCCTCCTCAAGAGATACCTGCTGTCGGTACTCTCGGTCCTAATGCTATTCCTTATCGTTATACCAGTGTAGATTTGGGATTGACAGAGGACAAGTGGTTACGTGGTTCAGAATTTCTACCATCAGAACCTACTGTTATGCATCATATGCTCAACACTGTATCACTACCAGGTGAACGCAACATGAACTTGCTTGGCACATCAGGCGAAGGACAAGGCAACATGGACTACGCACAAATCAGTGCTTATGTTCCTGGAGGCACACCTGACTTTTATGATGAGAACACTGGCGGTTTGCTACGTGCAGGCAGTATTGTAAACTTACAACTACACTATACACCAGACGGCACAGCACGTACTGACAAAGCACGTATCGGACTATACTTCCACGATGAAGGTGTAGTACCAGAAGAAAGAATGGCAGGAGACTGTGCGTGTATCTTTCCTAATACATGGACAAACATTCCTCCATACGATCCAAACTTTGTGCAGACAGCAGAAATAACATTGCAAAACGACATAAACTTGCATACGTTCTTACCCCATATGCACTTTAGAGGCAAGAGTATGAAAGCAACTGCATATTATCCTGACGGCACTTGGGAAGAACTTATTGACATCCCACGTTATGAGTATGCTTGGCAACTGTCATACACATGGAAAGAACCTAAGTTTATACCTAAAGGAACACGATTGTTTGTTGAGGGCGCATTTGACAATTCAGCAGACAATCCAATGAATCCTGACCCAAGCAGAGAAGTACCTTGGGGACAGATGAGCGAGGATGAAATGTTCTTTGGAGCATTTACTTGGAAGAACTTGTAAGTGTACGGTGGCCTTCCTTTATTTCTGACATTTTGTATGATCCTTATCGTTGTCGATACGGCCATACACGTAATGATTCAGATGTATTTCGAAGGCCACCCTGCATTTAATGCTTGACAAGTCTTAAAATATCGTTTATTATATATAGTACGGAAAGTAGCACTATACGTTACTTTCCTATACACACCAGTATACAACCAACGATTAAAAATGCCCACAAGGCAAGGACTTGAAAAGAAAATGAGAAAGCGCGACTACACCTTAGCAGCAGTACAGTCTTTAACAACCGTATTTTTAGCATTTGCTCTACCAGCAGTTATTATATATGCTAACAGCGGTTTCTAAATTAGCAATAATTTATATTCTGTTTTGTATCCATTTATCTGTAAACAATGACTTTGTACCTAGACTTACAGGTATTATAAATAGTAGATACACACAAGGTAACTACTATGGCATACACCCCCACAGCTAATATATCAGAAGCTACATTTGATGCAGGCAACCCTAGTGAACTTGATTACTTAAAACCCAATGGGTTTCGTTTTCAGGTTCACAACCTGCCAAATGTTTCTTTCTTTTGTCAATCAGCAAACATACCTGACATTACTTTAGGTGAAGCTCAGGTACAAACCCCACTAGTAGATTATTTTCAACCAGGTGAAAAACTAACTTTCGGTTTGTTGAATATACGTTTTCTTATTCAGGAAAACATGGCCAATTATTCAGAGTTATATAACTGGCTAAGAGGCATGGGTAATCCTGAAACCACAGAAGAATACACAAACTATTTACAGAAACAACTGTATAGATTCCCAGGCAAAAATACAGCAACTACTATTGAAGGATTGTTTAGTGATGCAAGTTTGTTTGTATTAGACTCAAACGACAATCCTTCAATAGAGATAATATTTCAGGACGCTTTTCCTACAGCATTAAGTGGATTAGATTTTGATTTGACTGACTCAGAGTATTTCATAGGGCTAGCATCATTTAGGTACAGACAGTATAAGATAAACTCGTTATAAATATTATTATATTATTATAGGTATATTATGATTACATTGAATGAACTGCAAGAGGAGTGGAAGTCCGATTGCAAGATTGATGAACTAAATCTAGGCAGTGAATCTGCAAAGACACCTGAACTCCACTCTAAATATCTAAACTATCTCACTACTTTTAAACTACAGCTACGTAAATACGAAGCGCAAATGCTATCCCTACGTAGAATTAAGAGTAGATACTTTAGAGGTGAACTGAGCAAAGAAGAATTAAATGATTTAGGTTGGGAGCAATACTTAGGCAACCAGCCACTGAAACAAGAAATGCAAGAAGTATTAGACAGCGATCCTGATGTTATAAAAATCATGGACAAAGTAGAGTATATACGTGCTTGCTTGTATCAGTGTGAGTATATAATGAAGTCACTAAATAGTAGAACATGGGACATAAAAAATACTATTGAATGGACAAAGTTTAGTAACGGATTGATGTGATAAAAGTTAGCAAAAAGAATGAAGTACATCTTAAGATAGAAACAGAGCCAGGTATATCACAAGAGCTTAATGATTTCTTCACGTTTGATGTACCAGGTGCTCGTTTCATGCCACTGTACCGTAGTCGTATGTGGGATGGCAAGGCACGTTTGTATAATATGTACAGGCAAGAACTATACGTAGGGCTTCTGCCTTACCTAAAAGAGTTTGCTGACACTTTAGAATACCCGCTAGAAATAAACATAGAGGACATAGGTGATCCTCTATCAACGCAGTACATAGAAAACTTTGCTAAGAAACTAAAACTGCAAAGCGGAGGCAAAGACATTGAAATTAGAGACTATCAGGTCGAAGCTGTTAAACACGCTATCAACAATGGGCGAGCGCTTCTCCTGTCTCCTACTGCATCCGGTAAGTCACTTATCATTTATAACCTTATCCGCTATCATCAGCATCTTAACAGAAAGCAGCTCATTATCGTACCAACAACATCTCTCGTTGAACAAATGTATGGTGACTTCCAAGACTACGCAACCGCAGACGATTGGGCTGTGTCCGAGAACTGTCATAGAATATATGGCGGCAAAGAAAAGTCAAACGAATATCCTATAACTATATCTACTTGGCAATCTATATACAAGTTTCCTAAGTCTTGGTTCGATAAGTTTGATGTTATCTACGGAGACGAAGCACATCTATTCAAAGCAAAATCTCTTACAACAATACTAGACAAATGTGTCAATGCAAAATACCGTATTGGCACAACAGGCACACTTGATGGAACAAAGACCCACAAGTTAGTGTTAGAGGGTGTATTCGGTCAAGTAAAGAAAGTTATTACTACAAAGAAACTGATGGACACTAATCAAGTTGCCGATCTAAACATTGTTGCTATGGTATTAGATTATCCTGATGAAGATAGAAAAGCAGTAAAGGGCATGACATATCAGGAAGAAATGGATTGGCTTGTGACTAATCATAGACGTAATATAGTTATACGCAATCTATCTATTACACAGGAAGGCAACACACTTGTATTGTTTCAGTTTGTAGAGAAACATGGGAAAACTCTACACGATATGATTTCAAAAAAGTGTCCGGACAGAAAAGTATTTTTTGTATTTGGTGGTACTGATACAGATACGAGAGAACAGATACGTGCTATCACAGAGAAAGAAACAGATGCTATTATAATAGCGTCATATGGGACTTTTTCTACAGGCATAAATATTAGAAACTTACACAATATTGTTTTTGCTTCACCGAGTAAAAGCAAAATCCGAAACTTACAGAGTATTGGTAGAGGGTTACGTAAAGGGGATAACAAAGTCTCATGTAACTTGTTTGATATTGGTGATGACTTACAATGGAAGTCAAAGAAAAATTATACGTTAATACATATGGTTGAGCGTATTAAATTATACAATGAAGAAAAATTCAAATACAAGTTAGTAAGGATACCTATTAATGGAGAATAATTATCAAGTAGTAAGATTGTTAAATAATATGACGGTCGTAGGTAATGTATTGTTTTCACCTGAGGATGTTTTGATTCAGTATCCTTTGGAAGTATATTCTAGGCCTGTTGAAGATGGTAATGGTAAAGTGGTAGGAGAGCACATGGTGCTACGTCCTTACTTAGTTATGACACAGGATACTGAAATAGTTATAGATACCTATAATGTTTTATGTTCCTCTAAATTAGATACTAGGTTATTTCGCTCTTATGAGGAAATGGTTGAAAAGGTTTACAAAAAAAATATTGAATTTGAAGGGGACTTTTTTAAAGAAGAACCTGAACAAGAAATGACAAAGGAAGAAGCAGAGTATTTGAGCGAAGTATTAGAGAACTTTTTAGAGAAGGATAAGATAGTACATTAGTCCTTTAATGCCTACAGCACAAGTATAACAACTAGAAGAATCCGTGTCAAGCATTTTGTGGCGCTTGACAAAATAAATTTTTAATTATATAATGGTATTATTATGAGTAAAAGTACAGCACATTACATTGACAACAAAAAGTTTTTTCAGGCCATGAAGGACTGGAAGGACGAAATCAACGCTGCTGAAGAAGCAGGTAATCCTAAACCTCAGTGTACAAACTACTTGGGCGAATGTTTTGTTAAGATCTCAAATCATTTGGCCTATAAGTCTAACTTTGTAAACTATACTTTCCGGGACGAAATGATACTTGACGGCATTGAGAACTGTTTACGATATGCTGACCGTTTCAACCCTGAAAAATCCAACAACCCTTTCGCATACTTCACACAGATTACATACTATTCTTTTGTGCGTAGAATTAAGAAAGAGGCCAAACAATCTGAAACTAAACTCAGATATTTACAAAGCATTGACCTCCAACAACTACTAGATGAGATCGAAGGTGACTCTGGCAACTATGATTATCTGAACTGGATACAAGAACAGTTAGATGCAAATGCTAAAGAAAGAGAGGATCTCAATAAAACGGCCACAAAAATGCCAAAAAGGCGGCCAAAATATTTTGACGAAAAAGATGAAGAAACACTTGACATTGATGTCTAAATATTATATACTGGTCTTATCTATATTGAGGATAGTATATGAAGGTTCGATATTCCGAAATGTTCTACTCGTTTCAAGGCGAGGCAGAACTAGCAGGCACACCAACAGTCTGGCTTAGATTTTTCGGCTGTAACTTAGAATGTAACGGCTTCGGCCAAGAACAACCCACTGAACCCTCTACATGGAAACTCCCATACAAGGAGTATGACTTGATTGATGTCAAGCGAGTAGAGGATCTTCCTGTATGGGAGTATGGTTGTGACTCATCTTATACATGGTCAAAAGAATACAAACACTTGGCCACTGACACTACAATCGAAGGTGCCGCTGACAAACTTGAATCACTCTTGCCACGTGGCAAATTCACTCACCCTGATTCTAAACAAGAAAATATGTTGGCTTTCACTGGCGGTGAACCCATGCTACAACAGCGACAGATGAAAGCTATTGTCAATGAGTTTCTTATACGTGGCAATGTGCCTAAACTTATTACAGTAGAAACAAATGGCACTAAAAAATTAAACAAAGACTTACAAGACTTTATCAACATATACTTGGCTGACATGGGTATTCGTTGGCATTGGGCAATCAGCCCTAAACTATGGCACACTGCTGGTGAAGTGAAAGCAGTAGATGTTGACAATTTTATGTCATATATTGAAGGCACTCGTAGCACAGGTATTATAAAGTTTGTTTGTAATGGCAGTAAAGAATCATGGCGAGAAGTAGATCACTATGCAGATCAAATTGCCTTTTGGGCTCGCCACGCTGACATGAAAAAGCCTGACATATGGATTATGCCTGCAGGCGCAACGAAAGAAGAGCAAGAACAAGTAGCAAACATTTGTAATGTTGCTATGGAAAAAGGCTACAAGGTAGCTACTCGTAATCATTGTTATGTTTACGGCAATCAGATAGGAACTTAATATGAATATAGGCAAAAAACATTTTGATGAACTCCCTGAGTATGACGATACAATCCCATATGATTGGAATCAAATAGATAATATTGTCACTGATATTGCTGACCGTATCAAAAGGCGACAGGTAAAGTTTGACAACATATTAGGATTGTCCAGAGGCGGACTTATCCCAGGTGTGATGTTGTCACATAAACTGAATGTAAACTTTGTCCCTATTGTGTGGCAAACAAGAGACGGCACTATAAAGGACAAAGTTACACTGTCTAAATATAATGATGGAGCGAATCTCATAGTAGATGACTTGATTGATTCGGGCGAAACATTTTTTCAAGTTAAAAAATATGCACCATTGGCCAAGTATTGTGCGTTGTTTAACAAACAATATTCAATAGCGCTTGACTATTGGGGAACTACTTTATATAATGAGCATAGATGGTTAGACTTTCCTTGGGAGAAACAATGAGAACAAGTGAGATACGTAAAGAAACGAACTGGAACATGGGTGAATCAGATGTTCTATACATTGTAGATTTGTATGATGATGGGGTGCTGGTAGAATCACGTAAACTACCTAACAAAAGCATACACTATGCTAAAGACGTATCAGAAAACTGGGATAATGGAATCATAAAAGATGATAAGTGATATAATTAAAACACGCCTCAAGTCAGCAGGTTTGAGGTATCACGCATCTGATAATATTTCAGGTGTGTTATATGCTGGCGACAAAGACGCAATCATAAACGAACTGACTGAAAAGTTTGAGGGTGTGCTTGACTCTCTGATTATTGACAGAGAAACAGACCCTAACTCACAAGGCACAGCAAGGCGACTTGCTAAGATGTATGTGAACGAACTCATGGCTGGTCGCTATGACAAAATGCCTAATGCCACAGCGTTTCCTAATCATGTAGATGATGGCTACGAAGGTATGCTTGTTGTTCGTAGCGAGCTGAAGTCAATGTGTTCACATCACCATCAGCCTGTTAACGGTGTAGCATACATAGGTATCATAGCTGCCGATAAACTTATTGGACTGTCTAAATATACACGTATAGCACAGTGGTGTGCAAGACGAGGTACACTACAAGAAGAACTGTGCAATGATATTGCCCGTGAGATTATGAAAGCAACAGGTAGTGAGAATGTAGGTGTTTATATTCAGGCAACACATGGTTGCTGTGAGAACAGAGGCATTATGGCACACAGCTCAATGACACAGACCACGGTACTCAAAGGCAGTTTCTTTAATAACCCTGACACTAAAAAAGAATTCTTTGACAACATCAAACTACAACAGGAATATTCTTGTAGATGATAAAACCTAATCAACCACAGTTTGTAGTAGACCTTGAAACACTAAGCACTCATGCCAATGGGTGTATTGTGTCTATTGGTGCTGTCAAATTCTCACTTGAAGAAGGAATACTTGAGGAGTTTTTTATAAACATTGATCCTCAAACTTGTAAAGATGTAGGACTACACTTTGACAAGAATACAATTGAGTGGTGGACAAAACAAAGTAAAGAGGCACGGGATGCTTGGATGAAAGACCCTGTACCTCTCACAGAAGCACTACATAAGTTTGCTGACTTTTATGAAGTGGGCAATCCTATATGGGGCTTCGGTGCTAACTTTGATATAAGTATTTTAGAATCAGCATATTATGCTATTGGGTACGACAAGGATAAAGAATACGGGCAACACTTGCCCTGGAAGTTTTGGGACATATACTGCCTACGCACATTAGCAAATGTGTTAGGTAAAAAACTACAGAAAACAGGCGTGAATCACAATGCGTTACATGACGCTATTGCTGAGGCCAAACTTATTATAGAGATATTGAAATCGTGAAATTAGAATATGTAGGTTCAGGCACCTCTTACATGAGGTTATCAAATCCATCTTTACATGACCGACCAGAGATTATAGCTTTGGTTAATAAAATGTTTCATCACTTCTTTGATGACCAACCAGGACATACTTTCTCACTGCTTTATAACGCATGGGCAGAAAGTAACTTTGGTCCTCGTCTAAGTAACTTCAAAGAGTCTATGCACCAACTGCATGCTGACTCAGGCGGACTACAGATGGTGACACTCGCTCACAAAATACCTAAGGGTGTTGATAAAAATACACTGCGAGAAGAAGTGTATCAGGATCAGAGTAAATGGGCAGATGTTGGTATGTGTTTTGACGAGATTCCTGTCATTACAACAGGAGCATCAGACAGAAACGATACCACAAACAGATACTTTGACAGAGCAAATCGTCACAAGTATGCTAAACAGACAGGCGAGAACATCAAGCGACAGATTGAAGTGTTCAAACAAAACGGTAGCAACTGTAAGCCGTTTATGATTTGTCAGGGAGGTGACCTCGAAACATATCTTGAATGGATTGATACTATACTTGAAACAGTGCCTAAAGAAGATCACAATCGCATAGGCGGTGTGGCAATGGGTGGTGCAGCATTAGGTACCGGAAGACTTGAAGATATACAAAAAGCATTCTTCGCAAGTCAGGTTCCTGTCCGTGACGAAACAGGCAAGCTACACTTACACATTCTGGGAGTAGGTGCTGTGTCACGCATGATACCTTATCTTATCTTCCTGCAAAATGGTATGTATGGTGATGTTCACATATCATATGACTCTACAACTCACACACGAGCAGTAGAAACAGGACTGTATTATATGTTGGGTGAGATTGTTAATGGACACTTTGTTGCGGGTGAAGGCAAGACGTTGAAGTATGATAGAGCAAGAGCATCTGACGCTCCTCTCATAGGTGAAGCACGAGCATTTGTTCCTAACGTAGAATATGAGACTATGTATAATGACATAAAAAAATACTGGCCTCTGTCAATGACACTTGAAAAGTTCCATGAAGTATTGAACACACCTTCTATACCATATCTTGAAACATATGGACAGTTGGATGAATGGTACGAAGGCAGAACGTCTATGTGTTTAGCAAGTATTAAAAACTTTATGTATCAGATAGAAAAGTATACACATGACAAAAAGGCATTGATTAAACTTGCAGATGAAAAGTATCCTAAAGGAGCAGCGGCCGCATTGTATGAAGTAAAAGACGTAGAATCATTCAATGATTGGATGAGAGCGTGGTCACCTATATTCAAAAAAGGTAAACAGTCACAGAGTATTTCACACGTAGCACCTTTGGAAAAACCATCATTGGAGGCCTTGTTTGGATAGTTTTACTCAACTTGATTATAATATAGACATTGACAAACTCAAAGAAGATGTGTATAATATAATATTTGCTGTTGGTTGGGGGGAGTTAGACCAAATTTGTTTGACTCATCCTCTTGGCAAACCTGACTGGTTTTCAGGAGTAGGTGGCATGGTTGTGCCTACTGACCATTCTGAACTGAATGAAAAAATACATGGCACATATCTTGAACAAGTATATCATATGGTAAAAAATGATTACCCTTGTCATCGTGTAAGATTGATGAAACTAGAACCTAGAAAATGTATGTCTTTTCATACAGACGTAACACAAAGAATACACATACCTGTGACCACAAATGAAAAAAGTATGATGGTTATAAAAGAAGAAGTCAAGCACATGGAACCAGGTACTGTGTGGTTGACTAACACAACTAGGCCACATACAGCATTCAACGCAGACACCATTAACGATAGAGTACATATATTATTTGACTTACTATGACAGATGAAAACGGTAATATAATTGTATCTTTAGATGATGCCAGAGAACTCAGAGAGCGTAAGCAAAAGGAGTTAGAGTATTATCTTGACCACTTAAAAGAACTACAGCTTAAAATATCGTGGTTAGAGGCCGATTTAAGATTGACCGAAACCATCATTAAAATTATTGAAGATGAATCAGTATTAACACTTGACAACAACCCTGATAAGGAGTTATAATGGACGCACAAAAAGTAAGAAATGCAGTAGTAGAAGTATCTAACGCACTGACCAGAGCACAAGCAGAACGAGAACTAATCCGTGAAATTGTTAAAAAGATACATGATGATGAAGGACTTGACAAGCGAGTGTTTCGTAAAATTTGTCAGGCATATTACAAAGGTAACTTCCAGGATGAAACTGCCCTCAACTCAGAGTTTGAGGATACATTCTCACAGGTAATGTCATAACATGAATATATTTTATCTACACCCTAACCACAAAACTTGCGCGCAACAGCATTGCGACAAGCACGTGGTCAAAATGATTATAGAGTATGCACAGTTGATGTCTACAGCACACCGTGTACTTGATGGTGATATGTATCAGGACAAAACTAAAAACAATCGCAACATTAAGCGTTGGCGTATGGTAGATAGTGAGCTTGAGAACACACTGTACAAAGCATCACACATTAATCATCCATCAGGTAAGTGGTGTAGAATGACAAAGGAAAACTACGGTTATTTGTATAGCTTGTGGTTGGAACTTTGTAAAGAGTATACTCACAGGTATGGTAGAAAACACTTGACACAGGAGAAACTAGAACATATACTAGTTAATACACCTAAGAATATGCCTAGCGCAGGTGTTACTACCTTACCACAGGCAATGCCTGATGACGTTAAGATGCCTGATCCTATTGACGGGTATCGTAAATACTACAGAACATACAAGCGAGACTTCGCTAAGTGGACAAACAGACAAACACCGGAGTGGTTCAATGCCAGATAATAGTGGAGGCAACTTTACTTCTAAAGAGCTTACTAATGATGTAAGGTCTAATAGAGCAAGGCTTGCTAAATTTTATGAAGGATGTTATGAAGATTTCAAGGCTTCTGGCTTAGAATTTAGAATGACATATCAAGAATATAAAAAACGATGGGCGAAAGCAAAAAGAAAAGCAAACAGGAAAAAGAAAAATGCCAGTAAGAAAACGTAATGTATTTATCAAGGTGAGCTTTCAGAAAGAAGGCATACACTGTTATCCTGATGCGCCAGAGGGTGTTGAGTTTCTCAAGCACCCTCACCGCCATATGTTTCATTTCTATGTTACATTAGAAGTGTTCCATGATGACAGGGACGTAGAGTTTATTCTGTTCAAGCGTGAACTTGAAGGACTGTTTGATGAGGGTATCATGCAACTTGATTATAAATCATGTGAAATGCTTGGTCAGGATCTCATGGACTATGTTGAGGCAAACTATCCTAACAGGCAGTGTGTGGTTGAAGTATTTGAAGATGATGAAAACGGAGCAATAGTATATAATGCGTAAACTATTCTACATGGGACTAGAGTCCTACGAAGCACGTTACACTCTACAGTTACAAGAATGGAACGAGCGAGTATTTAAACTACGAGGCATTGATTATGAAGTTATCAATGGCCTTGAACTTGATGACAGTAAAGCTATTGTCACAGGCAGTGTGCTTGATGCCCATGGTAGAACGTATTATAGTTTGTCACAACACATGAACCTGATTCAGAAGATGAAGAACGGTGAGGTGACAAGTGATGATGTTATCTTCTACGAGGATATGTTTACTCCCGGACTTGAATGTTTGCCATATATTATGGATCAAAGTCCTGCCGAATACAGACCTAAAGTGTTCCTTCGTTTCTTGGCACAGACTACAGACCCAGATGACTTTCTAATACGTGAAGGTATGTTTGATTGGATGCGTAAGTATGAAGAAATGGTTGACCAGTTTGTTGATGGTATCATGGTAGCATCAGAGGAGTTTGTAGCACATCTTCGTATTGCAGGCTTTAAGAAACCAATCTATGTGACAGGTTTGCCTTATGGTAAGTCAGAAGTGTTGGAACGAGTAACACCTACTGTTGCACTACACAACAGAACTAAACGTGTAGGTTTCGCTTCTCGCTGGGATGATGAAAAGCAACCACACTTCTACATGGACTTGGCTGAAGCATACTACAAAGTAGATCCTGAAATGGAGTTTGCTATTTTCTGTGGTCACCCTGAACTGAAAAGTAATCGTCAGGAGTATGTGGACAGAGCATTGGCACTACAAGCAGGAAACACAGCAAACTTCAAAGTATACACTGGTCTAAAGAAAAATGATTACTACAATCTATTGGCTGACAGTCAGGTATTGTTTAACTGTGCATTACAAGACTGGGTCAGTAATACAGTTAGTGAAGCAGACACTATGGGTTGTTTGACATTGTTCCCAGCATACAGAAGTTTCCCTGAGGTATTTGCCAACAACGCTAACCATATGTATGTTCCCTGGTCAGTAGAAGATGCCATTGATAAGTTAAAGAAAATGCAGTTTGCTATTGACAATGTATACTTAGACGAGTATAATATAGGTAAGATAAGTGATTATCAAGATGGAACAATCGGTAGGACTATTGATTGTATGTTGAACGGTGAGGACTCTCGGGGTCACACTGATTATCGTAAATACGTAGCGAAGGCAAAATATGAATAAGAAGGTATTAGTCACAGGTAGTAAAGGTTTCATTGGGCATCAGACTTGTTTACAGTTAGAAGAACAAGGCTTTGAAGTATTCGGTATAGACTGGGCGAGTGATTTAACAAAGCCAGGTATTACTGTAGACTTTGCTTCGGATACTACAAGGACTATTCTTAAAAGTAACAACATCAAGACTGTTATTCACTTTGCGGCAGACCATGAAGTAGGTCGTAGCGTTGAAGAACCATCAGTGTTTTACAATAACAATATTGTGAGCAGTATCAGGTTCCTTGACAAGTGTATACAGGCAGGTGTTGAGAACTTTATCTTCAGTAGCTCAAGCAGTGTATACGGTGACAACCCAACCTTTCCTACAACGGAGAGAAACAGAAAAGATCCTATGTCACCTTATGGTCGTACAAAACATTTCTTTGAGGAAATACTCAAGGACTATGAAAACGCATACGGTATCAAAACATTGTCACTTAGATACTTCAATGCGGCAGGTGCTGATGTATTGAACAGACACGGTTACGAACAAGAAACGTATTCACATCTTGTTCCTATTCTTGCAAGGTGTTTCGGCAAAGGCGAACCCTTTACAGTATTTGGTAATGATTATAATACACCTGATGGTACTTGTATACGAGACTACACACACGTTTGCGATATTGCACAGGCACACATTGATGCTATACATTATTTAGATCACAATGGCATCTATCAAGTATTTAATATTGGTAAAGGTAATGGAGAGAGTGTATTGGAAGTGATAGATGCTTTCAGAAAATATACTGGTAAGGATATTGAAGTGAACTATAGTGACAGGAGAGAAGGCGACCCAGCAAAAACATTTGCAGCTATTGAACTTGCTATGAATGAACTACAATGGGTTCCTAAGTATACACTTGCTGACATTGTAGAACACGCATACAAGTGGGAGAACAGATGAAACATTATTCAACGAAAACGTATGGGCATGAACGTGGGTTGTCGTGTGTATTCCGACAGCCTAATGCCACGCACAGCCATTGTTCACTGCTACACGGTTATTCATTAGGATTTAGTTTTAAGTTTGGTACTGAATGCCTTGATGATAAAAATTGGGTAGTAGACTTTGGTGGCTTGAAAGAACTAAAGACATGGTTAGAAGATAACTTTGACCATACTTTGGTTGTAGACAGGGACGACCCAGAGATACAGGAACTTATGTCATTACAAGACAAAGGACTTGCTAAGGTTGTCATACTACCTGGCGTTGGCTGTGAGAAGTTTGCAGAAGAAGCATTTTGGTATGCTGATTCTGTTGTAAAGAATCTGACAAATGGTAGATGTTATTGTGTATCGTGTGAAGTAAGGGAACACGGTGCTAACTCTGCTATATACGAGCGTGAATGAAGATAGCGTTAGTAACCGACCTACACTTTGGTGCTAGGGGTGACTCGCTACAGTTTGATGCTTACTTCCGAAAGTTTTATGAAGAAACTTTTTTCCCTTACTTAGAAGAACATGGTATCAAAACTATCTTCGACCTCGGAGATACATTTGACAGACGCAAATATATAAACTATAATAGTTTAAAAAGCTGTAAGGAATATTTCTTTGACAGAATACGTGACATGGGTATCGACCTACATATGGTCCCAGGTAACCATGACACTTACTACAAAAATACTAATGAAGTAAATTCACCTAATTTATTATTGAGAGAATATGACAATGTTTACCTCTATGAAGAACCAACTGAAGTCACTATGGGAAAGACTAAACTCCTCCTTCTCCCTTGGATCTGCACAGACAACTATGCACGAACTATGGAGTTGGTTAAGTCATCTCGGGCAAAGGTGTGCTTCGGCCACTTCGAATTCAGTGGTTACCAAATGTATCGTGGGACTCCTAACCCTCACGGTATGGACCCTAGCATTTTTAGTAATTTTCAGCGTGTTATTAGCGGTCACTTTCATCACCGCCATAGCCGAGGAAATATCACGTATATGGGCAACCCATATGAAATAACTTGGTCGGACTATGATGATCCACGTGGTTTTGCTGTATTTGATTGTGACAATCAGGAGATAGAATATGTTGATAACCCGAATACTATGTTTTCTAAGATCTATTATGATGACAGTGAACCCGGTAGTATTGGAAACTATACTAATTATGCTTTTGACGCTGTACGGGGTAAGTGCGTACGACTCATCGTGGTAAAGAAAACAAACATATCTTTGTTTGAAAAGTTCCTTGACAATTTATATGCTTGTGATTTGATTGAGCTAAAAATCATTGAGGACTTGTCTGAGTTTGAGGACGAGGCCGTAGGTGAAGATGTAAACTTAGAAGATACAATGACACTCCTCAAAGAATATGTTGACGGTATTGAAATAAGTGTAAATAAAGAGAAGCTAAAAACAATGCTACAGTCGCTATATGTAGAGGCACAAGACATTGGATAAAGATAGAGAATATCATTTAAAACATTCCGGTCTTCATATTTTTTCTTTTCTGAGCGGCAGATGGAATGAAGAAGAACATAATGAATGGGGATATAGAACTTTATTAGATCTGAAAGAAAACAGAGACTCTATACTGTGTCTTGGTTGTTCTTTTACATACGGTCAAGCAGTTGAAAAAAAATATCCATGGCCTGAGGTACTCGGTAGAAAAACTAACAGAGATGTTTTTAATTTAGGAAGACCCGGTGGTAGTTTAGATTCAACATACAGAATACTCAATTCTTGGTTACCTGTTTTAAAATCTAAGGACATTTGTATATTAAATTGTTTTAGACGTAGAGAATTTTATTTACCAGTACAAAAAAGATTTATACCAATGGGGCCATCCTTTCCTGGGTTTCTAGCAAACACAGATTACTCTTTGAGAACGGTTCTTTTAACAGATGATATTCAGTATGACTTAGATAGACAAAAAACTTTAAGAGCTATTAAAAATGTGTGTGATGAATTTGATAGCAAATTACATTTTATTGATTATGAAGGTTCTATGGATACGGTTTCTTTTATTGATCTAGGAACAGACGGGCAACATCCGGGACCCAAGCAACAGGAAGTATACGCAGAATTATTTTATGATAAAATTCAAAACAATTAGATGGAAAAACTTTTTATCTACAGGTAATAGTTTTACAGAAATAAGTTTAGACAGAAGTCCTAGTACACTTATCGTAGGCGAGAATGGTTCGGGTAAATCAACACTGCTTGATGCTATTACTTTTGCATTGTTCAACAAACCTTTCCGAAACATATCAAAGCCTCAGTTGATAAACTCTATCAATAAAAAGAAACTGTTGGTAGAGGTTGAGTTTACAATAGGTAAGACAGAATACCTTGTACGTAGAGGTAGTCTCCCAGGCATCTTTGAAATAGAAATAGACGGCACAATGGTAGATCAAAATGCTAGTGTGCGTGACTATCAAAAACATCTTGAAGAAAACATACTGAAACTAAACTACAAGTCCTTCACACAGATTGTGATACTTGGTTCAGCATCCTTCACCCCCTTCATGCAGTTGCCTCTTGGTCAGCGCAGAGAAATCATAGAGGACATACTGGACATAAGTATATTTACAAGAATGAAAGAAGTGCTTAAGCAAAAGGTCGTTGACCTGAAAGAAAAACTTAGATTCATTGAAGGAGAAATCTCAGTAATAAAAGAGAAAGGCAAAGTCCAGAAGTCCTACATTGAAACTTTACAAACTGACAAGCAGGAAAAGATAAACAAGATACAAGGAGAGATAGATGAGACCCAATCAAAGATTGAGAAACTTACAGAGGACTCAAACGCTAGCACAGCAGAGAAGGAGAGTTTGGGCTCAGTTGAGTCAAAAAAGCAAAAATTGGAAACCCTCAAAGCCGAGTTTGATAGAAAAATTAGAGACGCTAGACGAGAGTTAGACTTCTATCATAACAATGATGATTGTCCTACTTGTAAGCAAGGCATACCACATGACTTCAAAGCAAGCATGTCAGAAGAAAAGTTAGATAGGATTGATGAACTTGAAAAGGCTCAGGTAGAACTTGATGCTAAGTGGGAAGAGGTTGATAAACTATATGAACAATACTTAGAAATTAATCAAAAGATTGTAGATACAAACAACCTACTTATCACTGAACAAACTTTACTACAGCGTTTGATACTTGAAAAGTCTGAAACAGAAAATAAGATAGGTGATATTGAAAAAGAAACAGCAAAACTAAAAGAGATTGCTAAGGACATTGTAGGCAAAACAGAACAGCGTGATACTTACAAAGAAGAACAGGAGTATCATTCTGTAGCAGAACACTTACTAAAAGATTCAGGTATTAAAACAAAAATAATCCGTCAATATTTGCCTGTAATAAATAAGTTAGTAAATAAATATTTAACAGCAATGGACTTCTTTGTTCAGTTTGATCTTGATGAAACATTCAAGGAAACTATTAAGTCCAGGCACAGAGATAAATTTAGTTATGCCTCTTTTAGTGAAGGTGAAAAACAGAGGATAGATTTGGCACTAGTATTTACTTGGCGAACAATCGCTAAAATGAAGAACAGTGCTAGCACGAACCTATTGCTCCTAGATGAGGTCTTTGATAGCTCGTTAGATGTTAATGGTACTGACTATGTTATGCAGTTACTAAATACTATAGGTGAAGATACAAATGTGTTTGTAATCTCACACAAGGGTGACCAACTGTTTGACAAATTTAGAAGTCAGATAAAATTTGAGAAACGACAAAACTATTCGGTGATGACATGAGAGATTTAAAACTGCTTACTTTTGGAGATCCAAAACTTAAAGTACCTCCTAAAGAGTTTGACTTTGATGGTGAAGAAGATCCTGTAGAATTAAAGAAAGACTTGTTGGCTGCTATGTACAAGGCTGGAGGTGTTGGCCTTTCAGCTAATCAGGTAGGACTAGATCATAAAGTTTTTGTTATCGGTGGTTCTGGTGTAGAAACAAAAGCTGTATTCAATCCTGTATTGATGAATGTTTCTGATGAAGTGGTTACACTTAAAGAAGGTTGCCTATCTTATCCAGGACTTTGGTTGATGATTAAAAGGCCTGTTGGTGCTGTATTTAAGTATCAGGATGAGAAAGGAGAAGAAATCATCGAGGAGTTTAAAGGCATTCCAGCAAGAGTTATGTTACATGAGTATGACCATATGCTGGGACAGAACTTTACTATGCGAGCATCTAAACTAAAAATAGAAAGAGCATTGAAGGGTTTAGATAAAAAAGTAAAACAATTTAAACAAAGGAAGAATTATGTCTGACGATATGTTTGACTTTGGTTTTACTGCTGTAGATGAAATACCTACAGGCGAAGTACAACCACAACAACCAGTAGTTGCGCAGGTAGATGACGCACAACTTCAGACTATATTAGATAAGCTAGAAAGACTTGAAGGACTAGTGTTGTCGTCTGACAATGCTGACATGATAAACGAGCATCGCTCTCTGGTACAAGCAGACGTGGTTGCTAAACTAAAACAGGTAGAGGATCTAATCTTACCTCTACTGTATAATCTTCAGAAGAATCCTGAGAAAGATTATATTCACTGGCCTAATAGGACAGCTATTATAGATAAACAAGTAGAAAAAATAAAGTCAGTGACCCGCTATTACGATAGCGTATAGGAGCAGTTATGAGTGAAACAAAGTCTGGTGTTGAACCGGTAGTCGATGGTGTTTTTACAAGACCCGTAGGTAATGTATATGATTTTTATTTAAATGGAAACATTGAAGGACCAGAAGAATATGTTTCATGGAATCACATTATACGAACTGCTACACAAGGGGACGTAATCTATTTACATATAAACTGTTACGGTGGTGATGTTATGACAGCCGTTCAGTTAATGAGAGTTATGGCAGAATCACAGGCCCAAATCGTTGCTTCAGTAGAAGGTGCTTGTATGTCTGCCGCCACATTCTTGTTTCTCATTGCCGATAGTTTTGAGATTAGTGAGCATAGTATGTTCATGTTCCATAACTATTCAGGCTTTTCATTCGGTAAAGGGAATGAAATGAGAGAACAAATCAACCACGAGGATAAGTGGAGTAAGCATCTGTTAGAATCTATTTACAAGGATTTCTTTACTGATGCTGAGATTGAGGAGATAGCAAATGGCCGTGACTTCTGGATGGCCCCTGAGGAAGTCCAAAAGAGACTTGAGGCCAGACAAAAGATATATGAAAAAGAAGCGGCCAAGCCTAAACGAGCGGCCAGAAAAAAGTCTTGACATTGTATAAATAATGTGTAAGAATATAAGAACAATATAAGGAGATACTTATGAAAAAGTTTTTATGTGCTACAACATTTTTTCTGGTTGGTTTTGTTTCAGGCGGAACTTATGGCCAAGAAGTCGTGGAGTTTGTTAGCTCTGAACCTAACATGGTTTATGAGATTGTAGATGTATGCACTACAAGGCAGGTAGTAAAGAATCGTAATGACATTAATATTATAGGTGCTATTGCAGGCGGCATTATAGGCAATCAAGTAGGCGGTGGCAACGGCAAGACAGCGGCCACAGCACTTGGCGCTGTCCTAGGCTCCCGTGTAGCTACAGATGTTAGCCCACGTATTGTTGAGGAAGTAAACTGTTTCCCTGAAACCCGTCAGATTCAGCGCGGTGAGAAGGTCACTTTTCGTTACAAAGGCAAGCTAATCACGCAAGTTATTGATTAATAACGAAAAATAAAAGCCCTTATATTTCAAGCACTTACTGTAAGTCATTGATTTATAAGGGCTTTAATGTCTTGACTTTTCCTGAAATTCGTGTATAATATAGCATATAAACAATGAGAAAACGGATGTGAGGTCCACTTATCATGCAAATTCAACAAAAATCACTACTCGCTAAACTACTGTCAACCGAAAACATTACAGTAGAAGTCAAAGCAAGCCTGCCTACAGCAGCGTTTGATCCAATGTCCCGCACTATGTATATCCCTAAGTGGAAAGATATGCCTACTTGTATGCAGGACCTTCTTATCGGTCACGAGGTAGGCCACGTCCACGAGACTCCAGCAGAAGGCTGGCACGATGCTGTTTGTGAGGACAAGACACTTAAAGGCTTCCTCAATGTTATCGAGGACGCACGTATCGAGCGAGCAGTCAAGACACGTTATCCCGGTCTTGTCCGT
>Ga0255784_10000875_pt1 | contig 24776 bp, 28 predicted proteins | sample 101ome_14_FD_179982 | JGI IMG/M metagenome (GOLD analysis project Ga0255784, IMG submission 179982) | Coastal salt marsh microbial communities from the Groves Creek Marsh, Skidaway Island, Georgia - 101403AT metaG (version 2) | ecosystem: Environmental > Aquatic > Marine > Intertidal zone >...
TTTTTTTCATGTGATATCACCATAGACTACCCTCAGTAAGGGCAAATATGACAAAAAGAAGACCTCAAGGTGAAAAATCTGTGAGCGACCCAAAGCAACCGATCGATCAATCTGACTTATTTGCGGCACGAATGATTTCCATGCCAATGGGGGTCATCGTGAGCCGATCTCCTGGTGTCACTCGCTGGGCAACGGAGATTTGGAAGCCCTCGGGTCTGATTCCGGGAGCTGATATCGCGCACTGGGTTGAGCTGCGAACTGAGGGTGACATCACCTTATACCACGCTCGGACCTTGTCTTTGGATTTGTACCGTTCCGATGTCGAAGCCTATCGAGTCGCTTTATCGATGGATATCCCGTCGGCCTTTGTCATCATGGATGAGGATGAGTCAGGGGAAAGCCCTGGCGGCTGGGGTGTATCTGACGTGACCCTATCTCCTTACGAAGCACAAGATCTATTGGATAGCGGGTTCAGCTTGGTTGAGCCAGTGCCTATTCCCCCGGTGGTGATCAGTTGGGCGCAACAATTCGTCGACCACCATTTTGTCGAGGAGCCATTCAAGAAGCGGAAGCGTGACCGCCTAAACGTTGATCAAACCGATGAAGGGATCGGCGATCCTCGTGTCAGTCAAGGCAGCGATGTGTATTTATCGCCTGCATCGTTACGTAAGAGGAAAAAGCATTGAGCGAAGACAAAGGATTCTTGTCTCGTTGGTCGGACAGGAAATTGAGTGCAGAGCAGGATGAGTCAGCGTTACCGAGTGCTGATATCCAGCAGGCCGACGAGCCAGCTGAAGAGTTTGAAGGCAAGTCGGATGATGAGATCTTAAGCATTCTTGAGCTGCCAGACCCAGAGACGCTGACGCTTGGTGACACGGTTGAGAAGTTCATGGATGGGCGTGTGCCAGAGCGGATTCGCGCACGTGCACTTCGTGCATTTTGGAAAACAAACCCGGTGCTTGCCAATCTTGACGGACTCGATGAGTACTGGGACGACTATACGGATGCGGCAATGATTGTGGAGGATATGCAGACTCTCTATCAGGTCGGTAAAGGCTACGCCTCCCAAGCACTTGATGCACTGGAATCATTGGCTGAGGATGAGGGTCAAGTTGATGAGACAATTTCGCTAGACTCTGTTGATCAAACCATCTCTGACCGAAGGAGGCTTGGGTCACCTGTCGATAATGAGCGCTTAGTTGCTCATGGCGAAACTGGTGTGGATTCTGCTGATTTGCAGCAGGAGCAGGAGCAGGAGCAGGAGCAGCCGGCGACGCTTTTGTCGGGGCCTCGGCGAATGACATTTAGTTGATATTTTTGATTGTTGTCGAACCAAAAAAAGGGGTATATTACTGTGATACGGATAAAAGCAATGCTCAGGAAGAGCCACTCGACAACAAGGCTGAGTGATTATAATAATGACCGTTGATGCAACAGTGGAAATAACTAGACCCCCGGTGGCTCCTGAAGATCAGGCGCGAGCGTCTCTGTATTCGCTACTTGGCAATCTTCTACTAGAAGTCCCAGATCAAACAACGCTCGACCGATTAGTGGCGCTTGAACCCGGTGATGGTTCTTTAAGTTCACCTATCGGCACGCTTTCACAGATTTCCAAATCAATGAATCCAGCATCAGTCGAGCGGGAATATAATATTCTGTTCATTGGCGTTGGGCGTGGTGAGGTGTTGCCTTATGCCAGCTATTACCTCACTGGATTTCTGCACGAAAAACCATTGGCCGATCTGCGCGCCAAAATGCGGTCCTTGGGTATAAAGCGAAAGCAGGGGGTTTCCGAGCCAGAAGATCATCTTGGTGCTCTCTGTGAAATGATGGCGGGAATGATTGCAGGCGCCTTTGGGCAGCCGATGCCGTTGCAAACGCAAAAAGAATTTTTCAATGCGCACATTGCCCCTTGGGCATCGCATTGTTTTAGTGATCTCGAAAAAGCGGAAAATGCATTGCTTTACGCTCCAGTCGGCTCCCTAGGTCGGCTATTCGTGGAGATTGAGCAAGAATCTTTTCGTATCGAGTAGGCCGTAAGGCAAAAAAGTGTGAAAGCACAACAAGGAGATGTTCATGAGTGAACAGAAAACAACACAGGCAGGGCGCCGTGGCTTCTTGAAACTTGTAACAACTGGGTTGCCAGTTGCAGCGGTCGCTGCGGCAGCGGGAACGCAAGCGTTAGCAAGTTCTGAAGTAGAGATTCGTCAAACTAGTGGTCTTCGCAAGAATGATCATTACAAGAAGTATCTCGAGACAGCACGGTTCTAATAAAAACGAATAACGTCAGGTTGCAATTGGCCCTGATCAGTTATTCACAGAAATCCTGAGGAGGATTTTCATGTTAAGGAAAAAGGCGAATGGGGTAGCAGTTGGCTCCCAAGTGTCATCCTTACTGAAAAACGTAGTCTCTCACAAAATGGATCGGCGGACGTTCTTGCGTTCAACCGGTTTAGCTGTGGGTGGTCTGGCTGCGTTTTCGATGACGCCACGTTCGGTTGAGGCAGCGGCCTCAGCATCGGGCGATGCGAAAACTGAAATCAAAAAGAGCGTTTGTACGCACTGTTCGGTCGGCTGTACGGTCCAGGCTGAAGTGCGTGATGGCGTATGGGTTGGGCAGGAGCCTGGTTGGGACTCCCCGTTTAACCTTGGGTCACACTGTGCAAAAGGTTCTGCGGTTCGCGAACTTGGCCATGGTGAGCGCCGCCTGAAGTATCCAATGAAGTTGGTCAATGGTACCTACACCCGTATCTCATGGGAGCAGGCGATCAATGAGATTGGTGACCAGATGCTCAAGATTCGCGAAGAAAGCGGTCCAGACAGTGTGTACTGGTTGGGTTCTGCGAAGACAAACAACGAGCAGTCTTATCTATATCGGAAGTTTGCTGCTTACTGGGGTACAAACAATGTTGACCACCAGGCGCGTATCTGTCACTCGACCACTGTAGCAGGTGTTGCGAACACTTGGGGTTACGGTGCGATGACTAACTCGTATAACGACATTCACAATTCGAAAGCGATTTTCCTGATTGGTGGTAACCCTGCGGAAGCACACCCAGTGTCTTTGCAACACATCATGAAGGCAAAAGAGCAAAATAACGCTCCAGTGATTGTTTGTGATCCACGCTTTACTCGCACAGCCGCTCATGCGGATGAGTATGTGCGTTTCCGTCCGGGCACTGATGTCCCTCTAGTGTGGGGTATCTTGTGGCACATCTTTGAGAATGGTTGGGAAGATAAAGAGTTCATCCGGACGCGAGTTTGGGGCATGGACGACATCAAAAATGAAGTCGCCAAGTGGACACCAGAAGAAGTGGAGCGCGTGACTGGAACTCCAGGCTCTCAGCTCGAGCGTGTCGCGCGTACTTTGGCTAATAACCGTCCAGGCACAGTAATTTGGTGTATGGGTGGTACTCAGCATCACAACGGTAATAACAACACACGCGCGTACTGTATCCTTCAGTTGGCTCTTGGAAACATGGGTACAACTGGTGGCGGTACGAACATTTTCCGTGGCCACGATAACGTTCAGGGCGCAACGGACTTGGGTGTACTTGCGAACACATTGCCTGGCTACTACGGCCTAGCGGCAGGTTCTTGGGCGCACTGGGCTCGTGTATGGGGTGAAGACCTCGATTGGCTGAAGGGTCGTTTCGCGACCATGAAGACCAAAGATGGCAAGACTAAGACCATGATGAATGAGCACGGTATTACGGTGTCTCGTTGGATCGATGGTGTTTTGGAAGCCAAAGAAAACCTCGGTCAGCCAGATAACACTCGTGCGATGGTGCTTTGGGGTCACGCTCCAAACTCACAAACTCGCCAAGTGGACATGAAAGCTGCAATGGAGAAGTTGGATGTTTTGGTTGTGGTTGATCCGCATCCAACAGTGTCAGCGGTCCTCCATGATCGGAAAGATGGTGTTTATCTACTTCCAACAACCACTCAGTTTGAAACGTACGGCTCTGTTACAGCGTCAAATCGTTCAATCCAGTGGCGTGAAAAGGTTGTCGATCCATTGTTTGAATCGAAGCCAGACCACGTGATCATGAAGTTGTTTGCAGATAAGTTCGGTTTTACCGATCGTCTGTTCCGCAACATTAAGGTGAATGGTGATGAGCCGTTGATTGAGGACATTACACGCGAGATTAACCGCGGTATGTGGACTATTGGCTACACAGGCCAGTCGCCAGAGCGTTTGCAAGCGCATATGGCTAACCAGCACACCTTCGACAAGACTACCCTGCAAGCTGTAGGCGGTCCGTGTGACGGTGACTATTATGGTATGCCTTGGCCAGCTTGGGGTACGCCTGAGATGAAGCATCCGGGTACGCCAAATCTTTACGACATGTCCAAACCGGTCTCGAAAGGTGGTTTGACCTTCCGCGCACGCTTTGGTGTTGAAAGAAATGGTGAGAATCTGCTTGCAGAAGGCGTGTACTCTCAAGGTTCTGAGATCAAAGATGGTTATCCAGAATTCACCATGCAAATGTTGATGGATTTGGGTTGGGATAAGGATCTTACCTCAGACGAGCGCGCAGCTATCGATAAGGTCGCTGGAGCGAAGACAAACTGGAAGACCGACCTCTCAGGCGGTATTCAGCGAGTTGCAATCAAGCATGAGTGTGCTCCATTCGGTAACGCGAAGGCCCGCTGCGTGGTTTGGAACTTCCCAGATCCAGTACCACTGCACCGGGAACCGTTGTACACCAACCGTCGCGATCTCGTGAAGGATTATCCAACATATAAGGACCGTCATTTCACTCGCGTACCAACTCTGTATGAGTCAATCCAGAAGCAAGACTTCTCGAAAGATTTTCCAATCATCCTGACCTCAGGTCGTTTGGTTGAATACGAAGGCGGTGGTGACGAAACCCGTTCTAACCCATGGCTTGCTGAGCTACAGCAGGAAATGTTCGTTGAGGTGAATCCTCGTGATGCGAACAATCTTGGTGTACGCGATGGCGAAATGGTCTGGTTGGAAGGCCCAGAGGGCGGAAAGGTAAAAGTGAAAGCCATGGTTACTGAGCGCGTCGGCGTCGGTGTAGCCTTCATGCCATTCCACTTCGGCGGTATGTTCCAAGGCGAAGACCTTCGTGCCAAGTATCCAGACGGAGCTGATCCGTATGTGCTTGGAGAATCAGCAAACACAGCAATGACATATGGCTACGATTCGGTGACCCAAATGCAGGAAACCAAAGCGAGCTTGTGTCGAATCATGCCAGCGTAAGGAGGATAAATTATGTCATTAGGTGGAAAGGCGAGAGCCAAGTTCCTATGCGACTCCGAGCGCTGCATTGAATGTAACGCTTGTGTAACAGCATGTAAGAACGAAAACGAAGTGCCCTGGGGCATTAACCGTCGTCGCGTGGTAACCATCAATGATGGTAAGCCAGGTGAGCGGTCAATCTCTGTGGCTTGTATGCACTGTTCAGACGCGCCTTGTATGGCGGTCTGTCCTGTTGACTGTTTCTACCAAACAGATGACGGGATCGTATTGCACTCGAAAGACCTGTGTATCGGTTGCGGCTACTGCTTCTACGCGTGTCCGTTCGGTGCGCCACAGTTCCCGCAGGCGGGTAACTTTGGTTCACGAGGCAAAATGGATAAGTGCACATTCTGCTCCGGTGGTCCTGAAGAGGACAACTCGCAGGCTGAATTCCAAAAGTACGGAAGTAACCGTATCGCGGAAGGCAAGCTACCTGCGTGTGCCGAGCAGTGCGCGACCAAAGCACTTTTGGCCGGCGACGGTGACGACGTCGCAGCGATTTATCGCGAACGCGTTGTAACACGTGGCTTCGGTTCAGGTGCTTGGGGCTGGGGAACCGCCTACGAGAAGAAAGGCGGCTAACAGCCAAACGGACGGCGGGGTTCGCCCCGCCTGTCTGTTTTATCAACTCAACAACGATTCCTGAGGTCGTCATGAATTTAAAGGTAGTAGGTGCGTGTTTAATCGCACTATTGACGTTTGCTGTGACTCCGGCTTATTCCCAAGACGAGGGTCAACGTGCATCGACAGGCGGCGCGCAGACGCTAGAGGATATTCTTGCGCGGCAGAAAGGACTCAAAGTCGACGAATCGTTTCGTCGTGATAATTTAGGAAGCCCAGAGAATGCCCAGCCAATTTCAGGCAATTTGGGATCATTGGGTGGTGTGTCAAACTCCGACATTTATCGCGGAATTCGTTATTCAGAGACGGATGTGAAAGTCTCGAATAATGGTCCGGCCGCTGAAATTTTAGTTCAAGACGGTGGCATGTCTTGGCTACTCACCCGCGAGGGCACCATTCGAACGTTTGCAGGCTACGGAATTGGTGGAATCATCATCGCTCTCGCGGCTTTCTATTTCATGCGCGGTCGCATGACAATTGAAGGTGGGCCGTCTGGCCAGACGATCGAGCGATTTAAATCTTTTGAACGATTTGGTCATTGGTGCTTAGCTGGTTCATTTATCATGCTCGCATGTACCGGACTTTTATTGCTCTTTGGACGATCAGTCATCATCCCGGTCTTTGGTCATGAAGCCAATTCCACGATTGCTACGTTCTCAATTTGGGTACACAACAACATCGCTTGGGTTTTCATGGCTTCGCTGGTTGCGATTTTTGTCATGTGGGTCGCACATAATATTCCAAGTAAGTTGGACCTCGTATGGTTCGCCAAAGGTGGTGGAATCATTGGTAATGGTCATCCATCAGCCAAGAAGTTCAACGGCGGCCAGAAGCTCATTTTCTGGATGACGATTGTACTGGGAACCTCAGTCTCAATGTCGGGTCTGTCGTTATTATTCCCGTTTGAAATGCCGATGTTCGCCAAGACCTTCGCCATGATCAATACGGTACTGCCAGCGATGGGCTTACCAACAGAGCTACTTCCCCACGAAGAGATGCAGCTCGCCCACCTTTGGCATGCGATTGTCGCTACTACCATGATCATTGCGATCATCGCTCATATCTACATTGGTAGTGTGGGAATGGAAGGCGCATTTGACGCAATGGGTGACGGGCAAGTCGATCTCGAATGGGCGCGTCAGCACCATGATTTATGGGTCGAAGAGGAGCAAGCGAAAGGCTCTCCAATTCGTCAGGTAGGGGATGTTTGATGAAGACAATGCTCGCAGCGTTTGCGTTTACGATCGCAATTTCTTTCGGTGCGTATTTTGTATTAAACGAAATGGGTTTCTCATCAGCAGAAGTCCAATCGGCACCGTCAGTGCGGCTTGATTGACGCGAACTCAGTGGAGTTGGAGATCGACGTTGTCGGTCTCCGATGTCCATTACCGGTACTCAAATTAAAAAAGCGGATTGAGCCTCTGCCGCCAGGCTCTCTGGTCCGATTGATCACGAGCGACCCGACGACCCTCAAAGACGTGCCCTCCTATTGCACCTTGGTCGGTCATGAGCTTCTCTCGCTACAATCAGACAATCCGCCGTTTGAATTCTTTATCAGGATGGCTGGCAAATCTTAGGGATGGCAGTGGCTGAGCCTGGAGATCAGTATGCGTTTTGTTGTTCTGCTTATCACGATTGTTTCAGTGTCACTCAATGTGTCCGTTGCGTTTGATCGCTACACGGCGCATGGTGGACCAATTAAGGGCCTCGCCTACTCCTCAAAACTTGATCTGTTAGTCAGCACCAGCTTCGACTATACCGCGGTCGTTTGGGATTCGACGACCATGCAGGAGCTGAAGCAACTCATTGGTCATAATGCGGCGGTGAATACAGCCGCGTTCTCTCCCGATGGTCAGTGGCTCGCAACTGCGGGTGACGATGATCAAGTGCTTCTTTGGTCAGTCAGTGAGATCAAAGACTCAACTGTCTCGCCGAAACCGGTCGCGTTGATCGGTCACACAGCAAAAGTGATCCATCTCACATTCAACGCTGACAGCACTCGGTTGGCATCTTCCAGTTGGGATCGGCGTGTTGGGCTTTGGGACGTTCCGAATCGGCAGTCAATTCGTTTTTTTAAAGGTCATGAAGGGCCTGTGAATGCCGCTGAATTCCATCCGACCCAACCGCGCCTCTATTCCGCTGGGGGAGATGGACATATACGTCTGTGGAATTTAGACACCGGCGAGTACGTTCGGAGCATTATTAAAAATGGATTCGGGGTCAATGTGATGGCTTTGAGCGCCGAACTAAATGTACTTGCTTATGGTGGCTCTAACGGCGTGATGAAGAGCGTCAGCCTTGACGAGTCGGGTCCTGTCATCGATCTTTGGGTTGGTGGACCACCAGTTCTTGCAATAGCGATCGAGCCGCAGTCAGAAAAAATGGCGTTTGGCACAGCCGAAGGGCGAGTCGTCATCGCTGATGCGTCAGTCGGTGAAATCCAGCATGACTTTCATGCTGTTAAAGGACCGATTTGGGCGATGCAATTAGGAGAGAATGCGGAATCCCTATACTTCGCCGGCTTGGACGATTGGATCACGAAAATCAACTTGGGTGACTTCATCGTGCCTCATCCGCTCGCCGAAACAGATCGCCGGTTTCATCCGGATGAACCGATTGATAATGGACAAAAGCAATTCGCGCGAAAATGCAGTGTCTGTCATACCCTAACGCCCTCCAGCAAGCGGCGCGCGGGTCCGACGTTGTACGGCGTCTTTGGACGCAAAGTCGGCGCTGTTGAAGGCTACCCATATTCGCAAGAGTTGCTAGACATGGAACTCATTTGGAATGAAGACACCATCGACTTACTCTTTAAAGACGGTCCGGATGTCGTGACTCCAGGCTCAAAGATGCCTGTCCAACGGATTAAAGGAGAACAGGATCGAGCCGACCTCATTAGTTATCTCAAGCGAGCGACCGAGCCTCAGTGAAACCACTGGTCGCTGCATTATTGTTCCTGGTCGCCATTGCTGCTCACTCAGATCACGGGCCTCGGACCTGGGAGAAGGCTCATGCATCGGTCGTTTCGGTCTTGCCGACGTGGCCCGGTTATGAAAACCCAGGCTTTGGAGCGCCGTTAGGAGTTGCACCAGAGGGCAGTGGAGTTGTCATCGGGCTCGATGCGCGTAGAGAATCACGTTGGATCTTGACCGCAGCACATGTAGTCAACCGTGCAACAGATATCGTGATCAAACCATCCGACCGTCTATCCCAACCGGCAAAAGTTGTCTGGCTTGATGAAGACACTGACATTGCATTGTTGGAAGTCCGAGATGCTCTGCCCGCGCTGACTCTCGCTAGCCAATCGACCCTACCGGGGGAGCACGTGTGTGCACTCGGCAATCCATTTGGCTTAGGGGTCAGTATGAGTTGTGGTGTCATCGCAGGTCCGAACCGACAGGGGATTGGACTGAATAGGATCGAGGATTTCATTCAGACTGATGCAGCCATCAACCCCGGTTCATCTGGGGGAGCCCTGGTGAATGCCAAAGGGCAGTTGGTCGGAATGATTGCCGCGATATTTACGAAAGACGCGGATATTGATGCTGGTGTCAACTTTGCTGTGAGCGTCGACCTTCTTATCGACCGGCTACAGCAATTCCAAAACCGTTAATTTCTCTTGATCCTCTGGTGTATGCTTACGCCTCGACAGATAAACAAGAGTCCTGCCCATTGTCTGAATTTCTGACCACCAAAGAAGTTGCCCATTTACTGAGGCTGAAAGAGCGCAAGGTCTACGATCTGGCCTCACGCGGAGAAATTCCATGTGTGAAAGCCACTGGGAAACTCTTATTTCCGCAGGCTGAGATCCATCAGTGGATTCAGCACAAGGGAGGTTCTTTGGCTAATAGCTCAGAACGTCCGTCCGTGATTCTAGGATCTCATGACCCAGTCTTTGAGTGGGCTATCAGCGCGTCTGATTGTGGTCTGCCAACCTCTCTAAATGGATCGATGGATGGATTCGAACGATTTCGAAATCGAGAAGGAATCGTGTGTGGGATGCATCTCGATAACGTTGACTCAAAAGGTTGGAATACAGAATTGACCAGCTCATATTTACAGCAATCTCCGTCTGTACTCTTACATTGGGCCAAACGCGATCGAGGGCTGATTATTCGTCCTGGCTCAGGCATCAGTCAGATATCAGATCTTCTTGGTAAACGTTTGATTGCTCGGCAGCAAGGAGCCGCGGCGCAGTTATTGTTCGAAAGGCATCTCGCCGAATACGGCGTGACCTTTTCAGCACTGAATTGTGTTCGTGTTGCTCGTAGTGAAACAGAGGCTGCGCTGTCGGTGGTTGAGGGACAAGCTGATGTCGCTTTTGGTCTTCGCTGTTTTGCAGATCGTTATCGCTTGGAATTTGTGCCCGTTTGCATTGAGTACTTTGATTTATTAATTGATCGCTTTGCGTATTTTGAGTCAGGTATACAGACTCTTCTGAGCTTCACGCAAACTTTCGTATTTAGTGAAGAGGTTCAACGGTATGCAGGCTACGACACTTCGGATTTGGGCCAGGTCCGTCTCAATGGCTGCAGATAGCTTCTCCAAAGCCATACCCAGATAAGTGTAATTGACCTTGTGAGCTGAGTAACCAATCATAAAATCTTCCCAGTCTCGGACTTGCAAGGCTTGAAAGAGCGATTCCGTAGCAACCATCTGCCCGCGCCGCATTTGGCAGATGGATAAATGATAGGTTTGGATTGTCAGCCAGAGCCTCAATCGCATGAGTGTGATATGTGAGTAAAAGATCTACTGACTGCGTTTCCATGATCCATCCATATTGATTTCGTCCAGTCGGTGCATTGGGTGCTTCACGGCCTCCTGTAATCAACCTTGTTCGTTTTTCGAGTTCGCCAGATTTTAAACCGCAGATTTTTGTGATCCTCTCCAGGATTTTGAGTTCATTGGCGGCCGGATTTAAACCGGTGGTCGACATGGCCAGTTGATATTGAGGATTCTTTAAAAAATAAAATACCGACTCCTCTGTTATCCGAAGTCGGAGCGGGTGGACTAAAACAACTCGATTGAGTCCCAGCACTGCGCAAGATTTGAGGTAGCCATTCTCGACAAGAGATTGGGTGTGTATTGACGAGGCGCTGATGAATAGATGGCATGGATAGCCTGATTCAATCTTTGATCTTAATGCTCCTGATGAACCAAACTTGAGCTCATAACCTGAGCCATCTGAACCCAAGTGGTGATATAGGAGATGAGGTAGCAGATGGAGCATGCTGCCGGCGGCCATAATCGTTTGGCGGGACATGTTCCTCCTTAGATTTTACTCTGTATTTGCGTTAATTCGCGTTAGGAAAGAACAATTGTTTTCCGTTCACTTGATAAGAGGCGATCGTTAATTGTCCTCGGTTGGAAAGTAACCAATCGATGAACTGTTGGCCAGCCGAAGTCTTCACATTCGGGCAATTTTTTGGATTAACCAAAATGACGCCATATTGGTTAAACAGACGGGTATCACCTTCGACGTGAATTTTTAAATCCCCTTTATTCCCAAATTTTGTCCAGGTTGCTCGATCGGTCATGGCATAAGCGCCCATCCCGACAGCAGTATTCAATGTTGCACCCATTCCAGAACCAGTTTCGCGGTACCACGTGCCTGAAGCACTGGCAGGATCGACTCCAGATGCTTGCCAAAGACGGAGTTCCGCTTTGTGAGTACCCGAATCATCCCCACGTGAAACAAATAATGCTCGACTGGATGCGATGGTACCTAGTGATTTTGAAACATCCTTGGACCCCTGAATTCCAGCTGGATCGTTGTTTGGACCGACAATGATAAAATCGTTGTACATCAGATCGCTCCGCTTGACCCCAAAGCCTTGAGCTACAAATTTTTCTTCGGAGGTTTTTGCGTGTACCAACAACACATCGCCATCGCATCGTTGCGCATTTTTGATGGCCTGCCCTGTGCCAACGGCAACGACGTTTACCGTGATCCCTGTGTCTTCTTTGACGATCGGTAAAATATGGTCGTAGAGCCCTGAGTTTTTTGTGGAGGTAGTCGATTGCACAATAATGGAGTCAGCAACCGCAAGTGTTGATCCGAACGGAATGAATAGAGCAGTACTGATTGTTCGAATAGTTTTTTTGAAAGTCATAATAATTTCCTTTACGCGTAGGGTGTTACAACACGATTTCTCCATTGAGATAGGCTTTTGCCTCTCGTGAATGGGGGTTGGTGAAGAAGGTAGCGGCATCTGTATGTTCAATTACTTGGCCGCGATTAAGAAAAATCACGTCAGAGGCAAGTCGTTTCGCTTGGCCGATATCGTGTGAGATAAACACGCTCTTGACCCCTTGCTGTGATGCTTGTTTGATCAACTGCTCAATGATCAAGACCGATGCTGGATCTAGACTTGCTGTGGGTTCATCAAGAAACAAGAGCTTCGGTTTAGTGATCAAGGCGCGAGCGAGGGACAACCGTTGTTGTTCACCACCTGAAAGTTGTGTTGCCGGCTGGTCTTTTTTTTCAAGAAGTCTAACTGCCTCCAGAGCCTGTTGTAGAGCTTCTTTTTGATGGCTATGTCGATCCGCAAATTGAAGATTATCGAGCACGGATCGTCGAAGTAAGACGGGTTTTTGGAAAACCATGGCTTGTCGAATAGGATCACCGTCTTGATGAAGGCCAATCTCGCATCGTCCCCTGGTTGGCGCGATAAGTCCGTGGAGACATTTGATTAATAAACTTTTTCCGGCACCATTCGGGCCGAGAATCATAGTGACGCCCGGAGTCGCGACTTGAATGGAAATATCATTCAGCAATGTTGAGCCACGAATTGCCAGACCGAGGCCCATCGTCTCAATGCGAAGGGTTTCCATTTGATTGGTCGTTGGCGCTTTAGTTATAACCATATTTGCGTGCACGTGTTTGAACGGCTGTGACCAGCCCGTTAACTAAGAGGGCTAGAGTTAGCAGAACAACACCAAGCGCTAGAGCGATTGCTAATTCACCCTTGGATGTTTCCAATGCGATTGCCGTGGTCATAACGCGCGTTAAATGGTCGATGTTGCCTCCGACAATCATCACTGCACCGACCTCAGATATAGCTCGTCCAAAACCAGCAAGGACTGCGGTGATTAATGAGTATCTGGCATCCCAAAGATAAGCGGAGATCGCCTTCGCTAAATGGATATTGAGGCTCAAAAAAAGCTCGCGGTATTCGTGATGAAGGTCATCCATGACTTGATAAGTGAGTGCGGCGATGATGGGAGTAATAAGGATAACCTGTGCGATGACCATTGCAGTAGGTGTATACAAAAGACCTAGAACTCCGAAAGGCCCAGATCGGGATAAAGCGAGATAGACTAGAAGTCCGACGACCACAGGAGGTAGACCCATTAGGGCATTGAGCACTGTGGTGCACAGATATTTTCCGCGAAAATCCGAAATGGCAAGCGTGGTTCCAAGTGGAAATCCCAGTACGACGGATACGAGCAACGCTGTAATACTTACCTGAACCGATAGCCACAAGATTTCATACAGATCTGCGTTGGCTGTGGCGATTAATTCGAAGGCTTCTAAGAAGGCTGAGTCAGGCATATAGATGCAAAAATTTCTTATTCTGTAAATTAAACCTATTATGTGAAGGTTGTAAGTTGAATTGCAACTACCCACTAATGTCGTATCATGAAATAAAAGCGTTAGGATCATGACCCCTAGAAACTGGATCACTGAAATTTCTGCCGCGCCCGCAGATCTCGGTACATTTCTCCCTTTATGTTTAGGGTTGGTTGTGATCGCTGGCATGGATCCGGTTGGGCTATTGTTTGGGTTTGGGATTTTTGCCATCGCCACGGCGCTCATCTATCGCCGCCCTGTTCCAGTGCAGCCGATGAAGGCAGTCGCCGCGATGGGTATCGCGGGATTGGCAGGTCCTGAGGTTTTGATTGCAACGGGCTGTCTGCTCGGTCTGACCTTAATTATTTTAAGTAAGACAGATGCAATTGGCTGGATGAAGCGCCTAGTACCCAATACGGTCCTTTTCGGGCTTCGGGTCGCGTTAGCGATTAGCCTGGTCGCTATGATTGGCGACTTGCCGATCTCTTCTTATGCAGGGCTAGTAGCATTGCTCTTGATGCTGGTTTTTTTGCTAGGGAGTCGACTGAAGGTATTGGCAAGCGTGACGACAGTCATTGTAGGGTGGCTCATATTTGGCGATTTGAGTGGTATTGAGATTTTGAGATTTGGGTTTCATTTGCCTGAGATCGTCCTCCCAACCCCTGCAGCAATGGGTTCGGCCCTAGAAACGACATTTTTGCCTCAACTCGCGTTAACCCTAACTAATGCGTTGATTTTAACGGCTATCATCGCACAAGATTATTTTCCTGAAGATCGGAGGCAGCTCACAGAAACCAACTTTGCGCTGAGTTCTGGAATTGCCAATCTCGTATTGGCGCCAATCGGCGCTATGCCAATGTGTCATGGAGCCGGTGGACTCGCGGCCTATCACGGTCTGGGATCAAGAACTGGCTGGTCCGTTGCGGTTTTTGGCCTTGTTTGTCTCGGCGGGGCTTTATTACTTGGTGATCAAATGGTCGCGATTATGCGGACCGTGCCGAGCGAAGTCTTGGGGGTGCTTGTGGTTTATGCAGCTTGGGTTCTCGCCGATCCATTTAAAATCGTCAGTGTTCGCCCTGTTTGCCAAGTGGTTATCGCTTTGATTGTGGGCGTTACTTTAACTGCTGGTCCTCTCATCGCTTTGGTTGCGGGTATCGTTCTCGAATTGGCCCGCGCTCGTTGGTTTCCTTACTCGGATATTTCTGCTTCTGATTGATCATCCGGATCAACCGATGGTCAGCGATCTCCATTTAAATCAATCTTCTTATCGGTGGAGGCTACCCGGAGCAGCTTTTCTTGAAAGTCGTTTTATTGCCCGGTATCGTAACGACATAGTCTTTCGGTATGCCGTGAGACAGATAATGATAATAAGGAATCGTCATGCAAAAGTCGTTGTATATCGACCCCGAGAAATGTACCGGGTGTCTTCAATGTGAAATGGCCTGCTCGTTCGAGCAGACAGGCGTGTTCAATCCAGCACAATCGCGGATCAAAGTCTTTACCTTCGAAGAAGAAGGTCGAAAGGTTCCATATACCTGCACTCAATGCGATGAAGCTTGGTGTATGCAGGCCTGTCCTGTCGATTCAATCAAGCTCGACGCGACCACCGGCGCAAAAGTTGTCCAAGATGACACTTGCGTTGGCTGTAAAGTGTGCACGATTGCTTGTCCATTTGGGACCATCAATTACGTGGTCGACACAGGTAAAGTCGCCAAGTGTGATTTGTGTGGTGGTGATCCGGCGTGCGCCAAGGCGTGCCCAACCGACGCAATTACTTTCGTGGATTCGGGTTGGACTGGTTTAGATAAAATGCGCAAGTGGGCTGCGAAAGCGAACGAAGCGAGCTTGTAAGGAGAATTTACGATGGCGTGGACTAGAAAAATTCTGCGGGTCAACCTTACAAAAGGAACCTGTACATCTGAAGCATTGAATATGGAATGGGCCATGGATTACCTCGGCTCCCGTGGACTGGCTTCAAAATATTTGGTTGAAGAAATCGATCCGAAAGTGGATCCATTATCGGCTGATAATAAACTCATCATGGCGACTGGCCCGATGACCGGCACGACTGCCTCGACAGGTGGTCGCTATACTGTCGTGACAAAAGGCCCGCTCACCGGAGCGATTGCATGCTCAAACTCGGGAGGATATTTCGGTGCAGAAATGAAGTTCGCCGGTTGGGATATGATTATTTTCGAAGGTAAGTCGGATAGTCCAGTATATCTCATGGTAGAGAACGACCAAGCCGAACTTCGAGACGCATCACATCTCTGGGGCACTTCAACATGGCATACGGAAGAGCAAATCAAGAAGGAAAACCAAGATCCACAAATTCGGATTTCGTCGATCGGTAAGGCTGGTGAAAATCAGGTCCTTTTCTCATGTGTCGTGAATGATCTGCACCGGGCTGCAGGCCGTTCAGGTGTTGGTGCAGTTATGGGTTCAAAGAATTTGAAAGCAGTTGCGATTCGAGGAACTCAAGGTGTAGGCAATATTGCTAATCCAGCCGAGTTCCAAAAAGTTGTTGCGGAGAAGAAGCAAGTGCTCGCTGAGAACGCAGTCACAGGAGAAGGGTTGCCGACTTACGGTACTCAGGTTTTGATGAACGTGATTAACGAAATGGGAGCATTACCGACTCGCAACTTTAAAGATGTTCAATTTGAGAGCGCAAATGATATTTCCGCAGAGGCGATGGCCAAACCTCGTGAATCCGACGGAAAAGCCCATTTGGTGACCAACCAAGCTTGCTTCGGATGCACAATTGCCTGTGGGCGTATTTCCAAGATTGATAAAGAGCACTTCTCAGTGGTTGAAAAACCTCAGTACCACGGCGCTTCTGGTGGACTTGAATACGAGGCTGCTTGGGCGCTTGGTGCCGCAAATGGGGTAAAAGATCTAGAGGCACTGCAGTACGCTAACCTGATCTGTAATGAACAAGGCTTTGATCCGATTTCCTTTGGCGCCACCATCGGTGCTGTGATGGAAATGTATGAGCAAGGCATACTTGATGAGAAAAAGATTGGGTTAAAAGCGCCATTTGGTTCAGCTGAGGCGCTTTGTGAACTAGTGGACATGACTGCTAGTGGAGAAGGATTTGGGGCTGAGATCGGCCTTGGTTCGAAGAGATTATGCGAAAAATATGGTTGTCCTGAGCTCTCGATGAGTGTCAAGGGTCAAGAGTTTCCAGCTTATGACCCCCGCGGAATTCAAGGGATGGGATTAACTTACGCAACGTCGAATCGAGGAGCGTGCCACTTACGTTCTTATACAGTTGCCTCCGAGACGCTCGGTATCCCGATTAAAACAGATCCACTCGTTACTGAAGGTAAGCCTGGGTTAGTTATGGCGTTTCAAGATGCAACGGCCGCCTTTGACTCCGCAGGACTCTGTGTCTTTACGAGTTTTGCCTGGGGTCTGGGTGACATTCAGCCACAGATCGATGCGGCCTGCGAAGGAGACTGGTCAGAGGAAAAACTGCAAGAAGTTGGTGAGCGAATCTGGAATCTTGAAAAAATGTTCAACCTCGCCGCTGGATTTACGAAAGAGGACGATCAGCTTCCCAAGAGACTTACAACAGAGCCAGCTAAAGAAGGTCCGGCAAAGGGATTGGTCGCAGGTGTGCCAGAAATGCTTCCTGAGTACTACGAAATCCGCGGTTGGGATAAGGAAGGCGTGCCGAAAGCTGACAAACTCAAGAGTCTTGGACTTTGAGGAGTTGGTCGTTTAGTCGAGAATAAGTGCGTCTAACGTACTTCCTAATCGAAAGCCCTCCACACCTCAAGGTTGGGGGGCTTTTTATCTTAAATACTTAATTAAGATTTGAGGCGATAAATGAAATATCTAATTCTTGGCAATGGTCCTGCTGGAGTGATTGCCGCTGAAACACTTCGGAAGGCTGACCCGAAGGCAAAAATTACTATGATTGGCTCAGAAGATGAGCCCCCATACTCACGGATGGCGATTCCATACTTCCTCGAAGGCAATATCGAGGAAGGTGGAACGTATTTACGAAAAGCGAAAACGCACTTCAAGAACCTCAACGTGACCAATAAGGTTGCTCGAGCGACAGCCGTCGATTCGTCGGCGAAGATCGTCGCTCTCAGTGATGGATCGACAGAAAGCTATGACAAACTGTTGATCGCGACTGGTTCGCATCCAATTCGTCCTCCCATCCCGGGAATTGACTTGCCGAATGTTCATACCTGTTGGACTTTGGACGATGCGCGTGCGATTGCGAGTCTGGCAAAGCAGGGGAAAAAAGTTGTTCAAGTTGGCGCAGGTTTTATTGGGTGCATTATTCTTGAAGCATTAGCGAAAAATGGCGTTGACCTTACCGTTGTCGAACTTGGTGATCGGATGGTGCCTCGAATGATGACACCCAAAGCCGGCGGTATCATTAAAGACTGGGTTCAGAGTAAAGGAGTCCGAGTGGTCACCTCTGCCAAAGTCGAGACCATTGGTGCACCGGGACAGAGCAGTGGATCTATTTTGGACTCCATCAAAGGGATCTTTGGGGACGGAAATTCGTCGCCTGCGACAGGCGATCAAATGACGGTCAAGCTCTCGACTGGAGAGCAGATTGCTTGCGATTTGGTCATCATGTCGGCGGGTGTGAAACCCAACATCGATTTTCTTGATGGATCAGGAGTCCAAGTTGCTAACGGTATTTTGACGGATCGTCATATGCAATCATCGGTTGCTGACATTTATGCCGCAGGAGATGTCGCGGAGGCACCCGACTTATTCAGTAACACTCCGATGGTCTCTGCCATCCAGCCTAATGCTGCCGACCAAGCGAGAATTGCTGCTTTGAATATGGCTGGTCGCTCAACTGAGCATGCGGGTGTGCTGGCGATCAACGTTTTGGATACATTGGGACTAATTTCAAGCTCCTTCGGCCAATGGGAAGGAGTGGATGGTGGTCAAGGTGTTGAATTGTCTGAGCCGAAATACAATCGTTATATCAGTTTGCAGTTCAAAGATGACGTCTTGGTCGGCGCAACATCGGTGGGTCTCACTCAACACGTGGGAGTATTGCGTGGGTTGATTCAAGGCCAAGTGAGTCTTGGTGAGTGGAAGGACGTATTGATGGAAGAGCCGCTGCGGGTGATGGACGCATATCTCGCGTGTTCGCAACAACCGTTGGTATTAAATGGCTAATCAAACTGCAACCTTAAAGCTGTATGCGAGTCTGTCTGAATTCTTGCCTTCGGGTGCCATTGATAACAAGGCCTCAATCGAAGTGACGGATTCCGATAGTGTCGCCCGAATCATTGAGAAGTTTCATTTGCCCGAAAGGTTAGTCCATCTGGTATTGATCAACGGTGTGTATATCGAACCTGAAGATCGGCCCCGTCGGATCCTAGCTCCTGGCGAAGTCCTGGCGATTTGGCCGCCAGTTGCTGGAGGGTAGTGTGTTCGGCCACCAGAATCTTGATGTATTTGTTCGTACCGCATCGGCGACCCCAAAAGAGTACATTAGTGGGCTAAAACAAGCCGTTCCTGATGGGGTCTCGGTGAATGAAAATTCGATCATGGTTGAGTCAGGAGTTGTCTCGATTCGGATAGAGATTAAAGTTCTGCCAGATTACGTGATTGCGTTAATGCGACTACCGTCACTTGAAGCGACTTGGACGTTTTTGAGCGGAACTCAAGAAGAGCGTGCTGACTGTTTGAAACGGATTGATTGGTCGATGAAACGCGGTGGCGGCTAGTTTGAACGACCGACAGTTGCTCCGATACAGCCGACATATTCTTTTAGAAGGCTTTGATACAGCCGGCCAGGAACAGCTACTTCAATCACATGTTTTAGTGGTTGGACTGGGTGGCTTGGGCTCGCCGGTTGCGAGTTATTTGGCAGCATCTGGAATTGGACGACTGACGCTTTGCGACTTCGATGCGGTCGATCTCTCAAATTTGCAGCGGCAAATGATCCATCGCGAATCTCGGGTTGGGATGAATAAGGCGCTGTCTGCACAGATAGAGATTGGTTTGATTAACCCAGATTGCGGGGTTACGCCTGTGACCACCCGCATTGAGGACAGTCAGCTGCATGAACTTGTCAGTCGCGTCGATGTCGTGGTTGATGCTTCGGACAATCTGCAAACGCGTCATGCGATCAACCGCGCCTGCGTTGCATTGGCTAAACCTTTGGTCAGCGGGACTGCCATCAATTATGTGGGGCAGATTGCTGTCTTTGATATGAGAGACAGCAAGTCTGCTTGTTATGCGTGCTTTGTTCCTGAAGACACCCCAGTCATGCAAGATCAATGCAGCACGTCTGGGGTGTTAGCTCCACTTACGGGGACGATTGGGAGTATGCAGGCGACGGAAGTGCTTCATTTGTTGGTTTCCGGTCGGAGTCACCTGAAATCGCGGGTGCTTCTTTACGATGCGAGAGATGCAGAATGGAGTTCTTTGCCAATTTCAAAATCACCACAATGCCAGGCGTGTGCTTGAGACTTTGACCAAGACCGCGTGGCTTCTGCCGTGAAGAGACGACAGCCGAGTCGTCGACAAGCCCTGAGACTTCGTGATCGATTCGCTTCCACTCAACCTGATGCATCTTGGCCTGTTTGTTTATTGAGTCCGTCGATACGCTGGCACTGACAAAGGCTCACTTCGATTTCAATCACAGGCTGGAATAGTCTCCACTCCCACCCCACTATTGCTTTGAATATCCGTTGAAAATGCATTCGGTCAGGAGCAATACATGGTTTTAACGAAGAAATGCGAGGTCGAAGTGCTCGTCAGAGGTGCTCATGAAACAATCATTGAAGGACTGATGAAGTTAGATGAGGCGCAATTACAAGAAGGTCTTCAGTGGAGTCGATCGAACTATGGAAAGCTCGATGTGGAGCGTTTGATTGAATTAGCGATCGAGCTACACCAAGACGCCAAAAAGGCCACCTAATCATGGGTCGAGCTCGGTTAACGGCAGTACCGAACTTGCTGGTCATGGTGCTGTGCTTGACTACGATCGTGCCGGTTGCGAGTGCGGAAGGGATCCCTGAATCCCATCGCTTGGTTGGTTCTGGGCGACTGACTGTCTGGTTCTGGGATATTTACAACATCCAACTATGGGCGCCTGATGGGCAATATCGGCCAGACAAGCCCTTTGCGCTCGATCTTCAGTACCTAAGGTCCGTGGATCGGAAGACGGTCGCTGAAACATCGCTCGAAGAGATTCAGCAACAAGTGAATCTCGAACTCGACGTGTTGGCAGATTGGCAAATGCAGTTGATTCAGGTATTTCCCGACATCCAAAAAGGGGATCGGCTCATTGGCCTTTATGACCCCCAAATGCCAAGCCAGTTTTTTCTCAATGGTCAGTTAATTGGTGTGATCGACGACGTTGATCTCAGTCGCCATTTTTTCGATATCTGGCTCTCTGAGGAGACCTCTAAGCCGCAGTTACGACTGCAATTACTGGGAATGGAATCACCATGATAAAGCTACTGTTAATGGGTTGGTTGGGCGTGATTCTTTCTGGGTGTGCTACTCAGATTCATGGTCCCAATTATCAATCAGTGAATCCTTCGTTTGATCTGTTTGAATTTTTTGATGGTTCCGTGAAAGCCTGGGGGATTGTGCAAAATCGAAGTGGCGAGCTTGTTCAGCGTTTCGAGGTCGACATTGATGGTCGAGTCGAAGGGAATCGCCTGATTCTCGACGAGATCTTCGAATACGGCATTGGTGACGGTGCCAAACAACGCACATGGATGATTGAAAAATTACCTGATGGCGGCTATCGCGGCTTTGCACATGATGTCTTGGGTGAGGCTTCAGGAGAGTCTTTTGGTAACGCATTTCATTGGTCCTACAGGATGGAAATCCCGGTTGGACAACGAACCGTTGAAGTGCAATTTGAAGACTGGTTTTGGGCGCTTGATGACAGCCGAATTCTGAGTCGGTCTTATTTACAAAAATTTGGATTTGACGTGGCTGAAGTCACGTTATTGATGGAGAGAGATGAAATCAAAACGCATGAATGAGTGCGTTGGTTTCGGTACACGAATCAGGTCATAATCTATGGCTCAATCGTCACCGAAGGGTCGAAGATTCGCTCCCAAATCATGGGGAGCCGCTTCAAGTCTGGTCGCTGTGAGACTTGGTTGAAATTGCCGAGTTTGAAGGTTTCACCAGATCGACGACCGACCTCGAAATTAAAGACATAGGCGCCTTCAATTCCCATTCTTAGATCAGAGAGATAGATGGCATCGTCTTTTTGCCAGACTTTGTACTGGTCTTTGGTGAACCATTGGAGTCTGCGCACACTGGGGTGATTTTCAATGGGATTGAGGAGCGTTAACGAGCGATCGAACTGACGAACTTGAATGTCATCCACGGCATCGAAAACCGATGCCCAAATCTCATAGTACGTGTCTTCTTCAATGGCGACAGCACGCCATAACAATGTATTGAGTGGCGCGGGCGCGGACTCGTAAACGTCCGGATGAATCCCACGGGCATTGAGTGCGAGTTGTACGTGTTGGTCGATCATCGATTTGGCGCCAACACTCCAAATTAAATACATCGTTGAAAGAGTGAGCATCGACAAATTCAGTGTTTGCGCGACGCCCCGATTTTGGATCGTCAATATTCCGATTAAGGCAACGATGAGCGGTACGGTATAGGCGGGATCGATGATAAATAGGATTGCATGTGCAAATGGGTGATCAGTTAATGGCCATAGCAATTGGGTCCCGTAGACCGTAAAAAAATCCGCCAATGAATGAGTGATCAAGCAGAAGAAAATCGCGATTGACCATTGGCTGAATGACGCTCCTCGACCCCCTTTTGTCTGAGAAAATAACCAGCCGAGAATTGGTGAAACGGCGGTCTGAACCAGGACAGAGTGGGAAAAACCACGATGGTGGGTCATATTTTCAATCGGACCACCAAAATCGATGAGGACGTCTAAATCAGGGAGTGTGCCGAGTGCCATTCCGTAGATGGCAGCCCGTCTACCGAGTGACGGACCGAGAACAGCATAGGTAACGACTCCACCCAAGGCAGCCTGTGTTAGTGAATCCAATGGCGCTCCTCACTGACATCGGTTGGTGCATGGTGAGACATGCTGATCATCGATTGATCATTGGGTTGTGTCAGAGACATAAAAAGGGAGCCAGAGGCTCCCTTCGCGAAATGGCAATCTTGAACGATTACATTTCTGTAGGCCGTCGCTTGGTTCAGGCGTTACCCTGATCCAGGCTGCGGCGACCAATATCACTCAAGATTGAACACAATTCACTAGACATTGGATCACCTCCTCTTCATTTCAGCCAAACACCACACAGACACTACAGTGTCTGGGTAGGCTGTCAACCCTCGAGTCGTGAGGTCTTGTGTTGAGTTGGTAGGTGTCCGGTCTTCACGTAGATCAATGCGCCATCAGAACCGGTAAATGGTGTGTGAGTACTTTGGTGTGGGCTACGAATCCAACTACCTGTGGGGTAGGTTCCGTGTTCATCGCAGAAGGTTCCTTCTATCACGAGAATTTCTTCGCCTCCAAAATGCATGTGTGGATTGAATTTGGTGTTTGGTGCCCATCGCACGAGGGCCACATGCTCTGACTCATACTGGTGGAGTGGTAACACCGTTAATCCAGGAACAAGACCGGGGAGCCAATCAGAGTCTTGTGTGTGAACTCGGCAGAATTTGGCATCGCCTTCTTGAAATTGATGCAATTTGACAAACAGCAGTGCACCTTCAGATCCAGCCGATGGCCGATGACTGGATCCTGGAGGATTTCTCAGATAAGTGCCTACTGGGTAGATTCCATCGTCGTCTCTCAATGTGCCCTCTAGCACGAAGATTTCCTCCCCACCGTCATGATGGTGAAAAGGAAACTGTTGGTTCGGCTCGTATTGAACAAGGGAGGTCGCACGTGCTACCTCCAGTCCAATCCGATCAAATTTGACTCGATGCACCCCAAGAGTGGGCGAAGCCTCCCAATGATAGGAATCTGGAAGAACCACGGCGCGCTCTGAGAAGTCAGCGCGGACTGTTGGGTTGAGCATCGATGTACCTTGCCAGAACTGTCGCATGATCATGATTGAAACACCGCCTGAAATTCAAGCGCCTGATCGATCAGTGAAGTTATTCATAACGAACTAGGCAACCTTTCGGATATCTTCCGCCGCTCTTTCCATAAAATCCGTCGTAGTAACTTGCTGATCGGCACCTACGGTTTGAATATCTTCGATGCCAATAAAGTTGAGGACTTGTCTTAAATATGGAGTTGCAAAGTCAACAGAAGAGTCGACTGGAACACCTCCAGACGTGATTGTGAGAACGGCACGTTTGTCTCTCAGTAACCCGACCGGCCCCGTTTCTGTGTAGTTAAAAGTTAAACCGGCCCTGCAGATTTGGTCTATCCAACTTTTCAGAGCACTCGGCACACTAAAATTATAAATTGGCGATGCAATGATTAGTATGTCAGCCCACGTGATTTCATTAATGAGTTCATCGGAAAGAGTTAACCGAGTTTTTTGTTCATTGGTACGCGAAGATTGTTCTGCGAAATTCGCTGTCACCCATTCATGATCGATACTGGGGAGACCAGTTGAAAGGTCACGAATCTTCACTGCAGTTGCTTGGAGTTTTTCGATTACCTGATTTGCAACCTTAAAACTAGATGCATTGGTACCTTGAGCGCTACCAGATACTAAAAGAATGTTTTTTCTCATAAATGATTCCGATTGAATTTGGGACCAATGGATAATGAAGTAATTATCACTGTTTGAAAGAGCGAGACGGTAACGTTATTCAGTCCAATAAGGACGAAATCGTCCTGGGGCATCAATTCCCGGCTTTTAGTCCCAATTGATTTTATTGGTTTTGAATGGCGCGCCCGAGAGGATTCGAACCTCTGACCTCTGCCTCCGGAGGAAATTGCTCTTTCGTAGATATCAATTATTCCAATGCTTTGAGGTATGCAGTTGAGTTATGTGCATATTTTGTAATCAGACTTGGGTGACTTCCTATTATTCGACATACACCGATTGCGACAAATACTTGTTAAATGGTTTTATCATTTAGATTAAAATGTATGTCGCAATTGTTTAGTTTTGACAGTCAGCGCAGCGCCCAAGAACCTCAATAACCTGATTAGTATCTGCCTCGAATTCTGTATTCGAAGGCATTTTTATCAAACGAGAAATTTCGCAACTTTCTTCGACGCGCTGACATTTTGTGCAGTGCTGTAGAACATGGATGTGATTTGTGTGTTCGTCGGTGCAGGTAACAAATTTGCTGGCAGAATCGATCTTATGGATGTAACCAAGCGTTGTCCAAAAATCGAGGACTCGA
>Ga0255784_10000887_pt1 | contig 24664 bp, 36 predicted proteins | sample 101ome_14_FD_179982 | JGI IMG/M metagenome (GOLD analysis project Ga0255784, IMG submission 179982) | Coastal salt marsh microbial communities from the Groves Creek Marsh, Skidaway Island, Georgia - 101403AT metaG (version 2) | ecosystem: Environmental > Aquatic > Marine > Intertidal zone >...
CACGTGTGTGAGATAAAGTGTTTCGGGAAGAACCTTGTCACCGAGTTCCACGGTGAAGTTGCTATCGTCGATGACTTCTTTAACTTTTAAAACTCCGATGTCTTTACACTTGACACTTCTTGTTTGAAATATACCCGCGCATGGTTTGGTCAACTTGATCAAGAACGTCGAAGTGTGAGCGAATATTGGCTGTTCGAGTTGTAAGTAGGCGTGGGATGTCGTCACCAAATCAGGAACATCTTGTGGAATGAAACCATATTTTGTGTTATTTTCCACGACACTCCTTTTGGGTTTCAGGTTTCTCAAAACATGTAAGTTTTTCTTTGGATCCAAATCTGTGACGTTTTTATGGAGTCTTAAATCCTTCCACATATACATTTGTCTGATATTTTAATAGTTGAACGTTTTGACTTGAGACGCACCTTGATAAATGTCGACTAGTTTACCATTAGTAGCGTCAGGGGTAATGTATTCCACAAAAATATTGTAAAGAGCGGCTGCGCCAGGACTTGTGCCGTTATTGATATCAGACGAGGGTTTAATAATAATCGCACCCGCGGTTGTAGTAACGTCTGGTGTGGAGTTCCATGGGTTCGTGCTCGTGTTACCAAAGACGGAGACAGCCCCAAGTTTTAGTTGAGGGGTCGCCCCTCCAGCTCTACTACCACCACCAACTTCGAGGGACATGTTGCTAAACTCCGTAGCGTCCTCCACTAAGTGAGCTACGATTTTAGCGTAAAAGATGTTGGACGAGAATGTGAGTTTAATCGCGGCATTGGCTGGTGTCGTCGTGTCTGCAATGGTCCCACTGTAGCTATAAAATTTTTTCGTGACTCCCCCGGCGTTGATGATCATTCCATCCGTGACGGTCGCTCGGTTGACGGTTAAACTTCCAGACGCGTGAACGTTTCCAACTACATCCAGTTGTCTATCAGTCGCGGGTGAGGATGTGCCTATACCGACACGATCGTTTGTGGCGTCTACATACAGAGTGTCTGTATCAACGTAGAAATTACCCCCACTCGTAATACCAACCTTTTCACTGTTGTTGATACCAAATGAAATCGTTTGTCCAGTCTTGGCGTTCACTTTCGTCGCGCCGCTACTATTTTGTTTTAGGGCGTAATCTGTAGAAGTCATATTATTCGTCTGCGCGAATGTGGCATCACCCGTCGTGGTGCCATCATAGCCAATACGAACTGTTCCGATGTGGGAAGAATGGTCCAGCCCCGCGGACGCGTACACATCACCGCTATAGACGTTCCCAATCGCTCCAATACCACCGGAAACAACTAGGGCTCCCGCGTTATTGGCTGTTCCAGCTGTATTATCAGATACGGTGAGCACACCTGTGAACGTCCCTGTGGTTCCCGAAATGGGACCACCCGTGTAGCTCGCACCTTGGACGGCACCTGTGAAGGTTCCCGCCACCGCAGAGATATCGCCGCTAAAATTCGCGGTAGCGGCTGTGAGCGTTCCAGTGAGTGTGGGACTATCGGAGAGCACCACATTCGTGGTTCCCGTGCTTGTCGTGACTCCTGTGCCACCATCGGCGACTGCCAGTGTTCCCGTGATACTGGAAGCAGCAAGGTCGACAGCCACCTGTCCAGTTTCTATAACGAGACCACCCCCTGTTTTGAGATCTACAGCCACCGTGGGCGTGGCAGACTCAGCTGCCGCCCCAGCTGTAATACCATCACCTCCCACCAGGGAAGCCACATAGTCACCGGAGGTGTCAGTTCCGAGAGTGACATCAGAAGCAAAGGACGAAACCTGTAAGTTAGATAGACCACCACCATCACCAGTGATGAGTCCAGTCGTGGCTGTTATTCCCCCAGCCGCGCTCGTGATTGCTCCAGAAGCGTAGACGTTACCCAAAACATCTAAATTGGCGCCAGGTGTTTTACCCACACCCACTCTCTTGTTGGTAGCGTCCACGATTATCGCGTCTGTGTTAACAGTGAGATTACCGGTTGTATTGAGAACACCGTTAATTTGTGCACTGGTCGCTGTGAATCCAGCGCTCGAGAGGGTCCCAGAGAAGGTCCCCGTCGTGCCGGAAATAGCTCCACCAGTGTAACTGGCGCCTTGGACGGCACCCGAGAAGGTTCCGGCTACACCTGACACATCACCACTGAATGTCCCCGCACCACTGAACGTGGCATTGACACCAGACACGGTGCCAGTGAACGTCCCGTCGGCCGCTGAGATGTTCCCGAAAGTAGTTGGAACAATGTCTGCGGAACCATCGAAGGCGACGCCGCCGATGTTACGAGCCGTGGTCAAGGTAGCCGCCGACCCCGTAGTGTTTTGGTTGCCTCCCACATTCACACCAGGGAGATCGATGTCAGCGGAACCATCGAATGCGACGCCACCGATGTTACGAGCCGTGGTCAAGGTAGCAGCCGACCCCGTAGTGTTTTGATTGCCTCCCAGGTTCACACCAGGGAGATCGATGTTAGCGGAACCATCGAAGGCGACACCTCCGATAGTGCGAGCGGTCGTCAAGGTAGCCGCCGACCCGGTGGTGTTTTGGTTGCCTCCCAGGTTCACACCAGGGAGATCGATGTTGGCGGACCCATCAAAGGCGACACCACCGATCGTGCGAGCGGTCGTCAAGGTAGCCGCAGAGCCCGTGGTGTTTTGATTGCCTCCCAGGTTCACACCAGGGAGATCGATGTCAGTGGAACCATCGAAGGAGACACCTCCGATTGTGCGCGCGGTCGTTAGAGTGGCCGCCGACCCGGACCACGCCCCACCGGATAGAGTTCCGGTTCCGTCAGTGATACTGGCACCAGACACAGCTCCCGTGAAGGTTCCAGCGACACCAGAAACGTCTCCACTAAAGGTTCCGGTTGTAGCGTTGACGGCGTTCACCGTTAATTGACCATTCATGACGGTATCATTTTGAACCTTCAGGTGTCCGAGGACATCGAGAGTCACAGTGTTAGCGTCGGGGGTTATGGATACATCCGTAGAAGTATTTTGAGTATACCCGATCGACAAACGTTTAGGGTTCTCGTCGCCGTGGTGGATAATGCCAACGTTCTGGTTGGGGTAGTTCATGATGATACCGACATCCAAACCTGTTTGAGTGTTGTTATTTGCGATGCCTATGATGCGATCTTCAACAACCAAATCTGCGTTTTTAATCTCAGTGATGTCTCCATTTCTGAATTGAACATTTCCTTGGATTTCCAAGTCGCCAGTGATGTGAACATTACCCGCCGCGGTAAACGCCGTGGTGGGGTTGTTGAACTCAATCGTATAAGGGGTTGTGTTACCAAACCCCGTGACAGAAGACAACGGAGGTTCAACCGCGGTAGACGCGGACGACCCAGATTCTGTAATTTCACCTGTGGTTTTGTTGTACATGAGAAGCACAATCTGAGGATCAGAAAAATCCTCCCTGAATCGGATGGGTGAGAGATACACGGCTCCGGGATTGGTAGCTTGTAGGTCGGTATTACTGGCGTTAAAAATAATGGTATTATCTGCCTGCTCTTCGACTACGTTTTTACCAAATCGGATTTTAGTGGATCTCTCCACCGTCGGTAAATTCTTGACCATTTAATATAATCCGCTATTTTAATTCGCGTAAAGGAGTCCCGCCATTCCATTCTCGATGCGCAAAATATTATAGTTGACCGCGTAAATGGGGTGATTTATGGGCATACTTTCACTGACAATTTTCACAGATTCTAGACGACTGAAATTGAGGGTTCCCGTTGGTTGTAAGGAACTCGTCGATAGGCAGAAGCAATACAGGAAAAAGTCTGGTGAAGTGACGAAATTTGTGTGGTAGTAGTTCATGACATCTATGAAATGTGGTTTACCCCAGCGAGGTGTGCACAGATCGAGACCGTTGATGGTAATTTTCACCTTGTTCGTCGGAGAAGTGAGAGCACCATCTGTCGTGGTATCGGAAGATGCGATGTATTTGACGGGGTGATTGAAATATAATTCTTGGGTCGTGTGGTTGGAAGCTATGTTCTTTTGCACCTGAGTGATGAGGAGGTCGTGCTTTCTCGAGGCGATGTTACCCCTCTCCTCGTTATCGAGATAGTAGTAGTTGGCGTACATCTCGATATTATAGTTGGAAGCCTCACTCCCCCAATAGATACGAGCTTCGACGTTGTGGTAATTAAGAGCCACGAGAGGCAGGGCACACTGCGGACCTTCACAGAAGAAGAAGCGTAGGGGGTAAAAGTAGGAACGAGCGCTCACACCCGGGTGAGTACCATTCGCAGATTTGGAGACGTTTTGGGCGAAGGTATCGATGGCGATCTTCTCTGTAAAGACAGAATCTTGAGAGTCTATCACAGATCCACCGATGAGGAGCTCAACTTTGTCGATGATGTTGTCCCATCGTTGACTGTCGAGAGCCTGAGTTGTATCATCCAGGGTGAGGTATACGTATCCCAATAAATCACCGGACCGTTCAAATTGAACACTTGACATGGAATTATTTTTCACCGCTCCATAAATAGTTTGTTTTTCAATGGACTGTGAAAAATTAGAATGTCTCTTGAATGTGGAACTAAAGAACGATATCTCTGGCTTGCCCACGATATATTTATCCTGAGCACCAACGGCAATGAGTTGAGTAATGCCAGCTGACATCGTTTGTTACTTTAAATTGAGAAAAATTACAAATTGGGTTTCATACATGTGAACTTCACTATGAGAAAGTTGGGAGTGCCCGCGGTATTGGGTGCGATCGGGGCACCCGCTTGGTCATATATATTGACCGTGAAACGATCTAAGCGTCGAATGGGATTGATGTATTGTGTGCACACTTCATATTCATCCTTAAAATTGTTGATGTGATTGCCAGTGCCCACGGCGGTGACATCAGAGATGAGGCTCGCAAAAGCCCCCTTGACATTTCCAATTGTGCCGGCACCGTTCAGGGTCCTCGTGGCCCTGTCGTTGAAGTTACTGTCGAGTTCTTGGATGGAAATATATATGTGCTGGTTGGACGCTTTCGTGTGAATGTGAGAAGCTACGAGTTTAGCCTGAACAACATTCTTCAATGGATTTTCGAGATAACATGTGAAACTATTGGCACTAGCCTGTCCGGTAGAATCAATAGTTATTGTGTGATACTCGTAATTGAGATCTGGGATGGGAAGAACCATTTATATATACTTAGATTAAAGATCCACCGATTCCGTCGGAGATGGAATAACCAGCGTGATCGCTGACGAGACCCTGGACACCACAGAGACCACCCGGGGAAAGATCCTTGGTGTAGGGGCTACCGTTGGGGGACCCGGGCACGCACTCCTCACTGTGCTCGAGGTCGAAGAGAGACTTCTCGCTGACAGCGTTGATGGTGATTGGCCTGGGCTGGTAGTTGCTCGAGCCACCCTGAACCATGGTCAGAATGCAAATGAGAGCCGTGAGAACAGCCATGTACATCAAGGCGTTACGATTGGTCCTGTTAAGATTGAACATTTACTATATGTTTATATTTTTTTAAAGTGCGTTAAAGATATTTTTTTTAGTTTCTTCATAGAGAGTAGATGGACGAAGATATCATTCTTGATAGAGGACATACTACCGTTATGAAACTGGATGCTGATGAGCAGGCACTGATGGATGAGATTGAAATCTCTGTTCCACAGCCCAAGCCTGTCCCGCGTCCTCAGAAGAGCGCGTATGGAGCGCGACCACCCGTGCAACATCAGGAAGCCATGGACGCTTTTGTGAATCCCAACAAACAGTCCACCCCCAATCAACAACCCACTCAAACTGAGGAGATCGATTACGGTGAGGAGGATATGGGTTACGAGGAAGAGATGGGTGGTCCCACGATGCAGGAGGAGAAGCCCTCTAGTGGATATACATCCATAGATGAGGAGAAGTCCGACCTCCTCAATAAGCTCGCTCGCCTCGAGAAGAAGGGTTTCGCTGTGAACAAACGACTCACCGCGTATTCCAATGTCGAGGAACTTCGCGCCGAGGTGAAGAGGATCACATACAGCATAGACGTCGAGCAGTCGATTCGCTTCTCGAGACGTATGTTGGTCGCGTGTGTCACTGGTCTCGAGTTTCTCAACAAGAGATACAATCCCTTTGAGATTCAACTGGAGGGTTGGTCTGAGTCGGTGATGGAGAATGTTGACGACTATGATGGTGTCTTCGAGGAGCTCTATGTCAAGTATAGATCCAAGGTCAGCGTCGCCCCAGAGGTGAAGTTGATCATGATGCTTGGTGGTTCCGCGATGATGTTCCACTTGACGAACAGTATGTTCAAGACTGCGATTCCCAACATGAACGACGTGATCAAGCAGAACCCAGAGCTGGTCAAGAACATGATGCAGGCGGTGCAGAACACGACGAGGAACCCGGGTGAGCCAATGCAGGAACCACCAGTTGGAGGAACTGGTAATTACGAGATGAAGGGCCCCGGCCTGGACATTTCCAGTCTGATGGGTGGGGTGATGATGCCTCCTCCACCCCCGATGAACACAAACCTTCAACAGAATACCACTCCCACGATCGAGGAGGAGGATGAGGAGTTCTCCGACATCGTCTCCATTTCAGGGGAGTCCACTGGGGGTGAGGTCAAGGAGGTGAATGTTGACCCCTCCAAGCCGAAGAGGACACGACGAAAAAAGAAGACTGAAATAAATCTCTAAAGTATATATAAATGATAGCGTATTGTCCGCTGGAGGAATTGGAACCTCCCCCTCGACAGCAGGTTGCTGTCGAACAACCCAAGCCCCAGGCTCCTGTTAAGGAGATGGGTGATGAAGACACAGAATTGAATTACGTCATCATAGCGTTCATAGTTGGCGTGATTATGTTAGCCGTCTCTGATTCTATCAGGGCGTAAATGGTAATCTACTTTGGGGTTTTCCCTCAATGTAAATTAAACAAACACTTACCTATCGGGAAATCGTTTTTCTTTTCGTCTACATGTTTACCATGGATTTTGAATCCACCATTCCTGTAGACTTTTGTTCGTTTGTAATACATGGCCGTGAAGATTGACCATGGGTCGTGAATATCATAGATGTGTGGGTTGTTCTTCTTTCCCTTGGTCTCTCTCATGATACGTCCAATGCTTTGAGTGATGTCAGACTTTGGTGAAGCCAGGATGACGGTGTCCAAGGAGGGGATGTCAAGACCCTCGTGGGCTTGACTGAATGTGGCGAAGATGATCTTCTTCTTTGAAGATTCTTGAAGTTCCGCCTCCTTCATACCACCCATATACAGTCCCGAGGTTTTGGGGAAACATTGATGAAGAAGTTCACAGTGAAGTCTTCGATCACTGAGGACGAGTAGCTGTCTCGTCCCAGCGGATGCCCTCTTCACGAGATCCACTAGCATCTTGTTCCTGGCTCGATCCTCAACCAGGTAGGTGATCATGTTAGGCATGGATATTTTACCATTTCTCATGGAGGGTGGGGGGTTCTTATAGTTTGGAGAATCGAACACAATGGGAAAGACTTCGACCTGTTCTTGATTCTTTCTCTCGACGGCGAAGAATGTTGGTCCCATGAACCAATGAAGCACTTTTGTGAGACCATCCTTTCGTTCGGGGGTTGCCGACAGACCAAAAATATGTTTGGGACACATTTTGAACAAACTTTGACTGAATACTTTTGCACAGATGTGATGCGCTTCATCCACGATGAGTGTTCCGACACTGTCGAAGTCGTCGAAAGAGTATTCTTTGAGAGAGAGGGATTGGAGCATAGCAATGACAAAATCACAATGAACCTCCCTCTTGTCCTGCTGCACGATTCCTATGGTGGCACCCGGACAAAACTGTTGTATTCTCTCTTTCCACTGATCAGCTAGAAACTGTTTGTGGACGACAATCATAGTGCGATATCCGAGTGCACAGGCTATGGCCAGGGATACCGTCGTCTTGCCGTAACCGCATGGTAGAGAAAGGACCCCATGGCCTGCTTTAATTGCGGCACGAAATGCTTCATTTTGATGTGTAGCGTCTCTGAGTTGTCCGGTGAAGCGGGTGGTGATTTTGGCCGGTTCTGGTCTTGTGTCTTGCTTTGGTGTTCCCATCTTATCAGTTCCGTAGAATCTTGGAACGCAGATTCCATTCTTAGTTGTTCTGAAAACTTTGAAAGGCGGTGGAGGAAATCCAAAGTCCCCATTTACGATTGGCCTTACAGTAAGTTCCTTTTTAAAATGACCGAGGGCATCGCATTTGTTAATGATGTACCCACTCCTGGTCAGGGATCCCATATACTCATTTAAAGAGTTGAAACTTTAAATGACTATATGCCGGTCGTAAACATTGATGACAACATTAAGAAGATTACCCAACACATTGAGCAGATGACTCAGGAGATTTTCAGGCTCCAGGGTATGCTTCAGACTTTCAACGATTTGAAGAAGGGTGGCCTCGAGACCATTGATCTTCCCAAGGATCCTTCCCAACCCCCCGATGAGCTCGAGAAGGTAGAGGAGGAAATTAAAGAGGAAAAGCAATAAACGAGTATATGCCAACGTTTGTGAATATTGATGAAATCATTGAGCGAAACACTGAACACCTTGAACGATTGAGGGAGGAACTCACTAGGGCTGAGGAACACTCCGATCATTTACACATTAAACGATTGAGAGAGGAAATCGCCAGGGTGCAGGAAGATCTTCAGCACTTTCAAAAGTTGAAAAGTGAAGGTTCAGAAATGATTGAAGTCTATCAATCATTAGAAGAACTCAATGAGGAAACGAGCACCCAAGAGAATCCGGAGTGATTTTCTACATTCCAAACACCCTTGAATTCAACTTCCATCTCTACAACGTCACCCTTTATTAGAGACTGAATGGGACGTCCTTCGACGTTGCACATCACTCTCCTATAACGGAACGGAATCTTAACTTTCAATACATGGCCGTCTAGGGGGTCATCTACATTTGTATTTTTCAGTAGGTGAGTTCGTGAAGCGTGCATACCTTCGATGATTTGTCGCCCCTTTTCAGGAACCTTGACCCTGAAATATTTTTTGTTATTAAACTCATACATCGGTTCATATACTTGAGCCATGAATTTCATAGGTTCTTAGTACGATGTACTAGAATTAAAACTATAAGTAAAACAATCACAATCGTAATCACCTGCGAGAGAAGAAGGGGTTTGAGTGGTGCTCTCGTTCCAAAGCATTCGTGACTCAATCTTCTCGACACTTCTACGGCAGCCTCAATACTCGAGAATGGTGTATTTCTGTGTGACATCATACCACAGAGTGCAACCTTAGGACATTTCCCAAAGAATGGCACCTGTCCATGCAGACTGAGCACCCCGGAAGACTGAGAAAACTCCCATTTCTCACCGTTCCACTCACTTCCCCACCCTATGCGAATCTCTTTGGGTGGAGGGAGTCCCAGTTGGTGTATGACCTCTCTCTTGATGACATCCGGTTCGCTCGCCAATATTTCCTTGGACAGATCACACAGAACGCATGAAATTGTGTTGGATCCAGGTAAGTTTGAAACCAGAATGTTCCACTTCGTGTTGACGAGTGTTTCAAATTCGTGTCCAGCGAAAACGTGTTCGTCATAGTCGAGTAAGACACAAATCGACCCATACGTGGCACTTCGAATCTTCTTCTCCGCGTTCGGACCCCAATTGTCACCGACAAGTTTCAGAGCTGGGCTGTTGTCGATGCACAGAAACAACATTCCATCGCTGACTACGGTTCCGTCACTGAAAGTGGCTTCGAACCCATCATCCATGTATTCCACATTTGTGAGTTCAGCTCCAAATACAAAGTTGACTCCAGAATCTAACAATTTTTCTTCTATGGCATCATTCATCACTTTACCCGAAACTTTCTGCGTATACATGTTTGAAAAGATGAGCTGATCCGCAGTCTTCACAAACTCGAAAGCCGACATGTGACCCCAAGTGACACCGTCTATGTTTATGGGTAAATGTTCGATCACCTTCTTGGCACCTCTGGACAACTTCTTCTCCATCGCTTCCTTCAGTGACACTGATTTATACTTTTCAGGTTGCATGGTGACCCTGGAGAAAAGTTCGATCATGGCCAGGTAATCCTTCATCTCAAAGTTTTTGAAGAGAAAGTTGTAAAAGTCTGGTTGAACTTTTTGAAACAAATCATCCCATTCGAGGTTCATCTCCTTCAAGAAGGATTGTGTGTTGACAAATCCTTGATCAAAAAGTGCTCTATGAGCGTGGAGATCTCTCACTTCCATGTCAGGCTCCCACCAGGACCCACCACCTGAAGTTTTTCTCTCGTATACCGTGACTTCGTGGTCACTAGATCTCATAATCTCCCACGCTAGGGACATACCGGTTGGTCCGGCACCGACAATATGAATCTTCATTCTACTTGTACCTTATAAATTAAATTAAGCCCGAACGCTTTCGTTCCTCAGGGGTTTTGAGTAGATACATGACGACCAAAAAGATGATCGTGGAGAAGAGTGCGTACTCGATATCACCCGTCGCACTGAATGCGATAGCCATCAACGAGGCGAGGCGGAATGGTTTGTTAGTGAACCACCGATCTAACTTCTCGGGGATCTGAATAGCCCTGGAAGCAAACACACCCTGATATAAGATGACAAGCGAGAGAGCGAGTGGTTGTGCCTTGAGGAAAACTTCAGCAGGCTTGGTGATAGGGTTGAATACTTCGGATATACCCAAGTTATTGCGAGTCATGATGAACATTAAAATAACAAAAGATTTTTTTTTACTTATAGAAAAAAGTATACCCTTAAGATAGGAATGTTGTGTGTACTCAACAAGGCATCAGTTGGGAAACCGCCACCAAGAATAGCTTCGCCCCAGAAGGTCAAAACGTGGAAGTTTGCAGCCAAATATATTTGGAAGGAGCGCTTCACTGAAGACAAGGCTGAGCTTGGTAGGTGGACCAAGGACCAGTTACTGGAACTTGGACCAACGTTTGTAAAATTAGGACAAATAGCCTCCACACGCGGTGACTTGTATCCACCTGAGTTTACCAGAGAACTTGAATCTCTTCAAGATAACGTTCCACCGTTTGATTATAACCTAGTTAAGGATGGTTTGAACTTGGATATTTTTAAACATTTTGAAGAGACTCCATTTAAATCAGCCAGTATTGGTCAGGTTCACAAAGCTGTGCTGAAGAACGGTAGACAAGTTGTTGTAAAATTAAAAAGACCTGGCATCTACGAGACGATGGAATCCGACACTACCACTGTTCGGAAGATCCTGAAGTTTTTCCAGACTATCGGCATCGACACGGGGAACAGTTCAGATTTTGTTCTCAACGATTCGATAGAATATCTTCTCGGTGAAGCTGACTATAGACAAGAAGTTGAAAACGCTGTAAAATTTAGAAAATCCCTCCGACATGTTGACTGGATCAAGATTCCCCGTGTATACAGGAAATACTGCACCGATGAGATGATTGTAATGGAATATGTACCAACAGACAAGATTACTGAGATCAAAGATAAGAAGATCAATAAGAAGAAGGTATGCGAGGCGCTCGTGAATTCGTATGTCATCCAGACCATGGAAAGTGGTCTCTTTCACGCCGACCCTCACCCAGGTAATCTGGGGGTCTCGAAGGATGGAAAGTTAGTCTTTTACGACTTTGGTCTTTTGATCGGACTCAGTGAAGAGCTAAAGGTTGGGTTTGGGGACTTGTTCATTTGTATCATAAATAGAGACACCAAGGGTATTGTAGAAATCTTAATCAGACTGGGTGTCATTGTGCCAACATCTACAGACATCTCAGACATTGAGTTGTTTTTTGAAAACATTCTCGGATACCTCCAAACCCTAGATGGTGGAGCAATCATGAATGATGATCTCGCTGTAGAGCTAGCCATGGAAAAACCATTTGTTGTACCGACAAGTTTTGTATATTTAGCAAAGTCATTCTCACTGATCGAGGGAATATGTCTTCAATTAGACCCCGACTTCAACTATTTCACATACCTGGAGCCGATGATTCAACAGCAATTTATCGATTCCATAGACATCAGTGGGATGATCATGAAAACGACTGAGATCCCCTCCAAAATAGGAAAAATAAGTTCGACTGTTCTCGGCTTGGAAAAGTCCAGAGCAGCCATGAAACGTTCTATGGTTAAGACGAGGCAGGAAATACGCGTTGTTCAATACAGTGTCGTATGTGCTTTGTTGGCTGAGAGATTTAATGATTCGCCAATCGCGGCTTTGTTTGTCGGTGTAGCGTTATGGATTACTTTTCGTAAAGATCGATCGATTTAGGCTTGCTCTTCTTCTTAGCCTTCTTAGCCTCTTTGCTTTTTTTGATGATGTCCTGATGCTCCTTGAAGATTTCCTTGACGCGCCTCTGCTCATCGCGGGCGATGTCACCAATCTTGTCTTTGATTCTCTCGACCTCGGTCTTCCTTTGTCGTTGAATCTTCTTACCAACCTTCTTGAAGTCGTCAGTTTTGGCGAACCATGTGGGGGATGTGGCAATAGCGAACATATTGTTTGTTGTATTCTAAGGACATTTAATTTTTAACCTTTTTAACTTTTCCTGAAATTCGCGCCTCTCACCGGGGGACTCAATCTCCGCCCCATCCGCGATCGCCGCAATTTCAGGTCCAGTCAGCTGCATAGCATTCACTCTAAAATCCATGAAAGCTTCCATCGTGAGGGGGACGAGGGGTTGGATGAGTTCAAAGATGGCTCTTCCATAGTCACGAATCTCCTTTTGGGCGTGATGATCCATTCTCAACTGTAGGAAATGCATGAGATTGTGGAGGTCCATCTTCCATACAAAGGAGGTGTAGGTGGATTGTGGCAGGACACCTCGGGCTTGTTCCCTACACACACCCTTCTCGAGGAGCTGTTGGTAGAGTTTAAATGCACTCTTATACTGTTCAGACACAGCCGCACTCATTTCCTCACCCACATCAACAACCCCTTCAGAACCCTGATGGTTGACGGCTGATTGACCCCTCATCACCTCTGGCTCGTAGTATTCCTCATCCACGATGGAATATCTGGCAGACATTTCATTCACAGAAGCTGTTCTATGCCTGAGCCACTGTCTGGCGATGTAGATTGGCGCCTTGATGCGAAACTTGAAGACCACCAACTCGAGTGGTGAGGTGTGCCAATTCCTGACGAGATATCTGATCAACCCCCTGTCACCTCTCGTCGTCTTTGTTCCAGTTTGGTAACTCACGCGAGCGCCATCGACGATCGCCTTGTCGAGATTCTCTCGGGGCATGTGATCCACGAGTTCGACAAACCCATGATCCAATACTTTCTTCATTGTACAGAACTATCCGTTTATTTCTTTAATCAGGTCGCTGAGATTCGTAAAGTATCTTTTCAAATCTTTCATGAATCTTTTGTTGTTCTCGAGGCATTCACACTCTGGTTTGTTCAGGTATATCCACGCGAGATTGGATTTACTATACTTTGTCCTCTTCTGATTTTCATTTGGTCTTCGAGCCACTAGTTTTGATGTCTTCTTCTTAGACTTTGGTAACACTTCAACTCTGTTGACAAAACTCAGAGCCTGCATTACCGTGTCCGCCAAGTCATCTTTCTTTTTTGATCTGATAAAGACGTCCAGCCAGTCAGAGTTTACAGGACCATCTCGAATGAAGGCTTCACATCTCTCTATTGAAACCTTTTTCCGTTTGTTATATTGAGCTTTTCCGGGACCCGCCACATCTGGAATCTTGTGACGAGCGTCGTAGAGTATGGTCTCAGCCCTTGGACACCTAATGATGAAGTAGGCGTGAAGAAAATGCATGACGGATATCATTTTCTTATTTCTTTCGGGTTGCTTCTCGATGAGAATAGTGTCGGCTGTGAGCACCCAGGGTCTTGCATCGAGGTGGTCTCTCAGAGAAACATAGATACCATTCTTATGTTCAGGTGGAATCCCATCCACATCCCAATGCTCCACACGATTCTGTTTTTTATCATTTAATAGACACATGGCGAGATTCCTTATACCCACATCTATACTCAAAATCATTAATATAAAGAAGAAATATTTCTTTAAACTAGGATGAAGTGTATAGCACATAGGGGATACTCGAACATGTTCAAGGATAACACGATCGAGTCTATAAAGGCGGCGCTGGATAGGTCTTACGATGGTGTTGAGATTGACGTGCAATTATGTTACACGGGTCAACTTGTTTTGTTCCATGATGTGTATGACAAGGATGAGTTCATCTCCAACATGACCATCGATGAAGTAAGAAAACGTGGTATCATAACACTTCAAGACGTATATGACCAGATACCAGAAATACAGGATAGTCTTATCATCTTAGACATTAAAGGTTCGGATCAACGTATTGTCTACGTTTTATCTGAATTTTACAAAGACAAAAACATAAACAATGTTTACTTTTGTAGTTTCAATAGGAAGATCGTCTATAATTTACCTCAACGTTTCAAGAAGGGTTCGACCTTCGAGACCGTGTTTCACGAAACGGAATATGATAGAGTGACTTCTGGTCTGAGTGCTGTAGTGATCCACTGGACATGCTTGGATTATAACATGATTACTCACTGCAAGCAGAAAAATATACAAGTTTACACTTATACACACAAAGAAGACAAAGAGCTTGAGTATATGTATAAATATAATGTTGATGGAATTATCACAAATGGATTTTAGTAGCCACCACCACCGCCACCGCCACCGCCACCCATAGACATCATCATCATACCCATTGCCATAGAGGACGAACAAGCAATGGCGGAAGGGATGAAGGGACCAGCCATGGCGGCACCAATACCGGCACCAATACCCTGTGCGGCGCCACCTATACCATCTCCAACACCCTCGGCGGCACTACCAACGCCGGAACCCACACCCTCGGCGGCCGAAGCTACCCCGGAACCAATACCCTCGGCGGCATCAGCCACGGCTTCACCGGCACCCTGAGTCTTAGATGTCGTCTCCTTCTCCAAGTCTGTTTGTGCGGTAGTCTCATTGACCGTCTCTTGGATGATTGAAGTAACTTTGGACCCCAACTGTTCGGACACAAACTTCACAGCCAGATCCTGGTCGATGGGGCACTCTGTCTCAGAAGCGAGTCTCATCATTTCTATAGTTGGTGGGAATCCAAGTTCCTTCAAAACGGAGAACCCAAGGGGATCTTGCACTAAATTTTCAATCTTCATCCTCTGATTGGTGGCGATCTCAGTTCGGATTTCATTAATGGTTTCATTCGTGATTTGTGTCTTCATCTTGTTTTCAATTGTAGTTCTCAATTCCGTGTTCGAATTCGTTTCAGATCCACCACTCAACAGATCACCAAAACCACTTTCAGAACTGGAGGTGTCCTGAACAGCCTGGTCAAGATTATTTGCAATCATGGAACTTAGATCTGTCGCATCATTAGATTCAAATTGTGCCAACACTTTAACGTCTACCGTTGCTGTCTGTCTGATGGGCATTTTACAACTCAAGGCCTTTATACCTTTGAGTTCCATCGTTTGATTAGTGAGAACCGTCGAATTTGTATAATTTTTTGAACTACTCAGAGCCTGAAACACAGACTCGTTCACGATATTTGTATCAACTACGGTACTGGATTGGGCTTTACTGCCACCTCCTCCCATTTGCTTTCTGCTGAGAAAAAAAAATCCTCCTATTTAATATAATGAAACTCAACAGGATCGTTTTGATTATTTCTGTCATCGTGATTTCGATATGGATGCTCCAATTGTATAGGAATAGGTGTCTGAATGTGGAATATTACTCGGGGGTTGCTCAGAGTCTCGAGGAGCACATCAACGATTCTGAGAAAAAGCTCAACTCCCTATATGTCATGAATGCTTTTGTCCATCTCACAGAGGATGATAATATTATTCAAGAAGCCTACAACAGTGCGGAGCTGAACGATCGTCAGACACTCACTATTCTTTTAGAAAAGGTCAAGAAGAAAAACCCACAGGTGAAGAACGAATAAAAATGTCTACGAGTATTAAAGTATGAACAAGATCCTACTTGTTGCTGCTATTATTGTGCTCGTCGTTCTTTTGTTTGTCAGGCGGGAGACCTATGTGGACTTTAGGGGGACGAGGGAAATGATTCTCAACATCATTGACGAGGCGTATGAAAATAAAGGTTTCACAGAGGATCAGATTAAGAAGATTGAAGAAGCCTTAGAACCTATCATGAAGAATGATAAAAAGATATTTGAGACAGTCATGGATTACGTAAACCAGGACAGGTTCGATGATGTAAATGACATTGTGGACCTTTATTTCAACCCCCTTATACGATAAAAAATCGTCTGTTATAGTAATGGAATTTCTATTACTTTCTTTACTCATTCTCGTTTTAGTGGGAATGCTCAAACAACAGAGCAAGAAAGTGAACGTCAATAGAAAGATGGAAGCTTTGTTGAAGTTTGTGTAGAGAAGAAACCCAGAACATATCTCTTTCCACTCGTCACTGGCATCACACCGTGTAAAAGTTCACACCCCTTATAAAACACAGCATCCCCCTGTCTCAAATTGAGAACAGGCATATTCGAACACTCCTTAATAAATTGTTTACGTTGTTTGATATTCATGTCACCTCCATGTTGTTTGAGTATCTTATTTGTATTATTTTTATTAAAGATGTATAGATCCCCACCTTCAAAATCTCTTGGATCGGACAGTAATATGTTGATTGTCGTCGGTGCGTCGACTATATCGTCGAAGTGCATGATGAGGTCATCCCTGTCTCCGGGTTCGTATCGTCTCAAGAAGGCGTAGTTCAGTTGCAGACCATATTTTGAGGCCAAGGGGATGTAATATTTCTCACAGATATTCCAAAGTTCTTGATTGACGGGAGCACCCTCGTCATAAATGGATATTTCCTCCATAGGTTTGCCATCCACGACTTCAGGAATCTTCAAGAATTTGAAATTCTTTGACGTCTCTATAATATGTTCACAAACACTTTTTGGCATAAAGTTTCTGTGAAACGTCTTATGAGAGGTATATCTGTACATCACCACGAGAACTATGACAGCAACGATGATAAGATATATCATTACATTTACATCAGGAAAAAAAATCCTCATTTAATTTAAGATGTCTGTAGATCTGTATTCTCAGGCTTATTTGAATCCCGGGGCGGGAGACAGTACCTGTAGACAGTGGGATCATTCTAGAAACGCAGACAACCATGAAGGTATATATGTCTGGCGACATAAGAAGGGGCGTGCGGGTAGAAGACGACATTGGATGGTGAATACCAAGACGAATGCCAGTGGCGCGTTGTTTAGAAAGCCGGGTGAGTCGTCAGCGGATTGTGTCCGATTCACACCAAACAGTGATGAAGGTCACCACCCGTGCCTTGGTTTGGGAGAGTCTACGCTTCTCAGAGACTCCATGGAAGATTTTGATGATGGAGCACATTTTGGCCTGAAATGTACTGTTAACAAGTCCTCATTGGAAAACTTAATCAACCAGTACAGACAATCTCAAAAACTCTTGGGTCCCGCCGTCATCAACACCGCTAATCAACGGATGAACTTTCTCGACCAGATCCTTTTTGGGTCCGGGAAAGGGGGTGTGACAAAATCCGGAAAAAAAGCTGGTGGTGACGGATTCTGCTTCGAAGCAAGGAACGCGGACAAAGTTGTTGGGGCTAGTGGAGAGACGTGTTTCGAGTTGGTTCAAGGTGCAATAAATAAAGAGACTGCTGATGATTTGGGATATGAGTATTGCACCAACAACCGTGATGATATCAGGTGTGCGTGTATCAATGTAACTGGTTTAGACTTTTATGAAAGGTGTAAACAAAATCCAACTTGGGCGGGTTGTAGTCATATTCTCGAGAAGGCTGCCGAAGTTGAGAAGATTCTCTGCCCCTTCGGTGAGGACTGCCCGACATCGGCGGCGTACGGTGGTAACCCAGATTGCCTCGCTCCGGGGATATGCACCGGAACTCAAGTTGGTTTGGATGACTCGGCTAAGATGTTCAGGCCCAGACAAGATTTACCATCTTGTAATGTCAACTTGAACATTTGTAACCAGCTCATGATCGCCGAGGACTTGGAAGCTGTCGGAGACCTGTCCCTCAACCAGTCCTGCAACATTGATGTCCAGGGTTTGATGAATGACAGGTTGGCACTCGAGGCCGCCGTCGAGGCTGCGAAGGAGGCTGACAAGCTCTGGAAGGAAAATGAATACGAACTTCAACTCCGTCGAGAACAGCAGATTAAAGAGGACGCGGAGGAAGTTGAGAGAATTCGTAAAGAGATTGCAGACGCCCAAGCACTCGACAGGGAGGCGGAGAGAACCCTAGCTGGGCAGATGATAGCGCATCGCGCCAGTAACGTCGAGAAGCGAAGGGCTGAGAGAATGGCCAGAGAAGATCAGTTCAGGGCTGAGGACGCGCAACGTGCATTCGAGAGGGAAAAATATGAATCCTCTAAGATTGCTGGTATGGATCCCAAAACAATCACTTTCTTAGGGGTTGGATTATTCTGTTTGATACTCTTGATCATTTTCGCAACAAAAATGTAGGTGTATAGTACAGATGAAGAATCGAACACCAACCCTGCTCCTCGCTCTCTTTTTACTGGTAACTGTTGGTATCTTGTATAGGTATACAGAGAGATATCAAGAGGGGGAGGAAGAGGTGTTACCCAGAAACGAAAGGATCTCTAAAATTGTGAAGCAGAGAAATATAACACAAGCTGACTTCGACGCTATGAAGGAAATATTGGCGTCACAAAGTTAAAGAGATGGAATATTTTTTTACCATGTGGTGTTGGTGGTGCTGTCATCCATTTGAGGGATCACCCCTACAATTACCGTATCGTCACGATGATCGACGAGACCTTTTTACAACGACGGGTAATTTTTGTTCTTGGAGTTGTATGAAATCTTACGCCTTAGATAAATATGGTGTCAACCGGGGTGGCATCGTATGTGGAAACATCGTGATGATGAGGCGGCGAATGTATAAGCAATCTGGTCATGTGAAACCAGCGCCGTGTAGATTTAGATTGAACGTGTTTGGTGGAGACATGACTATAGAAGAGTTTAGACAAAACCAAACAGTTGACACACATGAAAAGGTGGATGTGAAATCCAAACCATACAAAGACAACGTGATACCCTTTGTTTCAAACACAAAAAAGATGGATGAAATAAAGAATGCTAGTTCTAATAACAACGCCCTAAAGCTAAAGAGAAATAAACCGCTAAAACGTAATCATAATAATCTCGAATCAGCACTAGGTCTTATCATCACTCCCAAACCCAAGTAATCTCTTTTGTTTAGCGGTTGGTAATGAACGTGGTAAATCATTAGTTTTTTTACTGTGAATCCACTTGTCACCATCATGTGCCATCCAGCATATGTCAAACCTCTCTATCATTTTCCTGCACAACACACAGGGTAATGATATAGCGTCCCCATGGATATTTTGTCTAAAGACTACCAAATGTCCATGTTTTCTATGCAACCAGTTCGTAAACTGATGTGGTTTGTATCCAGATTTTAAACATTCGTGAAATAACCGTCGTATCAACTGTCTCTCCGCACACATGTGACTATTACTCCGCACTTCGGGTCCCTTTGACATGAAACTTGTCACTGTACAGTATTTCATAGCTGACAGTTCAAACAATTGGTTCCACTGTATACAAATTGACACTTTTCACACTCACTTAGGACTTCAATGTTCTTTTTTGGAACCAATCCTCTAGAAAACCGTGTGAGTTCCTTTACTGTGTATATTCCGTATTGGATCATAACTTCCAGAGAAGGAAATCTCATGTAATAAAAGTACGAACCATATCCTTAATTATATACACTGGAGACATTTGGGAAGTGCACTTTTTAACTTGAGCACCGAGGCAAAGCCGTCGATGATCGATGGCACCATGGTCTTGAGCATGATTTCTATTTCTGTGTCCTTTTCACCCTTTTCGATCTGTTCGATGAAGTGATTGAGTATACCGATGACGAGTTTCTTTTTCTGAGGACCCGCAAGTTTTTTGAACTTGGCGGTCTCGATCATGAGACGACTGATGATGGGGGGGAGATCCTCCTTGGTGATACCATCATCGATATACTCTGTCTGAAGTTCGTCGATCGTCTTGATGAGACTCTGGCTATCAATCTTTCCAGCAAACTTTTCTAAAAATAAATCCATATATAGTATAGGAATAAATAAATCATGGATTTCAATGACATTATTTCAAGCGTAGCCTTTGGTATAGGTTTCTTACAGATGTATGACCAGGTCAGGAGACAGGATGAGGAGGTGGTGGACGATGAGCCCGTAGACAAGAAGATGCTCTATCTAGCCCTGGTATCGAGCACTCTCTGGCTCGTGTATCAGTACAGGAGGTTTGGGACGAACATCTCCACCGTCTACACATCCGCTGGAATTATTGTTCAACTCTACATTCTGAAAAAGATACTCGACAGAGAAGCCTAAGTCAGTCGGTGATTTTGGGAAATTCAAAACAAAAAGATGGAGGCACTCACGAGTATAATGTCGATCATTGACCAGAACTCCGAGTCAATCTCAGAGGGGGATTACTTGAAGTTGTGCAACTTGATGAAGGATCTTCACAAAGTGGTTCCCAAGAAGGTGGTGCCACCCTTTCTCGCCGTCGACATCCCCGAGGATCTCATGATCAGACGTGAACATTGGAATCGGGAATATTATCGGCTCGCCCAGGAGATGAGGACCATTCAGAGTCGGCTGAGAGCCATCAAAATTCGACGTAACGTGACCCAGTCTGTCCGGAGAGAAGCGTTCAGAGATGCGGCACGTAGAGAGGGTGTGGTTCTTACCAGTTTCTCATTTGACAGTCTGAGAGCGAATGGAATTGTGGTTGATTCACCGTATCTCTTTTTCAAAAACTACTTGGAGAGGACGAACGCGGCGAGTTTGCGTTTGAAAGAAGATTTGGAGGAAAGATATCAAAGATGTGTGCAGGAACAGAGTGAAATAAATGAGGAATCTCGGATGGTCACCCAAGAGATCCAGATGAGATCTCAACAAGTATCTTAAAGAATCGGATCTTCTCTTATCCAGAAATGAGCTCTCTCATTCGTGCATCTGTCAAGCCAACCGCCACTCCCAAAAAGATCTTCCCCAAGAAGACCACTTCTTCTGTGAAGGGACCCAGTCTCATGCCGATTGGTCGTCCGAATGATTACCTTTCTGTGGCCGAACGCGTCAATGGTCGAGCCGCGATGATTGGATTTACCTCTGCCGTCGTTGATGAGATTATGACAGGGAATTCCATCAGCACTCAGTTCCACGATAACATCGGTCTTTCTGTCGCTGTTGCCAGCTTGGCATTTCTCGGAACAGCGGTGAATTCTAAAGACGAGGGTTATGTTCAGGGCTTTTGGAAGCCTGAGACGGAGCTTCTAAATGGACGACTCGCGATGATTGGGATCGCTTCTCTCCTCGCGACAGAGTCTCTGCATCCCCATGTCCCATTATTTTAGTGTCTGGGTTTGCGGCCATGTATCCCAAAAATTCAATCATTCTAACTTTTTCTTCCATTGAAATTGTTCCTGCTCTGCGCATCACGTGGGCCAAGAACATGAAAAGGAGGTATATGTTAACGACTATCGGTTTCATCCATGATCTAAATTACATGTACATATTGTTACGGGAGGCTGGTCGCAGTAAGAAGCCCGCGGCGAGAAGCATGACGATGAAAACGGCGAGATTGATGCCACCGTAGATCTTCTCCGATTCCTCTACGTCGGAACACTTCCTGTTCCAGTGAATGAGAGCGGAGCTCGCGACGATACCGAATACGGCGAATAGAAGCATCATCAGGCCAGAGAGGCTTGTTCCCGCAACTCGAACGGTGAGGAGAGTGCAGGGAATGGCGATCGCGATTGCGAGAGTGGCAACGATCCACTTGTTCAGGTTCTCTTGGAGCTTGACACCCTTGAGCTCCGTGCAGCGGTTAAAGACGTCAATACCGAGGGACGCGACGACAAGATAGGACGCGGCTAACATCGTGATGAGGAGGACTTGGCCGTATGTGAGGCTCACTGTCAGCTCTTCACCGAATGTGTTGGTCATGCCCTGGTACGCTCTACTGCCCTGCATCTGACGAAGGCCAGCCATACCCCTACCATACATTCTGGACATACCTTTCCTGAGGGACATTTTAATATAACATGAGAAAATTTTATTTGAACACTTAAGTCGATATAAATGTTTGGATAAGATAGGAAAAATGGATCACCACAAAAAAATCCAATATGACTGTGATCTTTTGTCAATACAATGTCAAGAACTCGAGAAAGAGATGAAAAGGCTTCCAACCAACCTTCGACTTGCTGATCAATACATGGCAGTTGAACAGGAACTCGAAGAAATCCGGGAATCCCACGAAAGTTTACGCAACATGGAAACCACATACAATAGGGAGAGAGTCGCACTCGATAAAAGAATCCAACGCACCCAATTGAACATGTCAATCCTGAAAAAGAGGGTTGATAAGTGTAAGGGAGATATCGATTAAGCTTCGAGGATTTTCAAAACTTCATTCACCGCTGGGTGTCTGATGATGTCATCTTCTTGCATGTGGATGTGCTGTATATATTCGGCATCGTAGACACTCATTCGATATATGAGATTAGCCAACCCGTTGTCACTACCTAGATCAGACTGTTGTAAGTCTCCTGTAATGACGAGTTTAGTACCTTCACCCACCCGTGTGAGAAGCATCTTTATTTGATTCGGTGTAGCATTTTGCATCTCATCCGCTATGATGAGTGTGTTTTCAAACGTCCTCCCTCTCATGTAACCTAATGGCTCGATGAATATGTGTCTATCCATTTGGTTGTGTGACAAATACTTTTCAAAAATATCATACATGGGCTTTGTCCACGGTTCCATTTTTTGATCCATGTCTCCCGGTAGGTATCCCATATCTTCATCTGCGGCGACAATGGGACGTGTAAGAATGACCTTCCCCCTGGAATAACTGTTAATACGTTCAATCGCAATCTGACACGCCAACATAGTCTTACCAGACCCCGCTGGTCCGGTTCCAACGACTATGGGTTTATTAGATCTAAGAGCGAGCATATATTTACATTGACCAGGGGTTTTTGGGAAGTTCATATATCCTATATAAAGTTTTTTTCCTTAAATATATAAATGGACTTTCACTTTGTAAAATTAGCACGCACTAGTAATTATTTGAGTCTTGTAGATCCTAATCAAAAACCTCGTTTTGTATGTTTTTCCCAAAAAGATACCGCTAAATCTTACATTGAGTATGCGGCCACATTTAGAGCCAAAACACGTATCTGGCCATGTCTCGACATGTCTTCGGAGAGACGAAGATTGGAACCGGAGAAAAAAACAGTGATTCCCTATGGTCGACCTGAACAGATTCAACGCTTTCTCAAAATTGAGACATTTGATTTCGACTCCCTAGATAAGATTGCGAAACGAACAAACGTATCTTTCTATTGTATAATTAGTTTTGATGTAAAATATAATGATGATGAAAGTGAAACGATATCTTTTTCGGGACAGGAAATGGATGGTGTCGCGAGTCCCGAGGACTTTGGTGATTGGATGGACTTTAGCTTAAAAACGAAATAAGTTAGATGTATACTATGTGTGGCATCCTCACACTTTTCGGTGAGGATGTTGAAACACCCTCATACCTCTTGAATCATAGAGGTCCGGATGATTATGCCAGTAAGAAGATGGGTAAATGTAGAATGGATTTTTATCGTTTAGCGATTAATGATCTCACACCGAAAGGAATGCAACCTTTCACAAGAAGTAAGCAGATGTTGGTTTGCAATGGGGAGATTTATAACCACAAACAGTTTAGGACTTGTGGAAAATTTGAAAGTGACAGTGATTGTGAAGTCCTCATTCCACTCATTGAGTCATTCGGGATTGTGAGCACTTTGAAACAGATTAATGGTGACTACGCGTTTGTCTATACAACTGGAGACCGGGTTCTGGCCGCGAGGGACCATGTTGGTGTCAGACCCCTATTTTATACCAGATACGAGGAGGGTTCCATCGCTTTTGCGAGTGAGGTAAAAGCGTTATTGTTTTTGAACAGTGAAATTTGCATTTTTCCACCCGGGCACATCTATGATTCCCACGTGGATGATTTCATTTGTTATTACAACAACTACTGGGCCATCAACAAGTATATCAGCACAAACTACCAACGTGATATTCGCGAAGCTTTGGAGCACGCCGTCTATGATAGACTCGAGAACACGGAACGGGATATCGGCTTCTTACTCTCTGGAGGTCTTGACAGTAGTCTGATCGCGTCCATCGCTTCCCGTAAACTTGGCACGATCAAGACATTTTCAATCGGATTGAAAGGAAGTCCAGATCTCGAGGCTGCTCGTATCGTCGCGGACTACTTGAAAACGGATCACACGGAGGTGACATTTACAGTGAGTGAAGGTATCAACCATCTCAATGATGTGATTCACTCTCTCGAATCGTATGATACAACGACAGTGAGGGCGAGCACACCCATGTGGCTCCTGTGTAAATACATCAAACAGAATACGTCATGTCGTTACATATTCTCTGGAGAGGGAAGTGACGAGGTGTTGGGTGGATATCTCTATTTCCACAAAGCCCCCAGTGTTGAGGCGTTCGCGTGTGAAAACATGCGTCGTCTGAGGCTGATACATCAATTTGATGGTCTCCGTGCTGA
>Ga0255784_10000901_pt1 | contig 24470 bp, 24 predicted proteins | sample 101ome_14_FD_179982 | JGI IMG/M metagenome (GOLD analysis project Ga0255784, IMG submission 179982) | Coastal salt marsh microbial communities from the Groves Creek Marsh, Skidaway Island, Georgia - 101403AT metaG (version 2) | ecosystem: Environmental > Aquatic > Marine > Intertidal zone >...
TTGTTATTTCAACGATTGGGGTATGGAGATCTGCAAGTAAACATACGGGAAGTTCATTTTGGGCATGGGCTGCAAAAATTACAATTATAATAGCCTTTGCAAGTTACTTAAATGATATAAGAAGATTTCTTTTTCCATCATGATTAAGAATATTTTAAAAAATAATAAAAGTTTTTATATTTTTTTTTTCATTACTTTTTTAGCATTCACTTTTCATACGTTTACCTACGGATTTATCTATGATGATCGTTATTTAATCTCAACTTTTTTAGAAGCGCCGTGGCATTTAAAAGTCAAAGCCATGATCGAATATGCAAATTTCCATTTCTATCCTGTTTATTTTATATCCCACTTAATCGATAATTTTTTAACTCTAAAAATATTTTTTACAGATATTAATGTTTATCTTGATGAAAGAAGAATTATTATTCCTCGTATTACCAATGCCGCTCTTCATTTAATTAATGCTTGTTTATTATTTAAACTTTTAGATAGACTTTCTAATCATAAAGAAAAAATCATAACAAGCATCGCGGTCTTATTTTTTTTATTTCATCCCATTGTTTCCCAACCCTTATTTAATGTCACATCAAGAAATGAATTATTATATTTGCTATTTGGCCTGTTAACGTTTCATCATGCATTAACATTTTCTCAAAATCATTCTTGGAAAAATATCATTTGGGTATGTGGAAGTTTTTTTCTGGCCTTATGCTCAAAATTACTATCAATTTTTTTTATAGTTCTTATTCCAGTTTATTTTCTTTTAGATCATTATTTAAACAAAAAAGATAAAGCCAATATTCAAAATATTATTATTCTCTTTTGTTCTCTAATTTTCACTTTTATTATTTTTTATACGCTTAGAAGTTTCTTTACCAATTCATACCATTTAAAAATGGATCCTAATATCATCTCAAATTTTTTTAGTTCATTTTATTTTTATAGCAAATCCTTATTTTTTCCTTATGACCATATCTACCTTGTTGCTGATTTGCAGTATCCAGAATTAGGCTTTGTTTTATTTATAGGATTGGTTTTATTATTTTTATTTTTTATTTACCTTTTTGTTAAAAAGGGAAAAATTTATTTTTTATTTAGTTTTTTATGGTTAGGAGCCTCACTTGCCTTTCCAATATATTTTGGACTTTTAGACGCTGATAGTTTTCCTTTAGTCTCTGAACTTGCTGAACGCTATACGTATGGAGCGGTTCCTGGATTAAGTTTTCTTATATTTGGAACATTGCAACTCATCTCAAAACATCATTTTAAACAAAAATATTTAGTCACCTTTCCTTTTATATTCATTCTGATTGGTTATGCGTTTTTGTTATATGACCGATCAAAGGTCTATAAAGATGATATTACCTTCTTTTATCAAGCAAGTTATCAATCAAAACCTCATCTTTATTACAATATTGTCCCTTCAGTGATTTTGATGAAACAGGCATCTTTAAATCAAGATAAAACAAAAAATCAGCAAGCACTTTTTTATTTTTATCAAAATCTTAATTTATTTCCTAATTCAGTTAGAAATTATCTTTTGCTTACACAAAACCTACAAGAATGGGGTCATAATGATAAAGCGATGAATTTATTTAAACTTTATAAAAAGAAATTCTCAAACCATCCAATGATTTTAATGAAAGAAGGGGTCGATTTATTAAATGAAAAAAAATATCAACTTGCACTTCAAAAACTAATCAAGGTTGAGGATATTAAAAAGAAAAATTTATGGAAAGATGTTCCTCAGATTCATAAATATGATTACAAAATGTATCAATATATGGATGATGATGTCTTTTTTAATATTGGCGTATGTTATGCTAATCTTAATCTTAAACCTAAAGCGTTAGAATATTTTAAAAAAGCTTACACCTATAATGACCTTCACACGACCGCAAAATATAATGCAGCCATTATTGCAAAAGAACTAGGTGATAAAGCCTTAGCTGAAAAATTATTATTTGAAGCGGTGAGTGATAATCCAAAATTTAAAGCACTCATGGATCAAAAATTAAAGAACTAATGAAAAAGTTTAATATCAATCCTTATGCATTAAGCTTTATCTTTGCTGCTTTGATATGGATGTATATCATTCATTATCATAACCTTTATCCATACCTTGGGCACTATAGCTTTGCGCCAAGTTTTTATGATTGGGAGTTTGTTAGAGGGTTTGCAAAATGTGCCATTGAAAACAAAAACCGTTTTTTTGAATTATCATGTGATGCGGGTAACCGAGCAAGTGTTTATCCTCCCGCTTGGATTTATACTCCTAAAATATTTTATTACCTAAAACCCGATTTTGTATTTTGGACTACTTTTACTTTTTTTTTACTTACCATTGTAAAATGGATTTCTATTCATAATATGAAACGATGGTTATTGGTTTTCTTTATTATTTTTTCACCTTATTTTTTATACGCCTATCAACGACTAAATGTTGATTTAATGTTTTTAATTCTGATTTTCTTATGTATTGCATGGCTTGTTCATCAAAAAAATATTTATCAATATTATTCGGCAACGCTTTATGTTTGTTTAAGCGTATTAAAAATTTATCCCATCATCTTAGGGTTATTGTTTGTCAAAGAAAAACGGAGATTAGTAATATTTATTTTTTCATTAATGGGAATATTAGGATTATTTTTTATAATCATCCATCATGCAGAAATTAAAGTGATGCTTTCAAACAAAATAATGGCAGGCCTTCCTGGATCAGGAACTTTTTCAGGTAATACACTGTATTATGCTTTGTTAAAAAACCTTGGCATGAACGCTCCCATGTTTTCATTGTGGTACACCCTGCTTAATCTTTTATTAACGGGTTTCATTTTTGTTTTATGTCCAAAAAACCAAACCCCTCTTCATCACTCAAAACGAAGTCAAACTTTTTGGGTAGCTGGTTTTTTAATTTTATTATTTAGTTTTATCTTAAGTTATAATGTCAATTACCGACTGGTTTTTGTATTATTATTTATTCCACTTTTTTTTGAAACAAGTTTTGCTAAAAACAAAATTAATCAAAAATTAATGATTGTCTTTCTAGTTCTGTTCTTTTTTAGAAGTCATATTCCAACAGTGATATCAAATCTTGCAATTCTCAATGCATCAGGTGTGATTGATTTGCAGCAAGTATTATCACCCTCTAATTTTAAACTTGGGTTAAAAATTGATCTTTTTGACTCGGTGTTACAATGGTTCATTATTGCAAGTTTAATTTATATTTATAAATTTAATTTTTACCGCCAAAGATTATTTCTTTGATTGTATCCACTCTAAAATTTCAGAGTTTAAAGAAGCTGCTTTTTGAATGTAGAAAATAGCTTGTTTTTTATCTTTCATTTTAAGATAACTTAAACCAGTGTAATAATGCGCTTCAGCATTTAAAGGGTCGAGATCAATAATATTTTTAAACATCTTATTACTGAGCTCATAATTACCTTGATCCATCTCAATGCGCGCAAGATAGATTTGGTTTTGTATTACATTTAGTAATTTTTTATCTAAAAAAATAGATCTTAAAAAATAACTCTTGGCAACTTCGTATTGGCGTTGCTCATAGAAAAATATACCAGCCTTATAAAAAAACTTTTGATCATTTTGATGCAAAGCTCTTGCCTTGGATCGATACCGCTCAGCTTTTTTAACATTTCCTCGTTTATCTTCTTCATTAGCTAAAATGACATAATAAAAACTCAGTTTTGGATATTTTTGAGTACCATATTGCAAAACTTTAATTGCTTCATCGGTTTGACCCATTTCATTATAAGCTTGTGCAATAACGCCATAATGACTTTGGTTTCGATCATTTTCTTTGTTGTTTAATGCATAAGTTAAATAATTTTCATGGACCGGTACTCTAAGAATAGAAAAGAAAAAAAATACAATTATCAAAGCAAAAGCGAGTTGCGTTTGATATTTTTTAGAAACAAAATTTAAAAAATAGCCAATAACTAAGACAGATGCAAAACTTGCCATGTAACCATAACGTTCTGCTAAACTGGATAAGGTGACTAATCGCTCATCTTCTAAGCTTCTAAAATAACTATAAACGCCAGTACTTAACGTACAAAAAATAAATAGAATGAAACAGAGTAATAAAAAATCTTTCTTTTCATAAGCGCGGTAAACAGAAAAAGATAGAAGAAATAGAAATAATATTAAATTAATTATCATCAGACCTGTACTAGGAACAGGGCTCGAGATTGTAAAATGATTAAATGGAAAGAATATTTTTGTTAAATAAAAAGAAATAGGATTTAACAAATGTCTAAAAAAATCATTAAAACTAGCTGACTCAAAGAAAACTTTTTCAGAGCCTTGTACCATCGTAAATTTAAAGAAAAGGTAAAAATAAAGAGTAAATAAAAAAACAGTAAATATAAAAAAATAAATTACAAATCTATGTTGTAAAAAACGTTCTTTCTTTAAATATAAAAAATAAATAAATGTTAAAAATAATACTCCAATAAAGGTAAGGGATATGATTTTAGAAAAGACAGCTAAACTGTACATCAGACAGGTTAGTAATAAATATTTTAAATTTTTTTTCTGAATAAGCTGATAAAAACAGACTAAAGTACTAAGACAAAATAATGTTGCCAACAAATCAGTACGGCCTGACACCCAAGCCACGCTATTCACATGCAAAGGATGTAATATAAAAATACAAGTTAACAAAATTTGGATTTTATCCTGTTTAAAAAAAATCTGTGTGACAAGATAAAAACAATAACACGTTAACATATAGAGTATCACATTAGTCACATGAGGAATGATAGCATAGGTAAAATGAGCTCGGTCAACCTGATCGATAAATATCAATTGGCTTAAAAAATAATCAATTTTATGAGTGAGCAAAAGAACTGGGTAATAATGGATAGAATAAATACTATCTAATCTTGTGGTAATTAAATCAATATAATCTCGTTGAATGAATTCACGATATAAAACAAAATCATCCCAAATAAATTCGTAAGTAACCGTAGGTAAATAAACGACCAAGCATAAAAAAATAATAATTAATTTAAAATCTAATCCAGATAAAAATCTAACTGCTTTTTGCACATTTACTGAAATTTAAAGTTTACTATACGACTAACATCTTCAATATTATCGTCAGAATAATATAGCACTTGAAAGTTTCTCTCTCCATTGATTTTTGAGCCATCTGTAGAATAATCAGGATGAATTCTTAACACAATAGAACCTTTTTTCTGATATCCGCTATCATTTGTATCATCATTATTTGAAGCTGAATAAACTTGTCTGCTATCCGAATTATTATAAGGATTTTTAAAATTTGCTAGGCCAGTTCCTAAATCATGGTAAGCCGCGGCCCCATTAATATATTGATCTAAAGTATGTGTGCCCGATTCCCACAAAGTATTGCCAACTTTGACTGTTGGAGACTCTCTTAATATCTGATTGTTAAGAACGACTGTTTCAATTTTTAAATATTCCAAAACATTGTTCCAATTTGCTTGAGCTACTCTCTTTTTTGCTGACTCGACATACTGCTGATAATTTACAAGCCCTACCCCTGCAATCACCGCAATGATCGCAACAACCACTAATAATTCGATTAATGAAAAACCCTTACTCTTTTTAAACATAGGAGCTTATGATAATAAAATTTTTGCTAATTCGTCAATTTTATTTTTATTCTTAAGTACCCATTTTTGGGTATTAGAAATAATCTCGTTTGTAATAAAAGCTCGAGCTTCTTCAATCGTTTTAAACTTTTCTAAATCTTGATAAGCCTCTAAATCAATATCAAGAGTTGATTTATCTTTTAACAAATTCATCCAGTCATCAAATTTAATGAGCTTATCATTAATCCGATTTAATTCAGTTTGAATACTTGAGTTTATGCTTTGTTTTAATTGTGCAATAATATCAGTTGAAATTCCTTCCACTGATGGCAATTGATCTTTTATATCTCTGGTAAACACATTTAAGTCTCGAACCATATCATCAAAAGCTAAAAACTTTTTATCAATGGAACTTTTAAATAAATCGATACTTTCATTAATTGATTTAATTTGACTAATATCCAGTTTCTGATTTTCACGGTGGCTTTGCAATGATTGTATTTTCTCATCTAACTTTTCTTCCAGCTTAGTCATAAAATCATTTTGTTTATTTTCAACTTGCGTTTGATCATTTTGAATCTGATTAGGCTGATTAGTTGATATTGGAGCATTCGTATTAGGAGGAATATTGATTGAAATGTTAGACGGAATATTATTGTTGTTTTGTAAATTTCTAATTTTTTCATCCATACGTCTTTCAAAATTAACAATCGTCTCTTGAATGCGATCTTGATCAAGTGGTTGTTGTATTGGTGTAACTTGAGTAGTGAAATTTTGTGGATTGATACTATTAATTTTTTCTTCAAATTTTTTCTCATAATTTTGAATATTGTTCATGAAATTTGAAATTACATTTTGGATCATGTTTTGATTATGTCTCATTTCCATTGAATTATAGAAATTTTGCATTTTAAGATTTTGAGATTCTAAAATATCTGAGATCTCTCTAAATCTTTTTTCTAATTTTTCCTGAGGACCATTTTCTCTTGCAATTCGCTCTTCTTCTAATCGAATTCTTTCATCTTCTAAACTTCTAATATTATCTATAATCTCGGATTTTATATTCTCATTACTCTCAAGAATGTCATGTTTTAAAATCTCATTAGTTTCAAAAAAGCTCTGCTTTAAACCTTCATTGCTTTCAACAATGCTTTCATTCACTTGATAAAAGTTTTCTTGTAAAACTTGAACTTTTTCTATCGCGGGATCTAATTTAGCTGAAAGCGTTAACTCTAAATTATTTTTTAAAGCTTCATTGTTATCCTGAATGGATTGATTGATCTCATCTGCTCGTAGGGAATCTTTTAAATCTTCTATTGTTTTGTTAATATTAGAAATATTTTCATAAATTTTTTCATCTAAATTTTTGGATAAAAGATCAATTTTAACTTCAGTATTTGTGCTATCGTCTTCTAATTTTTCATAAATATTATCAAGCTTATTCTTAATATCTGTTTGTTTTTGCTCAATGTAATCTACTTTATTGTAAATCGGATCTTCTGCATCCACATTTAAATCTAGAGCTGAAAGTTCAGCTTCTAAATCATGAGCAGAACTTTCAATTTCTTGATCAAGAATTAAAGGCTGATCAAGATCAATTTCATAATTTAAGGTTAAAATACTTTGAAAATCAGGTTTGTATTCTTCTTTTAAATATAAGATGTTTGGTTGTTCAGTAATAGGTGCTTCATTTTTTAAGACGAGTAGATCTTGAATATTTTTAACCTCGTTATTAAGCGTCAAAATATTGTTTTGAATTTCTTTAATATGCTCTTCTGCAGTATCTTTTAAAACCAAAACACTTTCTTTATTTGTTGGTTTTTTACTTCTTGGATTTGATCCTATTTGAGTTTTTTTAAATTCAGGGCTTTTTTTTAGTTCTTCTTTTGCACTCTGAAGAATATCTTTTATAGAATCTGAATGATCAAACATATATAGTACGAATCAATAAGAAAACATTAGCATATTTATGAAAATTAAAGAGAATTTTAATATCCAAGAACTTTTAAAAGCTACACAAGCCATTGAAGATCAAGAATTTGGGTCATTAACATACGGAAAAAAAAGATTAAACTTACTTCAAAGGTTTATCGAAGATGAAACGAATCATAACGCTAAGAAACAATTCAATGATATAAAAGAAAAAATCTTCAAGCATGTTTGGGAAAAAAGATAAAAATAAAGAAGTACCTGGTTTACCTGACGAAACCATTCCAGATAAATCTAGGTTTATCGTTCTTGGATTTGGCTTTTTTGTCCTTGTTGTAATTGTTATTCTAGGGTTAGAAATCTACACGGGCATCACGTTATCTGGTCAAAATAAGAAATTAAAAATGACAAGTGGAATAAGTGATAAATCAAGAATGATTTTGATCGATATTGCTAAAAAAGGAAAGCTTAGCCAAGAACAAGAATACTACAAAGCTAAAGAGCTTGAAAAAATCATGAGCACTAAAGAATTTCAAGACTTTAAAAATTCGCTTTCCCCTAATGCAGGAAAATCTGGAGTGACCATTAATAATCTAGTGGAAGGAAAAACTACCTTTTTGGGAAAAGATTATCAAATTAACAGAATTAAGTTCGTTACAACTTCAACCTATCAAAACTATACTGAGTTTAGAAAGCAAATATCTTTAACCCCTTTTAAAATTAACTTTGAAAATGAATTAATTAGTAGAGAACATCCTTTATCAAAAAATATTAAAGTAGAAGCAACGATTGATGTTTATGTTGCTGGTGAAAAAGAAAAAGAGTTAAAAAAATTAAAAAATTCTGTCACAAATTACGAAAAAGTATTAGCGGCTAAACAAAAAGCTGAAGAACGTAAAAAAAATATCAAGAAAAATAAAAAATAATATTTAGCTGTTATAAAAACTGACTAATCAGTTTCACTAAATATTTACTAATTATAATATAATAAGGAGTGACCGCATCAAAGTACCAACTCAAACTTGGAAATGCCATTAAGATGTGCTGCTTATAAGGAACTGAAAATATAGATAAAACAAATAGTAAAATAATTAATAAATAAAGCATCATTCTCAGTCTCATACCCAAACCTGTTTTTGGCTTAGATTCTTTTTTATTTTTCTTTCTCTCTTCTTGTAACTTTTCTAAATTTTCATCCATGTCAGATTTTGAAATTTCGTCTTCATCATCTACAAATACTTTTAAAGGATTAGATGCTCTTTCTTCTTGTGGTGCTGGTTCTTCTTCAATCGGTTGGTCGACAGGAGTTTCTTCAACAAAATCTTTTTCTGAATCATCTCTAGACATCGTGTCGTTTTGTTCAGCTTCAGAAATTACCTCTTCCACATTTTGGGGTATTTGCTCTTCTTGAGGTGGCGGTGTTGGAGTTTCTTCTACCGCAGGAATTTCTGGTTCAGGTGTAGGTGCAACATTGCTTTCTTCAATTTGTGGCTGAGCATCTTCAGTGATTGGTGTTGATGCTGTTGGGTTTTTCGGATTATAAAACCAAACTTGCGAACACACTCCACACTTAACTTGTCTACCTTCGCTTGGAATTTCATTTGGATCAACTTTAAATTTTTTGAGTCCGCAAATGCAATCAATAATCATATAAATATTGTTTTTTAAAAACTATTAATATAATACCTTATATATGTCTATTGAACAAAAAACTTCTGGGGATAAGGGAATAGTCGTTTTATCACAAGAAATTGATTTAGATAGCTCACCTATGGTGAGAGATGCAATCAAAGAGTCTTTTCAAAACTCTAAATCAGTTGAAGTTGATCTTAAAGATGTCAGCTACATTGACTCATCTGGAATTGCTGCCTTAGTTGAAGGTATGCAAACAGGAAAAAAAACGAATAAAGACTATGCTCTTGTGAACGTGAGTAACCAAGTTTTAAAAGTGATCAAGCTTGCACACTTGGATAAAATATTAAAAATTGCTAGCACATCTGGTGCTGATGCTTCAGGGGCGCAAATGCAAGGATCTTCTGAAGATACTTCTTCACAATCATCTGATAATATAGACATGAATCCAAAAACTGAGTGATCGGTTTTTTCATTTTTATTTTAGGCTCAATTATTGGAAGTTTTCTTAACGTTTGTATCCATCGATTACCTTTAAGCCAGGATGTTATTTTAAAGTCTTCAGCTTGCCCGCATTGCAATCAACACATTAGCTGGAAACATAATATCCCTATCCTATCTTTTCTTTTACTGAAAGGATGTTGTCACAATTGCAAAACACCTATCCATCCTCATTATTTAATTGTTGAGGTTCTCACCGCTTTAAATTTTTTAATCTTTTATTTAATCTTAGGTCTAAATTTAAAATTACTGCTTGTTCTTATTTTAACAACTGCTCTCATTTTAATTTTTTTTACTGACTTTAAAGACTTTTTAATCTTTGATGTCGTCACCCTTCCCATGGCAGGGATAGGATTGGTTATCTCATTTTTAAACATAAACCCCTTTCAAACGAAAGTCATAGAGTCTCTTATAGGTAGCCTGATCGGATATGGTTTTATCTATTTGATACGATGGTTGTATTTAAAAATTAGAAAAGTTGAAGGTATGGGTCTTGGGGATGCTAAATTATTTTTAATGATTGGCGCTTGGCTTGGGGCAAAATCATTATTATTTATTTTGTTATTTTCATCGGTTTCTGGATCTGTTTTTGGATTCATTATGATTTTGACAAAAAAAAACAATAAATACTCACAAATTCCATACGGATGTTTCATTGTTCTAGCGACTTTTGGTTATATTTTTGTTGGCGAAAAGTTTTATAATTTTTTGCAATAATCAAATATGTTATAATTTGCTAGAATCATAAATGGCGGCAAAAACACAATCAATTGTTGAAGAAGAATTATTAAAAACTGAGCAGTTTATAATAAATAAAAACTATAAAGCTGCACAAAAACAACTCGATGTACTTATCAAACATGATCCTCATCATCCCAAAATACATGAATATATGGGGGATATTTATTTTAACCAAAAAGATTACAAGCAATCCGTTTGGCATTATTTTTCATCGTTAGAAAAAAATGAAAATAATATTAAGGGGCTTTTAAAATTATCTGAAAATTTATTTTTTCTAAAACAGTATCAGCAAGCCATTAATATAATTAATAAAGTAATCGAAATGGACTCTTCTTATACCTATGCCTTTATTATTTTGGGTATGTGTGAGCAGGAATTAGAAAATGAACCTGAAGCGATTACGGCTTATGAAAATGCAATCGCTATTAATCCTAAAGAAGTCTTAGCGTATCTAAACTTGGGGTTATTATATAAAAAAAATAAAGAATACGACAAAGCGGTTAAAATTTATCAGCAGGCGATTGTTCATAATTCAGGAAATCATTTCATTTTGAGTAACCTTGGTAACTTGTTTTATTTACAAGGAAAATTTGATGATGCCATTCTTTCTCACCAAAGAGCAGTGAAGGCCAAACCAGACTCTCCTATTGTCTATTATAACTATGCTAACACCCTTTTGCATGCCAACAAAATTGAAGACTCAAATAAAGTTTATAAAAAAGCCATTGAGCTTGATCCAAAATTTGCAAGAGCGCATGTTAACTTAGGAACCAATCTGCTCACCTTTAAAAAATTTAAAGAAGGTTTTAAGGAATATTCATGGAGAATGTATTTTGATGAGATTGTACAAGTTGAGACTAAAAAAAATAAAAAAATTTGGACAGGTGAAGATATTAAAGGAAAGAATTTACTTGTAAGTTCAGAAACGGGGTTTGGAAATATTATTCAATTTGCAAGATATCTTCCTATTCTAAAACAACAGTATGAATGTAATATTATTTTTTCTTGTCCTGAAGAAATTGGTCATCTTTTTGAAAATTCAGACTACATCGATCAAATTATTGGTTCCGATCATGATTTTAATGATTATGCGTACTGGATACCTTTGCAAAGTTTAGTCCCTATTATTTCTCCTGATCCATCGCAAAGTTGTCCTGAACCAAGTTTGCTTCATGTGAATGATAATAAATTAATCGAATGGGAAACATTACTTGGAGTTGACGATAAAATTAAAATTGGTTTATGTTGGCAAGGGAATATTAAAAATCCAAGAAACCATTTAAACTCGATCGATCTTTCTTTATTTAAAAAAATATTAAGTATTGAAAATACTTCATTTATTTCATTGCAAAAAGGTCATGGACATCATCAAATTGCAAAAAATCAATTTGAAAAACATATGGTTGATTATGATTTTTTAATGGACTCAGGATCTAAAAAATTTTTAGACAGCACTGCGATTATCAAATATCTAGACCTAGTGATTACGTGTGACACCTCCATTGCTCATTTAGCAGGTTCACTTGGAACGCAGACATGGTTATTGCTTCCAAAATTATGTGATTGGAGATGGTTTCAAGATACAGAAGAAACCATTTGGTATGACAATATGAGATTGTTTAGACAAGAAAAAATGGGTGACTGGAGTTCTGTAATTGCTCGTGTTCATGATGAAGCGTTAACTTTATCTAAAAATTTATATGAAATTCGAAAAGAACAAGAGCAAGAAATTCAAAATGAACCACAAGCTGTTTCTGTGACCGAAGATATTACTCTAGAACAACAATCTGATGACAATGAAACAACGACTTCAGCTGAAGATATGCATAATGAAAGTGCCGAACCTGAACAAAATACTCCTCAACCCGAAGAACAAACTTTAGAACAAAGTTCTGCGCCTGAAACAAGATCTGTTCCTGAACCTGAAACCCAAAATCAAACCATAAGTGAGTCATCATCTGAGGTTCCAGCTCCAACAAATGAAGAAATTGTCGAGCCCCTTGTTGAACAAGCAGAGATCGCACCACAAACTGAAAGTGCGGAACAAAGTTTAGACCCTGAACCAACACAAGATCCGCCTCAACAACAATCTATTGAAGATGATGGAAATGAAATCCAACCTCGTGTTATTCGTGATGATGATGGTGGGGATAAAATTAAATTTAAAAGATAATTTGCGATAGAAAAAAACTTAAACCTATTTTGGGTTAAGAGTTTATATTTTTTTTTTATCTTAAGGTTATATCTTTTTTATGAAGTGTCCTGGCTGCAAAGGTAAATTACATATTTCAGCTATCGCATGTCCACATTGTGGATTTGATTTTGAAGGTTATAAGAAAAAAAAGATGAGGCCTTTTAAAATACTGGAGGCCATCATGAAGTTTACTGTTATCATTATTTTTTTTTCAATTTTTGGAAGTTTAATTTACAAAGGTTTAATCAATAGTCTTTACGTCTATTTAGATATTGATCCTCCGATATGGTAAAATGAAAAAATATATTATTCTTGTTGTTTATCTTATTTACTTTTTTGCAGAGTTTAAAGCAGATGAAATTGCAAAAGATATATTGGAAAAGAAAAGTTCTAAAGTAAGTAAAAGGAATATTACGGTTAAAAATTTAGATATTCAATTTATTAAACAACGCGTAGTCTTAAATAATCTATCAGTTAAAAGTATAAACCAATTTCCAGGCAATTTTGTAACCATTAGACGAATTGAATTAACGGTTGATGCTCAATCTTTTTTTAAAAAAAGAATTGAAGTTAAAAATATACACTTAGATGGAATCAAAGTGTATTACCAAGCCATTAAAGATAAAAATGAAGTGATTGATAACCTTGTGATCGCTGAACCTAAAAATAAAACAAAAACTAAAAAAGTAAGAAATACAAATAAAAAAGGAACCGAACAAAAGAAATTTGACAAAGATTTTGTTATTAAAAATTTAATGATTACCAATGCAACGGTCAGAAGTGACTATTTGAAAAAAAAAAGAAAAAACGAACTTACGGATATGGAGTTTTTTAACGTTAGCAATCTAGAAGGAAGCAGCCATTATAATACTGTGATATCCAAAATTGCTGCAAATGCTGTATTCAACGTGACAGATAATTTTTTCATGAATATTATTAAAAAAGGTTTTGAATCAAAAATGAGGAATATGCTCAATAAAGAATTATAATTTTTTTTAATATCTTGTTTACTATTCGACTTATTTATAACACTATTCTAATTAAAGATTCCTTAAGATGAAAAAAATAATTCTTTGCACTGGGGGAACAGGCGGTCATATTTTCCCAATGATTGCGCTATATGAAGAGCTCAAAAAAAACCACAAAGTCAAAATCATTACCGACAAAAGGGCCTTAAAATTTTTAAAAAAAGAAAAAGGCATGTCTATCATTCCTGCTGAAAGTCCTTACCGAAAAGAAGGTTTATTTCACCTCATCAAATCAGCCATCATAATTAGTATTTCAATGATTTATAGTTTTTTTATTATTGCTCTATTCAGACCTCATGTTATTGTGGGCTCAGGTGGCTACGTCTCCTTTCCTTTGTTAATAATTGCAAAATTTTTTAAAATTAATTTTTTTCTCTATGAGACAAATTCTGTTTTAGGCCGGGTTAATCGATACTTCTTACCTTCATGCACTAAACTTTTAACAGGTTATGAAAACATTAAAGGTTTACCAGAAGAATTTAAATCAAAACAAAGTTTTATAGGTCAACTCGTGAGACCTCAGTTTATGTATATTAATGAACAGCGAGTTTTTTATGGAACGAATGTTGAAAAAAAAGGAGCTATTAATATTTTAATCCTTGGGGGTAGCCAAGGTGCTGAAATATTTGGAAAAAAACTCCCAGAACGTTTTAGATCTTTAATGGAAAAAAACATTACGCTTTCTATTAATCAGCAAGTTAAACAAGACCAGCTTGAAAAACTTAGTCTCTTTTATGAAAAATTTACTCAAAAACAAAATTTTAAAGATAAAGATTCTTTTAATTTCTTGTTGTTTACATTTTCAAACAAGGTTGATGATTTTATTAAAAAAGCAGATCTGGTGATTTGTCGATCTGGATCCTCAACATTATCTGAGTTAGCTAGTGCCAATAAGCCTTTCATTGCCGTGCCATTAAAAAATTCTTTGGATAATCATCAGTATTATAATGCAAAATATTATTTTGATCATGGGTGTTGTTGGCTAGTAGAAGATAATCAAGATTTAGGTTTTAAAATCGAAAAAATTATTGAGCAAGTTTACAGTGCACGTTTATTGTTACAAAATAAAATTGAAAACTTGATTAAATTAAAAAGGGGCAATCCTTTAAATAACTTTATTAACCAAATCATTTAAATGCCTCAAAACATAAAAAATAATCAATACAATCATTTTGAATCATTCTATAAAGACTAAAAGATCATGAAGTATCTTATATTATTTTGTCTACTTGTTTCATGTATGAGTTCAGATAATTATAAATCATACATTCAAAAATGTGCCAATATAAAAACTGGGCCTCATTGGGAAAAAATGAGAAAAACATATGAAGAAAAAGTTGTCACATCAAAAGCAATTTTAAAACAATCAAAAAAGAAAATGACTAAAGCAAATATTAAAATTTTAAAAATAAATGTTAGAGAAAATAAATACTATGCAAGACTCTATAAAAATGCTCGAAATGTTAGTTTAAAAAGAAAACTCAATATTTTCCCGGAATTTAAAAAAAATTATAATACCTGTGAAGATTTATATTTTGAGGACATTCTATCCTTTAAAATTATTTATAAGTAGAAATTCTTAAAGTTTTCGCCAAAAATCAGCATTAATCGTTGGCGATATTTTTTTTAATCTTTGAATAAGTAATTGAACTTTTTGAAACAATATTTTGTCATTTTTTAAAATTTGTTTAACCGATGAATAATCATTAATTAAATTTGCAAAGACTTCTGCTTTATCCTCTGCAGCATTATTGGATGCATAATTCGTGATAAATCCTTTGCGATCCGTTAATAATTTTAAATTTGAAGCTACAGACTGATTTCTATAAGGATATTGATTAATTTGTTCCCATGCAGAATCTGAAATTGCTGTTGTTAAAGTACAGTCAATAATATGAAAAAACTCATGGTGAAAAGTATGTCTGACCACTTTGGATAGTTTTTTTTTAAAAGCTTCTTTAATTTTTTTTCGGTTTACAAAAAATACCCCAGGAGACTTGTCATAATGTGCAGGCGCCATCCCTAAAAGACTAGAACCTTCCACTTTTAAATCGTTACAAATGACAATAAATTTTAAACCTGACTTTTGGATAAAGTCTGAAGGATATTTGTTAATCTCATTTATAAAAATATTATTAATTTCAGGATCATGTGAAGTATTTTGCGTACACACAAATCCAGACCCAGAGTGATTTTGAATATTTTTTAAAAATAAAATATTTTTATGTTTTAATAGGTAATTTACTTTCAAGACGTAGTCCGCACCTTCTAACATTTGTTTTGATGAGTTAAATTCTGCATAACGATGATAGTGAGGATTAATTTTAAAAGATTGAAAACGAACTTTGCATTTTTTTCCTTTATTTTTATTACATAACGCTAAAGCTTTTTGGTCAACTTGTGACTGTGAAAGTAAGCCATAAATCGTGAATAAAGATCCTGTGACAGTCTCAACGATAGCTCCTTTGTAATTAATATTTTTTTTTCTTAACTTGGTTAATTCGTCTCTATAATTTTTGACATACTGATAACGATCGTCATAAAACTTTTTATGCTTTTCATATTCAGATTGAGCAAATGCATAGGATGAACAACATAGCAAAATAACAAATACTAATCTCATGACTATAGCTGCTTAAATAAGCTTAAATAAAAATAGCTTTCAATATCTCTTTTTTGCAAATGATAACAACTTAAATGAATTTCTAAAGGTTGGCGCTGAGGCTGATCAGATAAAATAAAATAGTCTTCTATCTTTTCATTTGTTTTTTTCTTTAAAACATAATGCGACCTAAAATACGTTTCCCAACTTTTTAAGGTTTCTTTGCAATACTGGTAGGATCCAAATCTTTGATTGTTAAATGCAATCATGGCATAGACTTGGTTGTTTTCATTTAAATAAAAATAATATTTATTAAAGTGTTTTGATCTTTTTTTTGGGATCACCACTTTGCATTTTTCATTATCTTTTCTTGCATCACACTGACCAATGATATTAACCTTTGAACTATCAATCGCTTGCCCAAAAGGCTGGTCAAAGATAGAGGTTAATCTGTTCTTTGTTACTTTGGTATTTAATTTTTCTGGATCTGGTTTTTTTTCTACAACAACGGGTTTTTGTTTTTCTTCAGATTCTTTTGATTTTGGTTTTAAAATTTCTTCACTCTCTAACTCTTGTTTAACTTCTTCAGGAAGCTCTCCAGGCTCCCCTGACCACAAATTGGTGTGATTAACCAAGGAAAAAACAAATAATAATGATAATATTTTAAAAGTTTTTAACATTTTTAGTATCTACTAATACATTAGTTTGTAGCGATAATAAAATTTAATGAGTAAAATTATAAACACATGAAAGAAGAAATTAAACCAATCATTAATAATTTAATCAAAATGCCAGGTATGGCAAAAGTTAAACAAGAAATTAAATCTTTAGTCGCGTTTTTAGAAACGACTGAAGAACGTCAAGCCCAAGGCTTATCTGCGGGTCCAGATATTTCTTATCACTTAATATTTACAGGAAACCCTGGAACAGGAAAAACAACAGTGGCAAGAATGTTAGCAACGATTTACCGTGAACTTGGAATTATTAATGGAGGAAAATTGGTTGAGGTTACTCGAAGTGATCTTGTGGTTGCGGAAAAAGGAGAAACCGCAAAACGTTCAGCTGAAAAATATAATGAAGCAATTGATAATGTCCTGTTTATTGATGAGGCCTATACGCTGGTCAATAAAAAAGATCCAAATGATAACGGCCAAGAAGCTATTGATGAGCTTTTAAAATATATGGAAGATTACCGAGATCGATTAATTGTCATTGTTGCAGGTTATGCAAAAGATATGAAAGATTTTATTGCTGCAAATGCAGGACTTGCTTCAAGGTTTAAAAGAGAAATTTTATTTGAAGATTATAGCTACCTTGAGCTTTATCAAATCTTTTACAAATTTTGCAGAGACAACCAATATATGATTGCAAGTGATGCAAATGAGGCAATTAAACAAGGTTGTAAAAGAGTGATTGAAGTCACAGGTCAAAGATTTTCAAATGGACGAGATGCTAGACGTTTATTTGAAAGTGTCTTACAGTTTCAAGCTACACGATTATCTAAATTAGCTAATAAAACTAAAATGGATTTGATGATGATCAAAAAAGTTGACATTGAAGGTGCAGCTAATCAATTCGGAAACTAATCTTATGAATACTTCAAAAAAACTAATTGTTAAAACTCAATTTAACAAATATTTATTTTTATTTAATTGATAAAAAAAAATATATGGATTTAAAAAGCAAATATCCTGTTGAAGTCTTGTACGATATTGTAGAAAAGCTTTATTTTGAATTTCGTCAACATCCAGATTTATGATAAATTTTTTAAATGTTAAAAAAAAATTATTCTAAAAATGGTTTTTCTCTTATTGAACTTCTTGTAGTTGTTGCAATCATTGGTGTGCTTGCTAGTGTGGGAATAGTTGGTTATCAATCTTATACAGAAGCTGCAAAGACAAGAGTGCTTGTTGAAAACTATAATACAATTGTAAAAGCAGTAGAGTTTGAATTAGTTGTTGCAAACAATGGACTTAAAAGTGTTATGAAAGAATATGATCAAAATGGTAATATGATTGATGCAGATGGTAACACAACAACAAATGCAGGTGATCAAAGATTACTTAGTGAAGATACAACGTGTAATAATTTTGCATTTTCTGTTAAAGAACATTTTAGTCATTTCAAAAATCCATTTAAACAAGAATGGGAGTCCGTTTCAGTTGATACGATGGGTCAAGCTCATCATAGAAAAGGACAAATTCAATTAGTGTGTTACTCACATTTTGGAAGCTTTGGTAATGGTGGAGGTTGTCCTATTTCATCAGACGCCTGTAGACTTCTGGTGATTGCTTATAAAAAAGATAGAGGCAGATGGAATACATCGGATGGAAAGTGTGATAATACAATTACTAATAATGATATTAATGCTATTCAAAATGAAAACGATTGCTTTATTCGAAAACTTAAAGGTGGAGAAAAAAGAGCAACACAAGCTCAACAACAATCTGATTGTGGTTGGGATATAAATATCCATGGCCCTTGGCAAGTAGATCACAATAGTATTGGTAATGATGTAGGTGGAAGATGTTTGGGTTCTGTTGGGACACCTTGTGCTTAAACGGTAAATTTAAACAATGTATAAAAAATCGAATAGTAAAGGTTTTTCATTATTTGAACTGTTAGTGGTCATTGTTATTATTTCGATCCTCTCTGGTTTAGGTTTTATCGCCTTTAAAACAACATTAGACCGAACGAAAGAGTCTTTAGCAATATCAAATCTTATTAATATTGATGAATTTATTCGAACTGAACTATTTGTGATTAATCATAATATCATCAAAAATGCACCTCATATTAAAACGGGTAATGAAAAATGGAAACAAGAAGTTCATAGTCTTAATCAATTTATAAGTGGTCTATCAAGTTTTTTTGATATCTATCTTGATCCAACAAACTTTTTAAATCCTTTTCAGCCAGGTCGTGTAAAACAAGTGTACTCTGAAACTCTTCAAAGTGATACCAGTGATCCTTATTACAAAAAAAAAGGATCAATTTTATTTAGACTTGATCCTGATCATACAGACCATGGTTCAAAAACAAGTGGGAATAGATTTTTTCAAATGATTTATTACGAAGAAGATAATATTATTAATCCTAAATACACGAAAACATATGCCTTGGAATAAACTAGTTTGGGTAATTAAAATATTTAAATCATAATTTGTATGTTGGGGTCATACTAATAATTCGGACAATTTATACGGAGATTTTAAAATCAAAGATTCAACAACCAATACCATCCGAGCAGAAGCAGGTGGTCGTTGCGATAATCAATCTGGTCCTAATTGTGATTAAAAACCACTTTCTCGTCTTAAAATAGCAATTGTATTTTTTACCAACTCAACGAGAGGACTGTAATAGGATCCGCTTAAAAAAACATAACCTGGAATTTCAATTTTAGTTTTAGGAGTATTTAAAACTTTAAACTCGGTTAAATAGTAAGACTCCTCAGGACGTTCTTTAAATTGTCCCTTGGTTAAATTTCGAATACCAATAGGTCCACCATGATTAGATGAAAGCGCTAGATAAGGAAGTGTTTGCACTGCTGATAAATCAATGTGCTTTGACATAAGTTTAACAGAGTCATGTTGACCATCATTTGGAATGAATTTTGCTGAAACATTAGTTTGAAAACGTTTAATTTGACTATCATTAATTAATCCTCGAACACGACCTTGATCATAATTTACAATCATCATTAAAGGCGTGGTATGATTAACCCATTGTTTTACAGAAAGTTGCTCAAAATCTTTTATCTGACCTGCAATGGGTGAGCGTAGTACTAACTTACTTTGGCTTGTTTTTAATCCAAGTAATTCCGTCTGCAACGAAACTAACTGTTGTGACAAAGTTAAATATTTATCTAAATTACCAGCGCTTTGACTTAAAGTTCCAATTTCTCTTTTTGCTAGGATAATTTTTCTTGTAGTCGTAACGATTTCTTCTTCAAGTTTTGAAGAATGGAGTTGAATCAGGATTTGTCCTTTTTTGACTATTTCATTTTTTTTAACAAATATCTTTTCAATACGACCATCGTAGGGTGAAAAAATTTTAGTATAGTTTTCAACTTCATAAACGGCTGGAATCTTTAATGAGGATTTCCATGGAAAAATAAGTAAAAATAAACCCAAGCCTAAAAAGATCATGGTTCTTAAAACTTTTTGATTAAACTGAATCATTTTTCTAATTGACCACCACTGTTTCACTTCAGTTATAATCGGTTTTAAAATAAACCAATAAATCTCGATAATAAATAACAAGATCCCTAGAAGCTTAAAGGCAAAATGATAAACTAAAAATGCGATCCCTAAAAATAAGAAGAAACGATACGTCCAAGTAAAGAATGCAAAAATAATAAGAGCATTGCGTCTTGCAGGATTTAAAATTTCAGGTGCAGGGACATTTAATCCAAATAAAAATTCTCTTAGCCACCATTTGGCAAGAGCAAAAGAACGTGGATGTAAATTTTCAACTTTTAACCAGTCTGAAAAAATATAATACCCATCAAAACGCATGAACGGACTAACGTTGATGGTAATGGAAGAAATTAAACTTGTAGTCGCTAAAAAATAAGCCGCACTCTTCAAGACACCTTCAGGTAAAACAGCCCATAAAAAAATAGAAAGAATAGCAATATGAAACTCGGTTAAAATTCCTGCAAAATTAATAAATAATCTTTCACGGTGATCTCGAAGTCTCCATGCATCAGAAGTATCGGTATAAAGAAATGGAAACATCACTAAAAAGGCAATTCCAATCGATGGAACTTGGCAACCATAATGTTTAGCAACATAAGCGTGTCCCAACTCGTGTAACGATTTAATAAAGACTAAAGTGATAAGGTAGTAAAAAAAACCTTCGGTAGAAAAGAAATAAGTAAAGGTTGTTAAAAATTGTTCAAATTGATTCATAACCACCATCAACCCAATTAAACCCAAAATATAAGTAATATATCTAAACTTTTTTGAAGCGAAAAATTTTACATATTTTAATGTTCGGTCTAACCAAGCATCTGGTTTAAATAATGGGAATTTAAAAAAAAGATAATGATGGATCACATACATCCACCACGACTGCTTAGTTGTAAGTTTTTGCTGCATTAAATTCATCACCCCTTTATCACCGGGTTGAATGATTAAATTATTAGATTGTAAAAAACCGATAAATTGAACAATTTCATCTTTAGAAACATCCAAACCTTCTTGTTTGATTTTTTTTTCAAAGTTAACAATATCCTGTCCAGCGACCCAATGTTTAATGAGTTTAAATGCTGTTAAACCTAAGGTGAAATATTTATTTCTTAATGCATCATAAATTAACCACGCAGGTGATCCATCTTCTCGACTATTTGTTCTTAAAATTTCCAAATCATCTCTTAGAGCTGGAACAATCATATGCCGATAAATTGACGAACAAAGGTAATCGGTCTTCTTAAAACGTAATAGGCAAAAATACTATATGAACCGTAAACCGTTGCCGTTCCTCTTAAACCAATTCGAGGAGGTTTTTTTCCCTCATAGTTTCCTATAATTCGGTATGACAAAATATCTTGTGGGGACAGAGATGGCGAATAGGACGCTCGAACTAATTCTCCGCTTAATGATGAAATAGGACTTATATCTAAAAATACTTTAATCGAACTTTTTTCTTTAATAACCAGAGAGTCTTTGACGGGTAACCAAACTAAAAATTCAACTTCTTTTGGATTGGCAATGGTAATAATTTTTTCTCCAACATCCACTGGTCTTCCTTGCCATTCATTTTTACGATCAACAATCGCTACCCCATCCTTTTCCGCATAAATATTTGCATTTTGCAATTTCTCTTGTGCAAATTTTAACTCAATCTTTTTTAAATCAACTTGTGCAGATAGCTCATTCAATCTTGCTTTTTCTTCATTATTTGTGAAAGAAAATTGACGGCTTCGAAGCAACTCTTTTTCTGCAATTTTTAAAGCTTGTAACGCAACATTATAACCACTTTTTAAGTCTTCATCCTCTAGTCGAATAAGCAAATCTCCCTTTTTGACCTGACTATTGTTATTCACAATAATTCGCTCCACCACTCCATTAATTGGAGCTGTGACCACAAAAGGATTTTTAGGAATAACTTCAACAGGGGCTGTACTTTTTAATTGGACAGGAAACAGACAGATTACAAGTGCAATAATGAGCGTTCTTTTTGATTTTTTTCCTCTAAATTTTTCGTCAAAATATTTTTTAAAGGAAAAGGTTTTTAAAAAGGAATTATAACAATGGCCATAAATTTTAGACAAATGATTTAATAGCTCTGTTTCGTTTTCTTGAAATGAAGATGCTTTTGAAAGCACAAGATAGCCTTGCAACCCATGCTGTGGAGATATCAAAGGAATACAACAAAGATGTCGAGGTAAATTCTTTGGTCGTTCTAATTTCATCTCTTGGCTGACTTGATCTAAATCAAACGGGGTAATATCCTTTTCGCTTCCTTTTAATTTAATAAGCTTTTCTATAAAAGTTACCGTGGGTGCCGTTCGATCAACTGTAGCAATATCTGAAATTGATTGAACTTGGAATTGATCGGTGATGGATCGGTTTAATAAAAAACAATTTACATATTCGACAACTTTTCTTGTTTCATTGGTAATAATAAAATTTAACTCATCATGATTTCTTGACTCTCGAGCTTTTTTTTCAAGATCAATTAATCTTGTAATTTTAATATTGGCGTTTTCCATTAAAACGAAACAACTCCACTCATACCGGCAATTAAGCTTTCATACTTTTGGTTAAAACGCGCTTTGAGGGCAATGGTTTGACTGACCGCATCTACTGTAGCGCCAAGGCTGATAACTTTTGCGTCTAAAATTTGTGCCGTTTCATCAATTTTAATTTTAATCGGATAATCCTTTTTTAACCAACTTAACCAATGACTAGGAACCACAATTTCAGCTTCTAATAAACCATCACCGACGATATCCATTAAAGGTTGTCGTTCTTCAATTCGTGCAAAAACATTAGTGTGAACTTGCATGACTTTACCATCATATGGAGCTAAAATTTTACAACGATCAACATTCAGTTGTGCAATTTTAAATTCTGCCTCAGCTTTTTTTACATTGGATACCGTTAATTTATATTGAAGTTCACCAATGGATCTTAGATTAAACAACTCTTTATCATTTTGAAGTTGAATATTTGCACTATCCAAATTGGATTGCATCACATCTCTTTGCGATTCAAATAATTTACAATCAAAATTTAATAACACTTCTCCTTTTTTAAAAGACTCCCCCATTTGATAGTGAATTTTGTCAACTCTTGCTGATATTTCACTTGCGATTTGAACTTTTTCAGTAGCCACCACTAACGCACGTGCTTCTTTTTTTTCATTTGCAAAAGAATAAGTGGACAGCAAAATAGTGATCCAAAAAATTAAAGATTTCATTAAAAAGAATTATATTCTTTTTATTAGATTATCGCCATAGTCATCCCAGTCAGCATTTTGCATAGCAATTTGATCTTTAAAGGATGTAAAATGTTGATCAGGAAGTTCGGCATTTTTATTATTTGGATTAGTTTCTTTAACAATTTTAATCTCTAAATCTTTAACGGTAATTTCACCATTATTATTAATAATCATTTTTAGTTTTAATTCTTTTTGACCATCAGGAGGCAAAATAATCATCGTTCCCGTCTCTGGATCAAATTTAGCCCAAGCAGGTAAATCTTTTCCATCACTTAAAACAATTTTAATATCATTAAAGTTTCCAAGGAATTCCTTAGTAATTGTAAACTCAACTTTTCCAGACTTCATCATCTGTGTTTGATTTAATTTTTCGACAGAGTCGATTGAACTAATGATATCATTAATATTTAAGTCATTAATTGAAATATCAGATGAATTGGAATTTAAAATATTAGTTGCAACTTTATCAATTTGTTTTGTTACTTTATCTTGTTGAATTAAATTCGCTTGTCCACTTTCATTAACAATAATGCTTGTGGATTGATCAGGTGCTTTTTTTGCAATTTTTTCTGCTCGTTTAAATAGCGTTTTATCTTTTGCAAGTTGCTGTGGATCAATTTTAACTTTAATTTCTCGTTGATCGTTATTGGTATCAGTAGCAACCACAACAAACTCTATATTGTTTACGTCTTTAGGAACAACAGTTGTCACTTTACCGTTTCGAGGATTAACTTTAATCCAATCTGGCAACTTTGATCCGTCAGGCATTTTACCTTCGTATCGAACTACTTCAT
>Ga0255784_10000907_pt1 | contig 24342 bp, 33 predicted proteins | sample 101ome_14_FD_179982 | JGI IMG/M metagenome (GOLD analysis project Ga0255784, IMG submission 179982) | Coastal salt marsh microbial communities from the Groves Creek Marsh, Skidaway Island, Georgia - 101403AT metaG (version 2) | ecosystem: Environmental > Aquatic > Marine > Intertidal zone >...
CGATGCCAAGAATCTTGGTTCTGTAAACAATTTTGCAACATCATCGATATCTGTATCACCAATAGCCTTTTCAATAACCTTTTGTTCAAACTCACTAACGTTTAATTTACTCATCAAGAATTCTGTAAGTTTCTTTTTTACAGTTTCCATAAATTGGGGACCATCGTCTTGGAACATCTGATTCAATACCGCAATTAAGTTTTCGTTGATAAGTTCAACATCAAACTTTTGAGTTTTCATGTATTTTACCTCAGATACTAATTTTGGGAACGTATCACTATTCAATAGTCGTGTATTGATAATTGAAGATTCAGAAATCTTTCTGTTTCTATTTTCTTCTATTTCCTGTAAATGTTTCTTAAGATTTTTCATTCTTCATTTGTTTTTTAATCATCTTTGGTGTATCAATTTTCAACTCTTCTTCAGGTCTTAACTGCCTTTGTTCTTTGGGTTCTGTTGTCATACCAGGTCTTGGTGTTGGTGATGGTGTTGAAGTATTTTCCACAGGATTTTGTGCTAATCTTTTGTCATAATTGTTTCTTGCAGTAACTTCTGCTTTACCTCCTTTGATGAATTCAATATCATCTTCCCTCGAACCGTTAATATAATTGATGTATATTGTATTATAATTTACACCAACCCCCTGTTCATGTAATATTTTTTCCAACCCTACAGACTCCATTAGTTTTGCATCTAACTCAAGTGGAGACTTATACATAATTTTGAATGGGTCCATTCTCTTATCATTGATGAGATATAAAACCGTATTTAGAACCACCGTATCATCAATAACTTTTTCCTCGATATTCATCACTCCACCATACTTGGATATCAGAGCGCTAAAACAATCATTAATAATACTTTCTTTATCTCTAGTTGTTAACTTATTCCCCTCAATTAAATTTCTCTCACTTTCGCCGTCGTATACCATAAATTTCTCAAACATGGCCAACATACGGTTTTCATATTCTTCTTTTTTTCTTTGTTCCTTTGCACGTGCCGCTCGTGTTGCTCGTGTAGTTCCCCCACCAGTTTCTGAACTACCAGTTTCTGAACCACCAGTTTCTGAACCACCAGTTTCTGAACCACCAGTTTCTGAACCACCAGTTTCTGAACTTCTAGTTGGTTCCTTTTTCTCAATTTGTTCTAAAATTACAGCTAAACCTTTATGTTTGTAATTTTCGAATAGTCCTTCATCATTATAAATGGTTTTCTGACCACCAAGACTTTGCTTTAAATCATATAAAATATATGGTCCTGATTTTTTGTCGGAACCTGTAGGTTCTAATAACCACCATACATTAGGGTTCATTTCCAATAACTCAGTCGTTTTGTCTTGGTAATCTGGTATATCATTATAATCAATATTTTGACTTAATATGTTTTTAGACTCTACCACTAACCAGTCTATACCGTCAGGTTCACCATTTTCATCATTTTGAAAATGCCATATGATACCATCGTCAGTTGTTAATTTGTTAATATTTTCTTCTGACCCAATACTTTGAGCTAATGACAACGGAATATCATATTTAGTGTTTTCCTCTTCGGACTTCTCCAATCCCGCTAGCGAATCAAAAAATTTATCAGTCCATGTGTCCTGAGCTCTAGAAATAGTGTTCAGATATCCACTTAATTCCTCCTCACTCATATTTGGAGACGCCTTGTATAGTTCTTCTAATTTTTTCAACTCTTCGTCAAAATTTGCAAATGAACCAGGTGGAAGTTCATCAAACCATCGATAAAAATGGTAATAATTAGCCCATGGAACTCCATAGTTATACAGTTCAAGTGAATTTTTAAGTTGATTGTATGCAAAATCCTGTACGTTGCCCCAGTCAGGATAGTCAGTATAATCATACACATGAATACCTAATCCTTTTGCCCAACTATACTCTGGATTATCCCAATCAATAAATTGTCTCATTCCTAAATCCAGCATAGTTTCCATAAGTGCTAACATAAAAGCATTACCAATAAATCTAGCAATTGCATCTGCAACAAGCGCCTTACCAAATCTTGACACTTTTGCACCGGTACTAGTTCCTCTACTAATGTATTCTCTGGCTAACTTATGATTACTAGGGCTTAAAGTACCCATAGTTTGATTTAGAAGTCTTTTCGGCGCGGAAAATGACGTTTTAAGGTATTTAGCAGAACCTTTTGACCTTCCAAACAACCATTTTATCATGTCCGTGTAAGTCCGTCCTCTTTCTATAGTAATTTCTCTTACTAATGTTAACCATTCAGTAGTAGGAAAAAGAGTTCTTAGAGTTAGGACTTCTTCAGGTGATAAATTCTTTATTCTTTCTAATGTTTTTTTCTTTGCTAAATACTCTCCCGAAGGTTCACCTTTCTTTGGTGGTTTTAAAGCGTCCACTTCTTCTTGTACTAGAGATTTCCAATTGTTAATGGTTTCAATCCTGTCCTCCCCTCTAATTAGTTTGAATTCGGTTTCAATTTCTTTGTCAATTTTAGCAATCTCTTCTTTAAGTTTGATTTTATCGTTAACATCACCAGATTTATTTTTTATCATAGTAGTTAATTCGTCTTGCTTCTTGGCTGACATATCAAAAAGGCCTTGTAATCTCTTATTTCTTGTGTTTTTAACCTCCCAATATGACCTTATAATACGCCATCCCTCCCAATTTGGTAATAACACATCTTTGACTTTATCTTGCCATTTTGGATTTACTGCCGGTTCATTTGGTATTTCAGAAAACGGGTTCTCATCACCTTGTTTTGCGGCCGCTTCTGCAGCGTCATCAGCCTGTTTTGCACCTGCATCTGCGGCGTCATCAGCCTGTTTTGCACCTGCCTCTGCAGCATCATCAGCCTGTTTTGCACCTGCCTCTGCAGCATCATCAGCACTTCTCGTTACCGATGTTGGTATATCGTCTACCTCAAAAGGTTTTAGTGGTGTTTCTAAATCTCTATTAGGATTAGGTATGTCCAATTCCGCCCTTATTTCATCAATTTCAAGTCTGAGTCTTTCTTCAAAAGCCGCCTTTTCTTTTGCAGTCAAATTTTTCTGAGCATCAAAATATGGTTGATAATCTTGAATTATTTCATCATTTGTTTTACCATTTCTCACCCTTGGCCTTACTGTTGCATCAACGTTTGTAGTGACTTCTGGATTATCAAAGATATCATCCACGACTTTTTTAAGTGAGTCATCATCAAGTGCAAATCTTCTTAATTGGTTGTATAACTCAGGTTTATTTACCCTACTCCAATTAATTAAGTCATCTGCAGCTTTTAACTTATCTGCCTCACTAGTGGCTTCTTTTCTGAAAACAGTTAAAACACTTTCAGGAATATCATCGACCATCTTAGTTCCTGTGGTCAATAGATTATCAATTAAACTTAATAGCTTAACCTGTTCATTGAGTATATTTGAATTAAGACCCATAATTTCTTGAGTCCTTTTTATTTCATTAAGTATATTTTTATTCTTCATTTTTACTACTGGTTTTTTCTTTGTATAGGTCATACAATTTTGTCATAGTTTCTTTTCCAACAACACCATCAAGTCCATCTAAATCATGGTCGAACTGGAAATCAACAATAGCTTCTACAGTCTTATCTCCATAGTCACCATCCACACCATCTTTATTTTTACCACTATCTCCTAAGTCATACCCTAAAGTGACTAACATAGTTTGTATTTGTCTCACAACTTTTCCTTTTTGTCCTTGACGAATAGTCTGTTTACCACTCAAAATTGTATTGGGAGTAACAGGTTGAGAACTTTTAATCCTTTTAATTACTTTTTCACTATCTAAGTCTTCACTTGATGGTATGGTTTGTGAAAACAAATCTAATCCAATTTCAGATAAATCCTCTGTTCTGAGGGTAGTACCAATTTCTTGTAATACAGGATTATCTTCAATCGTCTTATCAGTAATAGTTCCAGATATCATATCAGCTATCTTTGCTTGTTCTGATTTATTAGGAGTTCCATCTTCATTAAATAAACGCCACCAAAGGTCATTCCATAATTTTTTTACAAACTCTGGTGAAAAATCATAGGCTTTACCGTAAAGTGAATCTAACAATATACCTAAATCACTCTCATTTCTAATATTTCTAGCCACAGAATCCTCAACCGTCGCCAATCTCCATACTATATCAACACCGATTGCTGTACCACCAAGTTGAAGTGTCATAATACCAAGAGCTCTAACCATAGGTAAAGTCATTGCCAATCCTTGTTCTAATGTTATTGTATAAAGAGAACTTTTAATTTGTGTTACCATTCTTTGGATAACTTCTTTTGTGATTTTAGGTGTTTGTTTAGCACCAACCTCCATTATCATTTCGGCAACTTCTGCTTCAACTTTTGATGCCGTTTTTCCCGATATTTTTTTATCTAAAGCCACTAAAGCCTCTTTACCTCCATCCATAACTTCATCATATAACGCCTTAGCCTCATCACTATACTTTGATAATTTTGCAAGGTTTTTACCTTGTTTAAATATATCAACTAATACACCACCAGGTATAAATTGTAATGCTAACATTAAGGTGCCTCCGAAAGTGTCTCCTCTAGCAATACGAATGACACCGTCTGCGGTACCTATCGTGGTACCAGCAGCAATCATTCCCCAACCGAGAGGTGCTAATGGAGTGAAACTTAAAATTCCACCTACAATTGTCAAACCTATTTCTGCCCATCCAGCGATGTCACTATCCCATTTTTCTAAAACATATTCACCAAAAGGTGTTACCACATCATCCATCCATTGCTGCGCACCTTCTGGTGTTGAGAATTGCTGTCTCTGATATACATCAGCAAACGCAGTTTGTTCATTCAGCGTCAAAGACCTGTCATAAGATATCAAAGAATTAATCTTTTTTAATTCTTCGTTAAGTATAATATCGTTATTTCTCATCATCGGATTTATTAATAAATATGTTTTATTTTGTATTTACCAAACGGGATTTCCTTTACCTCGTGTTAATCCTGACTCCCACTTAGAAGTCGTATCTATTGAATTAGCTTTACCTCTTGTTAACCCTGTTTCCCATGTGTCCATTGCTGGACCTGATGGGGCGGGTTCACCACCATCTTCTTGTTCACCCATTTCTTCTTTTTTGTCACCATAAATTTCAGAGTTATTTAACCCAAACTTTTTAACCATCTCACCGGCAACTGAATTGGCCTCATCTTCGATAGGTCCACCAACATTAGAGTGTTTACCTTCAAGGTCACCATCTTCATTTTGTTTGTGGTGCACTAACTCATGAGCAATTGAACGAAGTATATCCACCAAAGCCCTTCCAGAGGCAAAAACTCTGATTTCTGAATTCTCTATCTTCTTGTCTTCTCCATCTTCGTATTTGTATGCCGCCGTTGTATCTATACCGTCTTTATCGTTTTGAAGTTTTATTTCAATGTCATTATCAATTTTAAGTTCCTTTTGTACAAATTTTACAAAGTCATCAATAATCTTTTTTTCTGAAGAATCAAATTGTGCCTCTCCTTCATTAATAAGACCCATAATCTCTTTAATACGTGAAATATCTTCATTTAACAATCCCATAAGGAAACATTTCTATATAAATAGTTTGGTTCGAAAGAAAATTAATATTATATTTGCAAGACATAAATGTTTAAACTATGAAAAAATTTATAATACTTTTATTTCCAATCCTATCATTACTAAGTTGTGAAAAGTCATATCCTACCTATCACGACTTAAACGGAGAATATGTGATTGACCAAGTAATTGTTATTTGGGAAAATTCACTAACCAATGAAAGTGGTAATGACATCATCCTCTCAGGTGGATTTACCACAGTTAACCCCGTCACCCCATTAGACTCATTTGAAGTGGGCATCACCCGTTTTAAGATTACAGACGCCAATAGGACATTTATGTGGGGTAAACGACTGACAGACGCTGGTAACCCTTGGATGTATTCCACCGAATGTGTGTTACGAAGTGACTTTATCTCAGGAGAGTGGGACAACTTAACTATATTCTTTAAACTTGATGAGTCCAACACCTCAAGGGTATTTGAGGTCTCAACTGTGGGTGTGGATGATTTCTTGGGAACGATACATCAAGACGTAAACGGAACACGTTATGACATTACCTACTCATTCCGAGAAATAGGTCCATAAAAAAAGGAGGGTTTTCCCTCCTTTTATTTTTTTAACATCTCTTGGATGGTCTCAATATTTTTAATGAATTTCTCAGGATTATCCTTCGCCCATCTCTTGACCGACTCAGGGAGTTGGGATTTCTCCAGTTCCTCCATCATCACTATTTTCATTGTCTTCTCTTGACTCTCAGACTCTACCATCACATCTCCGAATGACTGATACAACTGTCTTTTCAATGATGGTACCTGACTTTCAAACGAAATCTTATAATCGTTCTCGTCAGCCCATTTAGCCAATTGTTTGGTGTCCAAAAATGAGCCTTTTCTAAATGGGAAAGAGTTTAGAAGTTTTTCAGGTTTACTTCTCATCCCAAAAATCTTCATAGATGGACTAATAACCACAACGATATCCTGACTGTCCAAACCGAACATACGTGGTTTGGTAAGTCTAATTCTACCTAAAAGTTTTGCTATCAGTTCGTTTATGTTGTCCATACTAATAAATATCATCAAAGGTATTCTGCGTCCGGCAAATTTCCTTCAACAATATAATATTCATTTAAGAATTCCATTAAGTCATCCTCATCCATGTAATCTTCATTTTCATCATCATAATCCCACTCCTCTTCATCGAACTCATCATAGAATCCGTCAAAGGAGATTGAATCATCATATCCATAGTCCTTCAGCGTTTCATACTCTATGGTATCTGTTCTTACCATATCGGGGTCATCACCCATGCATCTGAACTCAACGCGGATTACATTCGCGTCTCTATTAATAAAATGTGATACTATTTCTATTACTTCCATTGTTTCTTTTGCAATTAAGCATTATTCTTTATATAAAATATAACGAAAATGAACAAAAATCAGGTAATCATAGAAGACTACGATATTTTTGATACTGAATTATCAGTGTATTTCTCAGTAAATCAAGAGTTGGAAGTTAGAGAAGGTAAGATAGATATTGACAAATTTGATGAATGGTTGGAAGGGGCTGGATTGTATGAAATGTCAGCAGATTGTTGGGATTATGGTTCAGAATCTCATTACACCGAAGATTGGACCATCGGTTTTGATGAATACCTATCCAACTATATTTGCACAGACGATGTAAGAGATTTTATCTGTGACTATTACGAAAATAACCCATTGCCAGAATTTGCTGAAGTATGAAAATAATGTCCACCACATTAGATAATGTGTATCTAATTGAAGAACCAATACATAAGGATAATAGAGGTCAATTTATGGAAACATGGAATGAGATGACTTACGCCGCCAAGAACCTCATCAACGACTTACCCGCAGAATGGGCTGTTAAGGACGATGGTACAATGTATTCCACCTACTTCGTTCAGGATAACCTCTCAATCTCACATAAAGGAGTTTTCAGAGGACTTCACTACCAAACTGACATCCATGGTCAGGCAAAGTTAGTAAGAGTCTTAAAAGGGGCAGTTATTGATTTTGTAGTAGACCTTAGAGAGATGTCAGACACCTATGGGAAGTTTGAATATTTTGAATTGAATGACCGAAACAATCTGTCATTATTTGTTCCACCATATTTTGCACATGGATTCTTATCCTTGCAAGATGACACAATATTTACATATAAATGTGGAAACTACTACAATAAAAATGCTGAAGGGAGTGTTGTTTACTCAGACCCGATTATCAGACACGTAGAAGATAACAACAGAACCATAAAAGATATAATTGATTTTTATTACCCTTGTGAAAGTGAAGATGATTTAATACTTTCGTATAAGGATAAACACGCACCGAAATTCTTAAAACGTAAATACTGATGGAAATTATCAAAAACATGGAAGCCTTAGATAAGGCAAGAGACATTATTCATTCTTGTGAGACTTACAAACAATTGGATACCGCTCAAAGATTTTGTGAGTTATATTACGATATGTTTGAAGACCGAGTAAATTATGAAAGGTTGATTAGAGACATCACCATTCGTAGAGCCGAACTCACTTTTGAATAATAAAAAACCCCTCTAAGTGAGGGGTTTATTTTTTATTGTGCTACTTTACTACATCCACTTTGGATACAAGCTTTTTCAAAATCACTAAGTGGTTTTTGACCAGGTCCTGGCATTCTGTTGATATAGTCAGGACAATCTCCACATTTCTTATTTCCACCTTTCTTATTTCCACCTTTTTTAGGTCCACCTTCTCTCATACATTTGAAGAAAGTGTCCGAGAAACAAGTCGCATAATTACTTCCTTTACATCCATTAATTGCCTTATACAAACACTTATTGATAGTATCACAGTCGTCCATACTTGAGTTACCACCATCGATTAGTGTCCACCAATCTTCTCTGTTTTCTTTATTATTGTCTTTTGGTTTTTCGTTACAATCACATTTAGGTAATTCTATACATCCACCTACTGAGCTTGCTGCTTGACTACCTAACGCTGTGAGAGTTTTGTAACCAACAGACCCATCTTGAGTTAAACCCGCAGCTTTTTGAAATTCTTTTACGGCTTTGGCAGTTTCTTTTCTGAACTTACCATCACACATTTGCATGTCATCTTTACATCCTTTATTGATACCACCACCTTCTTTTTCAACATTGAATCCACATTTAGCTAATGCGTTTTGAATCAGTTGAACTACACTTCCGTTTGCACCAAATTTAGCTTGTTTTCTCTTACAAAGAATATCACAAAGGTCATCACCTTCTTGAATGTTTGGTAGGACAGCTTCAGTTATAACAGACTTCAAACTTTCCTGAATGATTCTTTCTTCTAACCTTTTGTTAGCTTCTTGAATATGTCTTATTTTACTGTAACTCTTTCTCATGACTTAATTAAATTTTTTGAATCTATTAAAGTTCTCTAATATTTGTTCTCGTTGTGCTTTGAATGCTTCGTGTAAGTCTTCGTCAATCTCTTCATACATTCCACACTCACATATTGATTCTGATAAACCACATTGTTCACACATGGATTCAGTCTCTTCTTCATTAACATCAGAATTAGTTTTACTCCACATGTCTTCAAAGTGTTGTCTAGCTCCTTTGATTGTGTTAGAATTAATAGATGGATTAAGTTCTAAGAAATCTAGCCATGCTCTTTCTTTTTCACTTATATTCTCTTCAATCATTCCTTCATTCAAAGATTCTGACCATTGTTTGAAAATGTTAATTTTATCCTGTAATTCATTTCTTTTGATTGAACCTGCAAGTTTTTCCTTTAATTCATCATTACCAACAACACTAATTTCAATTTTGTTTTCGTCAGCCTGATTTTGTCTAAAAGTTACCGTTACATTATCTTTTTTATACATAACTGCAGTTTCTTCACGATTGCTCACTCCTTTGTTTGGTCTTTTCCAACCTCTAACATCAGGAAATACAATGTCTTCTGAGAATTTGATACCAGCCTGTTCTTTAATCTCATGGTCGTGACCTTCACATTCACAATCTTCAACAGGACTACCACATGAAGGACAAGTTTCACCTTCACCCATAACAAGTTCACCACCTAAAGGGCCTTGTGAATCAAAGTTATATGCCGGTTTAACTGCCGATACATCCCCATCAGGAGCCATAATAGCAATCTGTTCTTCAACGTTCTCGTGGATATGGTTGTTATATTCTTGAACTTCACCATTACCCCTAACTTGAAGACCTTTTTTATCTTGTGCCAAATCTTCAACCGTCAATGGTGTTTGATTTGAAGGGACATTCCCTGTGGCATAACCATCATAGAAACTTCTATGTGTATTGAGGATTTGTGCTCTTTCCTCGTCTGATATAATTGAATAACCTCTCATAATTAAAGTTTTATTATAAATAGTGTTTGATTACCAAATATCTTTTTACTACTTTTATAAAAAAACAACTATGGTAGTCACAGAAGAGTTAATTCATGAATATGCAGAAGGTGCCATCCTTCTTGACGGCTTAGAAGAAGCCATCATCGGTATCGTTGAAGAGTTCGGTGCCGGTCCCCGTATCTTATACTCAACAAAGAAAATCGTATCCATCCTACAGGAAAGTGGAATGATGGATGAAGGTGAGGCATTAGAGTATTTCTACTACAATATTGTGGGTGGATTTTTCGGTAACCAAAATCCAGTTTTCTTGTCCGACCATTTGGATTATTAAAAACTTCTCCATATCTTTGTTTCACAATAAAAGATAAGAGTTATGCCATACATCAATCCAAACGACATCACAACACAATACAAAGAAATCAAAAAGCTCGGTCAACTCATCCGTTCACAACGTTTCAATGTAAAAAAACGTGAAGGTTATACCGATTTGGATTTCCGCATCACTTACATCAAAAGTTCTGAATACTACAACGATGTGGAGGTCAACATCAAAGTATCAGGTAATCTATACCGTTGGGGATATTGGCAAGGCCAATCTAAACAGGGTCGTCCCATTCACACAATGACAAACTACACTCGTCGTCGTAACGATGACATTCGTTCAGCGGTAAGAAACGAGATTAAGGACTTCTTCAAACTATTGGGTGTCCCTGGATGGAAAATTGAAATTAAAAAGATTATAGTTGCAGAATCTATCTAAGCCGATTTCTGCATAATGAACGATTGCATGGCTTGACGAGCCAATCCTCTCATCATCTTATTGAGGTTGTCGAGGGTTGGCTCTTCACCTTTTTTCTCCAACACATCAATTGCAATTCTAATCATTGCGTCTTTGGCTAAATCAGCAGCTTCATACAAGTCTTCATACTTAGACTCATCGTATTGGTCATATTCGTTGTATTCAATATATCTTCTTAGGTAATCAGAACCAGAGTATACAAAGTTTGTAGATTCCAACATGTTCATAACACCTGATTGTCTCAATTTTTCAAAGAAGTCAAAAAGATATTTGTTTTCTTTACCCAAAACGTCAACAACTTTTTGCCAATCAGACCAGTGGTAATTATTAGATTCGGTCATCTCCTTCTCTTTAATTGTTGTTACCACTTCAGGATATACAGAACCAACGTTCTCTTCATCTTTACCCTCGTAGTCCACCACTTTAAGTAAGTGTCTGAAAGCATTTAGAATACCCGCTCTCTTATCATTAGTATCTACCACCGTCCATGGTTTGGCCTCTCTGGTTTGTTTCATCACACGGTTTTTGTATTCCGTATAATCGTCCCACTTATCAATAGACTTCTCATCGTTCGGTGAGAACTTCCAATATTTCAGTGGAGATGCCTTTCTCAACTCAAATCTCTTCTTCTGAGTTTCAGGTGTGATACTTAACCAGAACTTCACCAACTCAATACCTCTGTCAATCAACGATTGTTCAAAATCATTAACGTTTTCCATGAAGTCCAAATATTCCTCCTCTGAAGAATAACCCATCACAGGTTCAACAATACCTCTGTTATACCAACTTCTATCAAAGAAGTTAATCTTCCCTGGTTCAATGTGTTTCTCATAACGACCAAACCAATCTTTTCGGTCTTCTTCAGTTGGTACACCTAAGGCAATTACATTATAATATTTAGGGTCCAAGTATTCTGTCATCTTTTTAATGGTACTACCTTTACCTGCAGAGTCTCTACCTTCAAATACAACGGCAATTGCTTTACCCGTTTTCTTAACATCTTCCTGTAGTTTCAGAAGTTCAACCTGTAGGGGTAGTAATTCCTTTTTGAATTGTTTTCTACCTATTTGCGATTTCTCTGGCTCAACTCCTCCATATAAGAACTCATCTTCAACATCGTAGTCATCATTAGGGTCTGAATCTTTTCTATTTGATAAGGAATCAACGTATTTTGAGATATAATCTTTGACATTTTTATCTTTGTCCCCACCTTTGAACAGTTTTCGGTCTAAGTTTCTTAAAAACAAATCTGTAATATCTTCATCCGTCAACTCATCCAATAAACTATTGAGTAGTTCAATATTTACATCACTATCAATTAATTTATCAGTCAAATCATCTTTAGTTTGCTCAGTTAAAGATTGTATATAGTTTTGAACTTCAGGTCTATCACCATATAAATCCAAGACTCTTTTAACAAATCTATCAGGATTTTTTCTGATGTATTGTACCAAAAATGGATTTAAGTTTGAACCTCTATCACCGAATAGATTCATAATTTCAACATCTCTTGAAGTATCACCTTCTTTACCCTTTTTACTTAGTTTGGCTTTGGTTGAATAAAGTTGTTTTTGTTTTGTGTTAGATAACTCTTTTAATTTATCTAAAATATCTTTGCGATTTCCAACGTCAATACGTCCACTTTCAATTGCACGTATATCACCAATAATCGCTTGGTTGATGAAATCTAATTTATTTTCTTTATTGATTGGTTTAACACCTTTTAATAGTTCAACAAAATAATCAATTTCATCACCATCTTTGACAATTCGTCTGACTCTACCAATCACATCACCTGATTTGTTTTTGATTGACAATGCAACACTATTATGACTCAAATCGTAAATTGAACGACCTCTTTTGGTCGTGTCAGTACGCCTTCTTTCAGTTCTCGTGTATTGAGGGAATTGTACCAGTAATTTACTTGACGGTACCCCTCCCAAATTTTTAACATAAAGTCTTCCTTGAGAATTAACCGAAAAATTATCAACATCGGACATAATATGATTAATAATGTCACTTTTTTTGTATTGATATATGATAATTTCATTCAAGTTTCCTTCAGTCGCAAATAAAAACCAATCAATAGTATCAAACGAATCATCAGAAGTATAAATTTTTTCTACGGTATCTCTTACACCTTCTTTATCAAAGTGAAGGTATAGTCTATTCAAAATTTGATTAATCGCCGGTGAAGTAAACTTCAAACCCGTACCAGTAGATTTTACACTTGGTAAATCACGAATTAAAGATTTTATCAATGTAGCATCTTCACTTTTAACATGTTTCTGAACCGCCTTTGTGATACCCCCTACCGCTTGTGAACCTTCAGGATTGAATGATTTATTGAACTTTACGGAAACATTTTCACCCTCAGAAGGACCCGTAATAATCTTCACATCTGTTTTATCCGCATTACCCTGATTCTCATTACCCTCAACATTTCCTCCAAATATACCAGCAATCAATCCTTCAAATGTCTTACCACGAGTACCAGCAGAGTCGTAGTTAATGATTACGTCATCATACCACTGTATAAAACGCTGTTGTGTTTCAGGCTTTGTTTTTTTTAGTTTTTCTGTTTTTTCAACACCTGGTAACTTGTAAACACCCGACTCACCTAATGGTTGTGGCCATGTATCAATCAAACCTTCATCATAATAAGTTGATAAGGCTTGTTTCATTGCTGCTGACGTGCCCTGAGCAGTTGCGTTGAAAGGGGAACTTCTACCGATGGACTTCCCGTATTGTTTTTCCAACTCATCATCTTCCTGTTCTTGGATAGGTTCTTTCACTTCAGAATCTATCATCCATAAATCCTCAGAGGAAATAATAGAAAGTGAACGACCATTTTCCCAATCCACAGAGATTAGTTGTTCTCCTTTTTCAATTGGGTCTTCTGTGACTCTGGTTACCACACCCTTTGTTCCTGGTGTCATACCTTGTTCATCTTTCATATAGACCAATACAATCTTATCCCCCTCTTTAAGTTCAGGATTCATCATAATCACTTTCTTTTTGTATAAATACCCTTAAGAATATATTTATTCTAAAAAGAGTATAAATGCAATACATTCTAACTGAAGAACAACACCAACTTATTTTGACTGAAGGTTTTAAGGACGCCGTAGAGGATAGACTTAAAAAGGCGTATGACTTTACAAAAGATGTAATCAATAAAGCTGGTCAACAGTATGGATTGAGTTTCAGATTCTTATTGACTTATGGTGCAGGTATCGGTTCAATCATGCCAGCAATTACAGAATACCTTAATGGTCAATACCCTAACTTAGACGAGTCACAGATTGCGGGTTTAGCTATTTCCGCAATATCGTTAGTATTCTTCAACGCTAAAGATTATGTAAAAATTTACAAATCAATGAAGAATGACGGTCTTATAGAAGAATTGGGTGATGCAGTTTCTTTCACTGAAAAACTGAAAGACCGTGTGTCAAGAATCTTAGATGTATTGGGTATGTCTCTTTATCAAGGTTTGGATATTATCTCTTACTCATTCTTATTACCAATCCTACCAGCTCTTATTCAGATGTTACAGGACCCTGAAATGGATATGATGGCATTAAAAGGATTGTTGAACTCTTCTTACATCACGGCAAGTGCGGTGGTTATTCAAAAGATTATTGAGAAATTAAGCGATAAAATTTCTTCCAAAAAGACTCTTGGTGATGTGAATGAACCTCAGGATGAACCCCAAGCTCCTGAATCAGATATTGTTTAAGAGATTCCTCGGCTTCTTGTAATGTATTATTTTGTTGGTATTTGTGTGGGATGTTTCCCGTCTTAAACTTATGCTTCAAAGTCAAAGACCTTTCTCTTTTCTTAATCAAAAACAATCTGTTCCCTTCAGAATCAGTGAAGGATTCAATTCTAAATTGTTTTAGAAGGTATTGTGGGAATTGTCCAAAGTCTACCATTAGATAAATTCAAACTCTTTATTTACCTCAAAATAATGGACCCCCATGGAATAATAAAGTATGTGTGCTTGTTTCTTTTCCACCTGTTGTCCCAATTGTCTGAGTTTATCTCCCTCAGTAGTCTTTGCTCCGACTATCTTTCTTCCTGCTGGTGATAGAGACGCAGGATGTGAATGAACCACCACAGGTTCAGGTTTGGTATGGTCTAAGATACGTTTAATGATTTGTGATTTAGTTCCACCAATCCTTAGTTTATAGGACTTGGCAACAATCTTTAATTCTTGTAGTGATTTTTTCTTAAGTTCTTCTCTTGTTACTTCCATAATACTTGAATTAATACGATACAGAATGATAGACCCAGTGAAATCGCATTTTTGGTGGTAAGACCCTCCCCTAATATAAGTAGAGATAATGCGAACATAACGACGATACCAATCGTATATTGTATTAACCTTGCACTCCATGCCGAACCCATCATATCATACGCATACCTCGCACCATAGATAAATAAGAAAGAAATAGGGATACCAATAACTAATGCGTTGAACCACGGACGGTCACGGAACCAATCCCATCTGACCTGAGCGAATTGTTGGAACCAAGCCCCTGTTTGAGCCAGTACAAGAAATAATATTGCTAATAACGATTCTTTCATCGTTACAAATATACGCAAATAAAAAGAAACATCAAAACTTAGTCTTGTGTTTCTCCATACACCAACTCTTGCAGGTCTTCTAAAAACTCATTATCGTAGTCCCAATCGTAGAACGCAGAGGCGTCAAAAGGTGCTTCGTCCAAAGAGTGTTTTTCTGGTCGTACAAGAGTTGAAAACTTAAAATAATCAACTCTGTCTTTCATAAAAATTAGGGGATTTTGGTCCGTCTCTAATAAATACTCAGAACAGAAAGATAAAGATGTAAAAAAATGATTAAATTATTAACTATTTTTGCTCAGGGAAATAGTTGTATGCGTAGCTGAATGTTGCACTACAGGGACCGTCACCATAACCCCATTCATAATCACATGATTTGAAGTACCCAATCATATCATCACTTTCATCATGGGGAGTAATTCTTTTACCAAATTCACCGTTTTGAAGAATTTCAACACCAGAAAAAAAACCGTATTGTTTTTTGTCACATTCATTGAGTCCCCTTGTATATGAACCAACCTCAGGGTCATCAATTTTGAACTTATATTCTGTATCGAAGGTGACCTCACAATTTACCTCTCCGAACCAGCTAAATTGTAGATTACTAATTCTTGGCTCAGAATTACGTCCATGCATAGTCTGGTAAAGGTATAACATCACCTGAAGTGATGACTTAATACTACTTTCAAATTGGGCTTTATCCATACTTCTGTTGGTATTGGTCGGTCAGGTAAACTACCAACTCTTCAATGTCTTCATCAGGTAGTTGGTGAACCTGCTTATTTCTATAGAACCAATCTCTGATTACTTTTTCAGGAGACTCTTTTCTCAATTTGACAATTCTTCTGAAACCTGCAATCTCTGCTGGTACTTCATGAGCTTGTTTGTAATATTCCTTGTCAGTTGGTTTTTCTGAGTCGTCAGACTGAACATCACGATAACCAAAGTCTTGCAATACGTGTTCCAACTCATGACGAACGGTATCGTTAAGGTCGGCAACCAAATCATAATAGGCTTCAGGGAATTTAGATGGGTTTTTGATTAAAACAATCTCAATAATATCTCCATCATCCACTGTATTCGCATTCATTAAATAATCACCATCTATAGACATATCCTCACTAACAGTAATTTCCACACTGAATGCAGGAAGATTACGATAAATGTATGACATTTCGTCACCCACCAATTCTTCAGGTAAATAATATTCACCTGGTCCTTTTTTGATGACATTCAATAAGTCTCTTACTACATCTCTTGTTGGTTTGTCCATTTTTGAACCTTCGGTGATGACCTCATTAGATTTTACAGTTTCATACATCTGTGTTTTCATCATATCAATAAGACCTTGAGGGTTTTCGTCCTCATAGAATGCGGTTTTGATTCTGAAGTAATACTTTCTAAGAAGGTGTTTAACCATTTTTGGTTTTCCTCCCAACTTTTCAAGCTCTTCACCAATACCAATTATAAAATCATCAAATTCTGGTCCCATAAATATAAATACTATCTTTATAAATATTACAGACGATTTAAAGTAAACGGAATAGATACACCAAAACCAAACTGAGTCTTTTTGGAGATATTTAACATCAAAGAAAGGTCAGCACTTCTCGGGTTCTTGGTAAGGTATTTAATAGGATGAACACGGACAAGAACGTCAGGATAAATTTTATATTCATCAAAGGGTAGAAACTCCATAGTCATACCAACACCAATATTCAATCCATTCTTATATAAAGCAACATTAGCACCCAACGTCCTTGGGAAGTAATCCAAATAAGAATTAGTCATCATGTTACTTGGATTATAAATCGTATATAACCCAAATGGAGAGTAAAATGTGGTGGTATTGATGTTATCCGTGCAGAGAACAATTTCTTGTGTTGCAGGTAAAAAACCAACTGTAGATGATTGTGAATATCCTTTGATACCCACAAATAATAGTAGAAGTAGTATTGTCCGTCTCATAATTTTTATGTATTATCTACAAAGGTAATGAAAAGTTTTTAACTATGGGACTATTAAAGGAATATTTTTTGAATAATTTATCTGAGAAAGAGTTGGTGGAATACGCAGAAATGTATTATATTTGTCAAACTAAAGAACAGGAGTATGAAGAACATCAAAGACTTATTCAAGAAGGAACTACAACAGAAGGGTGATAATGCACTTTTGAATGTTAAGTATATGGGTATCTCTTTTGATGATATCCAAAAGGCTTACGAAGAACTCGGACTACGTTCACCTATCACAATCGTGAAAAGTGAGATGAACACATACTTAGAAAAAGGTTGGGGTAATGGATATGTTCGTATTCCTGAAGGACACCCCTACTACGAAAAAAATTACGAGGATATTCCCGTATCCGTTCACGGTGGTTTGACATTCAGTAACCATATCTTTGATAATGGTAAGTATTTCTCAGATGGATACTGGGTTGGATTTGACACTGCACACTACGGAGATACTAAAGAAATGTGGACAATGGAAAATGTATTACAGGAAACCATACACCTATTCAAAGAAATCTACGGATTAAGTTAATATTAAGCGTAGATTAAATAATACACACTCTTTAGTTAATCGTAAAACAACGATATAGTTATTTGGAAAATTCATAAGAATGAAAAAATTATTATTATCGTTAGGTATCATCTCTCTGATGGTATCGTGTGGTGAGGACCCAGTTCCACCACAACCTTCAGAACACGAAGGTATAGTTGTCGCAGGACAGATTACTTCAGACGTAACTTGGTATTCAGATTCCATCTACACATTAGTGGGTAGAGTGGCGGTTGTTGATGGAGTTACATTAACCATTGAACCAGGATGTATTATCAAAGGAGCAACAGGTGCAGGTTCAAATGCATCTGCATTGTTAATCGCAAGAGGTGGTAAGATTATAGCTGAAGGTACCCCAGGTGCCCCAATCATCTTCACATCAGCATTAGATTCAATCCAACCAGGTCAAATTGTTTCACCAAACTTAGACCATTATACAACAGGTCTTTGGGGTGGGGTGATTGTTTTGGGTAATGCCCCTATCTCGGCAAGTGCATCACCATTACAAATTGAAGGTATCCCTTCATCAGACCATAACGGTCTTTATGGTGGTGATAACTCTCATGACTACTCAGGTGTGATGAAATACATCTCTATCAGACACGGAGGTACAAACATCGGTCAGGGTAATGAGATTAATGGTCTAACTCTTGGTGGTGTTGGTTTCCCAACAACTATTGAAAATATTGAGGTTGTGGCGAACCAAGACGACGGTATTGAATTGTTCGGTGGTTATGTTGATGTAAAAAACATCGTAGTATGGGGACAACAAGACGACGCAATTGATATTGACCAAGCGTATCAAGGTGATATCACAAACTTTGTGGTATTCTGTGAAGACCAAAGTGACCACGCATTAGAGATTGACGGACCTGAAGGTTCATCTACGGGTAGTTTCACTATGGAATATGGAACATTATATTCAACTAAAGATACTGCTCAGTGTCACTTCAGAGACGGGGCTGAGGGTTACATCTCAATGTCAGGAATGTTCAATATTGAAGCAGATGCGGGAACAAACGTTGTTGTAGATACTTTAGTAATCGGTGCTAATGAAGCAGTATTTGATTGGACACTATCACACGCTAAAGGTAAATTGTAAGATAAAATAAACACATAAACATAAGGGGGACTATTCAGTCTCCCTTTTTTTGTTATACTTATTTATTACTAAAACTTAATTTATATATGAAATGGCAGTCACGATTGATTGGATTATTGTTACCATTCTTACTGTTGGTTGGTTCGCATACCTTATCTGGGCAGGAATTAAAGACAATAAAAACAGAAATATTTGAGGTTGAATACTCAGAAGAGTTAGAACAACCAATAAAACTTACTTATGTGGTTCAATGTCCTATGGGAGACGCGTCTCGTAGTGGTTTGGACTTCCGTAAAGTTGAAGGTTACCACACTTCAGACAATGAAGACTATAAAGATAACGTGTGGGACAAAGGTCACTTAGCACCTGCAGCCGCATTTAACTGTGATAGAGAAATGGTAAAAGCAACCTTCTCTTACCTAAACTGTGCGTTACAACACGAAGGTCTTAATCGTGGTCCGTGGAAAGAATTGGAAAGGTTTGAAAGAGACCTCGCAAAAATCTATCCCGAAGTATCCGTTCTTATCATTGTTAATTTTGACGAAACACCTGAGAGAGTACCAGGTGGGGCAGCAATCCCAACATCGTTTACCAAAGAGATTACCTTCGGTGAAAGAACAATTAAATTCTTATTCCCAAATCAGGATGTTGCTGGTGAAGACTGGTTCAACTTTTCTATTGCAGAATAATTGACCTATCTATTGTTTTTGTTTATCATTATCCCATAAACAAAAATTATGAATCTAATTTCAACTCACTTAGTCAAAAAATCAGACTTAGGTTTCCACGCAAATCTTTTTGGTGGTAAGTTAATGGCATGGATTGATGCTGGTGCAGCAGCTTACGCAATGGAAGTCTGTGATACCCCGAGAATGGTGACAGTAAAGATTGACGAATGTGTTTTTAAGAAAGCAGCAAAAGAAAGTCAGTTACTTAAAATCTACGGTGACGTTTGTGAAATTGGTAACACCTCAATCACATTATATATTGAGGCGAGGGCACACAATGTCTATTCAGGAAATCAGTCGGTTATCTTATCAACTAAAATCAAGTTCGTCAGGATTGATGAGAACAACGACCCAATCCCTATTTCAGATAGAGTTAAGAAAAAATATCAATGAAAACATTTGTAGAAATTGGATGTTGTGATTTCGACACTCTTAGACACCTTTGTGATTCTGGTTGGAAAGGAGTTATGATTGACCCTTACCAACCTTATTTGGACAATATAGAAGACCACAAAAATCTTATTAAAATTAATAAAGCGGTTGGATTATACGATGGTGAAATTACATTTAGACGTGTAAATACTGAGTCAATCGATGAATGGAAGGATGAATCTTATAAAGGTATGGGAACCATTACTACCGTAACACCTTTTGATTCAACGAATGATTATATTGGTCGTTTAGAATATCATACCGTCCCATTGGTTACAATCATGACACTTCTCAAAGAGTTTGATATCAATAAAATAGATTACTTAAAAATAGATGCCGAAGGGATGGACTTTGACATTTTAAAAAGTATCGATTATAATAGTATAGAAATAAACTTCATCAAAATGGAACACAGTTACTGTGATGAACATCTTGTCATGGATTTTTTATCCGATAAAGGATTTCACTGCGAACTATTCACTGATGATATAATTGCAATTAAAAAATAAAAACATCATGCAAGTAAAACAAGGAGACACCATCAAGGTGCACTACACAGGAACATTATCAGACGGGAGCGAATTTGACTCATCGTATAAACGTAACGAGCCAATCCAATTCCAAGCAGGAACTGGTCAAATGATTCCGGGATTTGATGAGGCAGTCATGGGTATGACTGTAGGTGAAAAGAAAACCATTAATATTCCATCAGCAATGGCATATGGTGAACAACGTGAAGAAAACTTCATGCCAGTTACTAAAGATAACTTCCCACCTGACTTTACATTTGTTGAAGGTGAGATGGTTCAAGGTCAAACTGAGACAGGACAACCATTACAAGCAATCATTGTTGAAGTCAAAGAAAGTGAAGTAATTTTAGATTTTAATCACCCATTGGCAGGTCAAGACCTAAACTTTGATATTGAGTTGATGGAAATCGCTTAAAGGATATTTATATTTGGATATCCGAGGAAGGTGTATGGTCAACACAACTGAAGTGAAAAGCATTAAGGGTTGAAGCCCCAAAGGTTACTGACAGAAATACGCCGAATTTAAGACCAATACTTTATGTGTTGGTCTTTTTTTTGTTCTTATTTTTCATACCATTATTATAAAATATTTTTTAAATGATTATACTTGGTATTCATACTGGACACGATGCATCTCTTGCACTTATCAAAGACGGTAAACTCTTGGCAGCAATTTCAATGGAGAGATTTACTAAGTTCAAGAAAGATTGGAATATCTCGAGGGAAAACTTACACAGATTTTTAGATAATTGTGGTGTTACTTTAGATGACATCGATTATGTCACAATGGGTTTTTGGGAAAATAAAAATATGCCCTTTGCTAAACTTTATTCACCTCCCGATAAAAAATATCCATTTGCCATTTACGGTAGAAATGAAATGGAAAGTGGTATCATGAATCACTTAGATGTATATGCCGAACAAGGTATTAATAATAGAGTAAGTTATGTTGAAGGACTTGGTTATACTTTACCTTATAAAATTGACCGAACTCATCCACCATATATAAATGCTGAGTTAACCCATATCAATCACTTTGATATTACATTGAAATTAGATTATTATGATAGACCTATACCAGGTTATTTTGTGGACCATCACGTTTCTCATGCTTGTTCGGCTTTTTATACTTCACCATTTAATAATAGTGTAATATTCACAGTCGACGCATCAATGAATAAGGATTGGGCATGTAGTGGTTATTTTTGGGGCTGTGGTGATTTAATGAACATTTTTAGAAATCCTGGATATACCTATGGTAATTTCTATGACATCGCCACAGAATACTGTGGTATCGGACCTGGAACTACGAAAGCAGGAACCCTAATGGGTCTTTCATCATTTGGAACAGTAAGTAGTAAAGCCAGAGAAAAATGGGAGTGGTGGACTCGTCCATACGAACAACGTTCAGGAACTGAAGATGGTCATTATTGTGATTGGTTATTCCTCCAAATGTCAGGTAAATACCCATATGTGAATTGGTTAAGACCTGAAGTAGAAAATAAAGAACCTGGATGGGAACACTTTAACAGAGAATTTCAATGGGTATTTACCAAAGAAGAATCTGATAGTCAAGAAGTTATGAATATTGCCGCAGACATTCAATATGTAGCTGAGAGGTCTTTGGTAAAATATTCACAGGATTTATATGATGAATCAGAAGGAATGAACGATGGTAACCTATGTCTTGCGGGTGGAACTTTTTTAAATTGTAATGCCAACTACAAAATTAAAACTGAAACATCATTCGAAAGAATACACTTATTTCCCGCGTGTGGAGATGATGGAATTTCTGTTGGGTCAGCACTGTTTGCACTACACGCAATACATGGACAGCCAAGGGTTGAATATCAAAATAGAGAATTAATGTATCTCGGTTTTCAATATGATTATCAACCAGAAACAGAATACGAAGCATTAGATTATGATGAGAATTTTGTTGCACAAAAAGTTAGTGAGGGTAAAATAATTTGTTGGTATCAAGGTCGTAGTGAATTTGGACCAAGGGCTTTAGGTAACCGTTCATTTATATCTGACCCGAGAAATAAAGATATGAAAGATATTATGAATAGTAGGGTTAAATTTAGAGAGTGGTTTAGACCTTTTGCACCTGTTATTCTTAATGAACATAAGGAAGAATGGTTCCAAATGGATTTTGAGTCTCCCTTTATGTTATATACTGTTCCGTGTAAAAAGCCAACCGAAATACCTTCAGCAGTCCATATTGATAATACATCAAGAGTTCAAACTTTAAAAAGAGAAGACAATACCAAGTTTTATGACCTTATTAACCGATTTTATGAATTCACAGGAGTCCCTGTTGTTATGAACACATCTTTAAATATTAAGGGTGAACCCATAGTTGAGACTCCTGAAGATGTCATGAAATTATTCGAAGAATCAGATGTGGATATTTTAGTTCTAAACGATAAGATGTATTTGAAATAATGGGATTTTTACCATATATTTGTAGAAGTAAAAAATAGAAATCATGGGAACAAACTATTACCGAATTCCAAAAGTAGACGATGTAAATCGTTCATATCAAAAGTTCATGTCTCGTCTCCAAGAGATGGACCGATGGAACCCTTCTCTAATTCTTCATGGGTATCACTTCATTGATGACCCTGAAGATGAATGGTCGTCAATCACTCCATGGGATGAGTTCACCAAAGACATGTCTATCCACTTGGGTAAACGAAGTATGGGATGGAAATTCTGTTGGAACTTCCACGATGGAAAATATTACAAAAATAAAGAAGAACTTTTAGACTTTATTCGTGGTGGTAAGGTTGTAGATGAATATGGACAGACCATAGAAGTTGAAGAGTTCATTGAGATGGCACTGAGTTGGGGTGGTCCCGACGGATGGGTGGCGGATAAAGAATACTTTGAGAGTATGGAACGTAGTTCATTTTTTAATAACGAAGACTACTATGACAAAGAAATTGACGGACTTAGAGTCTCAAGCTCCACAGACTTCTCATAAATGGAGAGGTAATGTGATGAACAACTCGGACATCGGTTACGACCCTGAATGGGACGATGTGGAAATCTTAACGAAAGAAAAAAAAGACTGATATGAAGTTATTTTATTATAATAAGAAGGACCTTACATACAAAAGTGTCAAGGTCCTTCACTTCGTCCTCGCATCCGTAATTGTGAGTATCTTAACTTATATGTATGGATATTTGGAAGGTAGAGAAGACCAAATCATTCACCTCACACCTCAAGAGAAGGAAATCATTTTTTTGAATGTTTCTGACACCACTGGTGAGTTCTCCACAGATAAGATGGTATATCTTATGAAAGAATTGAACATCAAATACCCACATATCGTTTATGCTCAGTCATTGATTGAAACGGGTCACTTTGATTCAAAGATTTTCAAGGAGAACAACAACCTATTCGGTATGAAACAAGCAAGAACGAGGGTCACCACTGCTCAGGGTACACAATACAATCATGCGTATTACGACAACTGGAGAGAAAGTGTTTACGATTACGCATTCTACCAATGTAGGTATTTGTCGGGATTGAAAAATGAGGAGGAGTATCTCGCATATCTCGGAAGGAGTTATGCTGAAGACCCCAACTACGTATCAAAGATTCGTGGGTTGGTCAAACGAGAAAACCTTAAAGAACTTTTTGAATAGTCAAATATTATTCTTATCTTTGTCCTAT
>Ga0255784_10000929_pt1 | contig 24007 bp, 17 predicted proteins | sample 101ome_14_FD_179982 | JGI IMG/M metagenome (GOLD analysis project Ga0255784, IMG submission 179982) | Coastal salt marsh microbial communities from the Groves Creek Marsh, Skidaway Island, Georgia - 101403AT metaG (version 2) | ecosystem: Environmental > Aquatic > Marine > Intertidal zone >...
GCGTCTCCCGACGCGTCGCCCTCCACCGTCGTCTCCAATGACGATTCGTCGATTCGTCGATTCGTGGATTCCCCCACGCGCGCGGTCGACCGCACGTGTCGCACGCAGTGGACACACGTCGAGGGGTGATTTCACCGATCACGACTCAGCGGACTGATCCACGCGATCGCGCGCGCGACAGCCCCCCCTTCGCGATCGATTATCCGAATCAGCGCGCGGTCGTGATCGCGATCGCGCTCGGTCGGTCGCCTCGCGTGCTCGATCGCTCGTAAAGGTATATATACATATATGCGTACAAACGACACTTCTCTATGAACAAAGAACCCATAGAGTCGACCGATGGTGTGATCGATCGCACGTCGATCGCGCGTGGCGGCCGATGGTCGTCGTGCGGTCGTCCGCGTTCACGCGCGGCACTAATCCTCACGCACGATCATGTCTGCTATCACCCAAGCCTCCGCGCAAGTCGCCAAGACCGTCGCCGTCTCCACCGGCAAGGTGTCCAACGCCAAGTCCATGATGGTCTGGCGCCCGCACGGCAACAAGTACGTTTCGTTCGACGCGAGCGAGCGAGCGATCGCGCGATGGGCGATGAACCCGCGGCGTATCTTTGCGGCGCGATGGGGTGACGATGAAACCGCGCGCGCGTGGGGCGACGATGCGTCGGGCGTGGAGGCGAGGTTGGGCGCGGAAGAATATTCTTCATCGCGCGCACCGTCTCGACGCGGCGTCGTCGCGTCGCGCGCGCGCGTATCGGACATCCCGACTCGCCCGCGCCGCGAGGGTACCCTATCCAACCGCACGGGCGCGAGCGCCGAGGCGGTCAAATTAGGGTTTTTGACGTGACTGCCCGTCCCGGAGTTAGCGAAGACGCGGGCGGAGGCGCCGCTCTCGATGTCGACGGAAGACGTCCGATCGACCGATCGATGACGCTGAATGTTCGGTTGCATGTGTGCGACTGGTGGGAATCTCGTTTCAAATACTGACCGATTGTTTCTCCTCTCGTTTTCTTTTCCCTCTTCTCGCAGGATGTTCGAGACCTTCTCCTTCTTGCCGCCGCTCTCCGACGCCGAAATCTCCAAGCAAGTCCAATACTTGTTGAACAACGGCTGGACTCCGTGCATCGAGTTCGAAGATGAGGCCCACGCCTACGCTGACGGCCACGGCTGGTCCAACTTGGACTCCTCCATCAACGCCCTCTACTACGACAACCGTTACTGGGTCATGTGGAAGCTCCCGATGTACGGCTGCACCAACACCGACGAAGTCCTCTCTGAAGTCAAGGCGTGCACCAAGGCGTTCCCGGATTGCTACATCCGTGTTGCGGGCTTCGACAACATCAAGCAAGTCCAATGCTCCTCTTTCTTGGTCCACCGCCCGGCCTCCGGTGCGGCGTGCGCCGTCGACAACCGTCAAGTCCAAGGTTAAATTTGCGAACTTTTTCGCGAATAACTAGTAATCAGCTATGCTTTTGCCAGAAGTTAGACGGACGATGCGTTGTTTGAAAGACGTACATCGGTATTGAAATGAAATTTTCTCCGAAAATTAATCGTTCGTGTCCCCTCACACGTATTCCTCGCCTCTGCTCGCGCGGCGTCGAGAACGCTGCGCGCGACGTCACGCGCCCTCGGCGCCGTCCACGGCATGGACCGAGGCGCCGTTCGCTAATCGTGGAACCAAAGTCGACGCGCGGTTATCTATGGGAGTGTAGTCGAAAACCCCGGGAGCGGCTCGCATGGGAGGTAAAAGTACCGGGTGCGGCGTCGCGTTGAAGAGTTCCATGAAATCCATCGGCGTCAACGCGTCGAAAATCTGCGCATCCGTGACCCTTTCGAAGATGAATCCCGCGCGTTCCGGAGGGAAAGTCGTGTGTAGAGACGAGATGAACTTCTTTTCCAACGCTGGAAACCCTTCCATTCGCCTTCGACGATGCCCCACGGGATATTCTATCTCAAACTTGTTGGTACTCGTGCGATCCTTAAAGTGCACCTGAATCGAGTTTGAGCACGAACGACGATCCGGATCGACGTAGTCGGCGCTGTACTGTGGGTTTTCCGCTATGAGTATTTTTCGTCGAAGTTCATCCACCCTCGGATCGCTCGCGACGGAGTCTTCGTAGTGATCCGACGTCATGTTTCCGTAGAGGAGCGCGATGGCCACCGTGTATTGCAGGCAGTGATCGCGATCGGCGGGTCCGTTCAGAGGACCAGTTTTGTCGATGGAACGCACCGCACTCCGCGTGGTGTGCACAGCGACCGAATGTACTTCGTCGACGCGATGGACCACCTGCGGATGCAATCGGAAGGCTGCCTCGATGGCTGTTTGCGCGTGAATCTCGCTCGGAAACGAAGGTTTGAAGACGACGTTCTCCATGACGAACTCCCCGAAATCTCTCTTGAGAACAATCTCTTGACGCCGGTAAAAGACGTCATTAAAACCCCACACCGGCGCAGATAAGGCACCGAGATATCCAGTCTCTCCTCGCATCGTCATGAGCGCCAGAGACACGCCCCGAGCCGCGGCGTCCCCGGCGGCCCACCCTTTTCGCGTGCCCACGCACGGATAGTGTCTGAAACATCGTAATCCCGAACCGTCGATGAACGCCTGAGATGTCGCGTACATGACCTCTAAACGACCGCCCCCGAGCATCGACGTCGTCACCGCCGCCACGGCTGCGCGCGTCAACACGCCGTGATCGACGCCGATTTGATTGAACGAGTTGTCCAACGCCAGCACGCCGACGATTTCATACGCCTTTATCGTCGCCACGATCACATCGCGCATGCTCAGCACGCTCAGACCTCGATCATTTCTCAATCGACTCACGTATTCGCTCACGCTCAGTATCGCTCCGATCACATCGCTCGGATGCACCCACTCGGCGCTGTAAAACGAATCGTTGTAATCGCACCAACGCGCGCACGTCGACGCGTTGAACGTCGCCGTCACCGGATCCAGGTAATACTCCGTCCCGGGCACGTGCGCTCCGAATTTACACTCGATTCCCGGCACGCACGGACCGAGTAATTTCGCGCACGACGGATCCCTCGCACCGCGCAACGCGCACGCGACGAAGTCTAAAATAGCAAACCGGCACGTCTTCACCGCGTCCCTGGATTTGATTTCGTACCCGATGACGTAATTCGCGACGTCGATGAGGAGCTGATCCGCCCCGAGCTCGTGCGCGGGCGTCGCGTTCGCGCTCGTCGTGCTTCCGAGTCCGTCGTTCGCGCTTCGGGCGCGAGTCGACGGCGCGAATGATGATTCTTCGGCCGCGGGGGGAAGATTCGACGCCATCGTCGTCTCGGCGCGCGTCGCGTCGCGCGCGACCGTCGAGAGGGCGACCCGCGGTGAATCAACGACGCGCGGTCGATCGATGCGCGCCCGCACCCGCGCGTCGCGACGACGAAGCGACGGGTCGAGGTCGACAGCGTCGTCGAACGCTCCGAGGCGACGGTTAATGCCGACCCGCGCGCGGTGGACGCGTCACACCGCGTCGCGCGCGAGGCGCCCGCGCGGGACGACGCGCGCGCGGTGCGCGCGTTCGTCGATGTCTGGACGCGTGCGGGTGACGGCGCGCGCGCTCGGACGCGGCGTGTTCGCGGACGACGTCGCGGCGGTTCGGTTGGAGGTGTCGAGCGCGTGCACGGGGGCGGAGCTGCATCGCGCGATCGCCGCGCGCGCGGACGCGGGAGGAGAGGGCGCGAGAGATCTCGTCGTCACGCATCGAGGCGCGCTCGTGGAGCCGACGAGCGCGTCTGTCGTGGAAGGTTTGGAGGATGGCGGCGCCGTGCTCGTGGCGGCGAGGAGAACGCAGCCGACGAAGACGGAGACGACGACGAGACGACGACGGGCGGTCGCTCGGGGACACAGAGGAGAGGATGATGAGGAAGAGGACGATGCCGATCTCATCGTCCCGCTCGAGGGCGCGAGGGCGGCGGTGGAGGCGTTCATGACGACGCGTCTGGGCGCGCCGAAGTGGGTGGCCAACGGGCTCGCGCGAGCGCCGGCGGCGAGAATATTGGCGTGGTTTCTCGCGCTTCGTGCGATGCACGCTCGAGAATTGGGTCCACTGTTCATCTTGGGCACCGGATTCGCGCTCGTGGCGACGAATTTAGGGCAGAGACGCGCGGGAGAGTTGAGCGCGTACAGCGTCTTCAACGTGGGCGTGCGGCGACTTCCGGGACAGTTCACCGCCGACGACGTCGACGACGCCATCATGCGTCGACGGTGAGTCGTCTCGGACGCGTCAGCGCGATAGATACCGACGGTAATTAACTTCGTCTTAGCCTTGCGTACTCGAACGCGCGCGGCGCGATTGCACATTGAAAAGGCGCGGCGCGTCGTTCTGAGTCTTCAGACGGCGCCTCCCGTCGTCATGTCCCGAACGATGCGCACCGCGTCCGCGTCGACGTCTCGATTCGCGCGTCATGATTCTTCCGGTGTCTCGCGGTGCGTGCACCGCGCGCGACGCGCGCGCGTCGCTCCCTCGCGCGCGTCGAGCGTCGACCTCGACTCATTCGAGGATTTCCTTTTGGATAAACAAAACGAACTCTGCGACGCCCTCGAGCGCGTCGATGGAAGCGGCGCGAGGTTTTGCAGAGATTATTGGGAGCGAGGGAGTAAGTCGGACGGGTACGGCATCACTCGCGTACTCGAGGGCGGCGACGTGTTCGAGAAGGCGGCGGCGAACGTGTCGATCATTCGCGGGACGCTCACGCCCGAGCGAGCGAGAGCCATGTCGAGTCGAGGAAGAGCGGAGATCGATCCCAAGGGTGGGCAAGAGTACGAGGCGTGCGCGTTATCGCTCGTGTTCCATCCGCGATCGCCCATGGTGCCGACGTTTCGCGCGGACGTGCGTCGTTTTCGCGTCGGCGGGAAGGCATGGTACGGCGGCGGCGCAGACTTGACGCCGTATTATCTCTTCGATGAAGATGCCGAGGAGTTTCACGACAAGTATCGCGCGGTGTGTGACTCGTACGATATAAACGCAGAGGCGAGTGAGGTGTACGCGGCGTGTAAGGACTGGTGCGACGAGTACTTTTACATTCCGGCGAGACGAGAGCATCGAGGTGTCGGCGGCGTCTTTTTCGACGACCTCGAGGACGACACGGGTTCCGGCTCGGACGGTGCTCGCGTGCGCGGGGTGACGGACGCGGAATCGTTCACGCGCGCGATCGCGGAAGAATGGTTGGACTCGTACCTACCCATCGTGGATAAGAGACGGGACGAGGCGTACGGGGAGGCGCAGGAGCGTTGGCACCATCAACGCCGAGGTCGATACATCGAGTTTAATCTCTTGTACGATCGGGGCGTGCGCTTCGGGCTGGATGGAGGGAGAATCGAGGCCATCATGGTGAGCGCACCGCCTCGCGTTCGATGGGACTACGACGTCAACCCCGAGCCCGGATCGGAGGAACACAGGCTCGTGGAGACGCTTCGCGCGCCTCGCGAGTGGGCGAAAAAGTGAAAATGAAAGTAGAGTAAACATCATTACATTGTGAGTCACGCGAGGATCTATTGCATTAAATAGTGAAGCGTGGCGTGCGCATCCTTCAAGACTTCCGCGTGCCGTCGTGTCGTCGGTCGTCGAGCGATCGCGCGTGACGCCCGCCGACCCGACGAATCGAATCGACCAACTAACTCTTTTCGACGAGACGCGTCATCCACGGAACGCTCATCGCTACTTATTCTTCTTCACGCTGTGACTATCGATGCCGAGACAGATCCCGTACACTCCCAGAGGCAATCCTATGAGCGCCATCTCCGCTAAAGTCTCCGTATTGACGCACATCGGGTAAAAGCGTCCGGGCGAAATCGGCGACTTGAAGATGCGTTCCCACGCCAACGCCAACGCCTCGCTCCACAGCCACGCCGCGCCGCCCTGCTCGTCGATGTTGAAAAATCTAGAGTACAACCCGACCGCTCCTTGCCCCAGACCGAGTGCCGCGCTCGCCAGCACGCACGTCTTTGTCCCGGACGTCGAGTGTCGCCCGCGCGTCGTCGCCGACCGTTTGATGGCCCACGCCCCGTGCGCAGAGAACATCGCTCCTAGAAACCCACTGACGACGATGGCCGTCGTGCGTGAATCCAACGCGCGTCTGAGCGAGCGATCTCTGTGCACGTACGCGCTCAGGCCCGTACACGCGGCGAACAAGGCGGCGATCGTCCCCGAGACGAAGAGCACGCCCCGAACTCTTCGACGCGCGACGACGAGCGAGGTGTATCGATCGACGACACGCTGACGGTAGGCGTGATCAGACCCGTCGGTTCCTTGCGCGTACGCGCCCTTGGACGCCATGACGACGAGGAGAGGCGACGTGTGACGCTGATGCGTCCAATCGGCGTCGTTACATACAGCGCGCGCGCGCGGCTAAAATAAAATGGTATACACGCGACGAATCTGAGTCAAACAAAACCGGCGGCGGCGGAAGATCCACCGATGACGGCGGCGACGCCGACCGCTTTCGCCCTGGCGATGTATTTTGCGCGTCTGGCGCGTTTTTCCAACGCCTGGAGCTCCCTTCGCTCGTCGTCGTTGTCGACGAAGACGTTCCCATCCTTCATCTTGATCCGCAACCACTCCCATTTGTTCGTGATCGTCCCACCGATTTGATCTTGAATGTTCTTTCGAATCTTGGCGATGATCTTCGGAAGGATCACCTTGACGGCGCGCTGCACGAGCGGGTTGATCCAGATTTCGTGCGCCACGTACGTGCCCAGCCCGATGGCGGCGCCTCGCGTGAAGACTCTCCACAAAGGCCAATCGAGACGAGAAAAGTAACACATGGCGAAACGATGAAACTCTTCCAGATCCAAGCTTCCATTTTTATCCGCGTCAAACTCTTTCATGAGTTCCTTCGCGTCCGTCTTCGGTCTCGGCAGGTGTCCCTCGGCGCGTTCGTTGAGTCGTTCGTGCAACACCGACACCGCCAACTCCAACTCCACGACGTCCAACAATCCGTCCCGCTCTCTCGCGCTCGCCGCGCTCTCGTACACCTCAGACACGATATCTTTAAATCCCTTCGAGTGCACGAAATCCATCCACCGAACCGATAACCGTCTCGCGTTCGTCTCCCGCGCGATATTTTTCAATCGCTCGAGCAAGTCGTCGTCATCCTTCTCGTCGTCGCGACGTCTCCCATCGCCGCCCTCCGTCGACGTCGACGCCGACGCCCCGTTCGACGCCACCGGCGGACACGCGCCCCGCCACGTCCCTCGAGGCACCCCGCGCGCGCGCGTCCCACGCACCTCTCGACTCGGGTCGGACCGAGTCATCATCGGCGTCGTCGTCGGGGACGCCGACGACCGATTCGTCGAACGCGTCGCGGACGACGACGACGATCCATCGACGCGCGCGTCCGAGACGGTCATCGCGCGCGCGCGCGTCGTCGCGTGACGTCCTCTCGCGCGACGAATGCATCGATGCATCGCATCATCGTCATCATCAATCCATACAGTTCGGTTGGACGGCGGCGGCGTCCGGACCCGGAGGCGAGGCGCGCGCGAAACGAGAGATTGATCGATCGATCGATCGACCGAGATGCGAAGGAAACTCGCGATGGATGGATGAATGGATGTGTTTCATTCGTTAAAATTCTGGGCTACACAAGTCGTCGTCGGCGAGCGCGCACTCGACGGCGCGCGCGGCGTCCTCGAATCGCTCGACGTCGACGTTGAAGGAGATGCGGCGGACGAGGGAACTGCCGTTCGTGCGCACGCGAACGTCCATGCCGCGACGATCGATGGAAATGATCCAGAGATCGTTGACGGGGACGTCCAAGACTTGGCTCATGTGGTCGGCGAGGCGAGCGGAGAAGCGAGCGTTGAGCTCGGAGAGGGTCTCGATGACGCTGCGACCGGTTTGCGAGGTGACGATGGTGTCCGGAGACGTCGAGCAGTAATCGTCGAGTTTGATCCAGTTGAGCGTCCCGAATCCACCGACAAAGTACACGTCCACGATGCGGTTCATGCGGTAATACGTGTAGTCGCCCCAGCGATCCTCCATGTCGATGGCTTCCTTGCGCCCGTGATACTTGGCTTTGAAGATTTCATTCGCCGCCGTTTGATATTCACCCTTGGGCAACCTCTCGACGTCGCCGAAGATGGTGACGCGCGCGTTCGCCAATCCGCCCCACCCGCTCATCTTCACCGTCAACGAACACCGCCCATCCGCGGCGATGTTGCGCGTGTGAATGGCGAGCGGCGCCAGACAAAAAATGGGATGCCCCGTCGCGTCCGTGGCGAAATCCACCGTGCTCCCGAACGGGTACCCCGCCCGTCGATGGTGCATATCGCTCATCTTCGTGCTCAGATCACCGTAATCCGCGAGTTCCATCAAGTTTCTCGCCGCCGTCGCCATGGAGGGCAGATTACTATCCTTGGTGTCTCGACTCACCACCCCGCCCGCCATCGGCGTGCGCAACAATCTCGTCCTCCCGACGCGTTTCCTCGCGCTCGCGCTCTGCAACGGCAGATCCAACGACCCCGCCGCATCCTTCGCGCTCGCTTTCTCCACCACACCCGGCGGTTTCAATCCCGAATTTTCCGCCTCTCTCGCCGCCGCGCTCTCCCTCGCCGCCGCCGCGCGTCCCGCCGCGTCGTCCCCCGTCGCCGCCCGCGCGCTCCCGCTCGCCCACCTCCGCCCCGCGCGCCCACCGCACCATCGCACGACGCACCGCCCACTCGTCCTCGTCGCCGTCGCCGTCGCCGCCATCGCACCCCGCGCCGTCGTCGACACCCCCGTCGTCGTCATCATAGTCGTCCCAGACGCCCACCGTCTCCTCTCCGCACCGCGTCTCTCGTCCTTCGCGTTCGACCGTTCGACCGACCGAGCGCACAGATTCGCGCCACCGATTCGCGCGCGTCGACCGACGTGCAACCGAGCGCGACGGATTCGCGCGCGTCGGCCGACGCGCGTTCGACGCGCACGACTCGACGCGCGAATCTGCGCGCGCGCGCGGTCCACGACGTGGGTATCAGATGGGTTACTTTCTATTTATTATATGTATATCGTCTCTATATACATATACTACCTTAAACAAACACCATGTACATATATTTATAGGTACCTCTACGGCGACGACACGGATCGTCGCGTTCGTGACGTCACGGCGCGACAGACGACGACGCGACGGACGCATCGCGCGACCGAACGACGCATCGCGCGACGGACCGTGTAGACGGTCGTGTAGACGCATACGCACGCGTGTGTGCGCGCGTTCCACTCGGACGTGACTCGGCGCGATGACGCGCGCGCGGGCGACGCGTGACACATCCGTGACGTCGACGATGGATGACGAAGGACGAGGACGCGCGATGGCGACGACGTCGGTGGTGGTGTACGCGCCGGCGAAGACGATCTCGGGGATCGCCGAAGAGTGCGATGGTGGTCTCGACGCCGCGCGCGCCGTGCGCGAGGCGCGGTGTCGCGCGAGCGTGCGAGAGGCGCGGCGCGCGCACGCGGCGCGCGGGGCGACGACGACGGCGGACGGGACGACGACGCGGGGGGCGGCGATGAGTTGCGGGACGACGTCGTTGACGTCGTCGTCGTCGTCGTGTATCATCGAGACGCGGGCGATCGGGGAATGGCTCGTCGCCGCGCACGGTATCGGCGCGCGGGAGGTGGTCGAGCGCGTCGAGCGGGCGTGCGCGACGACGGAAACGTCGGCGGGACGCGTCGAGGCGATTCGAGCGGCGACGGCGGCGATGGCGGAGGCATCGCCGACGCGAGGATTCGCGGTGTGTGCGTACGATGGAGCGAACGCGCGTGGATTCGCGGTGCGACATAAGCGGTCGATGGCGGTGCGATACGGACACGACGCGCGAGGGGCGCTCGTGTTGACGCTGGGAGGGGATTTCGCCGACGACGCGCTCGGGTTGGAGGAGTTGAAGCCGGGACGGTTCGTGTACGGTCACGGGTACGTGAAACCGATGGAGTACGGGTCGTTTTGGGCGACCGCGCGATCGACGCGCGCGGGGTCGCCGGCGTCGAGCGCGACGGAGGACGCGTCGGCGACGGCGAAGACGGCGCCGAGAACCGTCAAGGCGGCGTCGCCGGGCGCGTACGTCCCGCCGCCGCTTCGCGCGCGCGCGGAGGCGTTGGCGCGTGAAGAACGCACGGCCGCGCGCGTCGAGGAGGCGCGACGCAAGAGCGAAGCGATCGATCGCGAAATCGCCGCCGCGCTTCACAACCAAGAGCGTCTCGTCTCCGCCCTCGGAGGCGCGCTCGCGAGCGCCCTCGTCAAGGCGGCGTCTCGCGCCAGTTTCGCCAACGACGATTCGGCGACCGCGGCGCTTCGATTCCACGCCGCGAGACAGAGTCGCCGCGCGATGGAGACGGTGTCCAGCTTTTACGCGCCGTCGCCGACGCCCGCGGCGCCGACGCCGACGCTCGCGCCGACGGCCTCCGTCGTCGCGCGCGCCTCGCTCGACGCGTGCGCTCGCGTCTCCGCCGACGCGCGCAGAGCCTCCACCGACGCGCGTCTCCACCGAGGCGTCCGCCGCGTCGACTCGTTCCGCCGCGCCGGGTACTAAATACGCGCCGACGCGCCGCCGACGTGGCGACGGAGACGACGACGACGTCAAAGACGCGTCTCGACACCAAGACATTCGTACGGGTTCACGCATGCATCGTACGACGCCTCTCGAGGCGCGTGTAATCGAACGCTTATCGCACAGACCGCACACCGTCGCTCACCGCCGCGCATCGTTTCGTCGGTCCCCGTCCCCGTCCCCGTCCCCGTCCCGTCCCCGTCCCCGTCGCGTCAACCACCCTCGTGCCTCGATCCTCGTCGATGGTCGTCGTCAGTGCGACGCGACGAGGCGAAGGGCGCGTGCGCGCGAGTCGACAGAGACGCACGCGACGCGACGCGACGCGACGCACGCGTTCGGTGGGACATCCGAGGCGAGGCGCGCATCCGAGGCGTCGAATTCCGACATTTGAATCGATTCATTCGATTGCAATCCTCGTCGTCGTCGTCGACCGTTCGACGCCATGTGGACGCCCGAGGAGGACGACCGGTTGCGCGCGCTCATCGAAAAACACGGGGCGCGTCGTTGGAAGGGTTTAGCGGAGAAAATGGGACAGAAGACGGCGAAGCAGTGTCGACGACGGTACACGGGACACCTGACGACGGCGCTCAAGGAACACGAGTGGACGCCGTCCGAGGACGAGGCGTTGCTCAGAGCGCACGAAGAATTGGGGAATAAATGGACGGCGATCGCGAAGATGGTGGGTGGGAGAACGGATAACGGGGCGAAGAATCGGTTCAAGGCGTTGATGCAAAAGATGCAGGCGAGTAAGAGGGGGAAACAACGACGCGGACGCGGCGCGGGGACGCCGGGGACGCCGGCGTCGCGCGAGCGGGCGGCGACGCCGGAGAGCGGACGCGCGCGAGGAAAGGGGGCGCGGGGACGACGATCGATCGAAAAGGTCGACGCGTTCGTGGATGACATCGCGCACGCGGTCGGTGGCGGGAAGAGACGCGTCTCCGCGACGTCGACGCGAGGACGACGCGCGGAACCGGCGAAGCGCGCGAAGAGGGCGCCGGCGTCGCCGTCCAAGACGCGCGCGAGTCTCGACGAGCTCACGGCGCATCAGAACGGTGGTGGAAACGGGATATCTCCGAGACTCTTCATGAGTTCGCCGACCAATTCGGCGAGCGCGTTCGATAGAACGGCCGCGTGGCGACCCGCGCTCGCGATGAACGCGTCGAGTCGCGAACACAGCGCGGCGGGCGCGAGCGGGGACGCGCCGACGACGTCGCTGGGCGCGTTCGCGCGGTGTTATTCCGTCGGGAAAACGTTGAGTCTGTCGTGCGCCGAGCTGGAACTTTTGAAGGAGGTTCAAGAGATGATCTCACCGTACGGCGTCGCGCGCTCGCAGGGGGGCGCGCGGAGCAACGCGAGCGCGTTCGCGCGCCCGCCGAACGGCGTCACCGACGCGTCGCAGGGAACCGCCGACGCGCGGCACGTCATGAACTGGCTCCTCGCCGCCACGCCCGGCGTCGCGGAGACCCCGTCACAGGGTGGATCGAGACGCACCAACGGCGCGCGCGGAGCGTCGTCGCGCGACGACGGCGGTTCCGTCAAGGTTTCGCTCGTGCCGAACGAGGACGGAAGCGACGCCGTCGAACGCGGCGCGACGCTCAAGCACTTTTTGAGCAGAAAGGCGGAATCCTTGACGCCGAAATTTAGCGGCGCGATCGGGTCGGGCGGTCGTCCCGCCTCCATCCCATCCTTCACCCAGAGCGAGCTCAACTTGCTCCTCAACGCGCTCGGATCGACGCCGTCGACGGCGAACACGCCGCGCGGCGCCGCGACTGATTCATTCAAAGAGTCCACGGAGTCACCCAGACGGGCGTCGACGCGTCGCACGCGCGCGTCGTAGCGCCTCATTCGTTCGTTCGTTCGTTCGTTCGTTCGTCGTCGTCCTTGTTGTAATCGTACGTACGCGCCCGCGCGCGTTTCTTCGAGCCGCCGACGATGAAAATCTCTTCTCGATGAGCGTCATCACTCGCCCGCGCGCGGCGCTCGACGTCGCGCGCGTCGTCGACGCGCGCGTCTCGACGCCACTCGCGTCGCGTCACCACCACCACCGACGCCTCGTCGTCGTCCATGCGCCCCGACGCGCGCGGCGTCGACGCGTCCCGAGCGCTCGCCGCCTCGGCGTACCGGTCGCTGATTCGCGCCGTGTCCGGCGCGCGCGACCGAGGCGGGACGACGACAACCGCGCGCCGTCGAACGCATCCTCGCCGTCCTCTTCGCCGCCACCGTCGCCACCGCCCATATCGCCGCGCGCGCGAGGCGTGCTCCTCGAACGCGCGCGCGTCTTGGCGCGCGCCGCCGCGTCGTCGGCGGCGTCGACGTCGTCGTCCGCCGACGCCGCGCGCGTCTTCACCGCCCGGTGCGTCGTCGCCGCTACATTCTTCAATCGAGCGCACGCCGATCCATTCGGCGTCGAGGCGACGCACGCGCGCGCCGCCGTCGGGTACCTCGACGGCGACGCCAAACGCCGCCGCCGTCTGGAAAAATCCGCCGCGCGCGCGTCGTCGCGGCGAGAGATTCGCGCATCGCGTCTCCGCCTCGACGTCTGTCGCGCGCTCGACGATGCGTTCGGACGCGATCGCGCCCGCGTCGTCGGGTTCGATCGCGGGTTATTCCCAGACCTCGACGACGCGTCGACCGTCTGAGCGGCGCTTCGAGTCGCGAATGTGTAAAAAATAGAATTGTGTCCCACGCGTCGCGTCGTCGTCGTCACTCGCGCGTGCGTCCCGTCGAGCGATATGTGGACGCGCGGCACGACGCGCGCCGTCGCGTCGCGCGCGGTGGTGTCGTCGTCGTGGACGCGCGCGAGGGGGAGACGCGCGTCGGTGCGCGCGGTGCGAGACCCGCGGCGGGACGACTCGAGGGTGGACGGCGACGCGGTCGACGACGACGACGCGGTCGACGACGCGATCGCGAGGTCGGAGGGCGAGAAGAGGACGAGGGATTCCGTCGAGGTGCAGCGACGGTTGGCGAGGCGATTGTTGGACGCCCAGAGACGGTGGGTGGGGCCGGCGTCGTCTTCGGGACGGGACGGCGGAGCGTCGCGCGTCGAGGACGGGTTGGTGGACGACGCGGAGGTTGTGGGAGTGATTCCGGAGGCGTACACGCGCGTGCGATGGTTGCTCGGATTGTTATTTTTGCAGAGCACGTCGAGCGTGGTGTTGAGTCGGTACGAGAACTTGATCAAAGAGAACATCGTCATCACGCTCTTTCTCACCATGCTCGTCGGCGCGGGCGGGAACGCCGGGAATCAGAGCGCGATACACGTCATACGCGGATTGGCGACGGGGGAGATGGAAAACACGAGCGAGTGCTTACGAAAGACGCTCGCGGAACAGTTTCAGGTTGGGTTACTCCTCGCCACCGCGCTTTCCACGGCGGGGTTCGCGCGCGTGTTGCTCACGAGTCCCGAGGGGACGAACGATTTGGTGGGACCGTTCGCCATCTCGACCGCGCTTTTCGCCATCGTCACCGTGAGCACGTGCATCGGCACCGTGTTGCCGTTCTTGTTGATGCGATTCAAGCAAGACCCGGCGAACGCGGGGACGAGCGTACAAGTCATCATGGACGTCTCGGGCGTCGTCATCACGTGCACCGTCGGTTCGTTCATTTTTGAGCACGCCTCGGAGTGGAGCGTGTTCGCGCACTCGATGTGACCATCAGTCGTCGTGCGACGTCACTCGTATCATGTCGTTGTTTTTTTGTTTGTTTCTATTTTTCGAACGCGCAGTGATTCGCGCGTCTTGTATTGCAAAATTGCACTGCCGCAAAAATCGTACGCGCGCGTAAACGCGCGCGCTTTGGATCAAGTTCACGTCGCCGACGCGACGGCGATTCGTTTCACTCTCCGCGGCGCGTTTTCGATGTTTCCTTTGGGAACGACCACCTTGAGAACGCCTTTATCGTACGATGCGGTGATATCGTCGACGACGGCGCTCGCCGGAAGCGCGAACACGCCGCGAAACGTTCCGAAACGACGTTCGCGTTTGCGCACCGTTTCGGTAACGTCTTCGCGTCGTTCGCCTTGTATCGTCAACGCGTGTCGAGCCACGTCGACGAACACGTCGATATGTGAAGGATCCATGCCCGGAACGTCCGTCGTGAACGTCATCGCCTCGTTCGTCTCCGCGATATCCGTCGCCGCGCTCGCCAAGACGTCCGCCGCGAGCTCGGCGAGCGTCGACGTCGGCGTCTTTTCGGAAGCGCTCGGCGCGCGATCGCATTCGACCCTCGGCGCGCACGCGTCCAAGCTCTGCACGAGCGAGCGAACGAGCGTCGCGACGTCGCCTCTGGTGTCGAGCGTCGGCGTCGTTTCCGTAGGCGTCGGCGTCTCGTCGGCGTCTCGGCGCGGGAAGAGTTGAAACCCGCGGGCGGGACGCGCGCGCGCGAGCGAGAGAAGGACGACGGAGACGAGGACGAGGACGATGAAGGAGGAGGAGGCGCCGCAACGGTGAACGCGCGAAGACGTGTCGTGGCGGTGCATGCCGTCGAGCGTCGGTGAGTGCGTGACGACCGAGGCGCATCGCGTCGAGAGACGAGAGACGAGACCAGACGAGACGAGACGATGACTCTTCGTATCATTCCAAACGCGCTTTCGAAGATGGACGGACGCGTTCGATCACCCGCTCGTGTCGGCGGCGGCGGCGTCATCCTTGGATAAATCGAGATCTTTACCGGTGATGCGCCTGTACATATCGATGACGTCGCGCACCGTCGTCTCGAAGTGCGTCGTGGCGTCGTACCCGGTGGAGATGTATGCGGCGTCCGCCGTTCCGTCGGCGAGGGGCTCGAGAACATCGGAAACGTTGTAAAAGAGCTCGTCGATCGGACCGAGCATGCGAAGTCCAACCTCCAATTCTCTGTGTGGATCTTGCGTCTCCACCGTCGTGCTAACCGACGCAAAGTATCGTCCCTTCGCGCACACGTTGTGCGAAGAGCTCGCCCCCATGACGTAGACGTCGTGTCGTCGTCCGCACTGGTGAGCGGGTACGATGATCTGAACGCTCTCGGCGTCGTTCACGTTGGGAATTGGGTGGCTCAGCAAACAGAGCGCGCGCACGACTTGACCAACCTTTTTCGTCTTGCCCGGAAAGTAACTAGAGTCGCCGATGACGTACTTTGCCGTCGCCGTCTCGCCCTCCGATTTCGCGCCGACGGCGCGACCGCTCTCGTCGTACACAACCTCGACGTCGGATTTGCCGAGCATGTACGTGCCACCGTGCACGGCGCTCAATCGAGCGAATCCTTGCGGAAGCTCGCCCAATCCGTACAGCGGGTAAATGTAAGGCGAACCGGTGCCGAATCTCGCCATGGAATCAGAGTACAATCGAACCGCCTTGACCAGCTCGACGGCGGGTTCGTCGAGGTACCGCTCGTTCGTCTTCAGCGCGAGCGCGTGACCGATAAATTCGACGGTTTCCGCCGCCAGACCAAACTTTTCGTATAAATCTCTCGCCGGCATGCGCTGTAAATTGTAACCGCCGTGCGTGCTAGGATCGTTTTCCGCAAAGTTTTGCACAAAGATGAAAAACGACCGCGCGCGAAGTTTTTCAAACATACCCATCAACGAGCTTCGAAGCGCCTCTTTATCGTTCGCCGGAACCTTGTGCACCTTACCTCCCTTCCCCAACACGAACGATCCGTCTCCCGCTCGAAACTGCAGATAGTTGTGCACCCCCGTCTTGACGAGAATCTTCACCAAGAGTCCGTTGCCCATCATGAATTTCGGCACGAGATCAATGTTATAATCCTGCCACCGCCCGTACCTCGCCGTCAACGCCGCTTTATCGCTCGCCTTTTCCGGCGCAAACTTTTCAAACAACTGCGTGAGATTCAGAGACGCGCTCTCACCGCCGTAATAGTCATTTCTATCGACGTGTAAAATCTTCATCCCATCCACCGCCGAGAGTAATCCCGCGACGAGGCACTCCTTCAGTCCCGTGCCGAGGATGATGGCGTCGTACGCGCGATCCATGACGACCTATGTCGTCGTCCGTCCGTCGTTCGTCCGTTCGCCTCGTCTCTCCGCGCGCGACGGTCTGACCGTCATCGTCCTCGTCGCGCGTCCACGATGTGTCCGTCAATTCATTCATTCGTCCCAACACCACGACGCGGGGACATGCCCTCCGAGACGTCGTCGTCGGCGGCGAAGCGCGTCGAGACCGAGGGATGGGATCGATCGCGAGGCGCGCGTCGCGCGGGACGGCGCGGGAACGGGTCCGGGGGCGAGGACGACGACGACGAGGAGGCGTTCGGGACGGACCGGCCTCGCGCGACGGCAGCCATCATTTTGTCGGATGAGACGCCGAGCGCGGCGGCGATGGAGACGAGCGCGGCGTTGGGAGGCGTGCGCGTGGATTCTTCCGTGGAGCACGCGTTCGGGGTGCGCATACCGGGGAGCACGGACGTGGGGGAGGGACGCGAGGGACTCGTCGCGGCGGCGAGGCGGTTCGGCGACGAGGCGCAGCGAGAGGCGTGGAGGAATCGTTTAGAGGTGCCTCTCGCGGACGATGCGCTCGCGAATCAGCGGGAAGATGTAGAGCAATATTCCGCGTTTCTCGATCGGTTTCACGACACGCACCTGGACGTGCAGACGTACGCGCAGACGACGTCCAAGTACATCAATCGGAGCTATTACGACGCCAGAGTCGAGCCGCAAACTCGATTTCCCGACGGGACGTTCAATTCGACGCCCGTGCGCGTGGCGAATTGGATCTTTGCCGAAGAATTCGCACAGAGAGACGGATTCGTCGATGACGAGACGACGACCGAGGAGGAGGAGGAGGAGGAGGAGGCGGAGGCGGAGGCGGAGGACGAGGACGAGGCGCCGACGTCGTGCTTTGGCTGTTTCACCGCGCGTTCGAAATCTCGCGTCGCGGTGCGATCGGCGAGCGCGTCGGAGACGAACGATGCGTCGACGCGGGAGCGGGAAGAAGAAAAAGTGGAAGAGGACGCGTCGCAGAGCTCGCCGTTGGAACGAGCGAGAGAAAGGCTCGAGGTTTGCGAAGAAGAGTGGGCGCACGCGGAGCTCAACTGTAGGCAAATGCTTCTCGACCTGAAACGACTCGTCCGTTCGTTGGCGGATACGTTTACGCCAGAGATGCGACGGAATGATCCTCGGGCGAAAGAATTGCAAGAAGAGATTACGAGTTTGGAGGACTCGTTGAAGCGGTTGCTCGACGTGAGAGACGAGAAACGCGCCGAAGCGACGGCGCGCCGACGAGAGATTGCCGAATACGAAACATGGCAAAAAACGATGAAAGAGCAACAGGCTGAGAGCGTTGTCGAAACGTTAAACGATGAAATCACCATCACCGAGGCGTTGGCGTCGAGAAAAGATCCGCTCGAGGGATTCGGAACGGTGGGAAGCTTGACGTCGTGCATGTTTCTCGTTCTCGCCCCGTTGTACTTGTGGCGGTATTACGAGTGGATCCAATGCAATCGTGTGGCGAAGCGTCGATTAAAGTCACGGACGACGACGCTCACCGTGTTCTTTTATAACCCGCTCTTTGTGCCCGGAGCGCGACGTCTTCGACTCGCAGCGTCCAACGTCGAATTGACGTCGATGATTCTCGCCGTTCAAAGCCTCTTGAGTTTCCAACTTTGGATCACGGATCACTCGGACGAGATTCGTCCGACACTCATCGCCGTGTACGAGTACGTGGTGTTGAACACGTTCGCGCGCGTCGCCGTTCCTTGCTCCAATGCGACGATTTTAGCCCTGCGCAGGAGGAAAAAGAGGGGGCGAGAAACATCCGTGAGCAAGCTTTGGCAAGGTTCGAGCGCAACCGTCGGCGCTTCCGGACGACACTCGACGGATGGTGGCGTCACGGGCGGCGTGCCCAGAGAATCACCCGTTGAGTTCGCCGATCGAGACGGCGAGAGCGATGACGCCGTCTCGCTTCTCGACGAATTGCCGCGACACAGCGAAGAAATCATCGGCGCGGCTGGCCGCGTCGACGACGCCGATTTCAAAGAAGCGGTGAAAGATCTCGATCCAAAATCGCGCAAGGAAGCGCTGCGTCTGAGAATCAAGAATGAAATGGTTCAGGGAAGAGGACGTTTCTACGATAAGCTTGGATCGAGCGACGATGATCGCGACGGCGCGAGTCACTCGCGCACGGGCGAGACGGATGACTTTTCAGACTTTTTGACGCGATCCTCGAAACGGTTTGTTTCTCCAGAATCACGCGAGTACGAAATGTTACGCAAAGAATACGTACGAAAGGCGCGCGCCCTGCGCAAAGCTGAGGAGGCGGAGGCGAGCCGTAACAAGCCCGCGTTTGACATGAGTACTCTCGTCAACCAGTTCAACACAAACTTTGGCGTCTCGCTCAATCTATCTCTACAGACGGAGGCGAGCGCGGAGGACACGAAGGTAGAGTCCCGCCTCGACGTCGATCAGGCTGATTCGGTGTTGAATGCGGTTTCGAAATTGAGTCGAAAACATAAAAAACGTTTCGCGGGAAGAACTGGGTACTTGCCGAACAAGACCAACGCGCGCGACGTTGACGAGTCGACGCTGGCGAAGCCCGTCGAGGACGATGACGACGAGTAATCATCACGCTTTCGTTGTACTAGTACTTTTAATATACACTGTACTCTAGCAATGAAAACGTTGAGCGCCCCCGCGGAGATCAATTCTGTCCCAGATGCGCTCGCGGCTTCGTTCGTTCACCAGCCCCGAGTCGAAACGTCGTCCACGCTCTCAACTGGCTTAAAAATTCTTCGCTCGCCGGCGGATCTGGCACAGGCATCCGAATTTTATCCTCGACGCGAACTTCGCCGACGTAAAATTCTTTCAAGTACAAGAAGCTTTCTTTGCTGGAATGGTACATTTCGAAGTGACGCGCCGCGTCGATGTTCAAGCTCTGGTTTGGAATGATGAAATCTCCGCCGGGATGCTCCGGAAGCCACCGTTTGACGTCGAGAACCATGCCATCGATCACGCACAACACTCCTCCCGCGTCATTGAAGGCGACGATTTCGTCCCACTCAAACTCTCGCAACCGAGACGCGTACACCCCGAGCTTTGCTTCGCAAAAATCGCCGAGCTCGCGACACCCGAGACTCTTCGCGGCGTCGCACAGCGACTCCATGATTCGTATCTCGTAATTCGGCGCCGCGTTACCCATCGCGGCGCACTCTAAAAATACGAGTACCCGATCGAACACGTCGGTGTCCACGTTCACCTCCGCGCGCACGACATCGTCCCATCCTTCGTCCTGCGCGAGCGCGCCGCCGGCTCGCCGCACCGCGCCCGTCAAAGCGATGCAAGACCGAAGAAGACGTCTGTGGACGTGAAACACCTCCCCGTCACGCGTGTGCACGTGAATGATTTCTCGACACGGCGCGCGCCTCGCGCGTTCTTCGTCGTCGTTTGCAAATCGTAATCGATTTTCATCGCTCGACCGCGCGAAAAATGTCGTCTCCATGCCGACGCGGGCTCGAAAACAGTGATAGGCGATCGCTTTCGCCTTCTCCTCTTCGCGGAGCGTGTTGACCTCGGCGACTCGCGCACGATACGCCACGTCTTCGATGGTTATCACATACACCTCGGACGTCGACACGACGCGTCCCGCGCCGCCCAGAGCGTTGACGACGGCTCTGCGCGCCACCTTCGCGTCGACGACGCGCGCCTCCGAGCAACCGTCGCGACTCGATTCGACGACACTCAATTCAACCGTCACGTCCGTCGCCTCACCGATCGACGCCGCATCCACCGCCTCGAACTCCATCTCTTTGTCCGCGCACGCGCGCAGGTTGTGTCGCTGCGCCTCGCTCAACCACACGCGTCCGCGCGGGACGCCCCGACGCGTCGCGAACCTCACGCACGCGCCCCCGAGCGCGCCCCCTCCTCGTCGCGCGTACGTTCGCCCCGACATCGCGCACGATTCGTGCACGTACGCCTCGTACCGACTCGTCGACGAGTCGTCGTCGGCATCGTCGTCACCGACCCCGTCCACGACGCGCAGTCGAACGAACCGTCCACCATCGTCACCGTCGTCGTCGTCGTCGACGTCGCGCGCGGCGTCCGTTCGACTGACGTACCGCGCATCGCTCGACCGCACCGCGTCGTCGCGCGCGCGCACGCTCGACGTCAGCGTGTTCGGCCCTCTCGGCTGTTTAAAGTTCACCATCGACCGCGCGCGCGAGTGGCGGTTACGACGACGACGCGCTTCGATCCGTCATCGTCATCGCGCGGCGCGCGGCGAGAGACGCTAGATGCGTGACGCGCGATGCGCGGCGTGGGATACGCGTCGCGCTTAAACCAAGACGCCGACGTCGGGGGCACGCTCGGCGAACCCGAGGTGGAGGAGGAGGAGGACGTCGTGCGACGGAAGGCTGAGCTCTTGGCTGATTTATTGAAAACGGCGTCGTCGTCGAATTCGTCCGCGGGCGGGAGGCGAGGATGCGTCGCGCACACGGGGGCGGGCATCTCGCGCGAGGCGGGGATTCCCGATTTTCGAGGACCGAACGGGGTGTGGACGCGTCGCGCGGCGGGTTTGCCCGCGCCCGAGTGCGAGACGACGATGGCGCTCGCGACGCCGACGTTGACGCACATGGCGCTCGTCGGATTACAGAGAGCGGGATACGTGGAACGCGTGGTGTCGTGTAACGTCGATTGTTTGCACGTGCGCAGCGGGTTGGATCGCGAGAGATTATCCGAGCTTCACGGGAACTGTTTCGCCGAGGCGTGCGACGATTGCGAGAAAGAATATATTCGAGATTTCGAGATGACGACTGTCGGTTTCAAACGCACGGGACGCGCGTGCGACGATTGCGGTCGAGACGGTCGGTTGCGAGATAAAGTGCTCGATTGGGGCGATCCACTGCCGAAGAGGGAATTGTTTCTCGCCGAGCGCGACTCGGCGTCGGCGGCGTTGAGTTTGGTGCTCGGAAGTTCGCTCCAAATCAAACCGTCGTGCGATATTCCGTTGAAGACGACGCGAAAGCGGCGTCGTCGAAAACGCGACGATGACGGCGACGGCGAGACGAAGGGCGTCGTCGACGACGCGCCGGGGAAGCTCGTCATCGTGAATTTACAGCCGACGTGTAAAGACGCCAAGGCGCACTGCGTCATCAACGCAAAGTGCGACGTCGTCATGTCGCTCGTGTGCGCGCGTCTGGGCGTGCGCGTGCCGGACTACGTTCGTCGCGACGTCCTTCGCGTTCAGCACGCGTTTAAAGCGTCGCCGTCCGGCGCCTGGTTCGCGTTCACGCTTCGCGTTGTCAACGCCTACGACGACCGCGCGCCGATTCCTTGGTTGGCGCGCGTCGAGGCGCGCGTCGGCTCAGAGACGACAGTCCAGACGCTCGATCGACCGCCGTTCACGCTGAAACGAAAGATTCGAGACGACGGCGACGGCGACGCCGCCGTCGTGCCGATTGAGCTCACGTTTCATTTTCAGCCCGCGCGCGACGCGGCGGCGCCGCCCGCGCGACGCGTCTACGACGTCTCGTGCGCCGGCGGGGAGACGTCGACGCGATTTTCCTTTGAAACCCATCGTAAATCGTACGCCGCGTAGCGTTGAGTCGCGACGTCGGCGAAGCGCGAGCCTCGACGCGGACCCCGCCGTTTCGAGACCGTCGTCGAGACCGTGTGCGCGTGTGCGGCCGCGCGCGCTAGGTTGGCCAACGGCACTACAGATACTGTACAACGTTGTATATACAACGTTGTATATACAACGTACAACGACCGATCACGTTGTATCGGCCATAGACGTCGAGGCTCCAGATCCGCGGAATGTGATTGTTAGGTATATTAAGTGTTAAGTATGTGATGGACGTCCCACGCGCGCGTTCTCGCATTTGATCGCGCATTTTTCACCTGGAATGCGTCGCAAATCGTTTCTGTAGATGTCATGCACGCACACACTCATTTTAAATGTGCCCTTCACGATTACAGAGGGTGGCATGGGCTTTCTAGTAGAACCCTAGCCGTTTATATTCAGAGCGAATTTCTGAGGCAGCGTTGAATTAGTACGTATATTAATCAATGTAGTTGTATATAGTGCTATCATAGACAGTATATCGAATTAGATATGCGTTCGTGATATTAAGTATGCACGTTGTATATACAACGTCGACTCCAACTTCACGTTGTATATACAACGTACAACCACCAATTACGTTGTATATGCCAACCTAGCGCGCGCGTAAGAATGATTGGCGTGATTTCGCGACGACGACGAGGGTCACTGAAAACCCACTCTTTATGCTCCGAAAGAGTCTAAATCCCTCTGTCCGTGTGAGTCAGTTGGGTCTCCGGGCGCCACACTCCCCGCCTGTTTACCTGTTTACGAAACGCATGGCGACGAGTAGAAGTCTACGACTCGTGGTGCTCACGCTTTTCTTCACACTCGTTGACGCACAACGTTGGGTACGTCTCGCTCGTGAGGCTGACTTTACGAACGAACTGACCATCGTCTCCGGGTAGCCCGTGGAGAGGGACGACACGCTCAACAGGGTGACTCTGAATAACCACGACGGCGACGTGTACTTGGAAACCACGGGGGAATACTCCGAAATCGTTTTCAAGACCCCGAAGGTTCGTGTGGACGGTGACGTGTACTGTTTCGATGGGGACGTCGGGGTCTCAGCGAGAATTGATGGCGTGAAGACCCGGTTGGACGCCCTGAACAGCACGGACGACGGGTTGAAGACCAAGGACACCGAGTTGAGCGGACGAATTGATACCTTGAACGCCACGAATGCTGAGCTTAAGAACGCAGACTTGGCTCTATCAAATAGAATCGACGGTCTGAGCGTATCGGAGCAAGTGAGTCGCATTGACGCATTGAATACGACAGACGCAGAGTTGAAGACGAAAGACACCGAGTTGAGCGGACGAATCGACGTCTTGAACACGACGGACGACGGGTTGAAGACCCGGCTGGACGCCCTGAACACGACGGACGACGGGTTGAAGACCCGGCTGGACGCCCTGAACACGACGGACGACGGGTTGAAGACCCGGCTGGACGCCCTGGAGACCGCGACGCTCCCTCCCAAATGTGTTCCTCCGGGGGGCAAATACTTACAGTTTAATGGTACAAGTTGGCTGTGTGTGTGTGAACCAAACTGGACAGGTGACACGTGTGAGGTGCCTCCGAGTCCGCCTCCGAGTCCGCCGCCTCCGAGTCCACCTCCCAGTCCGCCGCCTCCGAGTCCGCCGCCGCCCGCGTTCATGGAGCAACAAAAGATCACGGCCTCGGACGGGGCCTCAGATGACTACTTCGGCTATTCAGTCTCCATCTCTGGGGACACCGCCATCGTTGGGGCTTATGGAAACGACGATAAGGGCTCTTACAGCGGCAGTGCGTACGTGTTCGTGCGTTCCGGAACGACGTGGACGGAGCAACAAAAGCTCACGGCCTCGGACGGGGCGGCTTATGACATCTTCGGCGAGTCAGTCTCCATCTCTGGGGACACCGCCATCGTTGGGGCGAGGCATGAC
>Ga0255784_10000934_pt1 | contig 23935 bp, 23 predicted proteins | sample 101ome_14_FD_179982 | JGI IMG/M metagenome (GOLD analysis project Ga0255784, IMG submission 179982) | Coastal salt marsh microbial communities from the Groves Creek Marsh, Skidaway Island, Georgia - 101403AT metaG (version 2) | ecosystem: Environmental > Aquatic > Marine > Intertidal zone >...
CGGCAAACTAATGTAACGATGGTTGAGTCGGACAAAAGAAAGTCGGTTTTTCTGAGAACGGTGATAAGAGAGCTGGGCTTATCGGGTGTAAAAGTCATAAATGAACGTATAGAAAGCGCTCAGATCCCGATATCAGATATTGTTTCGGCAAGGGCGTTGGCGCCGCTAACAGACCTTTTCACGCTTTCTCAGGGGTTTTCAGATCAGAACACAACATTCCTGTTTCAGAAGGGAAAAAGCTGGGCTTCTGAAATCGAAATAGCTCAGAATCATTGGTCTTTTGATTATGATGCGATTAAAAGCGAAACCGATAGTAATGCTGTGATACTAAAAATCAGGGGACTTTCGCGTGTCTGACATATTGGCGGCAAATCGGCCAAAAATTATATCGGTAACCAATCAAAAGGGTGGTGTTGGAAAAACAACAACCACGATAAACCTTGGCGCTGCGCTTGCAGAGCTTGGAAAGCGAGTTTTAATTATTGATCTTGATCCGCAGGGTAACGCGTCCACTGGATTGGGTATCGAAGTAGAGGACCGCGTCCTAACGACTTATGAACTGTTGTTGGATGATGTGTCACTAAACGATGTGATATATCCAACTGATCAGACAGGTTTATTTATTGTTCCATCGACTGTGGACCTGAGTTCGGCCGATATGGAGCTGGTTTCGAATGAAAAACGCAGCTTTTTATTGCATGACGCCCTGCGTCAGCCGGCAATGACAGAGTTTCGGTTTGATTATATCCTAATTGATTGTCCGCCTTCGTTGAACTTGATGACCGTGAACGCGATGGTGGCATCCGATTCCGTTTTAATTCCGTTGCAAAGTGAATTTTTTGCGCTTGAAGGTTTGTCACAACTGATGCTGACGATTCGAGAGGTAAGAAGCAGCGCAAATACAGAACTGCGGATCGAGGGGATTGTTTTAACGATGTACGATGCACGCAACAATCTGTCACAACAGGTTGAGCAGGATGCACGTGATAATTTAGGGGAATTGGTGTTCCAAACGATTATTCCACGTAACGTAAGGTTGAGTGAGGCGCCATCGTTTGCCATGCCTGTAATTTCATATGATAGTGCATCAAAGGGGGCGAGTGCGTATCGCGCTCTTGCCAAAGAGCTGTTGGGTATTTCAAAGCCAGCGCCAGCAGCGGCATAAGGAGGCGACATGGCCGATAAGAAAAGCAGAGGATTGGGCCGCGGGTTGTCGGCGTTAATGGCGGACGTTGCGCCAAAAGCAGAAGAGCCGGCATCAAGCGCAGATGTATCCAGGTCAGATAGGTCTGTGCCAATCGAATTGGTCTTTCCAAATCCTGATCAGCCGCGCCGTACGTTTGATGACGAAAAATTGGACGAGCTGACGGAATCCATTAAATCCAAAGGGATTTTCCAACCGTTGATTGTGCGTCAGCGTCCTGGTAATCAGCAACAATTTGAAATTGTTGCGGGTGAGCGTCGTTGGCGTGCTGCCCAGCGGGCTAAAGTGCACCAAGTGCCTGTTATTGTTAGAGAATTTACAGATACAGAAGTTCTTGAGATTGCGATTATAGAGAATATTCAGCGTGCAGACTTAAACCCCGTCGAGGAAGCAGCAGGTTACCGTCAATTGATGGAGCGTTTTGGCCACACCCAAGAAAAACTGGCAGAATCTCTTGGCAAAAGTCGAAGCCATATCGCCAATTTATTGCGGTTGCTGAATTTGCCAGATGATGTTCAGGGATATCTGGTGTCTGGTCAACTGTCAGCAGGGCATGCAAGGGCGCTGATCACATCGGATCACCCATCAGAGTTGGCGAAGAAAATTATCGCCGGCGGCCTCTCTGTTCGCGAAACGGAACGATTGGTAAAACAGGCGGCCCAAGGGAATGATGATCGCGCTGGCGAACAACTGGGCAAGTCAAAACCCGTGATCGACAAGGATTCTGACACAAAGGCGCTAGAGGGGGATTTGTCCGCGGCCCTCGGAATGCGTGTATCTGTTGATCATAAAATGGGAACTGAAGCTGGGTCGATAACGATATCCTATAAAACGCTCGATCAGTTGGATGATCTTTGTGCGCTTCTAAGCGCTACGAATTTGGACGGGCCCAAATAAACAATAATACGCATGTTAGTGTCACAATCTGAATTATGATGACGTGCTGTGGAACGCCCACCGCAACAGAGATACCGATGACCGCGATGATTGAAATAGTCGCGGCCCGTTTTGCACTACGACTAATCGCGCCGCTTCTGTTCCAGTCATGGATCATGGGGCCAAATGTTTTGTGTGATATCAACCAGTTATGTAAGCGTTTAGAAGATTTCGCAAAACAAAAAGAGGCAAGTAAAACCAGCGGCACCGTAGGGACAAGTGGCAGGACAATACCAGCAATGCCAACGGTAAGCGCGATTAATCCAGCAGATATCCAAAAAAACCGCATCATTCGCATGCATCTAATATTTGATAGATGACTTGGTTTAGTAATTTCGTGCCAACCTGCGTCGCAAATAGAAAACCGTCGCTTTCGCCAATCATGCCCATTTCAATTAAATCACCTAACTTAGCGCGATTAAACCGCCCATTGCTTAACTCGTTTAAGCGGTGCACGCTAATACCCGACCTCATTCGCATCCCCATCAGTATGAACTCAGACAATTGATCATCAGCAGATAAAAGGGTCCAAGTCTCTATGTTTGTTCCTTCATAGACACTATTTTTCCAAATCTCAGGGGCCAGGTGCGCTTCAGTGCTGTATCGTCCCTGTTGGGTTGTCATTCTGCCGTGGGCACCGGGACCAATGCCGATATAGTCGCCATATTTCCAATAGACTTGGTTGTGGATGCTTTCGTGACCTGGCGCAGCATGATTTGAAACCTCGTATCGCGGCAAACCCGCAGCAGCGCATTCTTCTTGTGTAATGTCATACATACGCTCGGCGCTTTCATCCTTGGGCAACCCTTTCAGTAGACCGCGATTGTACCGATCACCAAAGGCCGTTCCTTGTTCAATGGTCAGCTGATAGGCAGATATATGATCAACCGCCATCGACAGTGCCTCTTTCAACTCAATCCGCCAGCTTTCAGGTTCCTGATGTTGACGCGCATAGATGAGGTCAAAGCTGACGCGATCGAAATTATCTCTGGCAATATCAAAGGCTTGCTTGGCTTCTGTGACCGTGTGCATACGGCCAAGTGCGACCAGATCAGCATCTCTAAGCGATTGAATTCCAATGGAAATTCTGTTTACACCTGCTGCTGCATAGCCCGCAAAACGCCCTGCATCAACGGATGTCGGATTTGCCTCGAGGGTGCACTCAAAATTGTTGGCCTTGGGCCAATGAAAATGAATGCGTTCCAATATTTCTTGCACCGTTTCAGGGGGCATAAGACTGGGCGTGCCACCACCAAAAAAGACAGAATTCAAAACTCTTCCGCTGGTTAACTCAGCATACCGGTCAATTTCGCGTAAATATGCGTTTTTCCATGATGATTGGTCGATGGATTTTGCAACGTGGCTATTGAAATCACAATAGGGGCATTTAGCGGCGCAAAATGGCCAGTGGATATACATTCCAAAACCGCCGTTGTGCCAATCAGCCACCAAAACACCCCGCGATAAATTTTTTGAAACTCTCTGCACGATGGCTTATGCGGTTTTTTTCCTCAAACGGCATTTCGGCAAATGTAACATTATATCCGTCGGGCTGGAAAATAGGATCGTACCCGTGACCTATCTGTCCGCGCATCGGCCATACAAACTGACCACTTACAACCCCTTCAAAAACCTCGTCATGTCCATCTGGCCAAGCCAAAACCAAAGTGCTGCGAAATTGTGCTGTTCTGGGGTAGGGTGCGGAACAATCATGCAACTTTATGTGAGTTTTTTCCATTGCCATGACAAAATCACGCCCGTTTTCGGTTTCCGCCCAGTCCGCAGTATACACTCCTGGTGCGCCATTCAGCGCATCGATTGTAATACCACTATCATCCGCCAACGCAGGCAGGCCTGTTGCCTTTGCTGCGGCATGTGCCTTGATCCTTGCATTGCCAACAAAGGTTGTTTCTGTTTCTTCAGGTTCTGGCAGATCTAGTTCCGCAGCGCCCTTTACCGAAATACCATAGGGGGCAAGAAGGCTTACAATTTCTTCTAGCTTCCCTGCGTTATGGGTGGCAACTAACAAGGTTTTTTCAGTGAATTTGCGGGTCATGATACCACTGAAAGTTGATATCCAACCAACTCACTCACACCCTTTTCAGCCAGGTCTAATAGTTGGTTCATTTGATCACGCGAATATGTTGCGCCCTCTGCGCTCATTTGTGTTTCAATCATTTGACCGTTTGCCAACATGATAAAGTTTCCATCAACACCTGCATCGCTATCCTCTGGATAATCGAGATCAAGAACAGGTTGGCCCGCATAAATTCCACAGCTGACCGCAGCAACAGGTGAAATGAGAGGATCACTCGACAGTGTGCCTGCCTTCATCAATTTGTTTACCGCCAGCTTTAGCGCAACCCAACCACCCGTGATTGACGCACACCGTGTTCCACCATCGGCCTGAATAACATCACAATCGACTGTGATTTGCATTTCACCCATCGCCACACGATCAACACCCGCACGCAATGATCGACCAATCAGGCGTTGAATTTCTACTGTGCGTCCGCCCTGTTTGCCTGATGCGGCCTCGCGGCGCATACGCGACGAGGTTGAGCGGGGCAACATGCCATATTCCGCCGTGACCCACCCCAAACCTGATCCTTTAATGAAGGGGGGCACGCGATCCTCGACTGTCGCGGTACATAGAACGTGAGTATCTCCAACTTTGATCAAACACGAGCCTTCGGCATGTTTTGTCACGTTGGTTTCAATTTGAATTGAACGCATTTCATCAAGCTTTCGACCAGAAGGGCGCATTGGAATATCCTTTCGTTTGTTGTGGACTGGATACCTGTCCCTATATAGATTAAGCAAGCCCGATTGACGAATTAGATTCATAGGTTTTAATTGTGCGCCACAAAGGACAGCACCATGACTGACTCGAACGCTATTCTGACCGAAATGAATGACAGGTCACGCGAAGTTTTCCGTCGCGTGGTCGAAGGGTATTTGGATAATGGTGGACCTGTTGGGTCCCGAACATTGACCCGCGATTTCAGTGAAAAAATCAGTGCCGCGACCATCAGAAACGTTATGCAAGATTTAGAGCATATGGGGTTGTTGGGATCGCCGCATATCAGCGCGGGGCGAATTCCAACTCAACTCGGCTTGAGAATGTTTGTTGATGGACTGTTAGAGGTTGGCGAATTAACCGACACAGATCGCACGATGATTGATCAATCCACTGATCGTGATTCGCGCAATGTTGGTGATATGTTGGACCATGTCAGCACAGCATTGTCTGGTGTAACTCAAGGGGCTTCAATTGTATTGGCCCCAAAACAGGAAGCGCCAATAAAACACATTGAATTTGTTTCCCTGTCGCCTGATCGGGCGCTGGTCGTTTTGGTGTTTGCCAATGGACATGTCGAAAATCGGTTATTTACACCGCCAATTGGTCAGACACCAAGTTCATTGCGTGAGGCAGCCAATTTTTTGAATTCTATCATGCAGGGCCATACACTGTCCGAAGCACGACAGGTTGTTGACGCCGAAATAAAATTGCGCCGTCAAGAATTGGATACACTTGCTCAAGAGTTGGTCGAAACAGGCGCAGCGCTTTGGGAAAATGAAGGTGAGCGTTACGAAAGATTGATCGTACGCGGGCGATCGAATCTACTGGCAAACGAAGCAGAAGAGGCGGAGCTTTCCCGCATAAAAGAGTTGTTTGACGACCTAGAACGCAAGCGCGATATTGCCGATTTCCTGGAATTGACCCAACAGGGCGATGGTGTGCGCATTTTTATTGGGTCTGAGAATAAACTTTTTTCATTATCGGGTTCCTCTTTGGTGGTTTCTCCTTATATGAACGCTGATCGAAAGATTATTGGTGCGGTGGGTGTAATTGGACCCACGCGCCTAAACTATGGGCGGATTGTACCCATTGTGGATTATACCGCGCAGCTTGTTGGCAAGATGATTGCGGATCAAAATTAGAGGTGAATGATGGCAGAGCCAAAAGAACAAGAATTTTTGGATGACATTGCGGAGGTAGAAGCAGAGCAAGATGCAGATGAAATGATCGACATCGATGAGGCCGCGGCAGAGTTTGATGAAATCGATTCATTGCGTGCCGAACGTGACGAGTACAAAGATCGATTCATGCGTGCATTGGCGGATGCTGAAAATTCGCGTAAGCGAGCAGATAAAGATCGCAAAGAGGCTGAAAATTACGGCGGATCGAAACTGGCCCGTGATTTGCTGCCAGTCTATGACAATATGAAACGTGCGATTGAGGCGGCGGGAGACGAACAACGCGAGGCTGCTGCAGCATTAATCGAAGGCGTTGAATTGACAATGCGCGAACTTTCGAACGTATTTTCAAAGCACGGCATCACCATTATCGCGCCCGAAGTTGGTGACAAATTCGACCCTCAACTGCATGAAGCGATGTTTGAGGCTCCTGTGCCAGGAACAAAAGCAGGGGATATTATTCAGGTGTCAGCAGAGGGGTTCATGTTGTACGACCGATTGTTGCGACCTGCACAGGTTGGCGTGTCATCAACACCAGCAAGTTAATGTAAAAGAGGCGCTTATTTAAGCGCCCCTTTTAATTCATACAACTTTTGTAACGCCTCACGCGGTGTCAAGTCATCGGGCAGTATTTCGCTTAGCATCTGTTCAATTTTATTGGGCTGCGATTTAGTGGGCGCTGATTGTGTTGGTGTCGCCGCAAACAATGGCAGATCGTCAATAATGGCCTTGGGCGTACCGCTCCCTTCGCGTTCGCCTTGTTCTAGCGCATCCAACACAACGCGCGCGCGTTCAACCACGGCGTTTGGTAAGCCTGCAAGTTTGGCAACCTGAACCCCATATGAACGATCCGCGGCCCCCTTTTTCACCTCGTGCAGGAATATGACATCGCCTTCCCATTCTTTCACGGTGACGGTTGCGTTTTCAACATTGTCCATTTTATCTGCCAAGGCAGTCATTTCATGATAATGTGTGGCAAACAGCGCCCTGGATTTATTAACGTCGTGAATATGCTCTAAGGTTGCCCAAGCGATAGATAATCCGTCATATGTGGCGGTCCCGCGGCCGATTTCATCTAAAATAACTAATGCGCGATCATCCGCTTGATTTAGGATTGCTGCGGTTTCCACCATTTCCACCATAAATGTCGAACGTCCGCGGGCTAGATCGTCGGACGCCCCAACACGGCTGAACAGCTGACTAACGGCCCCGATTTGCGCATGATTGGCTGGAACATAGGAACCTGCCTGTGCCAATATAGCAATTAGAGCGTTTTGGCGCAGAAATGTGGACTTACCTGCCATGTTTGGGCCCGTTAGCAACCAAACCTTACCATCACTCAAGGCACAATCGTTTGCCACAAAACGCGCACCATCGGATTGCAGCGCAGCCTCTACCACTGGGTGGCGTCCACCAGAGATTTCAAATGCCTTGCTGTTGTCAACGGTTGGTCGCGCCCAATCATTTGATTGCGTAATTTTCGCAAGGCTTGTCGCAATATCTAATTCCGCCAGGCCGCTTGCTGCACCAGAAATTTCATCGGAAAGTCTTAATATTTCCTTTGTTAACGACTGATATATGCGCTTCTCCAACTCTATTGCATGATTGCCTGCATTCAGAATTTTAGTTTCAATTTCTGAGAGAGGCACCGTTGTGAAGCGTACTTGGTTGGCCGTTGTCTGGCGGTGAATAAAGGTCTCGTTTAGCGGCGGTGCCATCATCTTGTCCGCATGCGTTGCGGTCGTTTCGACGAAGTACCCTAATACATTATTATGTTTGATCTTGAGTGAGGATATCTCGGTCTGTTGAATATATTCCTGCTGCATCTGCGCGATGATACTGCGGCCTTCATCCCGTAATTGACGGGTTTCATCCAGTTCCGCATCATACCCAGTCGCCACAAAACCACCGTCGCGCGACAGTAATGGCGGTTCATCGACAAGCGCGTTGTGCAAAAGTGCTACCAAATCATCAAACCCGTTTAGAGTTTTTAGCGCATCATTGAGCAAAACAGGCAATGTGTATCGATTATATTTCATTGAAATATCAGACGATTGGGTCAATCCCGAACGAATGCAAACCAAGTCACGTGGTCCTGCACGGTCCAGTGCGATCCGCGATAGGGCGCGGTCCAGATCGGGTACCTGACGCAAGGCTTGTCGTAGCGCGTCGGCATCTGTTGGGTGATCCAACATGTATTGGATGCAATCAAGCCGATTATTGATCAACCCAATATCCATAGAGGGGGATGAAATCCGCTGCTCCAACAATCGACCGCCGCCCGCGGTCACGGTGCCATCCACCGTTTCCAACAGGGATCCAGCGCGTCCGCCACCCAGGATTGATCGCGTGATTTCCAGATTGCGCCGCGTCGCCGCATCAATTTGCATAACGCGCTGACGGACTTCCTTATTTGGACGCTGTAGGCGGGGCAACTGACCCTTTTGAGTGATATCCAGGTATTCAATCAATGCACCCATTGCCGATATTTCAGCGCGCTCAAACCCACCGAAAGATTCTAATGATGCGACACTAAACAACGATTTTAGACGCACTTCTGCATTCTGACTGTCAAATGCGGCGCGGCCCAATGCAGTTAATGATGCCCCTACCTCTTCGACCAATTCACGGAACCTGTCCTCTGTCGCTTCTGAAACCAGCACCTCACTGGGCGACAAGCGTGCAAGCTCTGGTCCCAGCATAACCGAAGGGAGAGCCATGACATGAAACGCTCCTGTAGAAATATCCACCCATGACAGCGCAGCTTCGTCACGAACCAATGCATAGGCGGCTAAATAGTTGTGACGCCGCGCATCTAACAAACTGTCTTCAGTCAGAGTACCTGGTGTGACCAGGCGCACAACATCGCGATGCACAACAGCCTTGTATCCTCGCTTTTTTGCTTCAGCTGGGCTTTCTAGCTGTTCACATACGGCAACACGAAAACCTTTGCGGATTAGGGTCAGTAAATACCCTTCTGCCGCATGATGGGGTACGCCGCACATTGGGATATCTTCGCCACTGTGTTTTCCGCGTTTGGTCAGGGCGATGTCCAAGGCACTTGATGCTGCAATCGCGTCATCAAAGAACAATTCGTAAAAATCACCCATGCGGTAAAACAACAATGCATCTGGGTAATTTGTCTTGATCTCCAGATACTGTGCCATCATTGGTGTCACGGGCTTGCTCCTAATATTTACCTTGTAAACTTACATATCCGCGACTTTACAGAAAAGCCAAAAACGATCAGGTTGCGCCTAAAAAAATTGCGCTGTAAGGAGGTTTTGCGCAACAAAGGACGCGATTTATGACGAAATCTAAAATTACCCGTGAAGAAGCACTAAATTTCCACCTAGAACCCACACCTGGTAAGTGGGAGGTCAGCGCAACCGTCCCAATGACCACGCAGCGAGACTTGTCGCTGGCGTATTCCCCCGGCGTTGCTGTTCCTTGCGAAGAAATCGCAGAAAACCCTGAGCTGGTTTACGATTATACGAACAAGGGCAACTTGGTCGCTGTGATTTCAAACGGCACGGCTGTTTTGGGTTTGGGCAATTTGGGTGCGCTGGGAAGTAAGCCCGTGATGGAGGGTAAGTCCGTTCTATTCAAGCGGTTTGCTGATGTAAATTCAATCGATATTGAAGTAGACACCGAGGATCCAGATGAATTCTGTAAAGCGGTTAAACTGATTGGACCAACATTTGGAGGTATAAACCTTGAAGATATCAAGGCGCCTGAATGCTTTATTATCGAACAGCGCCTGAAAGAGGAAATGGACATCCCCGTTTTCCATGATGACCAACATGGAACGGCCGTGATTTGTGCTGCAGGCTTGATTAATGCTTTGTATATTTCCGGGAAAAAGATTGAGGATGTGAAAATCGTCCTAAACGGTGCGGGTGCTGCGGGAATCGCTTGTATTGAATTGTTGAAATCCATGGGCGCACGCCATGAAAACTGCATCGTTTGTGATACCAAAGGCGTGATTTATCAGGGTCGTACTGAAGGTATGAACCAATGGAAATCTGGACATGCGGTGAAAACAGATTTGCGCACTTTGGAACAAGCGATGGTAAACGCCGATGTGTTTTTGGGCGTTTCGGTTAAAGGAGCCGTCACGCAAGGTATGGTGAAATCCATGGCGGATAACCCCGTGATTTTTGCTATGGCGAACCCAGACCCCGAAATCACGCCAGAAGAAGCGCATGAGGTGCGCCCCGATGCAATCGTCGCAACAGGTCGAAGCGATTATCCAAATCAGGTCAACAATGTGTTGGGCTTTCCTTATCTTTTCCGTGGTGCGTTGGATATTCATGCCCGCGCAATCAACGATCCGATGAAAATCGCTTGTGCGCAGGCCTTAGCTGAATTGGCCCGAGAGGATGTTCCAGATGAAGTCGCGGTGGCCTATGGCCGTAAACTGACTTTTGGGCGTGACTATATTATTCCAACGCCCTTTGACCCACGCCTGATCCACCGCATTCCACCCGCGGTTGCACGGGCAGGGATGGAAACAGGGGCTGCACGCCGGCCCATCGTTGATATGGACGGGTATGAGGTGTCCTTGCAATCACGTATGGATCCAACGGCCAGCATCCTACGTGGGTTGAATGCCCGCGCCCGTGCAGCACAGGCGCGAATGATTTTCGCAGAAGGGGATGACCCTCGCGTGTTGCGTGCTGCTGTTGAATATCAGCGTCAGGGTATGGGTAAGGCCTTAGTTGTTGGTCGTTCCGCCGATGTCAAAGCCAAGCTTGAGGCTGCAGGCCTTGGTGATGCTGTGCGCGAGCTTGAGGTTGTGAACGCCGCCAATACACAGCATTTGGATACTTACAAAGAATTCCTGTACAAACGATTGCAGCGCAAGGGGTTTGACCGCGCCGATGTGCATCGCCTTGCTTCGCGAGATCGTCATGTGTTTTCTGCGCTAATGTTGGCGCATGGTCATGGCGACGGTTTGGTCACGGGGGCGACACGCAAATCTGCTCATGTTCTCAACCTGATCAATCACGTGTTTGATGCCGATGCGGATCATGGTGCAGTTGGTGTAACCGCCTTGTTGCATAAGGGACGGATTGTTCTGGTGGCCGATACATTGGTGCATGAATGGCCGAACGAGGAAGACTTGGCAAATATTGCCGAACGCGCTGCGGGCGTGGCGCGTCACTTGGGCCTTGAACCTCGTGTGGCGTTTGTTAGCTTTTCAACATTCGGGTATCCCGTTTCAGAACGGGCTGAAAAAATGCACATTGCGCCACGTGTCTTGGACAAACGAGGCGTTGATTTCGAATACGAAGGGGAAATGACGGTTGATGTTGCCCTGAACGCGCAGGCGCAGGCGCAATATCCATTTTCACGCCTTAGCGGGCCTGCTAATATCTTGGTTGTTCCCGCCCGCCATTCGGCCAGCATTTCGGTGAAATTGGTGCAGGAAATGGCAGGTGCGACCGTGATTGGCCCGATCTTATCTGGGGTTGATAAATCCATCCAAATTTGCCCATCCGTTGCCACAGCGACAGATATTTTGAACATGGCAGTTTTAGCAGCGTGTAAAGTCGGCTAATATCGGCCCATGGCGATTTATAACCTTGGTTCGATCAACATCGACAATTTCTATCAGGTGCCGCACATCCCAACGCCTGGGGAAACCATTTCGGCGGGACATATGTCTGTAGGTCTTGGGGGGAAGGGAGCGAATATGTCCGTTGCTGCCGCCCGTGGTGCTGCGCGTGTTGTACATATTGGTGCCATTGGTCCCGAAGGCGCATGGACGCGCGATCGACTGACGGAATACGGGGTTGATACGCGGTTTATTGCTGATGGTACCCGCACAGGGCATGCGATTATTTGCGTGGCTAGGGATGGCGAAAACGCCATCACATTGTTCACAGGTGCAAATCATGAAATTACACCTGATCTGATTGGGGCCAGCCTGTCAGAAGCACAGACAGGCGATATTTTCATTACGCAAAATGAAACAAACGCACAGGCACATGCCTGTGAAATGGCAAAGCGATTGGGGTTGCGCGTGGCCTATGCTGCAGCCCCGTTCGATACCGTGGCTGTTCAATCAGTTTTGTCTCATATCGATATGCTTATCATGAACCAGATTGAGGCGGATCAATTAACGAGCGCGTTGGGTCTGCGCCCTGATCAGTTGGATGTTGACGATGTGATCGTCACCCTAGGGGCCGACGGGTGCCGCTGGTTTGATAATCAAAACGGCAGCGCTCATGATTATCCCGCGATTCGAACAGATGTGGTCGATACGACGGGTGCTGGGGATACATTTACGGGTTATATTTTGGCGGGGCTGGACCGCGGTATGCCAATGGAACAGGCGATCCGTCTTGCATTACATGCGGCGGCCATTATGGTATCGCGCCAGGGTACAGCGGATGTTATTCCAGATCTTAAGGACATTCAGGATCGGTTCGGGGGTTTTCGCTCTGGCTACGTATGAACTGGTCGAATCCAAATAAAGGGGCCCGCAGACCCCTCATTTGCATCGAATTTAGCTGCGAACCAGCTTTTCATAACTTTCTGAAATATCGCGGGTAAGTGCGCCAACCTCGAAATTATAATCGCCAATTTGGCCAACGGGCGTGACTTCGGCCGCGGTCCCAGTGAGCCAGCATTGCTCAAAGCTTTCCAGCTCGTCTGGCATGATGTGGCGTTCGTTTACCTTAATGCCTTTTTCTTTCAGCATGTCGATCACGGTTTGACGTGTGATCCCATTTAGGAACGCATCGGGCGTTGGTGTGTGAACCTCTCCATCTTTTACGAAAAAGATGTTCGCGCCGGTCGCTTCGGCAACATATCCGCGATAATCAAACATCATCGCGTCAGAACACCCTTTGTCTTCAGCAGCATGTTTGGACATGGTTGCGATCATGTATAGGCCGGCTGCCTTGGCTTGTGATGGTGCAGTTGCGGGGTCTGGACGGCGCCATTTTGCGATGTCCAATTTTGCGCCCTTCATTTTAGCATCACCGTAATAATTGCCCCACGCCCACACGGCCACTGCCATGCGAACGGGATTACCGCGGGACGCGACACCCATATCATTGCCAGCGCCGCGCCATGCAACTGCGCGTACATAGGCATCTTTTAACCCGTTGGCATCTAGAGCGGCTTGTTTCGCAGCTTCGATCTCATCAACGGTGTATGGAATTTTGAAATCAATCAGTTGACCAGATTTAATGAGTCGCTCTGAATGTTCACGGCTTTTAAAGATTTTGCCTTCGTAGCAACGTTCGCCTTCAAACACAGAGCTGGCATAGTGCATCGCATGCGTCAGGATGTGGACCTGCGCATCACGCCACTCAACCAATTGACCATCAAGCCAAATTTTGCCATCGCGATCTTCATAACTGCCAGCCATCGTACTATCCTCTTGCTGTGTTTTGTGGGTTAATCTTTCGTAATCTTTCACAAACTATGTCCGTTTCGGTCATAATATTGCGCAAAAACTTTGGATCGGTACCAGTTCGCACTTGGAATGTCAACAACACTGACATAAAATGCGGATTAGTAAAAAGGATGCTGGATATGGCGACCTCTAATCGTTCCACGGGCGAGGCCCTGTTATTTTTGACTGATGAACAGCTACGTCAGGGGATCGAAGCCATGTTTTTCGCGTATCGTGGATTCACTGCTGATCCTGATCGTATTTTGGATAAATACGGATACGGACGCGCCCACCACCGTGCCATACACTTCATTAATTGCGTACCTGGGACGACGGTGAATAATTTGTTGCATATCTTGGGTGTGACGAAACAATCCTTAAACCGTGTTCTTCGATCCTTGATTGACGATGGATTGGTCGAGGTACACGTTGGTCACAAGGATCGTCGTGAACGACATTTGTATCTGACAGAAACAGGACAATCCTTGGAACAAGAATTGTCAAATGCCCAACGTGCACGCATGCGTAGTGCCTATCGCGATGTGGGTGCAGATGCCGTTTCAGGATTTCGTCAAGTGTTAGAGGCGATGATGGACCCAGAGATGAAGCGCGCCTATTGGAAATTGCGTGACAGTGAGTTGACAAAGACATGAACGCTCACCTTCTTATTGTTGATGATGATGAACGCATCCGGTCTTTGTTGAAACAATTTTTATTGCGCAATGGATTTTTGGTCAGCGCCGCACGCGATGCAATGCATGCCCGAAAAATCTTGTCTGGTTTGGATTTCGACATGATTATTCTGGACATCATGATGCCGGGTGAAGATGGCGTAAGCCTGACAAAACACATCCGAGAAACTCGTCAGACGCCTATTTTATTGCTAACAGCAAAGGGCGAAACCGAAGACCGTATTGTGGGACTTGAAGCGGGAGCAGATGATTATTTGGCTAAACCGTTTGAGCCTAAAGAATTGTTGTTGCGCATTAACGCAATTTTGCGCCGCATCCCCGAACCAAAAATTGCGCAAGTCACACCAACGATCCTACATCTTGGGATTTGTCGGTATGACATTTCTCGTGGCGAACTGTGGCAGGGAGATCAACTGGTGCGATTGACAGGGACCGAGCATCAACTGATGAAGATTTTTGGGGGCTGCGTGAATGAGCCCGTTTCACGCGCTCAGCTGGTATCGGAACTGGGTCGCGACGAAAGCCAAGCCCAAGACCGCGCGATTGATGTCCAAATTACACGGTTGCGCCGTAAATTGGAGGCTAACCCAAAAGAGCCACGTTACCTTCAAACGGTTCGTGGTGCGGGGTATATGTTGGTTAACGATTAGGTAACATACGCATCGACGTTATGCTGACATGATACTGACGTTCATTTTAGCTGGGTTTGATACTAGCCGTGACGTAGTTTACCGACAAATCGCGATCAGATAATTTCCAGCCCCAAGTGATTGGGTTAAAAACAAATCCTTTGCGATCAACAGGTTCCAGCCCCGCATTTGCGATCAGTGTATACAATTCATTGGGCGTAATGAACTTGGACCATTCGTGCGTCCCCTTGGGAAGCCATCGCATCACATATTCGGCCCCCACTATCGCCATCGCAAAACTTTTGGGGTTGCGATTGATTGTTGAGCACACCATCAAACCACCATCACGTAGCAGCTTTTGACAGGCCGTTAAATAGGCCAGCGGATCCGCCACGTGTTCAACAACTTCCATATTCAGCACGATATCAAAGACTTCACTGTTTTCAGCTAATTCTTCGGCTGTTCCAAAACGATAGTCGATTTCTAAACCTGACTGGCGGGCGTGTGCTTCTGCTACAGGTATATTTCGTGCTGCGGCATCTACACCAACCACAGTTGCACCTAAGCGCGCCATAGGCTCGCACAATAACCCGCCACCGCACCCAATATCCAAAATGCGCAGCCCCTGAAACGGATTAGGTGTATTTAGATCACGATCAAATTCTCCGGCAATTTGCGTTGTTATATAATCTAAACGGCATGGGTTTAGCATGTGTAGTGGTTTGAATTTCCCACGGGGATCCCACCATTCTGCCGCCATTGCCTCAAATTTTGCAACTTCTGCTGGATCAACGGTTGTCTCTGAGGCTTGCATTTTCGTCTCCGTCTGGTTTTCTTGGGTTTGGATCACATATAGGACGTATATGGACAACCGATCAGAGCAAAAAGCAGAAAATTCGCCATTATACCCCCCGCTTGACCCGTTTTTTCAGGAAATGTTGGATGTCGGGGATGGTCATAAGGTTTATCTGGAACAATCCGGTGCGCAGGATGGCTATCCTGTGGTGGTTGTTCACGGTGGACCTGGTGCTGGGTGTAGTGCGTCGATGCGCCGATATTTTGATCCGACTAAATATCGGGTCATTATGTTTGATCAACGCGGATGTGGTCGATCACTGCCCTATGCAAGCATCGAACACAATACGACTTGGGATTTGGTGTGCGATATGGAGAAAATCCGGACCCACTTGGGTGTAGAGAAATGGGCCGTATTTGGGGGTAGTTGGGGTGCGACACTATCGTTGATCTATGCACAAAACCATCCTGAAAGTGTCAGTCACCTGATCTTACGTGGTGTGTTCCTGATGACGCAACCTGAGCTGGATTGGTTTTATGGTGGAGGCGCGGGAAAATTCTGGCCGGAGCTATGGCAGAGATTTGTTTCCGTCATCCCAGAGGAAGAGCGTGATGACCTGATTGCTGCTTATCATAGACGGTTGTTTTCTGGGGACATGCGCGAAGAAATGCGGTTTGGCACCGCGTGGACAAATTGGGAAAATGCGCTGGCATCGTTTCAATCTAATGGATTTGGTGGGCACTGCCCACCAGCCTATGCGCGCACGTTTGCGCGGATAGAAAACCATTATTTCATAAATGATGGTTTTTTAAATTCGGATCAAAAAATCCTGAGCAACATGGGCAAAGTTTGCCATATTCAGGGGTATATTGTGCAGGGGCGCTATGACATGATTTGTCCTCCTGCAATGGCGTATGAAGTTTCGCGGAAATGGCCAAGGTGCGACCTACGTATTGTACCATATGCAGGACATGCAATGTCTGAACCCAAGATAAGTTCAGAACTGGTTTCAATCATGGATAAGTTGCGATTTTGATCTGATTAGGTTGAAATTGGTTGTTTTGTAGATGACTGTTCCGACATATGTTCAAACCAAAAAGGAGTGGACATGCCCGAAGTAAACCAAGCCGCATTAGATTTTTTGATGACGCGCCGGTCGCGCCCTGCGAAAACGCTCGACCTGCCAGTTCCTCATCGTACAGAATTATTGTCGCTACTGACGGCGGCCGCGCGCACACCAGACCATGGTAAGTTAGAGCCGTGGCGTTTTATCGTTCTGTCTAAGGATAAATTGCGCAGTTTGGCACATTTGGTTGCTGATCGTGGCGCTGCGCTGGGACATGAGCCAGAAAAAATTGAAAAGGCCCAAGGTGCCTATAACACTGGGCATCTGGCTGTCGCAGTTATCGAGGTTCAAAAACATTCTGAGAAAATTCCAGCGATTGAACAAACCTATTCCGCTGGTGCGGCTTGCCTTGCGCTTTTAAACGCAGCACTTGCGTCTGGTTGGGGGGCAAATTGGATTTCTGGTTGGCCATCTCATGATCGTGGATTTGTTGAGGCGGGTTTTGGTTTGGGAGAGAATGAACGCGTAGCGGGGATTATTTATTTGGGCACAGAGCGCGCTGCACCGCCAGAGCGTCCGCGCCCCAACCTTGACGACATTGTGAGATGGGAATGACGCATATTGTGCGCGCAATCGCGCTCTCGATTTCACAGTTTTCGGATCGTCGATTTCAAAGCGTTGTTATTAGGTCGATATTTCTTGCAATATTCGCGCTTTGGGCCTTAGCTGCGGGTGGCGGCAGCGTTTTGGGATTGCTGTTCAGCGGTGATTTAACTCTACCATGGATCGATACGATCACATTTAACGGATCACTGATTGGGTGGGGAGCATTTTGGATCATATTAGGATTATCAGTGTTCTTGATGGTTCCAGTTGCATCCGTGATCTCCGCATTTTTTGTCGATGATGTTGCCCGCGCCGTTGAAGATCGCCACTATCCTAATTCCCAGTCGCAGTATCGTTCAAAACTGTCTGAAGAGGTCAGAGAAAGCCTTGGGTTTCTGGGGATAATGTTGGTGGCAAATCTAATAGCGTTGATATTTTATGCATTATTTATCGTTTTTACGCCGATAATTTTTTGGTTATTGAACGGATATTTGATTGGACGCGAGTATTTTTATCTGGCTGCTAAGCGCTATGTGGGGCGTGAAAATGCGTTATCCGCATTTCGCGAAAATCGTTTTCGAGTTTGGATGTGTGGCGTGACCTTAGTCCTACCGATGAGTGTTCCGTTATTGAACCTATTGGTTCCAGCCCTTGCCGCAGCAAGTTTTACTCATTTGTTTCAAGGATGGATGGCGGACCGTAACGATCAAAGAAATCTAAATCATCCACGGTAATTGCACCTGAAATGATAATACCTGCAACTATTGCCCAGATCACAGCGGAAATACCTGTTGTGATCCATGCCTTTTTACGTAGGTGGTGGTTTTCCGGTGCGCCTGCTTGGGTACCCTCAACAACGTCGCCCAGATCGCCTTGGGTTTCAATATTAAATGGGATCACAATTAGAAATGTCATGAACCAAATGACAGCAAACAAAACTAATGCAGATGTGATTCCCATAGCGATACCCCGACCTTAAACCTGCTCTAGTTCGATAAGCGTGCCATTAAAATCCTTTGGGTGAAGAAATAACACTGGTTTTCCATGTGCGCCGATTTTAGGTTCGCCTGTTCCCAGCACACGTGCACCTGTAGATTTCAGATGATCACGTGCGGCTATGATATTGTCAACCTCATAGCACACGTGGTGAATACCACCGGAGGGGTTTTTATCTAGGAATCCTTGGATTGGGCTGTTTTCACCAAGAGGGTACAACAGTTCAATTTTCGTATTCGGCAGTTCAATAAAAATAACCGTTACACCATGATCTGGTTCGTCCTGCGGTGCGCCCACGTTCGCGCCCAACGCGCAGCGATATTGATCTGCGGCCGCTTCTAAATCAGGAACGGCAATCGCGACATGGTTCAATCTTCCGATCATTTTTTAACCTCTTTCTTTTTCGTCTGTATGCCGATTTTTGGGATAACTTCAAAGGGGACAGTTCCGCGCAGTTAAATTTGTCAATTCTTAATTAGTCTTCAGAGCGCAATATGGTTGGGAATTGATAGGAGGTGAAAATGGATAACGATCTAAATCCCAAGAGCCTGATGTCGAAACCAACACCAAATCGGCCCTTATTGGATTTGACGATATCAATCGCAGAAGACGGTCGATATTCGTGCGAAGCAATGCGATTCATGGTGCTGAGCAGGGGAGCGCGATTACGTTGCGCGGATATCATTCAATCCGTGAAACGTCATTTATGGGTGTATATGCCCTCTGTGATTATCGTTGATAATGACTTGCTTGATGTGTTTCCACCCTCAAAACCATTTGGTTTGCGATTGGTTTCAAGCTAAATGGTTCATTCTAAACTAATTGCGCTGCAGGATGATTTTTACAATGCGAAATCCTTGATCGAACGTGATCCGAACAAGCCTATGACTAACTAGTCATGTTGGTTTTTGGTTTATGTTCTCAATCAATTCTATTTCCAGATTATGCATATGCTTTTTCATGTCCGGCTTATGCATGCGAATGTGGGTCACGTTGTTTTCTAGTTCAATTGAGAAGACATAAAAGTGTCGACTGGCCGCGATATTATAGTGATAGTCCCATGCATCTTTTGGGAGATCGCATTTGGATACAAATAAAAATAGTGGCCCCATAAATAGGTACCACTATTTTAACCAAGTAAAATGGAGATTAATCTTGTGGGATGACCCGCAGATTTAATTCCATTAATTGCTCTGGCAGCGGTTCTGATGGTGCGTCCATCATCAAATCTTCCGCGCGCTGATTCATTGGGAACATGATGACTTCACGAATGTTCACCGTATCTGCCAATAGCATTACGATACGGTCGATCCCCGCTGCACATCCTCCGTGAGGAGGTGCACCGTATTGGAATGCGTTGACCATCCCGCCAAAACGTTTGCGCACTTCGGATTCATCATAACCAGCGATTTCAAACGCCTTGAACATGATTTCCGGCTTGTGGTTTCGGATCGCACCAGATACCAACTCATACCCATTACAGGCAAGGTCATATTGGTACCCCTTAACCTCAAGTGGATCACCAAGTAGCGCATCCATGCCGCCTTGTGGCATTGAGAATGGGTTATGCTCAAAATCAATTTTACCAGTTTCTTCGTCTTTTTCGTAAATCGGGAAATCGACGATCCAGGCAAACGCAAAACGTTCTTTATCAGTAAGGCCTAGTTCCTCGCCGATAACATCGCGCGCTTTACCTGCGACTTTCTCAAATGTTTTTGGTTTTCCCCCCAAGAAGAAGGCCGCATCACCGACGGTTAAACCCAATTGCTGACGAATAGCTTCTGTACGTTCTGGACCAATATTTTTGGCCAATGGCCCTGCCGCTTCCATTTCGCCATTATTGTCACGCCAGAAGATATACCCCATTCCGGGCAGACCCTCTTTCTGCGCGAATGCATTCATGCGGTCACAGAATTTACGGCTTCCGCCTGTTGGTGCGGGGATCGCGCGAACTTCGGTGCCTTCTTGTTCAAGCAGTTTGGCAAAAATGGCAAATCCAGAACCACGGAAATGATCCGACACAATTTGCATCTTAATTGGATTCCGGAGGTCTGGTTTGTCTGAGCCATACCAAATCGCTGCATCCTTGTATGAAATCTGGGGCCACTCCGTATCAACGCGGCGATTGCCACCAAATTCCTCGAATATTCCTGTGATCACGGGTTGGATCGTATCAAAAACATCCTGCTGAGAGACAAATGACATCTCAAGGTCAAGTTGATAGAAGTCTGTTGGGCTGCGATCTGCGCGTGGATCTTCGTCGCGGAAACAGGGTGCGATTTGGAAATATTTGTCGAAACCTGATACCATGATTAACTGTTTAAATTGCTGTGGCGCCTGAGGTAGGGCATAGAATTTCCCAGGGTGCAAACGAGAGGGTACAAGGAAATCACGCGCGCCTTCAGGGCTTGATGCTGTAATAATTGGGGTCTGGTATTCACGGAATCCTCTGTCCCACATACGGCGGCGGATCGATGCAACAACGTCCGAACGAAGTGTCATATTGTTCTGCATCGCTTCACGACGCAGGTCCAAGTAACGATACCGCAGGCGTGTCTCTTCTGGGTATTCTTGGTCGCCAAACACCATAAGTGGCAGTTCGCTCGATTGTCCCAACACTTCGATGTCGCGAATGAACACCTCAATCTCACCAGTCGGAAGTTTGGAGTTAATTAAAGATTCGTCACGTGCCTTTACCTCTCCATCAATACGAATGCACCACTCGCTTCTCACATTTTCAACTTGTGAAAATACTGAGCTATCGGGATCACATAAAACTTGGGTCATGCCATAATGGTCACGCAAATCGATGAACAGTACCCCGCCGTGGTCACGTATACGGTGTACCCATCCTGATAACCGTACGGTGTCACCAACGTTTGAACTGTTCAACTCTGCACAGGTATGACTGCGATAGGCGTGCATGATCTTTGCCCCTTTGATATATGACTATTTCGGCTGGCACGGATACACTAGGTTGTCGCATTGATGTCAAGCGAATTGCAGTATTTCTGAATAAATCCTGCCTTAGGTGATATGAATAATGTGCTTATCACCCCATTCATAGGAAATTCACTTTGCATTTCTTGGAACATAAAGTGAATACAATTAAACAAGGATCGTTATGCGAACCAAGAAAAATGACGTTCTATCCCCGCTAAGTGTGCTGGCTGTCTCTGTCACATGAACGGCAATTTGCCCCCGTTTATTGCTTCATTGAAATCAAAAGGACGCAATGTGATCGCCAAGATGGAGGGGTGTATGTGTCAATGACTGATCCACAGAAAGTAAAATGCGCCCGATTGGCCCAAAATCTAGGCGGAAATTAAGATTAACAAGGCCATATGATATGCATAACTCAGCGAACATGAAATGGATGTCTTGGATTTATCTTTTCAAACCGCCGCGCTTTCCTCAACAGAGGTAACGTTTATTTGTGTGGAATTGGCGGATACCCTTTTTTGTATTTGGGCCAAGGATAAGTCCTGTCGCATTGAGTGGAGCAATGCATAAAGATACAGAAAGATTTGCGAAACACTTCATGTTGTGATGATTGGCCTTGAACCTTGGATCAAGATGCGTATAACCCAGGACAATTTGCGCGCGAATATTTGCGCGCGATCTTGTTGCTGCTTACATACCGAGGTCCCCAATGCCCAAAAGAACCGATATCTCGTCAATCATGATTATCGGCGCTGGTCCAATTGTGATCGGTCAGGCCTGCGAATTTGACTACTCCGGCGCACAAGCGTGTAAAGCGCTACGCGAAGAGGGATATCGTGTCATCCTCGTCAACTCAAACCCAGCGACAATAATGACTGACCCAGGTATGGCGGATGCGACATACATTGAACCCATCACACCAGAGATCGTTGCAAAGATCATCGAGAAGGAGCGCCCTGATGCGCTTTTGCCAACAATGGGTGGCCAAACTGGTCTGAACACGGCGCTTTCGCTTGAGGAAATGGGCGTCCTGGATAAATTTGGCGTTGAAATGATCGGCGCAAAACGCGATGCGATTGAAATGGCCGAAGATCGCGCGTTGTTCCGTGATGCGATGGATCGCATCGGGTTGGAAAATCCTAAGGCCACCATTGTAACCGCACCCAAGAAAGAAGACGGAACAACCGACTTGAATGAAGGTGTTCGCATGGCGGTTAATGCGTTGGACGAAATCGGTCTTCCTGCGATTATTCGCCCTGCGTTTACACTGGGTGGAACAGGCGGTGGTGTTGCTTATAATCGTGAAGATTATGAATATTACTGCCGTACCGGGATGGATGCATCTCCTGTTAACCAAATCCTTGTAGATGAATCTCTATTAGGTTGGAAAGAATACGAGATGGAAGTTGTGCGCGACAGAGCGGACAATGCAATCATCGTTTGTTCAATTGAAAACGTCGATCCAATGGGTGTGCACACGGGCGATTCGATCACTGTTGCGCCTGCTTTGACGCTGACAGATAAAGAATATCAAATCATGCGGAATGGGTCGATTGCCGTTCTGCGCGAAATTGGTGTTGAAACGGGTGGTTCAAATGTTCAGTGGGCCATCAACCCAGAAGATGGCCGTATGGTTGTCATCGAAATGAACCCGCGCGTTTCTCGTTCATCCGCTTTGGCATCCAAGGCGACAGGTTTCCCAATTGCGAAAATCGCTGCGAAACTTGCTGTTGGATACACGCTGGACGAATTGGACAACGACATTACCAAGGTAACGCCTGCGTCATTCGAGCCAACGATTGATTATGTCGTCACAAAAATCCCACGGTTTGCATTTGAAAAGTTCCAAGGATCTGAACCGTATTTGACGACAGCAATGAAGTCTGTGGGTGAGGCTATGGCGATAGGCCGTACGATCCACGAATCCCTCCAAAAAGCGCTTGCGTCGATGGAGACCGGCCTGACTGGTTTTGACGAGGTAGAAATCGAAGGAGCGCCCGAGAAGTCAGCCGTAATCAAAGCGATTAGCAAACAAACACCTGATCGTATGCGCACAATTGCTCAGGCGATGCGTTATGGTCTTAGCAATGATGAAATCCATGGTGTGACCAAATTTGATCCATGGTTCCTTGATCGTATTCGCGAAATTATCGAGGCAGAAGAACAAGTTCGTCAGAATGGTCTGCCTACAGCGACTGCAGATATGCGTCGGTTGAAAATGATGGGCTTCACCGATGCGCGTTTGGCCAACTTAACCGGCTTTAAAGAAGCAGATGTACGTAAATCACGTCAGGGTTTGGGTGTCACAGCGGTATTTAAGCGGATTGACACATGTGCAGCAGAGTTTGAGGCGCAAACGCCTTACATGTATTCAACTTACGAAGCCCCAATGATGGGTGAAGTTGAGTGCGAGGCGCGTCCATCAGATAAAAAGAAAGTTGTCATTTTGGGCGGTGGTCCAAACCGTATCGGCCAAGGTATCGAATTTGACTATTGCTGCTGTCACGCATGTTTTTCGTTAACCGACGCTGGTTATGAAACAATCATGATCAATTGTAATCCTGAGACGGTTTCAACGGATTACGATACCTCTGATCGTCTTTATTTCGAACCGCTGACATTTGAACATGTCATGGAAATTTTGCGGTCAGAACAAGAGAACGGTACGCTGCATG
>Ga0255784_10000945_pt1 | contig 23720 bp, 23 predicted proteins | sample 101ome_14_FD_179982 | JGI IMG/M metagenome (GOLD analysis project Ga0255784, IMG submission 179982) | Coastal salt marsh microbial communities from the Groves Creek Marsh, Skidaway Island, Georgia - 101403AT metaG (version 2) | ecosystem: Environmental > Aquatic > Marine > Intertidal zone >...
CCTGGGTGTGCTCTAAGTAATATAGGACGGTCGCTGTATTTTCGTATTTTCTTTACAGTGGATGCAATCCATTCAGTTACACTCAATCCATCCATACTCCAGCCTCCATTACGTTGTAAACAAAGCAGTATGTGTGAACCGCCTTTTTTTGGCTCGTGCAATTTTAATTTTATTGTGTTACTAATACGCAACCAACGTTTAGGATCTATTTCTGTATCACAATAATTTCCTGTGTTAGGAAACACACCGTCGTAACTATATCTTAAATATCCCCAAGGATTTTCTTTGTTGTGAAATAAAAATAAGTTAGCATCACAAGCAATCACATGTTTCTCTTGTTTTTTATACATGCGGATTACATTTTTTCTAACCTGTAGATGAGGTGCTTTTGTATTTTCATGCACCCATCCTTGTATTACACCAACGTCTGCATTAACATCAAGATCTCTGCCAGCATGTATAAATCCTCTATCAGGGTATTTTATACCTGCTACAAAATATCGTAACAATAATTCTTTTTGACTGTTAACGCCTAAACTACCTGCTGGCACACTATTTAAATAACTAACTACTTTCATTCATCAATATCCTATATGCAGTGCCATTTTTTATTTCACTTATATGAAATTGTCCGTAGGCTAAATGATGTGCCCAGGCATGCAATTTATCTTTATGTTGAAGTGTTGGATTTTCTAGTTTGCGCAAATCTTTATCGCAAACTGGATCTGCTGCTGTAGGTGCTAACGTAAATGCCGGCACTCCACTAATAACACTTTCAACTGCTGCTATGCTTTGATATGTAACCAAAGCCCAACAATCTTTTAAATCATCGTATATAGAGTTATTTAACCTAACATGTCTTGGTTGTTTTTCTCTTATCTTTATAGGCCTGTCTGTAAATCTTTTTATTTTGAATATTGTTTCTTCAGTCCATTCGTCTAATGCTATGTCGTAAAACTTACAAGGCTTTGCACTTGGTAATACAAGTAAAATATGTTTACCTGTGCGTTTATTTTGTTTGACTTCTAATCCTAATCTTTTCCATCTATCGTTAGGACGTTCTATTATTTCATCGTGTTGTAAGCCATTTTTTACAATCCTATGATAATACTTGTGTCCTGCAGGATTCAAACGATACTTGTGATTGCCTAAATATCCGCTATCCATATAATAAAAATTTCTACCTGTATTCCAACACTCATGCATTATTTCTTTTTTCATAATGCTGCGTATTAACAAGTCTCCTTTGCTAGGAAAATTTTCATTATAATCGTATATAGGAAATTGCATTCCTTCTGCGAACATATTAATATATTCATCTGATTTGTTTTTACTTAAACATATCATATAGTTCTTGTTTCCAAAGTTCGTTGAATTCACAGTCTCTATAATTCTCAAACCAAGGACCGCCTTCTGTGTAATGTATCAAATTGGGTTTATCAATGTCATCGTAAACACCAACAAGATAATTCCAAGTGTGATCCAATTCTCCAATTTCTTCATCTTTTAACCAACTAAATCTGTGCAGATATGCTCCGTTTATTTCTGGATCGTTTACTAAATCCATTGTGAGTTTTGCATTACTAGGATGACCACAATTAAACAACATTACACTTGACCAGTTTTTGCGTGGATAGATAGTTTGTTTTTGCCCATCCATCTTTGTGCCTTCTTTAGGTGTATAATCATGTTGCACACACATTACAGCATACTTTGGATCTGCTTGGTCAAATAGTTCTTTTATATCTGTTGTGAGGATCATATCGCAATCCATAAACAATGCCCAACCTTTGAAGTTGGTAAGTTCTGGTATTAGGAAACGTGTGAATGTAAACTCTGTGCTTGCAAGTTTATCTATTGGTCTAGTATACCATCCTGCGTCACGTAGTTCTTGTTGTTTTAACGGACGCACATCGGCCAGCTCGCTCTTACTTTCGATACTATGTTTACATACTTGATATGCAATATCTTCTCTTGTGTCGTAGCCTACAAATACTTTCATTAATCTCTTCTTTCTATATCATCTTCAGTTAATTCGTTGCCCATCCATACTTCAATTACTTTTGCACTTTTGTTGTCCAAGTTTACAGCCTTGTGCCAATACCCTTTTGGTATATCAATACTATCTCCTGGCACAAGTAAATGACTAGTTCTACGACCAGACTTGTCTTCTAAGAACATATTAATTACACCGTCTACAACGTGCCAGTGTTCACTGCGTTTAAAATGTCTTTGATCACTTAGTGCATGTTCTTCATAAAACTCAAGTTGCTTTACTTGCCAACCATTGCCTTTGTCTAGTATAGTGTATTTGCCCCAGGCACGTTCAGTAGTAGGCTGGCTCCATTCTTTAAGTATCCAACTACTGCTATTCTTTTTATCTTCACCGCCTACGCCAAACACAAACTCTACATCATTGTATATCATTTCTGGAATGTTGTCTTTGGTTCTATCACCGCCGTTAGCAAATATAACTTTCGTTTGACTGCCTACTGTAGACAGCACTCTAAATATTGCAGCACAGGCAGTATCGTCATCGTCATCGAACCCAATGACTTCATTTACACAATCTAATTCTTTAATAATTGCACAACGTTCTTCAAAGGGCATAAATGCTTTGCCCTTTTTACGTTCAAGCCAAGCATCGCTATTAACACCTACTACAAGGTGATCACCTAACGCTCGTGCTGCTTTGAAATATTCAATATGTCCTGAGTGCAGTGGATCAAATCCACCTGTAACCAATACTACCTTCATAAGGTATTTATATGCTACTATTATGATTGTTTGATTGTTTTGATATACTCTTCAAATCTGCAAGTTTCAAACTCTACATTGTTTTTGACATACCAAGTTTCATATAATTTTGTTTTATCTGTCAACAAGTATACATCTGATACAGCAACCCTGTAACCTTTTTTTACAAGATACCTATCTACATTTTCACGTATATCTTTTTTTGCAGCATACAAATCATGTTCAAATGTTATGCATTCAAATTCAACACCTGAATTAATTACTGATTGTAATGCAGAGAATGTTGCAGTAGCTGGTTCTATATCGCAACTTAGATAACCAATTTGATTTGTTATACCTGTTTCTTGTATTGCTTTTTTATAATCAAAATTTATAGCATCTGCAAAATATATAGGATTTTTTCTATTGCTGTTTTTCCAACTATCTTTCCATTTTTTAGAAAATTCAATACTAAATCCTTTGTAATTGTTTTGTTCTAAAAGATATGTATTATTTCTTTTGACAGGACGATTTGCTCCTATTTCTATATAGGTTTTATTTTTGCAAACTTGTAATGCAAATAAATCTTGATATGACTGACTATGTGTCATCACGCATACCATTAAAAACAGTAGTTTTGAATTTTTTATTATCTTCTTCTACACTGTTTAATAATGTATAATCTAAATTTAATTTTTTAAATAAATGATTAATAGCAGAAACATCTTTAGGTAAACACATTCCACCATAACCTCTCAAATTATCAGTCACATCTAAATACATATCTTTTGCTTTGCCAGTTTTAATATAAGCATCTTTTACAACAGTATAATCTGTATTATATTTTTCACACAATTCATACATAATATTTGCAAATGTAATGCGTAATGCTGCATAAAGATTATTATAATATTTTAATATTTCGGCTTCTGTTGGTGTTAAATGAATAACATTTTTTGGAAGTGTGCCGTGTGCTTCTACCACTTTTCTAAATGTCAAAACACAGTCTGTTCCTACTGCTAATAATTCATGATTGTTTATAAAATCATCACTAGCACAACGTTCTCTTAAAAACTCTGGAACAAAGCACAAGTTCATTCTTTTATATTTTGCTATTATGTTTTTTGTAAATCCTGGTTCTACAGTGCTACGAATTGCAACTATACCTTTGTAATTAAATAAATTTAATTCTCTAATTATATTTTCTATTATAGTTGTATTGCAGCTACCGTTATCTGCTTTTGGTGTAGGCACACATACAAAAATTATTTCTGCTGGAAATACATCCTGAATGTTTGTGTTAAATTTAATATCATGTATTAACACTTCATGTCCTACATGTTCAAACCCTTCTTTGTTTGCTGTGCCTACAGCACCTAATCCTATAATACCTATCTTCATATTAAACTTTCAACTGTTTTTCTTAACCCAGTTTCTAAAGATGTATAATTGTTAAAATCGGTTAACATTTGTACAAGTGTTGTATCAGGACATCTACGCTTTGCACTGCCTGCAGGACCTGGGTGTATTTCTAAACGTTCAGGATTGATGCCCATTATACCCATTATAAGTTTTGCAACTACACTAATTTTAACTTCTTGATCATTACCGATATGAACTGTTTTATTTGAAGTAGATTTTACTAATCTATGGGTCATTTCAATTGCATCATCTACATAACAAAAACTTCTAGTGTCGTCGCCTTTAATATAATACTCGCCACGTTTACATCGTTCTACAAATTCGCTTATAAAATGATCAATTTGTCCAGGACCGTATATATTGAAGTAACGTATAATCAAATAATCTAAGCCACTATTTGCAACTAGGTTTTCGCCGAGAGCTTTCGGAATGCTATAACTCCATCTTGGATTCGTAATGTTGTTAAACATAACCGGTACTTGCTCATCAGTTGGAATATGGTAATAACCCGCATCTATTGCTCCATTAAATATTTCACAGGTGCTTGCAAATATAAATTTTGTATGTGTATTTCTATATCTTTCGATTAAATTAATTGTTGGTAACGTGTTGTTGATTAAAACGTTTGTAGGTTGCTCGTAAAATAATTTCGTTCCATTAGTTGCAGCAAGGTGAATTACAACATCATATTCGGGCAGCAGTTGTGTAGTATTTTTATCTGCTAAATCTTCACCACGTATTTTTTTATCATACGGAACAACATACGAATTTTGATTTTGTAAATATTTGTAATAATGACTGCCTATAAAGCCATGTGATCCTGTAATTAAATACTTTTCCATGAAATTTTTGATTCGCCTTTATTATGACGCATTTTACCTTTAAATACTTTATTAAAGTGACTTTTATCAATACCATTAGCAAGATTATGTCCAATTATATCATCGTTAACTTCAAATTGTTTTCTGCATATATCAAACACATGACAATCTAAATGACCGCGTAAATTATAAATTGCATCTGTATCATAATACATCTTCCACATTTCAAAAAACTCTTTTGCAAAAGGATTTGTCATGTCGAATTGTAAATATCCTGTTTCGGTATATTTAGGTTCTCTTCCTAAATAGCTACAAAACGCACCTTGTGGCAAATTCCTTTTAAAAAATCTTGTAGACAATGGACTTAACACAACTGTATCAGCATCCAGCCATACTAACTGTTTTGTTGTGCAATTCATTGCAGCATGGCATATTGCATAGCTTTTATGTGAAAATCTCACAGCATCTTTAATAAAACCACGTTTTCCTGGTTTTAAAGGCTTGTGTCCGTTACGTGCTTTGAATTCTACCAAATCTGGACACACATCATTTAAGATTAAATTATGCCAATTTTCTTTTCTAAATTCTTGCGGTTGATCTGTATATATTACAACCTTTATACTAGGATCAGCAAAACGTTTTAATGTGCTTACAAAATGCTTTGCATAGTCTGCATAATTATTTGGACTATATGTAGTTATTACAGTTACACCCATACTATCCTCCAAATCCAAAGATATAATCTTTTCGCACATTACCTAATTCAACTGCTCCTAACACTTCTTTTAGATACGCACCTGCATTGTAGTCAGTGTCAGGATGCTGTTCACAAATTACAATTGGTTTGTATTTTAAAATAGTTTCGTGCGCACCTTGTAGCACTTGTAATTCATGTCTTTCGCAATCTATTTTTAACATACCAAACTTAGGTAAATTTAAATCGTCTAATTTTTTTATTTCTATAGTGCCTGAACCAATTTCTGTAATATGACTGTTGCCAGTATTTACAGGATCCCATTGCATTTCAACATTACCTTGTGTATTGCCTAATGCATAGCGATTTATTTCTACAGGTAATCCTTGCACATTTTTTTCTAAACATTCTAACACTTGTGGCATAGGTTCAAATGCTATAACTTTACTAAATTTTTTGGTTAATGGTTTTGCCCATAAGCCAACATTAGCGCCTACATCAATTGCAAGATCAAAATCTGTAACATACTTGTATGCTTCGTCTCTTACATCGTCTTGATATTGGGGTGGTCCACCGTTGTTCACTCTTTTGTTAATAAGACGTTCAAAATGATTGTCACTATCCGGCATCCAATAATCAAAAACTTTTTTCATAACGTAGCATCTTCCATTCCAGCAACTCTTAGCTTTACTATATTAGTTATCTGCCATTGCTTTTGGTCCAATGCTTTTAAGACTCCTAACCACTTGTTGCGTAGTAATGCAAACTCGTTAATGATTTTTTCATAATCAACAACGTCTGCTTCACCGTCAACGTATTTTTCAACGTCACGGCTAGACAGAGCTCGTTGATAGTTTTCAAGATATTGTCTAAAAAATTTACTACGCAATCTGCGCAGTTCTATATTTAAGTATTCAAGTATTGCTTCAATTTCTTGAAGCTGATTAAATCGATGTTCAACAATACCAGGCATCTCAGAAGCTTGTTTTTCAACATTGCCTTTCAGCTTTACTTCTGTCTTTGCCTGGTTTATTTCATTTTCAAAATATTGTATAGCTGCCGGTATTTGATTTATATCTCGGCTAACCTGACTATACCATCCCATTAGTCATCCCATTCATCAATATAATCGTCATCCATTTCCAAGTAATATTGAATAGCAGCATCTAAGTGCTTATCAGTTCCTAGTAATTCTTGTAAACGTGTATCATCAACACCGTAGTCGATTAACATATCTACAAATTTTTCTGCTGCTAATTCAATATGTTTCTTGTCGAAATATTCCTTGAATAACATCCATATATCGGCAAAGAACTCGTCGTTCATTCTTCAGCAAACTCCTCGTTATGATCAATCACTGCTTCTTCGTCAGCGTTAGCGATATTTACCATTTGTTCTTCTTTTGCCGGTAAATCGGCCATGATCATTTCGAGTAGTTCACCTGTCCAATTCTTACGATATTCTAGTGTTTCATTTCCTTCGCTATCAATATACTTGTAGCGATTGCCTTGTTTTTCAAGCAGTCCTTTTGCTTCAAGCAAATCAAACATACCTGAATATGGATCCATACCTGTTTCATATGGAATCTTAACTTGCACTGCTTCAAACGGTTTAGCGTAACGTGTTTTCATTACCTTACACGCTGCTCTAATACCATGCACTTGTGAAGTTTTGTTGCCATCTGCATCTTCTTTTAGTTTTAGCTTTTTCATTGCTACAACCATAGAACTTGCATATACAAAGCCACTACCGCCTGAAATTTTATCATCTGGATCAAACATATCTTGTGATGCATAAGTGTGGTTAGTAACACACATACCTACATTGTATGAACCAAACATATTAACACAGTTAGTAACCAGTGCTTTCAGTGCTTTAGCTTTACGACCCATATCGCCTTTCATATCACCTGCTTCGAACTGATTTACTTCAGTTGGTGACATAAGCATACCCAATGAGTCTACTACAAACAACACTTTAGGTCGATCTTCTTCGTTCATTGAACGATAGTCATCCATAAATGTTGAAATAGTTTTTGCAACGTCATCAATCATTGCCATGTTAAGTTTTAGTAGTTTACTGTCATCGCAGTCAACACCTAATGCTTCTAGCCATGTTTGGTCTAGTGCGTTTTCTGAATCAATAAGCACTACAAAGATGCCTTGTTCTTGTGCTGACTTTACAATGTTGCCAGACACAATGTAAGACTTGCCTGCACCTGATTCGCCTGCAAACACGCTTACTTTACCTAGTGGAATGCCTCTACGGAAATCACCACTGAGCAGATAGTTAAGTGCAAAGTTGCCTGTGCTGATCCAATCTTGTGGATCGTTAAAGCCTGCACTCATACCTTTAATAGATTTTGTTAATGAGTTTCGAAACTTACTAGGATCGAATGCTTTTGTAGCCATACGTATCTCCTATTCTAAAAAGCAAAGGAAAGGGCCGAAGCCCTTTCTATTATTGACCTTGACGTGCTCTGATCATTGCAAGAATGTCTTGAGCCCCACCTGCATCTTCTGCTGCTGGTGTTGCTGCTGGAGCAGGTGCAGGTGCAGGTTCTGGCGTTGCTGCCGGAGCGGGATCTTGCCAGCCAGTATCAGTTGTTGTTTCTGCTACTGGTGCTGCTGCTGGCTGTGGAGCAGGTGCTGCAACTGGATCACCAGTTCTTGCTTGCATACCTGCTGGACGGAAGTATTGACTCCAACGATCTGGATCATACGCTTCACCGTCTACACTTGCCTCAAACATTTCAGTCAAAACCTTAACTTCAACTTCGCTTGGCTTTTTAGGAAGAAAGTCTGACAGATTAAACAATCCGTTTGTATTAACTGCGTTCATTTCTGCATCGCCTAGCGGACGTTCTCTACGTGCCCAACTACTTGCACCATAATCAGCGTAACCACCTTTGGTTCCTTTGTTAAGACGGAAATCTACACCAGCAGTATAATCTGTTGGTAGTTCTTCCATATCTGGATCCATAAGTGCTTGTTTAATTAACTGAAAGATCTGTGGACCAATAATGAAACGTCTAATTGGATTTTCTGGTGTCGTATCTTCAGTAAGTGGATTGTCTGTTACAAAACCTTGGAAAATATACGAACGCTTTTTCCAATACTTACGACCCATATCTTCTAATGATGGATCTTTAAACCAACCACGCACTTCTTGCAAGATTGGGCAAGATTCGCCATACATTTCCATGCACGGAACTTGCACTTGAACCGGACGTGAATCAGTTTCACCTTTTACACCAGCAAATGGAAGTTTAATCATCAAACGTTCTACCCAGAAAAACGTATTATCTGGATTACCGTCAGGAAGGAAACGTAGAGTTGAACTCTCACCTTCTTTCATATTCCAAAATGGGTAAATTGCGTTATCGCCGCCGCCTGTAGAACCACCTGTTGAACGTGTTTCTTGTTCTTTGAGCTTTGCTCTAATTTCTGCTAATGATGCCATAGTAATGCCTCCTTATGTTATGCCTATGTGCTTGTGCCTTAAATGTGCAGCACAGTTATTATACTACACATGTTTATTTATCTTGTCAAGTATATTTTGTAAGTAATTGTAAATTAATTGTTTTTCCTGTTTTTAACCATCGTTTTATCAACGCATAAAGTTCGTAGTGATTTTCTTCCGATAAATGATTTGGATCTGAAAAATTAGGAGAATGCAAATTTATTCCAATACTGCCTTCTGCAATACAAAAGTTTTTTGGATTTTTTACCATTGAATATAATCTGTGTTCTTGTATATCGTCAAAAATTGGGACCACCATTACTTTTTTAAATAACTGAGTTATATCTTTTAATAACGACACACGTTTCCAAAAGTCAATTTCGTAATTTTGATGAAAATAGTAATACCTATAAAAATTATTTAAAAACTCATAATGTTTACTATATTTACGCATTATTTTTTGAACTTCAGGAGTTTCATCTTTCCAAGTTTGTTTATAACCATCGATTAATTTTGCCGCATAAACTTGATGATGCTCGCTTGCTAAAAAAGAAAAATCTATACGAGAATTATGAGATATGAAAAAGATAAGATTTATATTTTTTAAATCTTCTATATTATGTTTATGTTTTTCAATTTCTTTGTATAAAACATCAAGTTGGAAATCAGGACCCGATCCACTTTTGCCAAAATTAGAAACGTTAAATTTTTTTTCTAACATAATAGGCCAGGCAGGTTTTCCATTAACTTCTGGATCTTGCCATTTCTCGACGAAACTATCACCAAATAGCCATATTTGTTCTGCCATATTATGCCTATTAATATTTGTTTAAGTAGTTAGCCGATTATCTTAAACCGGCTAACTTTATTTTATCTTGTGCCTCTACGTCCGCCTCTTGTGCGTGGACCGCCGCTTCCGGGCAATGGTGCTGCTGCTGGTGCTGCTGCTCCTTGTTGATTTACAGGACGGAATATTTTATTTCCTTGTGCGTCAACATCTCTAACATGTGGTTGTCCAGCAATAGTGACCTGTTCACCCGGTTCCCAATAGTTAACATTTTGCATTGCTGCTGCCATACTTGGATAATTTGCATTAGCAGCGCCTTGTGCTCTTGGCTGTGCTGTTGCCGGATCACCATCTACTGCTGCTGCATCATCAGCTGCATCTTGTGCTGCTGCACCCTGTCTTATTCTATCTAATATACCTGGTAGTGCAGCTTGGTTACCATAGAAACCATATTCTCTTGCCTTACCTGTTAGCCACGTTTCTTCTTCTTGTGTTCTTGCGCCTTTACCCATCAGTGCTGAAATAGCATCTGCATCGTTAGCATACACTTGTCCGCCTACTCGAACTGATCTTTCAAACTGACCTTGTCCTGCTGTTTTTGCATTTGGTGCAGGTGCATCGCCCTGTTGTCCTTGAGCAGGTGCTGCCGGTGCATCTCCTGCTGCTTGTGGACTATTTGGATCTCTTGTTGCTGCTGCATCGGCGCCCATTTTGTTATCAATTGCTGCTGTGCTGTTAGCCATTGCTGCCTTGTGTGCTTCTTTGGTTTGAGGACCAACAACACCATCTGCTTCCAATCCTGCTGCTGTTTGGAAATCTTTGACTGCCTGTGTAAGAGCATTTGCATCTGCTGCTGTTGCCGCTTCTGCTAATTGTTTTATTCTATAAATCTCTTGTTTTGCTTCTAGTATTTTTGCTTTTTTGAAAATACTTTCGCCCATCTGCATTTGCGCATTTGCTAACATTTTTTTCAACTGATCCAACTCCTGTCTGTATTGCTGTGCTTTAGGATGATTAGGATTTTGTTGTAGTAAAACTTCAAAATCTTTAATAGTTTTTTCAATATATTTGTAGGCACCAGACACACCTGTTTTGATTAAATTACCTAGTTCTTGTCCTGCTTCATCTAAATTAAAATTATCTGCCTCTCTGTAGCCCATTACTTCTGCGACCTTTGCGTCGATGCGTTCTATGAACTTTTGTGCTGGCCTTACAAATCGTTCTCCGTATTCTTTTTCTACCATAGTAAGCACGGCTGTTGGACCTTTTGGAAACTGGCCAGTTTCTCTATCAAAATAACTTAAAATAAATTCGCCTAGTGGTGTTTTTGATTCTTTTTTTGGTTCTTCTTCTGCTGCTCTTGCAATAGCCTTTTTAATAGCAATGTCTTTAGCAATTTTGTAATCATCGCTGTCTTCGTCGCCATCGCCGTCTTTGTCATGCTGTTTGCCTTCTGCTTTGACTTCTTTAATCATATTACCGCAGCAATCGCATTTTTCACCAACTTCTTCAAGTGTATGTTTGCCGCCGCAGTGTGAGCAACTACTAGGTTTGCAGCCACATGTTGCTTCATTTGTATGAGCTTCTGAAAGAGAATCAGCAAACTGACCCATTAAACTGTCAATAGCTCTATCTATTGCTTCGCTATAACCTGGTTGGCCTGTTAGTCTTGCTAAATCTGCTGCACTGTAATTTTGTGCAGGATCAATGCCTCTTGTTGCGCCTGGTGTTGTAGGACTAGCACCAATTTGTTGATTAGGATTTACTCCAGGAAGAGTCAATTGATCTCCTGCTCTGATTGTTCCATTATCGTCTAGTCCATTAACTTCAATAATATCTTCAACTGCAATATTGTATGCTCTAGCAATAGCAATTACTGTATCGCCTCTTTTTACATTGTAAATCATATCTTGTTGTTCGTTGATAATATCTTCGAAATGCAATTCTTTTGTTTTTGTAGTTTCGCTTACTAGGTTGTAAATGTAAGGAAATACATCTTTTAGTTCTTCATTAAACTGTTTTACAGTCAATTGGTCAATCCAGTTTTCTGCAACTTCACTTGGAACTTCTGTTTCTTCAATTGGCACATACTGTTCAAACGCTTCGGCGTAATATGATGGCTTTTGAAGATTTTGGATTTCTTTTTTGACTGCTACCATTCTTTCATTTACTGTGCCCATGTGCTCAGCTAGACTTTCTGCCATTACACTACTGCGACCCATGTAAGTTTTGAACTTGCGGAGATTAGATAGTTCTTCACTTAGTCCTGTAATGTATTTGCCAAAATCATCAAATGGATGACCACCTTCGCTAATATGTAATGCTAATGCTCTAGCACCACTTAGATGTTTATATGGATACTTGAATCTTTCACCGTCTGTATTTTCAATGAAAATAGCACCAATTTTTGAAGTACGACTTCCGCCTTCTTCTATAGCACCTGTGTGCTTGATTGATAGTTTTGCACCACCAATCTTTTGGAAACTTGTTTTTGCGTTTCCATACATTCTTGATTCAGCCATTGTTTGTTCTCCGCTACGATTACTAGCTAAAAATTTATAATCTCTTTTTGTTAGGTTAGATCTGTTAATATCCCTTACTTCAAAATTTAGCAATCTTTTCTTTGTAAATGTTCTCAGGTTTTTAAGGAACCCATACCAATCGGTTTTTATAGATCCAAATTCGCTTTCAACAAAATCCTTACTAAACATAACAACTACACCGTCGTCTTCGTCTAAACTAACACTTACCTTGCCCAGTTTATTACCATTTGATTCAAAATCAAAATCGTAAAAACGTGCTAGTGCAGGTTCGTTGGTAATATTGCCTTCTGCATCGCCGAGTTCAATACTTGGAAAGCGTCCACGTATTTCGTTGAATAATTGTTCGGCTATTGTATCTAAGTTTTTCATGTAAGTATTTATCAATAATTGCTGCTTATGAAGATTGGCATGGGCATTTCGTAATCATCCTCTGCTTCAATTTGAGCAAAGGTATCATAAACTGTAGGATCCCAATCTTTCATCACAGTTATCATTCTCAATAGTAATATAGTAGCACTAACTAAATCGTCACTGTGTCCGGGTTTTGCTTGAAAACTACTGCCTGTAGCAATAAAGGATTTTAGTTCGCTTACTAGTGTTTTGCTTTTAATTATCAGTTTATCATTTTCTACCATGGTTTTTAGTCTAGCACAGGCAGTAGTTTTTGAACTATGTGTTGTGTTAAAACCTTTGCGGAACTTTCTAACGTGCCCTTTGCGTATAGGTTCACTGATAAACAATCCTGGAATGTTTTCTTCGCCAAAATCTTGTATAACAAGCAGGGCTGCTTCACCGATTCCGTTGTTTTCCACACTCCAATAAATGTTTGCTTGTTGTTTAGTTTCTTCCCAAATGTATGTGCAGACATCTCTAAGCACACGTATTTGTCCTGGTATTGCAGTTAAGTTGTGCTGCCATTCAGCAACTTGTTCATATGTTGGTAATTCAAATACTTGTATAGCAGCATTATCTCCACCCGTGCCCATTGCAGGATCTAAACCAATTACATATGATTTTGTTGGATCGGGTTTTTTATACCAACGCACTTGCCCCATTTGTATTGTTGGACTAACACCTTCCATTGTTGCAAGTTTTAAACTATTAATAAGTGTTTCGTCAAAGATTAAAAATTCACAACCGTATTCACGTCTAAACTTTTCTTCGCCAATACGGCCAATTTCGTCTGCTTTCCATTGTTCGTCTCTGTCAGGATGTTCGTGCCACTCAGCTCTAAATGCATGAAAGCCGTTTATACCTACATCATTTTCATTTCCGTATTCATCAAACTTTTGTTCTGCTTGTTTCCAAATAGTAGCAAAGGTATCTTCGTCTGAGTTCGGTGTGCTTGTAATTATAGCCTTACCACCTGTTGCTAGTGTAGGTGAAATAGAAGTCCAAAACTCTTCTGCAATATTAGGTTGCACAAACGCAAACTCGTCACAGTATAATAAAGAAATAGACAAACCACGTCCAGTAGTGCCTGTAGTTGTTTGGCTAATAATCCTACTACCATTTTCAAATTCCATGCTACCTTTGTTATAACTGGTAACACCTGCACGTATATGATCAGGACATAGTTCGTAAACATATCTAATACGTTGCATGATTTCCTGCGCACCTGTGTATTTGTGTGCTGCAATTAGAATAGTTTGATCAGGATTGAACATAGCATACCAACACAAATAGATACTAGCACAGGTTGTTTTACCTGTTTGTCTGGGCATCATATTAATATTAAATCTATAACTATGATAACTGTCCATCAAACGTTCTTGATATTCATAAGGATCAAACAACAATTTACCCTGCGTAGGGTGTTGTATGTGAGCAAAATGTTTTGCAAAATGCAAATACCCTACATCAAGATCCATACATAACATTAGATCCTGTATTTGTGCTTCTGTAAATGTTTCTTGTTGATTGGCTTTCTTTGTTAATACGCCGTCTAATGATTTACTCATATAGTATTTAACCAAAAAAATAGCGTCCGAAGACGCTATTGAGTTCTGGGGGGATGTATTATCTAAATCTATCTATTTTCTTGTGTCTTTTTCTAAACTTGCCAAGTTTGTGAGCTTCTTTGGTTTCTGCATCTGCTTTTTTATTTCCGGCATCAATCATTGCTTGGATGCCTTTAGACTTTTTTCCTTTTTTTGCATCCTCTGCTGCATCACCGATTGGCTCATCTGTGTTGCCGTCTCCGTCTAAATCTGGACTATCTGGACGCCTACCGTGATCTTCTGGACCACCTTTGTCTTTTTCTTTTTTCTCAGCAAGTGCTTGTGTTAGTCTTGATTTCAATTCTGACTCTAAAGACTCTGTGTTCATTGGATTGTCACCACCAGCAGTTGCAGGATATGATTTTTTCTTTTTATGCATATCGTTGCCTGCTGGATAACCTGCATCAGTTGAAGTCATGTATTCTTCATCGCCTTCGTGTCCTGGTGCGTTGTTTTCCCATTCGTCTAGTTCTTCTTCTTCTGAACTAATCATACGGATCATATCGCCCATACCTGGTTCCGGTTTGCTTCCGCATCCGCCTGGCTTTGGCATTGGGCCGTGAACTTTGCCGCATATTGGGCAAGGTTTTGGACCTGGATTAATATCGTCTGGTCCGACTACTTTGGCTCCTTCTGCGCCTGCTAATTGCATCATGCGGAGTATTTCTGCTACTTCCGCACTATCAGCACCATTGATGCTAATACTTGCTTCGTCTAATTTCTTTTTCATATCTACTCCTGCTAATTGTAATATTCTTGATTCTTCTATATCGTCAATTGTTTTGTATTTTACCCTACCTAACAATTCTGAATAAAAATCGGTTTTCAGTTGTTGTTTTTCTGCTGCATTAGCTGCGTTTCTCCAACCTGGTATAACAGGTGGCCAAACTCCCGGAACAGAAGAAATATCAATAACACCTTTGTCTGGAACATCTCTCAATCCAAATCCTGCAGTTTTGGTTGTTACACCAAATAATTCGTGAGGAGTTTCTCTCTGATATCTTAATGCATTGTTAGCTCTTTTCTTAAAATAAGCAAGTGCAGCTATCAAACTTCCTTCTTCTTGAACTGCTTCTTCAAATTCTGCTTTTGCCTCTGGAGACAATCTACTAGTAATTCCTTCTGGAGAAACAGGTCCACTGGCAATTTGTGTTTCTGGTTCAGTTGGTGTTTCATCACCTGGTTCGGTTGGACTAATTTCTTCTGCTCGAGCAAGAATTTCTTCTGCTTCTTCTGGTGTTGTAGTGCTTACATTGATCCGATTCATTAGATTAGATAATCTAACTCTTTCAGGGCCTTGAGGTAGAGCATCACGTTTACTTTTTATTATATTCCATATATCTCTTGTACTGCGTTGTGTTGTAGGTGTTTCCTCTGGATCACTAAAATCTGCATCATTTTGATTTTGCGCATCATCAGCAGCACTTTGATTATCGTTTGCTGATGTATCAGGTTCTTCTTCTGGCTCAGTTGTTGTTTCTGGTTCTTCTTCTGGTTCAGTTGTTGTTTCTGGTTCGGTTCTTGTTGTAGGTGTTTGCTCGGGCGCACTATCATCCTCAGGTGCCTGTAATTTATCAATAGCACCACGTGTTTCTGGACCTACTATACCATCAACTTTGATACCTTGTGATTGTTGTAGTGTTCTCACAGCTTGTTCAGTTTTAGGTCCAAAAATACCATCCTGCTCACTTTCTGGCATACCAAGTCTGCGTTGTAGTTCTTTTACACCTTCGCCTCTGCTACCTCTACGTAACAATCCTTGATCATAACTTGCGCCAGTTACCGGACGTGGATTTTGTGCAGGTGCTTGCTGTGCAGGTGCTGCTCCTCCTGGTCTTGCAGTTGGATCGTTGCCAAAATTTTCGCCTGGTCCATAAGGAACACGTTGTCCATTTTCAATTCTACCTTTGATAGTAGCAGGATTCCATTTACCTAAAAATCCTTCTCCGGTTGGATTACCGTTCCATCTTACAATACCATCTGCACTTCTAAAATATAAATTTCCATCACTATGTAACATAACCGGATTTAAGCCGCCAATACCACCATAATGAGTAGGTACAAAATTTGTTGGAGCTGCTTCTTTGATTACCTTGACTTCAGATATTTTCATTTTAGGCTCCTACAGGACTTTTTGTATTTTCTGCATCGCCAATATCTTTACTATCACCGACTGGTGCTTCTCCGACATAATCGTTTGATCTTTCTTTACGTGCAGTTTCAAGTTCTTTCAAAAGGTTCATTACACGAGCACCGCCAGCATCTTCTTGTGCTGTTTCGCCGCCTAATTCTTCAACTGTAAGTTTAGATACATATTCTTCTTTTGATTCTTCTTGCTGATATAATTCTTGTGGTTCGTTTGGATTACGTACAATGATGTGACTTTGCGGTACACTGCACACGCTGCCTAAATATTCTTGCAAAACTTGTACAGTTGTTGGATATGTCAATTCAACTTCATAATAGTGTACTTCACAATTTTCTAATTGTGGAAAATCTAATGGACGCTCTTGGATTGGTGTTTTTTTACCTGCTGACATTTTAGTAATGCCAAATTTTTGCAATCCTGTTTCTAGCATGTCTTCGCAACCGTCAGGCTGTTCACCTGCGATGCCAATTTTAAATTCATATGTTTTTTTAGATTCTGTTAAATAATCAGCAAAATTTTTCATCGATGTATCCTAAACTATAATACTATTTATCTTTATCTATACCTTTTAGACGCTCTAATAGACTATTACGATCTGTGACAACATAACCTTCGCCGTTTACAATATCGCCATCGCCTGGTCCGCTATCTCTATCCATTTTTTCTTTTTTAAGTTGTAGCTCAACCATTTTAAGTTTTTTATCTAGTTTTGCAACTTTTGCATCTAGGCTAGTTTTTAGCATTGTACCTGCAACTTCAAAAACTCTACCACTGTAACGACTTTCTACATTCATACCTAGGTCCATCAAGTCATCATATGCAGTCATTGCTTTGTCTGCAACTTCATTTAATTCTTTGTCTGCCATATCACCTAAGCCTTTAACAGCTGGTAAAGCACTGGCAATTTTATCAAACTCAGCAATGTCTCTAAATGTATCTTCGTGTTCAACAACCGGAGCTCGTTCTTCTTCTTTGAGATCTTCGTTGTCTGGCAGATTTAACATTTCTTCTAATTTTTTAGTCATAGTATTATTCCATTATATGCTAACTTTATTTACCCCAGTTTTTATTGGTGTTCATATAAGCGGTTATAGTTGCACGCCAATTGTTGCCACTTTCGTAGCTATGCCATGTTTCTCCGTTATTTCCAGCAAAAATCAAACATCTTCCTGGTTTCCACGGTATTTCTATTTTATCTTTATTATTCATATCTGACATAACATATGTACCTATACTTTTTACAGGACCTATATATGTTACAAACGTCCATATTTTTGTCTCATCGTCGCAGTGTGGTTGAAAACTGTAACCTGCAGGATTTATTGCTAAATGGCCTAATGCATGTATTTTTTTATGTTGTCTTGGAGATTTATAATTTAATTCTTTTATTACAGCAGGCATTTTGTTTATTGCTGTTTCTAAAATATTTTTATATGGTTCGTTGAGTGTATCAGTAGTATAATGAAACTTAGAATTTTTTTCTTGAATATGTTTATGTGCAACATGAGAAAGTTTTGCTACATCTTGTTTTTCTATAAAATTATCAACAATCCAATGTTTCCACGGAAATGTCTGTTCAAAAATTTTCATTTTCTTTTACCTTGATGGAAAATATCTCCTTCGTTTACAACTCTAAATGTCATGCCTTTTTGTTTACAATATGCTCTAGCTGCTGTCCATTTAGCTTGATTTACAACGTAATGTGCTTTATTTGCTCTGCTGTTTCCTAGTTGATTTTTAAAAGTATGATTTGCTGGTTTTACTTCGATTAGTTCAACATGTTGGTTTCCAGTTTTATCATTATAAACAATAAAAAAATCAGGAACATATATTGTATATTTTCCTGTGAAAGGATTTCTATATGGTATGCGTATTGCTTCACTTGCCCATTTTGTAATATTATCATTTTGATCGCACATACGCATGAATGCAAATTCCCAACTACTGCGATACGTTGGAGTTCGTCCGCCAATATACTTGTCAGGGTTTTTGAGAGTAAATTTGCCTTGGGCAAAACGTCCCATTACAATCTCACATTTCTGTTTTCGGTAGTTTCTATATTGTAATTGTTTTTATAGCCTAAGGCACTGATTCGACTTCTATTATTGTTTAAAATTGCACTAACCAATCTACTAATTTGTACTTCGTCTAAACCTTCTAGTGTATCTATTAAATCAAATACTTTCTTATTTTCCGCTTTTGCTTGTTGCAAAATTACAGTTGCAACTGAAATTGCTGCATCTTTTGTAAATTTTCTTTTTGTAAAAAACCCAACAACAGTATCAACTTCATTACTTGTCAAGCTAATTTGTTTTGTAAAATATCTGTCAAACAGTTGTCTTACTTCTTTGCCGCTGTCTTGTTTTTGTGCTTTTTCTTCTTCTGCATAACTGCTCATTACAAGATTCCTATCTCATTCAAACGTGCAACAAAACCTTCTGTGCTTGATTCTGTTACTGCTGCTTGTTCAATTTGTGATTTTACATTAGGCGATAGCGTGTCATAAAATTGTTTTGATTCTTGTATATTTCTACCTGTATAAGTTGATAGTTGAGTTGTGGTACGGCCTTTTGCAAAATCTGCTAATCGTTGTTGATTACTACTTACTTCTCTGTTAAACTGTTGATTACTTATGTTAGAACTTACAAAAGTACTAACTGGCTGTGCATTTGTAAAATTGTTTTCATTAGATCTACTAGGAAAAAAGTTAGTAGTATTATTTGGAGATAATATTATTTGTCCAAGAGGTTGATTATTTGTAGGAAGTTGCGATTCACGTTGTTGTGAATTAAAGTCAGTAAGCGTTATTAGATTTGATAACAAATCTGTAAATACTTCTCCCCAGAATGTATTATCATTTGTGTCTTTTGCAATAGTGCTAGTGCTTACACTTTCGTAAGGACTAGGCATAGTATCGTAATGACTTATATCGCCAAAACTTTGTATTTTTTCTGGACTTGTAATTTCTCTATCATATAAAACACTTTCATATGCAATACGCATTGAATTACGCATTACACCAGATGCATCTGCTTGATCAACTCTATCATGTTGCCACTCTGTAATAATTGGGTTTACTAATGTAAAACTTGTAAATGTACTTTCTTTATTTTGTGGATGCAACTGATGAATTGTGATACTGTTAAAGAACGGAATATCTGTAGGACGTCTTCTGTTAAATCCGTGTCTATAAGTATTTGCAACATCTGTATCATATAATTTTGTTTGGTATGCTCTAGGTCTGCTGCTTTGATCTGTGTAGTTGCCATCTTGATAATAATATCTATAATACGCTTCCCACAATAAACTTGTAAGTCCTGCATTGTCGTCGTGAAAGTCAATACCTACCTCGTTGTATGTGATTTGTGTTTGTACTACTTTTTTCCTGTTGTATTGATTTAATGTTTCTGTTTGAATACTGTATCTTGGTAAATCAGCTGCATTTGCCAATAAATTAAATTCACGTTTATTCAAAAGACTGAATACACTATTTCCTAAAACACTAAGTGCAGTTGTGTTTACATCAATTACAACATGATATAGGAATTTAGTTTTTGGTGCTAACCTAAAATTATTGCGTCTATATAAAGCAGATGCATGAGCAAAATCTCCCATTATGCCCTTGCCGCTATCTAAACTACTAAAGTTATCATAAAAACTATTACTTGCCATATAGTATTTATCTTTAATTATATGTGCGTATATAAAGAAAAAAGGAGCCCTACGACTCCTTTTTATGATGCAATCTCATTTAAGTATTAAAGAGCTGCGCCGCCTGTAGCACCTGTGCCTGTTTCACTGTTTCTATCTTGGAAGTTATTAGGTGTACCTACGCCGACATTCAATTGTACAGCATTATCATATGTAATACTCAACGCAACTGTCATTGCATCATTTGTGCCATATGCCATGCTGCCATAATCAACGCTATTTAAATAGCACCCATATAATTCCCAGGTTTCTAGTACTTGTGGAGTATTTGCTCCATTACCACCGTCTAAGACTTCAATACGTTGTGTAAACTTATAGTCTTGGCCAGTAGCAGCACTCGCTTGTTCAAAAAAGTCAAATTGTTTCTGTAGTTGTTCGCCAACTAATTTTTGTACGTTACCATTGATATCATCACGTAAATTTACAGTAACAGGCTGCCATGTGTGTTTACCTGCCATCATAATTTTACTGTTGTAAACATCTAATTGGATTGGATCAAATTGGATATTTGGTCTAGTCGCATCGATAACTTGTTTTGTTAGTTCTGTTGTGTTTCCTGTAATACCAAAGTTTTCAAGTGTCACTCTAAAGCGATACTGTAATTTTGGCATAAGCAAACCTTGACTACTACTAGTAGTATCGTTTGCTAATGGAACTGTTAAATTCAATAGAGTTGAGATTGCCATCTAATTGTTTCTCCTTATACACAAGTATTTATCATTTGTAGGGGGTTTTATTTTTACCCCCTACTTTATGATATTAAAGACCTGCGATCTCTCCTGTGTTTTTGATACGTAGCGGAATGTAAATAAATTCTACTGCTTTTACTGGTTCAATAGCAATATCTACATACAGCTCATTTCTGTCAATTCTTGCAGGAGTGTTGTTTGTTTCATCACATACAACTAAGAAGTCAAACAATGCTCTTAGTCCTACAAGTTCAACTAGCAAACTTTCTACTTGTTGTTTGATTTCATCACGTGTGATTTTATCATTTGGTTCAAACAAATATGGTTTTGCTAATGTGTTTAACTGACTACGTAAGAAAACAACAAGTCTTGCAACATTGATTCTATCCAATGCACTTGCATTTCTTGCACGAGTTTTCTGTCCAAATACAACTAACCCTGCTCCTGTTAGGAATGTAATTGGGTTGACGTTGTTTGAGTACAGTGTATCTCTTACACCTTCGTTCAATGCAGTTGCAACAAATTCACCTTCTCCGTTGATATAACCTGTTGAAGTTGCGTTTGTTACGCCACCACGTCTTGTACCTGCTGGTGCAAACCATGGATATGCAACTTGGTCGTTCAATGCAAATGTGCGTAGTACCATGTGCGATGCTGGAACAACAATGTTGTTACCTGCGTTATCACTTGTAAATCCACTTGGATAGTAAACGCCTAGATATTCATCTCTGCTTACTAAGCCATTATCGTTATCTTCAACAACTGTGTTTACATTGGTTGCCCATTCGTTTAAGCTAGTTGCGTCTGATGCTAAACGCATTGGCGAATCACCAATAACAAATGCTGTTAAACCTCTGTCATAGTTTAGTGTAATCATTTCACCAATTAGTTCTGGATAACCTGGAGTTGCAATCAAGTTAAAAATACGTGATTCGTCATCGCGGATATCTTGATTTTCGTTTAACAATGCTTGTAGTTTTTGTACTACTACTTTACGCTGTGCCTTACGTCCAAAGCTACCTGAACCATCAACTTCGTTAGCAGATTCAGTTACCCAACGGTGTGGATAATAAGCTGCCATTGAGTTACCGTCATCGCTTCCTCTGCCGTTTTCAGCAGCTAAATCAATGTAGTTACGCTCAAAACGTTTTACGTTGAATCCGCTTCTACGTAGGTTCCATAGCAACATGCCTTTTGGATACAGTGCTGGATCTGGAGCATCTGGATCTAAATAATCACTTACTAACAGATCTGCAATATCTCCTGCTGTTCCGCTGTTTGCACCTGCTGTGTTGTAACGTGCATCTGCAAAAATAACACCATTTTCAGTAGTTTGATCTGTTTTATCAATTTCTACCCAAGCACTTAGTGTAGCGTTATACTTGTGAATTGTTGGGAAGTTTTCTAAATCTGCTGTGCTTACCCAAATATCACCAGTTACCAATGCTGCGCCGCCTGATTGTGTTTCTGGTTCACTTGCGCTAACAATAGGACCTTCAGGATCTGTATCTGGATATTCATTTGCATATCCTTTCCATTCATCACCATCGTGTACCATGATATCAATTTCATCAATCACACTGCTGTACCACAATGCACCGTCTGCTGCTAGTGCAGTAGGTGCTTCGTCGCCTGCTGTATATGTAAGTTCTTTCCAAAGACTTGCTACGTAGCTGTTTGCAGCACCAGTTGGATCATCATACAAGTTTGCAGTACCTGAAGAATCTGTATAATCCCACGCCGGGAAAGCTGAAACAAATCTTGTGTTTGTGTCAACAATTCTAATTTCACCGCCTGTTGCATGTGTAACAACAACTTTGTTACCAGCAATTACACTTGCACTTACATTTGCTAAACCTGCTGCGTTGATTGCGCCTGCTAAGTCGTCTGCATCAGTAGTTGCACCTGTAGCAGTAAATGCAACAGTAACAGGTGTACTCATTGCTGCACTGCCTTTTGTGCTTTCGCTCATTGTAAAACTACCGTCGCCTGCAACAAATGTGCTTGCTGTGATAGCTGCACTTGTAATTGTTGTCGCGCCTGCTGCATTACGCTTGAATATTGTAAAATCTGCCAAGTTAGTTGCTGCTTCGGTTGTATTTGTTTGAACATAAAGATCTGTAGTTGCAAGATTTGCGCCTGCGCCTGACAAGTCCATGTTGTAAATTGCAGCATGATTTGATGCATAAATTGGAGCACTTGAAGTGTCCCACAATTCGGTATCTGCATTCCAAACTTTTACGCTCCAGTTAGCACCTGCATTTGGTGTCGTTGTTTTGACCCAAATACTACCGCTTGGACGATTTTCGTCTGCTGTTTTAAATGCTGGTACACTTGTATGTGGACTTGCTTGTAATTTTGGAGCAACATAATCAACTGCACCTGTAAGTCCAGCAACAGTCAATACACTGCCTGTGCCTGCAAACTCAAATCCATCATGTGAAGATCCATCATTGTAAAATACAACTCTGTTGTTTTCTACATTACAACGTATACCTGTACCTGCTAATGCTGTGTTAAAATCAACTGCAAATTGTGCTGCTGTATTAGCAGTTAGTGGGAAAGTTGCAATTAGTGTTGTACCGTCAGTTTCGTTTACTGTAAGAGTATCACCTGGTGTAAATGGAGTACCGCTAACATCTGCTGTACCAGTTACACTTGCCCAACTTGCTTTCCAGTCTGCACTACCTACTGTTACCCATGTGC